>Ga0209480_10000205_pt1 | contig 52872 bp, 44 predicted proteins | sample JI61114C2DNA_FD_187501 | JGI IMG/M metagenome (GOLD analysis project Ga0209480, IMG submission 187501) | Wastewater effluent complex algal communities from Wisconsin, to seasonally profile nutrient transformation and Carbon sequestration -... | ecosystem: Engineered > WWTP > Effluent > Algae...
ATTCTTAACTTGTTTAGGACGTTCAAATCCACTTGCAACTAAATCATCTATTAATTTATCAGGGGAAGCCATTGCAATCACTTTACCACTGTCTATAATGGCAACTCTATCACAAAGCACTTCTGCTTCATCCATATAATGAGTGGTAATAATTACTGTTGTTCCCTGTAATCGGATGGCTTTAATGAGATCCCATAAATTTCTGCGTGCCTGGGGATCTAGCCCAGTGGTGGGTTCATCTAAAAAGATAATTTTAGGTTGATTAATTAACGTAGTTGCAATAGAGAAACGCTGTTTTTGACCGCCACTTAACTCCTTGTATTTAGCTTTTGCTTTATCTGTCAAATTAACCATTTCCAACAAAGCGATTGGATCAGTTGGTTGATTGTACAACCCAGCAAATAATCGAATTAATTCAGTAAGGTTAAGGTTGGGATAATAGCCTGAAGTTTGTAATTGAACGCCAATGATTTTTTTAATTTCGTTGGGATCATTGTCTAAATTAAATCCTGCAACATGTATGGTACCACTTGTTTTATCTCTTAAAGTTTCAATAATTTCTAATGTAGTAGACTTACCTGCCCCATTAGGACCCAATAAGCCAAAAATTTCTCCTTCATACACTTCAAAATTGATGCCTTTAACTGCGTGAAAAGCTCCATACTTTTTATGAAGGTCTTTAACACTTATAATTACTTTATTCATAATCAGAATTTATACACCAACCCAGCTGATTGTGGGCCAAAACCCAATGAAACAGTTGACTTTTTATATTGTTGATTAAATTGATCTACTGCAGTGAGCAAGTGATTTTGACCTACCAGTGTAAAATATCCACCCGCAATAGAAGCTGCAAATCCGCTACCAATTAATGTCCATCCTAAACCCTTTGTATTTCCCGATAAATAACTTATTCCTGATATTAAGGTAATTGCCCCAACAAAGTTGAGTACTTGTCCAGTTATTTTATTTGATTGATGCTTTTGAAAGGAATGAATGATTTCTGGATTACCAGTTCTATAAAACAGCTGTTTAAATTGGGCACTTCCCTTGTAAATACTATCATTATACACGATATTATTGGGCTTTGTCATTGCAGTAAAACTCATCTTGCCCTTTGGCAATGCTTGTTGTGCAACCACAGATTGTCCCAATAAAATACCAATAATTATGATCAACAATTTTTTATTCATAGTCTTTCCTATTTTATGCTAGCCACTTCAGCCAGTTCCTCCATCATCAATTTACTTCCAATAAACAGAGGGGTTCGCTGGTGCAAAGAAGTTGGCTCAATATCTAAAATTCTTCCTATACCATCGGTAGCAACCCCACCTGCTACTTCTAAAATAAAGGCAAATGGATTGGCTTCGTATAAAAGTCTCAATTTACCCCCCGGTTTTTCAATGGTTCCAGGATACATAAATATGCCTCCCTTAATAAGGTTACGATGAACATCAGCAACCATACTCCCAATATACCTTTGCGTATACGGGCCTCCGTTTTCTTTAGTTTTTCTTTGACATCCATCAATGTATTTTCTTACCCCTTCATTATATTGAAAGAAGTTACCATGATTCACAGAATAAAATTTTCCTGATGGTGGGCAAGTAATATTGGGATGACTCATCGTAAACTCACCAATAGACGGGTCTAGGGTGAAGCCATTTACTCCTCTTCGAGTAGCATACACAAACATGGTACTCGATCCATATACCACATAACCTGCGGCAACTTGGTTTTTACCGGGTTGCAAAAAGTCTTCTTTGGTACAGGGTTTTCCTAATGGACTTACGCGCTTGTATACCCCAAAAATGGTACCAATAGACACGTTCACATCTATATTACCGCTTCCATCTAAAGGATCAAATAACACCACATATTTACTATTATTACTGATTTCGTCATCAAATACAACAAAATCATCCATTTCTTCACTTCCAATACCCGCACAACTGATACCATGTTGAAGTACACCCATGAATTGGTTATTGGCAAAAATATCTAGCTTCTTTACATCTTCCCCCTGTACATTAATGCTACCGGCATCGCCCAATATATCTACCAATCCAGCTTTATTCACTTCCACATTTACTCGTTTTGCTGCCAAAGCCATATCCCTAAGCAATCTGCTTAATTCTCCTGTAGCAGTAGGAAATTGACGCAATTGTTGCAATGTAAATTCGTCTAGTGTTAATACGTTTCTATTAATACTCATATGGTGCAATTCGTTTGTATAAAGATAGTAATTGGGCGTGTATGCAGCGTATATTTGTGCGCATATTGATTAGTATAATAAGCTTTAGATTATGAAAATCTTCAAATTTGGTGGCGCAAGCGTAAATAGCGTTGAAAGAATAAAAAACTTAAAAAATATTGTTCAGGATTTCGGCAATGAGCCATTGGTAATTATTGTATCAGCAATGGGTAAAACCACCAACGGTTTAGAAAAAGTAGTCAATGCATTTTACAAAGGAAATAAAGCCGAAGCATTAGAGTTATTCAATATTGTTAAAAACCAACATTTAACAACAGCAAAATACTTATTGGTATTCAAATACAATGAATGCGTATCCCAATTAAATGACTTTTTTACTGAAGTAGAATGGCTTTTGCACGACAAACCGGTTCGATCTTACGACTATTATTATGACCAAATTGTTTGTATTGGTGAATTGTTTAGCACTTGCATTATTAGTCATTTTTTAAATGAGGAAAAGCTGTCTAACCAGTGGCTAGATGTTAGAGACTTGCTAAGAACCGACAATAACTTTAGGGATGCAGGTGTTCAATTTGATTTTTCTGCAGATAGAATTAAACAATCGATAAACAATTACGAAGGTAATATCACCATTACACAGGGATTTATAGGCGCAACAGACGATAATGAGAGCACTACGCTGGGTAGAGAAGGAAGTGATTATACTGCAGCCATCTTCGCCAATATCTTAGACGCCGAAAGCCTTACCATTTGGAAGGATGTAGAAGGTGTAATGAATGCTGACCCTAAAGCATTTAGTGATGTACAACTCATTCACGAATTAAATTTTAACGAAGTAATTGAAATGGCTTATTACGGGGCACAAGTTATCCACCCTAAAACAATTAAGCCACTTCAAAATAAAAGTATTCCTTTATTGGTAAAATGTTTTTTAGATCCGCAATTAAAAGGAACCATCATACACAATAAGCAGGTAAAAAACCTCCCCCCTATTATTGTAGTGAAAGCGAATCAAGTAATGATGCACTTAAAAACCAAAGATTTTTCTTTCATTGGCGAAGCGCCAATGAGTCAATTATATGAAATTTTTGGCTTGTTAAAAGTAAAACCAAACTTGATACAAACAGGGGCTATTAGTTTGCAATTGTGTTTAGACGACCATGAAGAAAAAATTAATCAATTAGCCAATGAATGTAGCGTCCTGTTTGATGTGCAGTTAGAAAAACAATTAAATCTCTTAACCATCAGACATTACAACTTCGAAATAATGAATGAAATGGTTAGCAGCAAAGATCTTCTATTAGAGCAAAAAACAAAAGAGACACTTCAATGTGTATACAGAACTACTTAAAATCAATTATAGGTATTTTTCAATAGTTGCGTATAATTCGTCTTGCTTAAATGGCTTAACCAACACTTCATTAATACCGGAAGCAATATATTCATCCAAATCGTCTTGAACAATTGTTGCGGTTAACCCAACAATTGGTATGTTCCGTTTAGACTCATCGGTAAATTGTCTTACAAGAATTGCAATTTCATCACCCGTTAATTTGGGTACATTAATATCAGTTAGAATAATATCATACTTATTGTCCTTAACTAGTTGCAGCCCAATTTCTCCATCTTTAGCAATATCATATACAATCCCCACTTTCTTTAACAACATGGTCAGCAACATAATATTTACATCATTGTCTTCAATGACTAAAACGCGCTTATCTTTTAATGTAGAAGAAATAGGATTCTTTGCTGTTAATTCTTTTTCATTCGCAACTTTGTCGTTTGCAACTTCGTATGGAATGGCAAAGGTAAATACCGACCCTTGATTTAACTTACTTTCTACACCAATGGTACCCCCCTGAAGCTCAACCAGCATTTTACAAATAGATAACCCCAGCCCTGTTCCTTTGATTGCTCTTCGGGTATCCTTACTGGTACTGTTATTGGTTACTTGAGTAAACTCTTCAAACACGGTTTTAATTTGATCGTTGGGTATACCAATTCCGGTGTCTGCTACCGCAATTTTAATCATCACTTGCTTCTCGGTGGTTCCAGAAATATTTGCTATAATGGTAACGTTTCCTTTTTCTGTAAACTTAATCGCGTTACTCAACAAGTTGTATAGAATTTGTTTTAGTCTGAACAAATCTCCTTTTACTGCTAAATTTTTATCTAATTCTATAATAGAATCTACCTTAATTCCTTTATTAGCTGCACTTGTTGAAGAGAGTGCAAAAGCAACTTCTTCTATAGCAGACGCAATGTAAAAAGGCTGTCTCTCTAATTTTAGTTTACCTGCATCCAACTTTGAAAAGTCTAATACATCATTTACCGTGGATAATAAATGTTCAGACGAAGTTTTGATGGCATGTAAATAGTTTTTCTTTTCGGTGTCTATTTCTATTTTATCTATTATTTCAGTGAAACCCATTATAGCAGTCAAAGGCGAACGAATTTCATGACTCATATTACTCAAAAACCTGCTCTTTACTTGTGCCAGTTTTAGTGCTCTTTCTCTCGCTTCTAATATTTCGTTTTCATAGTTCACCATTTTATAAATATTATACACCAATACTCCTACAATGAATAAAATAATGAGTAAGGAAACCCAAAAGAATTTTTGAATAACATCTGTACCTGTTACTGCGTTTTTAAAAATGGTTGCATTTAGGTTCTCTCTAAAAGCATCTTCTTTTATTAAAACTCTCTTCAATTGTTGATTATATTTCGCGAGGAGGTTACCTACTGAATCAACTTCACTCCTATTAGATAAGTCTACCTGATTTTCTTTTAAACGATTTGAAAGCAATTCAAATTCGGTAATCATAATGGGTAATGACTGTTCTTTATTTAGTTGCAATGTAATTTGAGCAGCCCTACCACTATCGCTCTCGGTTTTCAACACTTTTAAATGAGCTATTGCTTTATCAATAGATAATGCGGAAAGCTTACTTAATGAAGCTTCTCCAGTCTGCGTAAAGCGAGTAAACACGAGTTCTGATTCTAATAAGACATCACTGGTTGTTCTAAGAATACTGATATTCTTGTTTTCAATACTCAGCGTATCTATAGAGTTTTTTAAAGTGATGATATTACGCGTATTAATCACATTCAAAAAGAGAATGGAAACCACCACTACTAAGCACGCTATAATTAAGATGATATTAGAAAAAGAAAGTTTTGCCCGCTTCATGAATGCATTAATTGAACATTAAACCAATTGGTCTCCAGCGGCTAAAAGGATAATAAAACAAGCACAAAATACAGAAAAATCGGATATAAACTTATCTGGAAATCACTTTATATACCCCTTTTTCATTAATCCCAACAATTGGTAATTGTTTGTACTGTTCAAAATAATCAAACACTTCTTTCAATTGATTAGCGAAATCTTGGTAAGAATTATTTTGAGCAGTATGAGATTGCAACACTTTGAAAGAGTTTTCGTTGGTAAACCGAACGGGGAAAATATGAACAGGAATAAAATCTTGACCCTGCTTACGGACTATATTAGCCAATACATACAATTCTTCAATTGGGTTATTTAAAATAGGAATACAACCAACTGTTGCACACTTTCCATGAATGTAAATTTCGCCACCAGGAGATTTGCTGTCTGTAAAATATAAATCGCTTTGATTGGGATAATTGATTCCTAAAGAAAAATGATAATCGCTATTTGGATTAAATTCATTGATATAATAAAAACCTTCAGGAACTTGCAAATCACCCTCTCTTCTCTTTGGACCAAGTTTACCAGACAAAGCACAAACATTATATATTTTAAACAGCGCAAATGGCTCTGTCATTGCATTTCTTACCCAGATTTCTAACTGCCCATCTTGTTTAAAGCTTCTGATATACAATTGCTTTGCAGGCCAATTAAGTGAAGCCTGGGCAAACTGTTTCTTCAGTTGCTTTTCTCTCTTGTCAAATGCCAATTGCTCCTTTTTGGTCAAACCAGCCTGAGCAAAAAGCTCACTCCCTATACAACAGAAAAGCACCCATGATAAAAAAAATCTGCATAAATGTTGCATCATACTTTATCTAATTAAATTTCCAAAGTAAATCGCATTCATAAACATTTTAGAAGTTCCCAACCAAAAAGCCCTGAAATTAAGGTTGTCAACCATTGAAATCACTCTACCTCTGCCGATATTATCTACATTAATGGCAGCTGTATTTTTCACTACATTCTTATACCCTCTATACAAATAACCACTTTGCAATGGTTGGTCTGTATACATAACGGGAGAATCATAAGCGCCATTGTTTTTATCCATAAATAAAGTATTCGATTTAAATATGGTTACAGAAGAATTGGTATATCCATAACCCAATGGATGCGTTAAATCTACTTTTGCTTCAAATAAAGAGCCCGCCATATCTTTTGCTCTTGTTTCGTCTGAACGTAAGAAATAAGGCAATTGTAAAGTGGTATCTCTTTTATCATCCCCTGATTTAAATAATGTTTTGGTAAACCCATTGGTAGACAGCCATTTCGTTGCATCTTCTGTAGCAATCAAAGTTCCTCCTGCTCCTATCCAATCTTTCAATTTATCTTGGGCATTTTTATTCAAATTGCTATAAGAACCCGAAGGCATAATAATCACATTGTAACGGTCTGCATTAATTGAACCGAATCGATCAACATCTACAATACTTACCGGCACATTAAATCTGGTATCCATCAAATGCCAAATCTCCCCCACATCAGTTGCACTGGTTCCCACACCCCCAAACATCATCACTGCTGGTTTTTTCAAATGAACAAAGCTATTACTACCGATATCAATACCATCAGCAGCAAATCCGGAAGGCAAGGCATATGCGTCCACTCCTGTTTCAGCAATGGCTTCTTTAATAACCGATTCTAATGCTTCTCCCCCTATAGATTGTATACCAGAAGGGATTACAATAGTTCCGTAATCAAATGCTTCCTCCTTGCTATTAATTAGCATCTTAAATACTTTAGAAGCCACTTTGGTTTTAATCCCTTTTTCTTGAAGCCTATGCAATACTTTAGGACTGTAATATTCATTCCATTTAATGGCATATGCATAGGCATTTTTTGAACCATGTAAATTTGATTTTAACGGTTCAATTGATACCAGCTTTGCATTGTTAAATGAAACCGGGGTTTTTATTTCAGCATAAGGTAGCCCAAATGCCAAAGGCATCGTCCAAGCCGTAACATCATAAAATAAACTGTCTTTGTAATTGAATGTTTTTTCAAAAACAGTCTTAATAATTTTAAATTGTTTTTGTGCCGTTGGGATTACAAACGCCGAACCAGGTTTGAACGATTTTCCATCAATAGCCATTTCAGATTGAAGCGGATAAATATCTACTTCATGTCTTAATAGCATTTCAATAAAAATATTGGTTTTCGCTTTATCCTGTGCATCCCCAAAAACAAATGCTTTTACAGGAAAGCTCTCTGCTTCTTTTATAGTTTCTTTAAAGAAACTACGTTGGTAATTCAACATTTGTTTTCTTAGTCCATTAGCAGCTGCCAAGGTAGATAGTGTTGTAGTAAACTGATTTCGAATAGTAAATGGAAAACTTAATAAGCCATTCTCTGTTTCTTGTAAATGTCCGCGGCTACTTGCCTGTTCAAATAAAATACCCACTGCCCCATTAATATCAGGATAAGTAGAACCCTTCCCATAATAAAAATCATCGTAGCCCTCTTTAGTAAAATACATAGACCCAATGCTGTCTAAAAATTTTGCATGATAGTTCCCAATTGCAGCCGTTAATTCCTGATTTTTATGTGGTGTATTGGGGTTTACTCTAGATGGTACACCAGGTTGAAAAAAGAAAGAAGAATTGCTACCCATTTCATGATGATCCGTTAAAATATTGGGCTTCCATTGATGGTATAAAGCCAATCTATTTCTACTTTCTTTGTGTTGAGCTGGCAACCAATCGCGGTTTAAATCGAACCAATAATGATTGAATCTTCCACCTGGCCAAACCTCATTAAATTCTCTTGCATTAGGATCAGACACTGGTGTAAAACTCTTATGCATATTTACCCAACTAGCAAAACGGTTTAATCCATCCGGATTAAAAGAAGGATCTAAAATAATAACCGTGTTTTTTAATAACGCATCCACAGCACTACCTTGTGCGGCAGCCAAATAATACATGGCTAATAGAGAAGCATTAGCACCACTGCTTTCATTGCCATGAATACTATAACCCATCCAAACCACCACCGGCATATCATCGGTATTCATTGAATTGGAATTATCTGGATTAGTTAAAGCAAGATGTTGTAAGCGAATCTGCTCTAGTTTTTGGTGATTTTCAGGAGATGTAATAATTAAAGCCAGTTGTTGACGTCCTTCATTCGTTAAACCCAGGGGCTTAAGTATCATTCTATCAGAAGCCTGATCTACTGTTTTTGCGTATTGAACCAATCGATCATGGGTAACATGCCACTCTCCCACTTCATGACCAATAATATTGGCAGGAGTTGGGATAGCACTATTATACACCACATTTTTAGGTAAATAATAAGACAGGTTTTGGGCCTGAACAAAATATCCGATCAAAAAAAGTGCAAACAGCAGACTAAATTTCTTCATTACTTAGGTTTTGTGCCGGTAAGTTACTGAAGAAAAATATTATCTAAGCATACATTTCTGCTCTTAATTCTTTAACCCTTGCGTCTTCCATGTATTCATCAAAAGTCATGAGCCTATCAATGATTCCCTTAGGCGTAAGCTCAATAATTCTATTGGCCACCGTTTGCATAAATGTATGGTCATGAGAAGTGATAAAGACGATGCCAGGAAAGGTTTGACAGCCTTCGTTAAAACTTTGAATGCTCTCTAAGTCTAAGTGGTTAGTAGGCTGATCAAGAATCACAACGTTTGGATTTTGCAACATCATTCTGCTCACCATACAACGCACTTTTTCTCCTCCACTTAATACATTTGTTTTCTTTTGAATATCATCTCCACTAAACAACATTTTCCCTAAAAAGCCGCGAATAAAAGGTTCGTCTGCATCAGTAACATGAGCTGGAACATATTGGCGTAACCAATCCATCAAACTCAATCCTTCTTTAAAAAATTCATTATTTTCCTGGGGCAAATAGGCTTTGGTAATAGTAGTTCCCCATTCATATTTTCCCCCTTCAACTGGTGCATTCTCTGTGATGATATCAAAGAAAGAAGTAATAGCAAGCGGATCTTTACTTAAAAAAGCTATTTTTTCCCCTTTGTTTGCACTAAATGAAACCTTATCAAATAGCTTTCTGCCATCCACCGTTTTACTCAAATTTTCTACATTCAAAATTTGGTTTCCTACTTCTCTTAGTGGTTGAAAAATAATTCCTGGATACTTTCTATTGGAAGGTTCAATTTCTTCAATAGTCAATTTTTCTAATGCCTTCTTTCTAGAAGTTGCTTGCTTACTCTTTGAAGCATTTGCAGAAAATCGAGCAATGAAATCGAGTAATGCCTGACGTTTCTCTTCGTTCTTTTTGTTCTTGTCGTTAATTTGACGACTCATCAATTGACTACTTTCATACCAGAAAGTATAGTTACCAGTAAATACTTTAATCTTTGAACGATCAACGTCTGCAACATGGGTACATACCGTATCTAAGAAGTGACGATCGTGACTTACTACTAGTACAATGTTTTCGTAATCTGCTAGAAAGTTTTCTAACCACCCGATGGTTTCAATATCCAATCCGTTGGTAGGCTCATCTAATAATAAGATGTCAGGATTTCCAAATAATGCCTGTGCCAATAGCACCCTTACTTTAAAATTACTGGGTATTTCACTCATCAAGCTTTGGTGCATATCATCGTGTACACCCAAACTATTTAAGAAACTCGCGGCATTGCTTTCCGCTTCGTATCCGCCCATCTCTCCAAACTCAGCCTCTAATTCACCGGCTTTCATTCCATCTTCCTCAGTAAAGTCTTCTTTGGCATACAATGCATCTTTTTCATGCATCACGTCCCAAAGCCTTTTATGGCCCATTAATACCGTATTCAATACCGTACAATTGTCAAATTCAAATTGGTTCTGTTTTAAAACAGCCATTCTTTCCCCTGGAGTAATTTCTACCGTTCCCTTATTGGGTTCAATTTCCCCACTTAAGATTTTTAAAAAAGTAGATTTACCCGCACCATTGGCACCTATTACGCCATAGCAGTTACCCTTTGTAAAATTGATGTTTACTTCGTCAAAAAGAACCCTTTTGCCGTAAGCAAGGGTGATATTCCGTGCACTAATCATTGAATTTGCTGTTTTTCGGCTGCAAAATTACAAAATTAAAGGGTTAACAGCCGATGAACTTTAAATTATTACCACTCCGCTCTTGCAGATGGGTTAACAGATAAGGGCACAAATTGACTGTTTAAGTATTTATGGTATCCAGTTATAGCAATCATTGCAGCATTATCGGTACAATAACTGAAATCAGGAATATACACTTGCCAACCTTTTTTCTGCCCCAATGCAACGAGACCATTTCGAAGTCCACTATTCGCACTTACCCCTCCGGCAATACATACGTGCTTTACATTGGTTTGGTTAACGGCTTTTACCAATTTTTTCAATAAAATTTGAACAATGGTATATTGAATAGAGGCACAAAGGTCATTTCTATTTTCAAGTACAAACTCAGGTGTTTGCTTTTGTAAAAAATACAAAACCGAAGTTTTTAATCCACTAAATGAAAAATTCAATTCTTGAATTTGAGGCTCTGCAAATTTAAATTTAAGTGGATCGCCTAATTGCGCATATTGATCTATCAACGGCCCTCCTGGATAAGGCAACCCAAGCAATTTAGCCGTTTTATCGAATGCTTCTCCAGCTGCATCATCAATTGTTTCTCCAATCACTTCAAGCGCTAAAGCAGATTTAGCCAACACGATCTGCGTATGACCACCGCTAACTGTTAAACATAAAAAGGGAAAATCTGGTCTATTTTCTGAAATTAAATTGGCCAATACATGGGCTTGCATATGGTGCACACCAATCAAAGGAACTCCCAACGATAAAGACAAAGATTTTGCAAACTGTGTGCCCACTAATAAGCTGCCGATTAAACCCGGAGCTTGTGTGAAAGCAATGGCATTTAAGTCGGGCAAACTTATACCCGCAGTTTTAATAGCTTCCTCAACAACAGGAACAATATTTTGCATATGGGCCCTGCTGGCTAATTCTGGTACAACCCCACCATATTTTTCATGTACAGATTGAGAAGCTATTATATTACTAAGTATTGCTCCATCCCTACATACTGCTGCCGCTGTTTCATCACAAGAAGATTCTATTGCCAGAATAGTTACACTCATTCTGCAAAATTACTATTTAGTTCTGATGGCAACCACTGGATCCATTTTTGCAGCAATTGATGCTGGAATAATACCAGCCAAAACCCCTAAAACAATACAAATACTCAAACCGAGAATTACAATATTAGGTGCAATATAAATTGGGAAAGGCAGCACAGAGCTCAAGACCAAAGAGAGTATCCAAACCAATGTTAGCCCTACTAATCCCCCAATAATGCATAAGAATGCACTTTCTAAAAGAAATTCAGTTAGTATGGTGCTTCTCTTGGCGCCAATCGCTTTTTTGAGTCCAATCTGACTGGTTCTTTCTCTCACTGTTACAAACATAATATTAGCAACACCAAATGCACCAACAATCAAACTTAGGCCTGCAATGGCCCAGCCACCAGCAGTTACTTGGCCAAAGAATCCATTCACTTGTTCACTAAACATAGCCACATCATTGCAGGTAAAATTATCTTCTTGGGTAGGACTCAATTTTCTTAATTGACGCATCACCCCATTCAATTCATCTTGCAATGCAGAAGATGCAATTTTAGGTTTACCCTGAACAATAATATTGGGATTACTAGTTTCAGGGCTATACACGCTGGCAAAATATCGGTATGGAACAATCATGCAATCATCATAATTAAAGCCTCCGATTAAACTTTGCCCTTGTTTTTTTATCACTCCTACTATATATACTTTTCTGCCTCCGTAAGAGATTTCTTTACCAACTGCTTTCTCTGCCTTCCCGTACAATTCTTCCGCAACTTTATATCCAACAATACCTACAGCTGCTCCACGCAAAAAGTCTGATTCAATCAAATAACGTCCTTGATCAATATCTATGGTTTGTATACTATTAAACTCAGGAGTAACACCATATAAACTGGTGTTATTTAAAATATTGTCGGCATAACTGTAATTCACATTTCTACTTACAAAAAATGCAGCAAAAGAAGCCAATTCACTTTTTTGTTTGATCACATCTAGCTCCTCAATTTTCACATTCGGCCTCTTCATGTATTTCCACCAAGGATAATCAGGGCCGCCTCCATAATTCCATTTATCTATATAGATAGTATTACTTCCAAGGGTTTTTATATCATTTTGAACTTTTCTTTCTAAACTATCTACGGTAGCTAATACCCCAATAATGCAGAAAATTCCAATGGTGATGCCAAACAACGAAAGGAAAGTTCTCAGCTTATTTACTCTCAGCTCCTGTAACGCCATACGGAAGCTGTTCCATAAAATACTTAGTAATTTAACCATACTCAAATGTACGGTTTATCAATGCTCACTTACAGCTGTTTTTATGTAAACGGTTGAAAGCAATGTTCAAGTAGTCTGCAAAAATGACCATATCAAATTCAACAGCTGAATAAAAGCTGATATGAATACAACCAAAGTCTTAGTGTATTGTATATATAAATGAGTTAAATTTGCGGAGATTTAACCAAATATAATCTTGCTATATGACCTGGAAACAAGTCTTCACATCGTCTGTTGGAAAAAAACTGGTTATGGGACTAACCGGTATCTCATTGGTATTATTTTTAATAGTACACGCCGGAATCAACGCATGCATTTTTGCAGATTTAGTTGACCCAAATGAAAATGGTGCAATGTTTAACAAAGCGGCCCATTTTATGGGTTCCACCGTTTTAATCCGCATCATGGAGATTGGTTTGTTTGCTGGCATCCTATTACATATTTACCAGGGCTACTTGTTAACCCTAGAAAATAAGCAAAAAAGAGCCGTTGGATACGCAGTTACTTACAAAGACGGTAGCAAATGGTATAGCAGAAGCATGGGGCTTTTGGGTACCTTAATTTTAATTTTCTTAATCTTACACCTTTACCATTTTTGGGTTTCTGCTCGCTTCACCCATCAGGGATTAGATCCAGTTCCTTACAATGGAATTGAAATGCACAATATGTTTGCTTTAATGAAAGCTACATTTAGTGAGTGGTGGATTATAGCTGTCTATAGTGCAGGCTGTATTTCATTGGCGTATCACCTAGCACATGGATTCCAAAGTGCATTTAGAACATTAGGTGTTTACAATAATAGATACACGCTCATGCTTACCAGCATTGGATACGCTTATTCAATCATTATTGCATTGGTATTCATATTAATGCCAGTAAGCTTTAAAATGGGCTGGATCGGATAACACAATATCATTCAAGTATATTCAAATCATCATAAACCTTCGGATCTATGTTAAATGCTAAAATTCCCTCTGGACCATTAGAGAATAAGTGGGCTGATTACAAGGGACATTGCAAACTGGTAAACCCGGCCAATAAGCGGAAACTAGAAGTGATTGTTGTAGGTACAGGTCTAGCCGGTGCTTCAGCAGCAGCTTCTTTGGGTGAGTTGGGATATAAAGTAAAAGCATTTTGTTTTCAAGATTCCCCTCGTCGTGCACACTCAATTGCAGCACAAGGTGGAATCAATGCAGCAAAGAACTACCAAAACGATGGAGACAGCGTATTCCGTCTATTTTATGATACTATTAAAGGTGGAGACTATCGTGCAAGAGAAGCCAATGTGCATCGTTTAGCCGAAGTGAGTACCAATATTATTGACCAATGTGTTGCTCAAGGTGTACCATTTGCAAGAGAATATGGTGGCTTATTAAGTAACCGCTCATTTGGAGGAACACAGGTTCAAAGAACATTTTATGCTGCAGGTCAAACTGGTCAGCAATTATTGATTGGTGCTTACCAAGCCTTAGAGCGCCAGGTAGCTTTAGGTAATGTAACCATGTACAGCAGACACGAAATGCTAGAAGTGGTTACCATTGATGGAAAAGCAAGAGGTATTATTGCGCGCGACTTAGTGAATGGAAAATTAGAAAGACATTTTGGACACGCAGTATTGTTGTGTTCTGGTGGATATGGAAATGTGTTCTATTTATCTACCAATGCAATGGGAAGTAATGTCACAGCTGCATGGAAAGCGCACAAAAAAGGAGCGGCATTTGCCAATCCTTGTTTTACTCAAATACACCCAACTTGTATACCAGTTAGTGGAGACCACCAAAGTAAGTTAACCTTGATGTCTGAATCATTGAGAAATGATGGTAGAATTTGGGTACCTAAAAAACAAAACGATACAAGAAAAGCAACCGATATTCCTGAAGAAGAAAGAGACTACTACTTAGAAAGAAGGTATCCAGCTTTCGGGAACCTTGTTCCAAGAGACGTAGCTTCCAGAGCAGCTAAAGAACGTTGTGATGCGGGTTATGGAGTTGGTAGCAGCAAACAAGCTGTATACTTAGACTATGCAGATGCCATTTTAAGATACGGTAAAATTGAAGCAGGTAAGCAAGGTAGAAGCAATGTTGCAGAAGATGAAATCATTGCAATGGGTAAAGAAGTGGTGAAAACAAAATATGGCAATCTTTTCGACATGTATGAAAAAATTACTGGAGAAAATCCATACGAAGTTCCAATGCGAATTTATCCTGCCGTTCACTACACCATGGGTGGCTTATGGGTAGACTATGAATTACAAACAACCGTTCCAGGTTTATATGCATTAGGTGAAGCCAATTTTAGTGACCATGGTGCCAACCGTTTAGGAGCTTCTGCATTAATGCAAGGTTTGGCTGATGGATATTTTGTAATCCCTTATACCTTAGGAAATAACCTAGCAGACGAAATTTACAGTAAAGCAATAGAAACAACACACCCAGCATTTGAGGAAGCAGAAAAAGCCGTTAGTGATCGAATCAATCATTTGATGAATATTAAAGGAAAACAAACTGTAGAGAGTTTTCACAAGCGTTTGGGAAAAATCATGTGGGACAAATGTGGAATGGCTAGAAATAAGGAAGGTCTAGAGCAAGCCATCAAAGAGATTCAAGCATTAAAGAAAGAATTTTGGAGTGATGTTAGAATTCCAGGTGAAGTCAATGAAATGAATACAGAGTTAGACAAAGCAAATCGTGTGGCAGACTTTATTGAATTAGGAGAGTTAATGTGCGTTGATGCTTTAACAAGAGACGAAAGTTGTGGTGGACATTTTAGAGAAGAATTCCAAACACCTGAAGGTGAAGCCTTAAGAGACGACGCAGGTCATATGTATGTTTCTGCTTGGGAGTTGAAAGGGGAACATCAATGGGAATTACACAAAGAACCATTGAACTATGAAGTGATTAAACCTACCCAACGTAACTACAAATAATCGTTTAAAAGCATTGTTTAACTGAAATAATCTTAGCATAATGGAACATTATCATATGAATCTAAACTTAAAAGTTTGGAGACAAAAAAACAGCAATACCAAAGGAGACTTTAAAACCTATCAAGTAAAAAATATTTCCTCTGAAATGAGTTTCTTGGAAATGTTTGATGTGCTTAACGAACAGCTCATTACAGAAGGAGAAGAGCCAGTTGCATTTGACCACGATTGCAGAGAAGGCATCTGTGGAATGTGTTCTATGTATATCAATGGTAAACCACATGGACCTTGGCAAGCGAACACTACTTGTCAATTGCATATGCGTGCTTTCAAAGATGGAGATACCATTGTTGTAGAGCCTTGGAGAGCCAATGCATTCCCAGTAATTAAAGATTTAACGGTTAATAGAAGTGCATTCGACAGAATTATTCAAGCGGGTGGTTACATTAGTGTAAACACTGGTAATGCAGTGGATGGTAACGCTTTACCCATTAATAAAGATAATGCAGACAATAGCTTTGCAGCAGCCATGTGTATTGGATGTGGAGCATGTGTAGCAGCTTGTAAAAATAGTTCCGCCATGCTTTTCTTAAGTGCAAAAGTGAGCCACTTAGCATTACTACCACAAGGAGAGCCAGAACGCAAATCTCGTGTAATGAATATGGTGGCACAAATGGATAAGGAAGGCTTTGGCGCTTGCACCAACACAGGAGCTTGCGAAGCAACTTGCCCTAAAGAAATTTCATTAACCAATATTGCACGTTTAAATTCAGAATACTTAGGTGCTAGTTTAAGTGCAGACAAATAAAAGAGCTTACTTATTAGTACGGTTCATTTAAAAAATTGGTCCCGGTTGCGAAAGCAAACCGGGACTTTTGCTATAACAATCCCCTATTATCGCCTAATTAAATTGCCCGTTTTAGATACCATATGGTGTATGGCATTATCTAAATCTTTTGCAGAATTTTGAATACCATCCATCACCAAACTATGGGTATCTGGATCATTTGGAACATCTCTCATTAGAGCAGCCAAACCTAAAATATTACTCAAAGGAGCACGAACCGTATGTGAGCTCATAAAAGCGATTTCTCTTAAATAGCCGTTTTGTTCTCTAATCATTTGTTCTTGGTGCTTTGCCTTATTGCGTTCGTTCACCAAACTCTCATATACTTGTCTTTCAAAATAAATACCGATGTAGGCAAATACTGCACATAAAACAACAACAGCTATAGCATTTGTAGTAAACATTTTTCCATATATCTCGGCGGTAATATTCTGCCAGCTACTTTTTTCAGGTATAAATAAAATGGACAATGAAAAACTCAATACACTGATTACAAAATATCCAATCACTTCCGCTTTGTATTCTCTTGTGTTTCCCAACATAAAAACCAAGGCAAAAATAGTAGGGATGATAAATAGGTACCCCCCAGCATCTAGCCCCTCCACCATAGTAATGCAACTCAAAAAGAAATTAATGGTCACCACCAAACTTGCATTCTTATACTTACTATACCCATGATAGTCTAAAAGCATAATTACACCTATAGCGGCCGCAAAACCATAGAGAATATATGCCGACAACCATAAACCCCTTGAATGGTTGATTACCCCAGTTCCTAATATTACTGTTAATGCTACGGCGCCAAAATAAATCAACCTGCGTGATGCTGCTCTTTGTTTAGAAATAATTGCTACCATAAAATTTGTTTAACAGCTTATATACGATAAATCATTCCTTTCGGTTTTTGTGCGGGTTTTTATTTATTTTCCCTGTGAAAATGAACAACCCATGAAAAAAAGCTTACCTATTTACGTCATTATCTTACTATTTATCAGTTGTTCAGAAAGTACAAATATGAAAAAAGGAGCATATAACTGGCCAGCTGAAAAAGCACCGGTAGCAGCACAAAAAGAACATGTTAGAATATTGCATGGAGATACAGTTCCTGATCCCTATTACTGGATGATTGACTATTTTAAAAAAGGCCCGGACAGCACCCAAGTTTTGAACTACCTCAATGCAGAAAATAGTTACACTGAGAAAATGATGGCAGGAACCAACAACTTGCAAAACAAGCTTTTTAATGAAATGAAAGCAAGAATTAAAGAGAAAGATGAATCGGTTCCAGTATTCAAAAATGGTTACTTCTATTATACCAGGGTTGAAGAAGGAAAACAATATTATAAATATTGTAGAAAGAAAGGAAGCTTAACTGCGCAAGAGGAAATACTCTTAGATGTAGATAAAATGGCAGAGGGCAAACCATATTATAATATTACCGGCATGAGTGTAAGTCCGAATAATAATCTATTGGTGTTCGGAATAGATGAAGTATCTAGAAGACAGTACACTTTGAAAATTAAAATTATTACAACGGGTGAAATATTATCTGATAATATTGAAGGAACCAACGGCTATGGTGTTTGGGCAAACGACAACAATACTATTTTTTATACATTGAATCACCCAGTCACATTACTTTCTGAAAAAATTATGCGCCACCAAATCAATGGTAATAAAAAGGATGTAATGGTATACCAAGAAAAAGACAATAGCAACTATATAGGAGTAAGTAAGTCTAAAAATGGACGCTATATTTTTATCAGTTCCCAAGCAACCCTTTCTTCTGAACAATTATTTATTCAGGCAGATAAACCAGCGTCTGCATTTCAATCATTTCAACCTCGACTCAAGAATATGTTATATGATGTGGTTGCATTAGATGATAAATTCCTAATCAGGACGAATGAAAATGCTTTGAACTTTAAAGTAATGGAATGCCCCCTAGATAAAACAAACCATAGTTTTTGGAAAGAACTTGTTCCACATCGATCAGATGTTTTGGTGCAAAGTGTAGAAGCATTTAATGACTATACAGTTATTACTGAAAGAAAAAACGGATTGATTCAACTTAGGATTAAACAAAACAGCAGTTCTTCAGAACATTATATTCAATTTGATGAGCCTGCTTATTCAGCTAATTTAGGTTCAAATCCAGAGTTTAATAGTAGCTCCCTCCGTTATACCTATACTTCATTAACAACTCCGTTCTCTGTATTTGATTATGAATTGTCCACTAAAACTAAAACGCTCAAAAAACAACAAGAAGTAGTTGGTGGTTATAATCCAACAGATTACATCACTGAACGTATTTATGCCACAGCGAATGATGGAACAAAAATTCCGATTTCATTGGTATATAAAAAAGGATTTAAAAAAGAAGGTACTGCTCCCCTGCTATTGTACGCTTACGGATCTTATGGCTATAGTATTGACGCCGATTTTAATAGTACCATATTAAGCCTACTCAACAGAGGATTTGTATATGCCATCGCACATATTCGTGGCGGAGAAGATTTAGGAAGACAGTGGTATGAAGATGGTAAATTATTAAAAAAGAAAAACTCATTTACCGACTTCATTAATTGTGGAGAATTCTTAGTTAATAATAAATACACCAGTAAAGACCATTTATATGCAAATGGAGGAAGTGCAGGAGGTTTATTAATGGGAGCGGTAACCAATATGGCTCCCGAATTATGGAAAGGAGTTATAGCCGAAGTGCCTTTTGTAGATGTTGTAAACACCATGTTAGATGAAAGCATCCCATTAACTACGAATGAATTTGACGAATGGGGAAATCCTAAAGAGAAAGTATACTACGATTATCAAAAAAGTTATTCGCCTTATGAGAATGTAGAAAAGAAAAACTATCCTCACCTTTTAGTTACCACAGGATTACACGATAGTCAAGTACAATATTTTGAACCCGCAAAGTGGGTAGCCCGGCTTAGAACAATGAAAACTGATCAAAACCTTCTATTACTGAAGACCAATATGGATTATGGACATGGCGGTGCATCTGGTAGGTTTGACTACCTTAAAGAGACCGCTTTAAACTTTGCATTTTTGCTTGCATTAGAAGGAATTTCAGAATAAGCCAATTCACTTGTGCATGAGTAATAGCTTTTTTAAATTTAAGGAGTTTACTGTTTATCAAGATAAAACAGCCATGAAAGTATGCACCGATGCGTGCTTATTTGGAGCTTGGGTTGCAGACAACTTAGAAATGTCTAGGCTAAAAAATATTCTTGATATTGGAACTGGCACTGGTTTGCTTTCACTAATGTTGGCACAGTTTAGCCAAGCTCATATTGATGCAGTTGAAATAGAACCAATGGCAGTAGAGCAAGCCAGGGAAAATTTCCAAGCAAGTAAATGGAAAAATCAATTAGATATTCATCCAACTTCTATCCTTGAATTTGCAAAAAAAACAGCAAAGACATTTGACTTAATTATTTCTAACCCGCCTTTTTTTGAGCAACAATTAAAAAGTAACAATTCTCAGAGAAATATTGCCATGCACAGCAACAATTTAACTTTAACTGAATTGGCTTATTGCATCAATGAATTATTAACTGATTCGGGGAAAGCAGCCATCTTACTGCCTTGGAACAGGACTGAAGAGTGGAAAGCTATTGCTGAAAATTTGGGCCTTTTTTGCATCAAAGAAACGGCAGTTAAACAAACCACTACTCATACTTATTTTAGAACAATGCTGCTAATGCAAAAAAAAGCTTCAATGGTAAACTTTAGCTCAATTACCATCAAAGATGGAACTGAATACAGTAAAGAATTTATTAAATTATTGACCCCTTATTATTTGGCTTTGTAGGCATATTTATTCTTAACCAGCTTAATTAATTAACTAACTTAGCATGATGAAAATGTCTACTGTATGGATTGGGTTATTGCTTTTATTAATTGCTGCATGTAGTAGCCCTTCTAAAAATTTCACCCCAGCTGAAAATGGCCTAGATGCAGGACGAGAATTTATTGATGCCTGCTTAAAAGGAGATTTTAGCAAAGCTTCCTTTTATATGGTAGACGATGAAAAAAACAAACAACTACTATTAAATGTTGAAGCAGCATACAGAGAAAAAGATAAAGAAGGTAGACAGGAACTCAGACTAGCATCTATCAATATTAAAGAAGTATCCGAACCCAATGATTCAACGGTTATACTCTATCATAGCAACTCATTAGACACCAGCGCCAAGCAAACCATTGTTATTAAAAGAAACAATAGTTGGCTAGTCAATTTCAAACAATCAACTAAATAAACAATATTGAAATTATGAATCAACTAACAGTCCTACACCCCTGGCATGGTGTCCACTTTGGTGAAAATGCCCCCCGCATAGTAAATGCAGTTATCGAAATTCCACAAGGATCCAGATGCAAATATGAGATAGATAAACCAAGTGGCTTATTAAAATTAGACCGGGTTATTTTCTCTTCTTTTTACTACCCCATCAACTATGGATTTATTCCCCAAACCTATGGTGGAGATAAAGATCCATTAGATATTTTGGTTATTACCTCTTTACCTGTTCAACCATTAACGTTGATGGAAGCAAAAGTAATTGGTGTAATGCAAATGATTGATGGCGGTGAGCCCGATGATAAAATTATAGCAGTTGCAGCAACTGATCCTGGAGTAAATCATTACAACAATATTGAAGAACTACCGAGACATTTCTTTGATGAATTAAGGCATTTCTTTCAAGAATATAAAAGACTAGAGAAAAAGGAAGTTTTAGTTGAAGACTTTGGGGATAAAGCAAAAGCTTTAACCATTGTTGAAGAGGCAATCGCTTTTTATAAAGAGACTTTTATAAACAAATAGAGATGAGTGCTACTACCCTACTTGTGTTGGTTTTGATTGGGCTATTTGCAGGCTTTTTAAGTGGCTTAGTAGGTATTGGCGGTGGCATCATCATGGTACCAACATTGGTGTTTTTCCTTGGGCTTACTCAAAAACAAGCCCAAGGAACTTCACTAGGAGTTTTGATGCTACCTGTGGTAGCCCTTGCAGTGTGGCAATACCATAAACAAGGTCAAATCAATTTTAATTATGTTTTTTTAATAGCAGTCTCATTTATCATAGGTGGATTTCTAGGCAGCAAATTAGCGTTAAGCTTAAGCGATGATAAAATGAAGAAAATATTTGCAGTGGTGCTTTTGTTATTAAGCATTAAAATGTTGTTTTTTGACAAGAAAAAAAACATTTCCCCAACCCAATCAACAAAAATTGAACAAACTACATCTCATTAGCGGGTGAATTGATTCTGCCCCCTTATCTTTGCATAAAATACTATAAAATGGAAGCAAAACAATCCACTGGTAAATATTGGGCGTTATTTTTTTTCTGGCTTGCAGCTTTAATAGTACTACTTTTTGTATACCGTGAATTCTTTTGGTTAGCACTACCTGGAACAGTTACTTATTTTGCCAAAGGCATGGATTTGATGTAGTTTTTCGCTTACGCAAGGCGCTTTACTATCCTTAGTTGGTGAGTTCTCTCACCGGTTTCCTTGTTCAATATACCCGCTTGATCAATATAATCAATACGCACTCTTCCAGACGCGTGTATGATTGTTTGAGCATCCAGCATAATACCCACATGGGTAATCTTGCCTTCTTTATTGTCAAAATAGGCAAGATCCCCACAGATGGTTTCTGCTAGAAACCCAATATCTTTTCCCATTCCAGCTTGTTGATAAGCATCCCTGGGTAATTGAATGTTAAAATAAGCATATACCTGTTGAACAAACCCGCTACAATCAATCCCAAATACAGATCGCCCTCCCCACAAATAAGGGGTATTTATAAATAAAGCGGCTACTTGTTTTACAGATTCGGGCGTAAACGGTATTACACCTGGAATAAAGATATTTCCCTCATATTGAAAAGTCAACCCCGGAAGACTCAATTGCTGTGTTTGAAAAAGGGATAGCGAAGCCCCAAAAGGCACTTGCATTTTAGCACCATTCAGAAGTAGGGAATTAGAATAATCAGGCATTATTGCATTTGATTTTCTCATCATCATTTCATCGGGTATAATTGCCAACTGGGCGCTTTGGCACCAGCCTTCGTACCCATCATTTGAACACTTGATTTTGGTAAAAGATCCAGTTTGCAATAGTTGCCCTCCTTCTATTATTTCAGCTGTTTCCCCAAACAATAGTTGACTTACCATTTCACTTCGATGGGCAGCCTCCGATCTTAAAGGGGCAACTGCCACAATTGCTACAACAAAAGCCATTGAATATTTTTTAATGGAAGATATGGAAATTTACGAAGCTTGCATCTTAACAAAAATGAGTTAATTTAACAAGTGATTCAACAGGCATTTAAACATATAACAGACAATGAGCTTTTAAAGAAGTATCAAAGCGACCAGAATAAAGAATGGTTGGGTATTTTACTTCAACGTTATACCATGTTGTTGCTTGGCGTATGTATGAAGTACCTCAAAAACGAAGAAGAAGCCAAAGATGCTGTACAACAAATATTTTTGAAAGCCCTGAATGAGCTAGAAAAATATCCAGTGGAATATCCTAAAAGCTGGTTATACAAAATCGCTTGTAATTATTGTTTAATGAAGTTAAGAGACCAAAAAGCACATATTTCCATTGACAATGCACCTTCAATAACAGAAATATATGAAACAGAAAACACCTCCTATATTGAAAGAGAAATAAACTTAGACTTATTAGAGACTGCTTTAGAAGAACTGAATAAAGAGCAAAAAACTTGCATAACTTTATTTTATCTCCAAAAGAAAAGTTATCATCAAATAAGTTCAATCACAGGATATAGTTTATTGCAGGTCAAAAGTAATATTCAGAATGGGAAAAGGAATTTGAGAATTTTAATGGAGAAAAAACAATCTTTTTAATGACCAATTGGAAAGACATATTTAAAAAAGAAACCAATGTATCCAACGAAGAATTGTTGAAATACCTTGGTAATGATATTTCTGAGGAGGAAATGAATGCTATTGAACAAAAAATGGCCACATCCGAATTTGAAAATGATGCAATAGAAGGGTTAGCTCAATTTAAGGAAAAAGAAAATATCATTGCAATAACCAATACACTTAATCAACAACTTAAGAACCAAATATCAAGGGGTAGCAAAAGAAAAAGGAAAAGAAAAATACAAGATCAGCAATGGATTATTGTGGTAATTCTAGGTGTTTTATTTTTAAGTATTGCAAGTTATTTTTTAATCCATTTTAATCGCTAAGACCTACAAAAATGTTGAATTAACGCTAATTGATTTGGGAACTGCTCAACCAATTTGGAAACATTTGCCAACTCAAAATCAGCAAAATCAAATCCGGGAGAAACGGTACAACCAACAAATGAAAACTGTCCATTTGTTTTTGATGCAAACCATGCACCAGCTGGAACAATAGCTTGAAATTGTTCTCCCATTTCAATATTACAACCCAATTTAATTAGCTCATAATTCCCATTCTTATGGAGCACATGAATGTCAACTGCGTCCCCAGCATAAAAATGCCAACACTCATCGGATTGAATCCTATGAAAAGCAGAAAATGAATTTTCGGCTAATAAAAAATAAATAGCAGTTGAACAATTTCGCTTCCCACTAAATCTTTCCGATAAACAATCCGAGGGTATAGATTCAGATGATCGATAAGTTTCCTTGTAATAACCTCCTTCTGGATGAGGTAATAATTGATAAAACTCTATAAGCTGTTGAATAGTTAAACTCATTTGAATAATTTAATTAACGCTTTATTTTTATTAACCGATACATTTTTGTTTGATGACTTATAATCATATATAGATACATTTTAGTCAAACTTAATCCAATAACTATAAGCATAGTTTTTAAATGGCACCCGATACTTTTCTAAAGGCCATGCACCCCAACTATCCATACCTTGCAATCCTGTTTGATTCAAGTCAATATGTAAATAAATTTCTGGTCTTTTAATCAATTCACCACTGTGGTATTGCTTTTTATTCATTTCAGGATCTAAATCATTTAAATGATAAGGTAATGCTGAAAAACTTAACAAACTATCATTGTAAATAAACTTTATTTTTCTACCGGTTGAATTACTGAAACTGACCCATCGAACTTCAGTATGGTTTCCACTTTCTTGAGGCCTAGCATAGGGATAATATTGTTCATCAATTGTTTGAGTATATTGTCCAATAAATGTATTGGTTTTTCTATCCCAATAGTTTTCACCTGGACCTCTACCATACCAATTAATATTGGCAAAATCTCCAGAAATGGTTAAATCATTTCCAGCCCTTAATAAAAGCGGATACTTCCCTTTAATTGCTTCAAACATGTTTTCAACCTGTATAGACCCATCGCTGTAAATAGAATAAACTTGACGATGCTTTGCATCTCCATTTAACAAGGTTTTAGTGAAAACAACTTTAATCAATCCATTATCAATGGACGAAATAGAGTGTTCAACAGCACTTGAACTTTCATATATATTGCGCCATATTCTCAAGCTTTTATTAAACCCAGCTCCAATATCATTATCAGTAGGTGCTCTCCAAAAGGAAGGTATAGGACCTGATTGAATAATTTCATCCCCATTCTTTAAATAGCTATTTAAAAGCCCTTTTTCAATATCAAACTTTACGGAAAAAGAACGCCCTTTGATTTGCAAGATTTGATTTGATTTGCTAACTGATAATCCATTCTTGAATGAAGGAGTACTATTATTTGCTTGTAATTCATTTAATAAAAACTGTTCAGATGCAATTAGGTAGTCTTGACTTAAAAAAGGTTCCGCTGTTTTTAAAGCGTAGTAAATATTTAATTGGTACTCTTTACTTGCATTTCGCTTAAAATTTGTTGCAATCAAGAAAGATTGCTCTTCTTGAGGCTCTATATGAATTGCTTCTAATTTACCCGTTTCTTTAACTAGTCCATTTTCTTGTAAAGCCCATCGCAAATAAACATTGTTCAAAGACTTAAAGAAAAATCCATTTTTAATTACAATACGATTAATACCATCAAATTTTGTTTTAATATTCTGGTATACTTGTTTAACCTCCATAGCCATTGGAGTGAGGTTTCTATAAGCATCCACTACCCCTTTAACACAAAAATTATTGTCACTTAAATTTTCATCAACTGGCCCTTCTAATGGGAAATCTCCCCCATAAGCTTTAATTCGTTTTCCGTTTTTAACGGTATCAATACTCTGGTCAATCCATTCCCAAATAAAGCCACCCTGAAGTTTAGGATTGTTCTCTATTACATTCCAATAGTCTTTAAAATTACCCAGACTGTTGCCCATAATATGTGCATACTCACTTTGAATATGAGGCAACTTAGCATTGGATTTAGCATACTTTAACATGCCATCGGGTGAAATATATTGTGGGCAAAAAATTTCAGAAAATGGCGTGTTATTGGGTTTCCCATAATCAATATCTCTTTCATATTGAATGGGTAAACTGGTTTGCATTTTAAGCCAGTCATATGCTGCATAAAAATTACTTCCATCCCCAGCTTCATTACCTAAAGACCAAGTAATAATAGAGGTATGATTTTTATCTCTTTCAAACATTCGTTGCACCCTTTGCATATGAGCTTCCTTCCAAACAGATTTATTACCTAAGGTTGTATTTAAATCATACCCCAAACCATGGCTTTCAATATTTGCTTCATCTACCACGTATAATCCATAAATATCACAAAGTTCCATCCAATATGGATCAGGGGGATAATGTGAATGTCTTACCGCATTAATATTCAATTTTTTCATCATTTCCATGTCTTTCAACATATCTTCTTTGCTTAATACATGACCATTTCGTGGATGATGCTCATGCCTATTAACACCCTTTAAAAAAATGCGTTTCCCGTTTACTAGGAAATTAGAGCCAATAATTTCAATCTTTTTAAATCCAACTCTTTGTGGAATTATTTCTAGTACATCGCCTTCTTTGTTTTTTAATATCAGATACAATGTATATAAGTATGGAGATTCAGCCGACCAAGCTTTTACATTTGGAATGCTGGTTTTAAATGATATAAAAGAATGGTAATTACCAAGCACTGTAGCAAAATCTTTAGTCCGTTCTTGAAAGATAGTTTTCCCTGAAATATCTTTTAGTTGAACCTCAATATTAAAGCTGTCTTTTTTACTTAAATACCCTTTTTCCAATTTGTAATTGTCTACTTCAACTTTAACATCTAACAGACCATTTTCGTACTGTTGATCTAGTTCAGCTTTAATTTTAAAATCCCGAATATTCAATTTATTCGTTGCAAATAAATACACATCTCTCTCAATACCCGAGAACCTAAACATATCTTGACATTCCAAATAGCTGGCATCACTCCAGCGAAATACTTGAAATCCAATCAAATTTTCTCCTTCTATTAAATAGTTGGTAATATCAAATTCAGCTGCGAGTTTACTGTCTTCGCTATAACCCACTTTTTTGCCATTTACCCAAACAAATAAGCAACTTTTAGCATTCCCAACATGCAAAAAAACCTGTTTCCCTTTAAACCCCTTGGGTAAAAATATTTTCTTCCGATATGAACCAACTGGATTATTGTTTGCTGGAATATCATAAGGAGGATTCATTTTACCATATCGAAGATTATGACCAGCAAAATCATAGGGCTGGTTTACATAAATAGGTAATCCATATCCATTTACTTCCCAACTTGCTGGAATTTTAAAAAGCCCCCATTTTGAATCATCAAAACTACTTTCGTAAAAACCAATTGGGCGTTTATTGGGATCTTGTACCCAATTGAATTTCCACTCCCCATTTAAGGACAAGAAATTCGCCGATTTTTCCTTGTCAAAACCATTTGCGCTTGCCCAATTTTCAAATGCAAATGCATTGGCCCTCATCGGCATTCGATTGATAGAAACCAATTCGGGATTTTGTAATTCAGGAGGCAATTGTCCAAAACAAATGTTGGAAAATAATACAAATACCAAGATCAATGACCCATATTTAAACCTCTTAGTACCTGAAATTGTCTCACTCAAATTTGAATTCATACAAATAGTATTATACTGGCTCAATTTAAAGATTGTTTGGCAGGATAATGAATCAAGCATTATTTGATATTAATAAATTATATTATTTATTAATATATTTTATTTAACCCACTTCACTCATATATAAATTAAGAAAACATTAAAAAATTATATTTACATTTTTTTAATGTTTAAATCTGATTTTCGTAAACTTTAAAGTATTCCCTTGATTTTAAAGGTTTTAATCATTTAATATAATGTTATTTTGAAAATTATCAATTGAATTTATTAACATTAATATATTTTATATGTTTATTTAATTGACATTTCTTATAAAATTTTAACTATTTTGAACTCAGTAAATAAATATTATAAATAAAAGTTATTTAATTATGTACCAGAAAAAACTCAACTTTTACAACGTCACACCATTTCTAGTTTTACTGATTGTGGCTATTCTTGCCATTTTTGCTCCACCAGAATTAAGCTTCGAAGATAAAGAAGGCGTTTACAATGGAGCAGACATTGCATGGATTTTAGTTGCGACTGCTCTGGTCTTCCTAATGACTCCTGGTTTAGCCTTTTTTTATGGTGGAATGGTGCATAGAAAAAATGTAATCTCTACTATGATTAAAAGTGTAGTAGCCACTGGAGTGGTAACCATTATCTGGGTAACGGTTGGTTATAGCCTTTGTTTTGGCGAATCATTAGGAGGGTTTATCGGGAATCCTACCACCTACCTATTTATGAAAGGAATAAATAGCGGTGCGCCATGGAGTTTAGCCCCAACTATTCCTTTGGGCTTGTTTGCATTATTCCAACTAATGTTCGCTATTATCACCCCAGGGTTAGTAGTTGGAGCTGTTGCAGAAAGAGTAAAATTCACTTCCTATATTTTATTCATCGCATTATTTAGCCTATTAGTTTACGCCCCAATTGCACATTGGACTTGGCATCCTGACGGATTTTTATTTAAAATGGGGGCTTTAGACTTTGCGGGTGGAACAGTAGTTCATATATCAGCAGGCTGTGCTGCCTTAGCAGGGGCGTTAGTGTTAAAAAGAAGAAAAGCACATTTAGATCAAATTGAAATACCACCAGCCAATATTCCTTATGTTTTAATTGGTACTGGTTTATTATGGTTTGGTTGGTTTGGCTTTAATGCTGGATCAGCATTAGGAGCAAATGCATTGGCTGTTTCTGCATTTGCAACAACAAATACAGCTGCTGCATCTGCAGGTTTATCTTGGATGTTTTTTGATGTAATGAGAGGCAAAAAACCTTCGGTGTTAGGCTTTTGCATTGGTGCTGTTGTTGGATTAGTAGCCATAACACCAGCAGCTGGTTTTGTTGCAGTTCCACAAAGCATCTTTATTGGATTTATTGCTGCAATACTTTCAAACTTAGCTGTTTATTATAAATCAAAATCTTCTTTAGATGATACACTCGACGTGTTCCCATGCCATGGTGTAGGTGGAATGGTAGGCATGTTGATGACAGGAATATTTGCAACAAAGTCAGTGAACGGTGCAGGTGCCGAAGGCCTCTTGTACGGCAATACTGATTTCTTTTTTACACAAGTAAAAGCACTTCTAATTGTAGTAACATTCAGCTTTACTGTATCATTAGGCATTTTCAAATTAATCAGCATCATGCTTCCTTTAAGAGTTAGCTCAGAAGAAGAAGAATTGGGTTTAGATGCAACTCAGCATGATGAAAAATATGTTCAAGGCACTTTACTCGTAAGAGAAAACGCATAAAAAAACAAGGTACAGTCTTTACCAAATTCTCTGATCAGAATTCGAGACTGTACCCCTTTATTAACTAAAAAGTCATCACAATGTTAAAGAAAATTCTAGTTTCTTGCGCATCTTTATGTGCAATGCTAAACGGTTTTGGTCAAAAAGCAGAACCAATCAAGTCAACAACAACTATCACTGGTTATATAGATGGTTATTTCAGAGCACTCACAAAAGATGGAGGTGGAACACATAATAACTTCACCAGTTTTACTAATTCTTATAATTCTTTTAATTTGGGAATGGCCAGTGTTAAGATAGACCAAACTTATGGCAGGTTCTCTTCTACACTTGATATTGGTGTTGGAAAAAGAGTAGACGAATTCTCTTATAACGACAAAGATTTATTAACCAATATTAAACAGGTTACGCTGTCTTACGCTTTCTCAAAGAATTTAAAACTAACAGCTGGAAAATTTGCTACACATATTGGCTACGAATTACTGGATGCAACCAGTAATAGGAATTACAGCATGTCATATGGATTTTCTTACGGACCTTTTTTTCATACAGGAATCAAAGCAGATATTTCATTGGGAGGAAAGTCGGCAATGATGGTTGGAGTAGTTGACCCAACTGATTATTCTACATTTAATAGTAACCCAAAATACATTATTGCACAATTTAGTTCCGCATCCAGCAATGATAAAATTAAAGGGTACTTCAATTTTTTACATGGCGATATCACCACTCAATATAATCTGGTATTAAGCGCAACATTGTCTAGTAAAATAAGTGCTGTGTTTGACGGTAGCATTAACCAACAAAAGAACCCAATTGGAAAAAGCAACTGGAGCTCTCAAGCATTTTATTTGAACTATGATTTTTCGGAAAAAATTGGGCTTACATTAAGAGAAGATTTTTTTAATGACAGACAAAACAATCCTATTGGCATTGGAAATTTAAATGCCACCACCCTATCAGGAAAATTCAAGTTGAATAAGCTAACCCTTATTCCTGAATTCAGAATAGACAATAGTACTGTGCCTTTATTTAATACTAAAACTGGGACAGTTTCCAGCGCTTCCAATTTCTTAGTTGCGGCTGTTTATACTTTTTAAAATAAAATACAACTACAGGTTATAAATAGAAAATCAAACATCAAACAAGCAAAAAGCAGGAAGGGTATATTTGTTGTTTACGATATACAATTCATACAAAATGCAATATTACTTATTAGCTTGTTTGATGTTATTTTCTGTTCGTGTAACTGCACAGATTGACAGCACAGACAATTTTGATTACAGCAAATTTGGAGATGCTGAAGGAGTAAAAAGATTCGCTACGCAAAAAGTATTGAATCAAACACCTCAACGCATTCTAAGTATAGGATATGAATATCTAGGTTTATTTTCGATGCCCGGCGTTCCAGTGGCCCCTTTGCTACCAGCCTTCCAAAACCTTCAAGTGAATAGGGTTTCCGCTATACGTGCACAAGCAAATATTCCAGTTGTGTCTACCAATAAAATTATATGGCAATTGGGGGCCAATTATTGGTCTAGTAAATATTCGATTGAGAATGCAAGCACCAACTCCTTTGCAAGCAGGCTAGATAATCAATCAATGACAACAGCTGGCATTAATACTACTATTTTTAAGCCTTTGAATGAGAAAAACTTTTTAATACTTCAAGCAAGTGCAGACTTTAATGGAGTATTTCAAAACTTTAGCGATATGGATGGGAAAGCACTAACTATTAGTGGTACAGCAATATATGGCTGGAAAACTTCAGAAAAGAACATCATAGGAACTGGTTTTTCTAGAACCTACCGCGCTGGACAAATTTTACATATACCCGTATTATTATGGAATAAAACCTTCAACGATCGATGGGGTATGGAATTGTTACTTCCTGCACGCGGACACTTAAGGTATAATTTTTCAACAACTAATATTCTACAACTAGGTTTTGAATTGGAAGGCAATCAATTCTGGATGAAATTACCCAACAGTTCAAACGGAGAAGTATTTATTCAAAGAGGAGAATTGAAACCTAGAATAATATGGGACAAAAAAATCAGTGGTTTTATTTGGTTCAGCGCTCAAGCAGGATTAAGATACAACTGGAGATTTGATGTAATGAATGAATACAATGCAAAACAAAGTAGCCAGCGCTACTTCACCAGCAATTTAGGGAATCCTCTGTATTTCAATTTTAGCATCAATCTGGTATCCCCCTAACAAAAAGGGGGGTGGGGAACGTATGTTATTTTGCTACTTGCCTAGTCCAAGTATCTGTTCTTCCAATTAAAGACACACCAATAAAACCTCTAACTTCAAGCGCATTGGCGTTGATTAATTTCATGGTACAAGAATAAGTATTCCCATTTTTGGGATCATAGATATTTCCTTCGTCCCAAATATTTTTCTCTTTAAAGGAGAACCCCCAAATATTCACTAGGCCTAGAATGGGTCTAGTGCGATTGGCTTCCTCGGAATGATTTTTATCCAATTTAGGTTTCCCCGTTTCAGGATCAATCGGCTCTTTTAACCAAACAATCTTGCCCTGAAATTTCTCACCATTCTTATAAATACGAACCATTGCATTTCCATCCCCAGTTTTCCAAACGCCAACAATTGCACTTGGATCATCTTGAATCCACAGAAAACTTTGCAATACAATCAATGAAAAAATAACCATTAAACTCTTAAAAAGCCGAATCATGCTGTTTGATTAATTTATGATGATTTAAATTATTTACAGACATAAATATCACTAAGTTTTTTGCTATTTATAGCGCAGATTTAAACAACAGGGTTGTAAGATGACTATAAAAAAACCCAATCAATATTGACTGGGTTTTTCTTGTTTTAGTGGAGCCGACCGGACTCGAACCGGTGTCCAAACATCGTGACCATTAGCTTTCTACATGCTTATTTCTTTATTAGTTGTAGGCGACGAACCGGAAAAGAACAAACCAATTCACCACTTAGCTGAATATTCTTAAGCAATAGGCACAGCCTACTATTGCAGCATCTCCTTTTGTTTTGAGTCGGCGGCGGCACATGGAAAGAAGCGAACCTGTGCGGCGGCCCAAATGGTTACTTAATCACTGATTAAGCAGCCATGGCATACTGAGTATTGCCAATTAATGGTTGAATATTCAGATTAAAGTGCTAATTATCCAACGCACTGCATGCTTACACCAACCGTAACCTATGCTGTCAAAACCAAAACGGCCCCATAAGTCTATTTAAACAATCTCCAAAAGTCTAACCCCAAAGCGTATGCCATTAATCCCATCAATAGAATCATTCCTGCCATTTGGGCATATTCCATGAATTTATCGCCAGGTTTTCTTCCAGAAACCATTTCATACAAAGTAAATAAAGCATGTCCTCCATCTAATGCAGGAATTGGCAGAATATTCATAAATGCCAATACAATAGAGAAAATACCTGTTAAAGTCCAAAAACGCTCCCAATCCCAAACACCGGGGAATGTATTACCAATGCTGATAACACTACCCAAAGAATCACTAGCATTTACCTTCCCGGTAAATAATTGTTTTATACCAGTAATGTATCGATCTAAAGTTTCCCAGCATCGATTAAATCCAATCGGCACTGCTGCTAATAAATCGTATTGAATATGTTCTGTTCCTAAGATAGCCAATGGGCTAAGTTGAAAAAATCCAATTGCCCCTTTATCATTTACTAAGGCTTTAATTTGTACAGTATCCACGCCTCTAATTGCAGTTAATTGAGCAACTGTATTTGCAGCTGATTTTTTTAACTGATCAAATTCATGGTAATAAGTAAAAGCCTTACCGTTCATTGCAATCAACCTATCCCCTTTTTTCAATTCGCCTGAATTAAATACAGCTGTACTACTCACAGAATCAACAATAACAGGGTATTGCGGCATAAGCATTCCACTAAATTTTTTCTGCTCCACAATTTTTTGCATAAAACTTTCTGGAACATCAATTTCAATTGTTTGACCTTCTCTCAGTACGGTTAGTTTTTTGGCTTCAGTTAAAACCAATTCTGATTCTATTGATCCAAAGTTTTCAATTTTTTTACCGTCCATTGCAATTACATTGTCGCCGTCTTTTAATCCAATAGACTTACCCAATGAATCTACATGTACCCCATATTTCAAATTCTTTACCGGCAACTGCTCATCGCCCCAATACCATGTAATTCCTACAAAAATGACAATGGCTAATATGATGTTGACTACAACGCCTCCCACCATAATAATCAATCGTTGCCAAGCCGGCTTAGACCTAAATTCCCAGGGTTCTGCGGGCTTCCTCAGTTGTTCTTTATCCATGCTTTCATCAATCATCCCCGCTATTTTTACATAGCCTCCAAAAGGAATCCAGCCTAATCCATATTCCGTTTCTCCTTTTTTCTTTTTAAACAAACTAAACCAAGGATCAAAGAATAAATAGAATTTATCTACCCTGCATCCAAACCATTTTGCAGGCAAAAAATGTCCTAGTTCATGTAGTACAACCAATATGGAGAAAGATAAAATAAACTGGCCAGCTTTCACTCCAACACTTGCCCAATCAATAGCTAATAACATCATATAAAACCCCTTGTTTTTTGCTCAATAAATGATTACATATGTAACAACGAAGCCGCAAAGTTACGTGCCTCTGCGTCGCTATCAAAATAGTCCTGTAAAGTTGGCTTTTCAATAAAAGCAATTTTATTCATGGTTTGCTCTACCACTTCTGTGATATCTAAAAATCCAATTCTGTTTCTAAGAAATGCAAATACTGCCATTTCATTGGCCGCATTCATCACACATGCCATATTTCCTCCCTTATATAAGGCTTCAGTTGCTAAAGCCAGATTGCGAAATGTTTTCATATCTGGCTCTTCAAAAGTTAAAGTACCAGGCTTTTTAAAATCATAGCGAGGGAAATTATTGGCAATTCTTTGCGGAAAAGCCAATGCATACTGAATGGGCAATTTCATATCAGGTAAACCCATCTGTGCTTTAATACTTCCATCTTCAAATTGAACCATACTATGAATAATACTTTGGGGATGAATTACCACTTGAATTTGATGGGCGTCTAAATTAAACAGCCATTTTGCTTCAATCATTTCAAGCCCCTTATTCATCAAAGTTGCAGAGTCAATAGTTATTTTTGCACCCATGCTCCAGTTCGGGTGTTGCAAAGCATGATCTCTTTTTACATTTACTAAAAAGTTGGGTTTCTTACCTAAGAAAGGTCCACCGCTAGCAGTTAAAATAATTTTCTCAATCTTATTTCTACCCTCTCCTACCAAACATTGAAAAATGGCGGAGTGTTCACTGTCTACAGGAATGACTGCTACTCTTTTTTCTGCCGCTTTTTGCATAACCAAGTCTCCTGCAACTACCAATGTTTCTTTATTGGCCAATGCGATGGGTTTACCCAATTCAATTGCATTCAACGTAGGCTTTAATCCTGCGTATCCTACAATAGCCGCCAACATCATATCATAGCAATCCATTGAAGCAGCTTCTATCAAGGCAGCTTCTCCTGCAAATACTTTTACATCTGTACCAGCCAATGCTTCTTTAACAGCTGCATATTTTTTCTCATCACCTATCACCACCATATTGGGGTTAAAGCGAAGTGCTTGCTTGATGAGTAATTCATCATTAGATTGAGCCGTAAGAATTTCTGCAGAAAATAAATCTGGATTGGCCTTGATTACATCCAGCGCCTGTGTGCCGATGGAACCAGTAGACCCAAATATCGCGATGCGTTTTTTACTCATAATTGAATTGCTTCCTTTAACTGGGCATAGTTACACAATTTAAGCGAAAAAAAGGCCTCCAGCGTTATGAGTATTAACATATAATTCTAATTCATAGCAGCTAATGTTAACTAAAAATAGGGCGAAACTATTCTTTGGATTCTGCTATTTTTGCGATAATGGCAAACTCTCTTACATGAAAAAAGTAGCTTTTTTAGCCCCTTCGCCTTATAACTGGTTGATATGGCTTAACGCCTTGGTAATGCTTACAGGATTATTTTTCTTTAATTGGCGTCCGGCAATGGTGGTAATGGGGTATTTGTTCGAAACAATTATTATTGGACTAATTCATATTTGCAAACTTTTTGTAGTTACTTATTGGGGCAAAATACAACAAGAGTCTGTTGGTTTGGGCAAAACAGGAAAAATGAACAATGGATTTGGGATCATTTTTTTTATTATTCACTATTTTTTCTTCATATCGGTCCAATCGTTTTTTATATTCTCCTTCTTAGAAAAAGTTATTCCTATTAAAGTAGCTGATGCCAACCTATTAAATGTATGGAAAAGTTATTGGTTTTTAATACAAGAGCCAGATATGATTTTAATTTTTGCAAGCCTTACAGCAGTTAATATTGCCAACAGTTTAAAAAACTTTTTTATACCGCAGCGATACCATGATTACACCGTATCAGAATTAATGATGCAACCTTATATCAGAATATTTGTGCAACAATTTGTAGCAATTGTATCAGGGTTTTTCTTTTTATTTTTTCCTTCCGGAATGGCTATTGTATTGCTTTTGATAGCAGTTCGGTTATTATTAGATACCTATTTAATTGCCATTCAATACAATGATGTTTTAAAAGAAAAACTATTGAAAAAATTATCTAAGGATGGTGAGAACGAAAAAATTACCATGAAAAATATTGAGATTTTTCTTGAATAAATTTGGGCTATAAAAATGCTTCTAATTCAGCAGCAATTTTACGATCGTTACTCAATCGAGGTACTTTATTTTGCCCTCCCAACTTACCAATTGATTTCATGTAATCAATAAATCCGTTTTTACGCACTACCGATATCTTTAAAGGCAGTAAAATATTTCCCCGCATTAAATCATCATAATATACGTTCTTATTGCGCATTAATTCGTTGAGGCGAGCAGAAAACGCTGTTAAATTGGCTGGTGCTGTTTCAAATTCTACCAACCATTCATGATAGCTTTTTCCTTCTCCTTGTTGAATGAATGGCGCTACGGTAAACTCCGTTACTTTGGCCTGGAGTTCTTCACATGCTTTTAGCATGGCCTGTTCCACTTCTTCGCCAATTACATGCTCTCCAAAAGCCGAAATAAAATGCTTAATTCTACCGGTAACAACTAGCCTATAAGGTTCAACGCTTACAAACTTTACAGTATCCCCTAAATTATATCCCCATAAACCTGCATTACTATTAATAATCAATGCATAGTTCACCCCTACTTTCACATCCCTTAAACTATATCTGGTAGGGTTTTCTAAAAATATTTCTTCAGCAGGAATAAATTCAAAGAAAATACCACTGTTGGTATTTAAGAGCATGCCCGGTTCTGTTTGGGAATCCTGAAAAGCAAAAAAGCCCTCACTTGCCGGAAATAGCTCTACCGAATCTATTTTTCTACCAATGCTCTCGAATAATTTGGCCTTATATGGCTCAAAATTTACCCCTCCCTGAACCATCACGCTAAAATTGGGAAATAGCTCCCCCACTTTTTTACCCGATTTTTCAACCAACCTGTCAAAATACATCTGCATCCATGGAGGAATCCCACTAATGAGGGTCATGTCTTTATTAATGGTTTCCTGCACAATCTGGTCTAGTTTGGTTTCCCAGTCTTCTATACAGTTGGTTTCGTACTTGGGTAGCTGATTGGCCCTTAAATAGGCTGGAATATGGTGGTTTACAATACCGCTTAGCCTACCCGTTGGTATATTTCCCGTTCTCTCCAATTCGGGGGATCCACTTAAAAAGATCATTTTACCATTGGCAAAAGCCGTATTTCCGGTTTGGGCCATATAGCAAAGCAGGGCGTTTCGGGCAGTTTGTATATGGTTGGGAATGGAGTCTTTGGTAATAGGAATATACTTTACCCCACTAGTGGTTCCACTGGTTTTGGCAAAATAAATGGGCTTCCCCCTCCATAATATGTTCTGTTTTCCGGCTTTAACCTGTTCAATATAGGGTTTTAACAGCTCATAGTCCCTAATGGGTATGGCTTGTTTGTACCCGGCATAATCGCTTACCTGGGCAAGCTGGTGATCTTTGCCAAATTGGGTTATTTGCCCTAATTTAATCTGAGACTTAAGTAGCGCATCCTGATGGTCGGCCGCCAATAGCATACCCTTTCGGGTTTTATTGTAAATAAGCTGCGCAAAGGGTTTTGCCAGTAGCGATTTTAGGTTCATATGCTCTTGATAAACAAAATTCAAGCAAAAATAGGGGTCTCCTAGCCGCTTTGGCAAAGCAAATAACTAAATTTGTGATAATTTATTTGCAGAATTGTTGTGATTTCAATTTACAAAACCCTACCTTTGCCGTCCTAATTTTGGACAGCTATGTTAGCAATAGTAAAAATCGCAGGTCAACAATTTAAAGTACAAGAAGGTCAAAATTTGTACGTTCCCCACCTGCAGGGTAAAACCGGAGACAAAGTAGAGTTTAACGATGTACTGTTCGTAGACAACGGCGGTAACATTTCAACAGGAGCTGCTGTTAAAGCAACTGTGAAAGCGGAAATCGTTAGCGACCTGGTACAAGGCGAAAAAGTGATCGCCTTTAAAATGAAAAGAAGAAAGGGCTTTCGCAAGAAGCACGGACACAGAACTCATTATACCAGAATTAAAATCGAAAGCATCGCTTAGTAATTAACACTTTATCGGTCCATTCCGATAATTTAAAATCATACAATTATGGCACACAAAAAAGGGGAAGGTAGTGTTAAGAACGGTCGTGATTCTCAGAGCAAACGCTTAGGTGTAAAAATCTATGGTGGTCAGCCTGCATTATCTGGCAACATTATCATTCGTCAAAGAGGAACCCAATACCACCCTGGCAAGAACGTTGGAGTTGGTACAGACTTCACATTATTTGCATTAACTGATGGTGTAGTTGAATTTAAAAAAGGAAAATCAGATAGAACAACTGTATCTGTTTTACCAGCAGAAGCTACTGCATAAAAAATATTTTTTGTAGTTCCAAATAAGATTTTTATTTTTAATGTATTATTTACTAACCATTAAATCTAAAAAACATGGCAACTGCAAAAAAAGCCGCTCCTAAAAAAGCTGCAAAAAAAGCTGCACCAAAAAAAGCCGCTGCTCCTAAGAAAGCTGCTGCAAAAAAAGCCGCTCCTAAAAAAGCTGCAAAGAAAGCTGCTCCTAAAAAGGCTGCTGCAAAAAAAGCTGCTCCTAAAAAAGCCGCTAAGAAAGCTGCTCCTAAAAAAGCTGCTAAGAAAGCCGCTCCTAAAAAAGCTGCTAAGAAGAAGTAATTCTCTTCTTATTTCTCAAGCAGAAATAGATTTAATGCCCGTTCCAATTTTGGAACGGGTTTTTTATTTGACCATACGCATTCAAGTTCATAATTTTCCAGCATGATAAGCAATGATGAAATATCCAATAATTTTTCTTTGTTAGCCAAACTAATGGATATTCATGGAGAAAACCCATTTAAAGCCAAATCCTATGCTGCTGCGGCTTTTAGCGTTGACAAAGTACCAACCCCACTTTCAGAAATGCCTAAAAATTCCATTTTTAGTATAAAAGGAATTGGAGAAAGTGCAGGCAATAGAATTATTGAAATGCTGCAAACTGGAAAGCTTCAAATTTTAGAAGACATCATTCAAAATACGCCGGCAGGTATTTTAGAAATGCTTAAAATAAAAGGAATTGGGCCAAAGAAAATTGCTACTATTTGGAAGGAATTAGAAATTGAAACATTAGGAGAATTGCTCTATGCTTGCAATGAAAATAGATTGACTTTATACAAAGGCTTTGGAGAAAAAACACAGAAAAATATTAAAGAGTCCATTGAATTTTACATGGGCACTATGGGTAGATATTTATACCAACAAGTAGAGACTTTTTCAAAAGAATTAGAAAATATTTTAACTACATCTCTCCCGTTTACATTTCAATTAACTGGAGAAATGATAAGACAAATGGAAATTATTGACTCTATAGATTGGGTCACTAATGCCAATTCGGAGCTTTTAAAAGCGTTTATGGATTCCATTTCTTTCCAATTAAAAGAAGAGAATGAATCAAAACTTAGCTTTAAAAACGAACATAATATTACCGTTCAATTTTGGCTTGCTAACCAAAATAATTTTCAATCAATCTTATTTCAAACAAGTTGTAGTGAAGAATTTTTAAGCGAGTGGATCAAAATCACAGGGTGGGATCAATCAGCAGAATATCCAACAGAAACAGCTATTTTATCCGCATACAACTGTTGTTTTATACCCCCTAGTCAAAGAGAATCAGCAACAATCATTCATCAAGCTAAGCAAAATGCAATACCCCTATTAATCCAAGCTGATGATATTGCAGGTATCATACATTCCCATAGCACTTGGAGCGATGGTGGCAACAGTTTGGCCGAAATGGCTCAAGCTGCAATTGAAAAAGGATTACAATATTTAGTTATTAGCGATCACTCAAAGTCTGCATTTTATGCAAATGGTCTACAAATAGAAAGAGTGGCTGCTCAACACCAAGAAATAGAGAAATTAAACCAACAACTTGCCCCTTTCAAAATTTTTAAAAGTATTGAAAGCGATATTCTGAATGATGGGAGCCTAGATTATCCCAATGAAATACTAGCAAGCTTCGACTTAATTATTGCTTCAATTCATTCTAATTTAAAAATGAACGAAGAAAAAGCAAATCAAAGATTATTAAAAGCCATTGAAAATAAGTATACCAGTATCCTGGGGCATATGACTGGACGACTCTTATTAAGTAGAGCGGGATATCCTATAAATCATGAGTTAATCATAGATGCTTGTGCAGCCAACGGAGTAGTGATAGAACTAAATGCACATCCAAGACGGTTAGATATAGATTGGAGGTGGATAGAAAGAGCACTCCAAAAAAATGTATTGATTTCTATTAATCCAGATGCTCATACTATTGATGGATATGAAGATTGTACATACGGAGTGTTGGTTGCTCAAAAAGCAGGGCTAACCAAAAATCAAAACCTTAGCAGCTTCAGTTTGATTCAATTTGAGCAATTTGTTAAGGAACAACATAGCAAACGAAACTAGTTCATTGTAGTTGTTGGAAGCTGAATGGTGAATGTTGTTCCAATTCCATCTGTTGATTGGTACTGAATTGAGCCATTGGCCTGTTCAACAATTCCTTTGCAAATAGCCAAACCTAAACCTGTCCCTGCAGATTTTGTGGTAAAATTTGGCCTGAACATATTGGTTTTCATAGCATCAGAAATTCCTCCCGATTGATCACTGATATCAATTACAATAAACTCATTCAAATTCTTAAGCTGAATATCAATCATTACTCTGCCTTTCCATTCCTTTCCTGCTTCTACCCCATTTTGAATCAGATTCATGAATAATCTATTAATCTGAACCTTGTCCGATTCTATAAATGAATTAGTTGAAAGATCAACTACATTAATGGTTACTAGTGAATCGCCCGCATATAGGTCCTTCAAAGATTGAATGGATTGGGTTACAGAAAATTTTTCCAACTTAACTATACCAATATTGGCAAATTGAGAAAAATCACTAGCGATTTTTGCCAACTGATCAATCTGTTCAATTAATGTTTTAGCTAAATTATTGCTTAACACATTTACGTTAGGAGCACCCTGTTGTATAGCATGTTGCAAATACTGGATACTTAACTTCATTGGAGTGAGTGGATTCTTAATTTCATGCGCAACCTGTCTGGCCATTTCACGCCAAGCACCTTCCCTTTCTGTTTTTGCAAGAGTGGCGGCACTCAACTCTAATTTACGAACCATATTATTGTATTCATTTACCAAGACCCCAATTTCATCATCTCTATTCCAATCAATTTGCTGGTTCTTAGCACCAAGATTCATTTTTTTCATAGTAGCCCCAATAAGACTTAATGAAGCTGTAATTTGATTGGTAATAAAAAATGCAATAGCACCAGCCAAAAGAAATATAAAAGCATTTAGGTTGATTAAAGTAGCTAGAAACCCAGAGATCTCTTGATTTAAATCAATCTGAGAATTGAGGTAAGGTATATTTAAATATCCGTAGGTTTCACCCGTATCGGTCATTAAAGGAATATAAATACTCAAATATCCAAAACTACCTATAGTCTCAGATTGAATAAACCGTATTCTGTTTTCACGATGCATTTCAATGAATGCAACTGGATCCATTTTCTTACTTAATAAGTTTTTATTATAAATATAAGGTTGAGTAGAAATAATAAGGTCCCCTTGCGAATTGTAATAGTTAATATCTACATTATGTAAGTCTGAAATTTCAGCAATCACTTGTTCTAGTTCATTTTTTACCCCAGAATTATTGGGTTCATCATCTAAGGCTAAAATACTTACCACTTTTGCATTTAATTCATTGGCCATTACCTGAATAGACTTAGACAATCTCTCTTCATTTGACCGATTATAACGGTATATAAAAAAAGAAATCGTTGCAATTCCAATAACTAAAAAAGAAAAGACACTGACAAAAATTATGGTGGCCTGAATTTGAGTTCGGATATTAAACCGAAACAACTTTATTAATTCGTCTAATTTAAATTTAGCTTTTATAAAAAGTGCCCCAATATGGAACACGAAAATGATTAGTAAAAAAGAACAGAACAGGTAAGCAAATAAAGTGACCGCTTCTATAAACCAGGTATTTCTTTTAACTACTACAACTTGTCTATCGTTGCCTGCATTGAACCATAGTTCAGAAAAATCTCCTTCCCTTTTATATACAAAATCAAACTGAGGTAAAGCTGAAGCAGTTAGCTGAGTAGGGAAATTATAATTATTGAAATGATTAATGATTCGTCCTTTATTGTAAATAGCATATGCATAATAACTATTTAAATCTGCAATCACATCTTGGGATTGATTAAATAGCTCTGGATATAAGGCTTCACTTTTATATCGCTTGGCATTCATAATGATAAACAAATAGCCAATGGCAGCATTACGCTTTTCTACCGTAACCTGATAGATATAATTAACCCCTTCAAAATTATTTTCGTAAGTAAATAAATTAGGAACATCTGTACCTGAAGACTGATTAAGCACTATCGTTTTTATAGATGAGTAATTAAGTGAATCCTCATTAAACAATGGATGAAATAGACTATCAAACGTATAAATCCTAGTATCGTATTTGTTTAAATACCCCGAAAAATTCTGATTAATTAAACTATCCTTTATAAACTTATTAGCATATTCACTTTCATGAAATCGATCAAAATTTTCACTTAAAAAATTATTATTGAAATTTGTTGCAGCAATCTTCAATAGATTTTCTCCAGAAGGATCCGACTGAATTGCCAGCTTTTCTGCAATCCTTTTTCGCTGTTCAAATTCTACTAACCTATTTTGATGAATTACCAATGCTGCAATTGACATTGCAAATAGCATTACCCAGAATATAAAAAAAGAGGACTTTATAATTTGAATACTAATATCTGCTGCCCTTAATCGAAGTAAAAGCATAAATAATATCAACCAAACAACAATAATAAAATGAAACCCTATTTGAGAGGCATTATTTTGAAATAAAATATTGATAAAACCACTTACAATAACCAGAAGTATGGGCAATCCTAAAGTTTTCTTTGCAGATAAAATTGGAACAATGATTAACTGGGACAAATAAAAGAAACCTAATGCTAAAAAACATAAAATGATAATACTGATGGTACTATAGATGGTTAAACTAAAAAAGTTGGTTACATCAAATGATATTTTAGCATCTCTAATTAAGCTTTGAATTATTCCAACAACTATGAATGCGGAACTGGTATAAATAAAAATCCCAGCAGACTTTACAATAATGGAAGATTGGTTAGACCGTAAATCAATATGTACAGAATAATTATTCTTAACAAAACGCATGATCCAATAAAATAAAATTGAATTCAAAAACAAATCTCCCAATGAAGGATGCAAAAAATTAGACGCATAAATAGATGGATCAAAAAGGGAAAGCTTGGTATAGTCAAATGGGAATGGAAATAAATAAGAAATTAATCTTAATAAAAAGATTGAAATTAACAGGAATTGAAACCCTCTCCTAAAACCAAATGATGCAATTAAGTCTTTTGTAATAGCATGAATAAAAATCAATAATAAAAGTATGGCTGCAATCCTAAATAAAATAGTAATAATATCGTAAGACACAAACTGCTTACCATCTTTTAACTCAATACTAAACAAATATATTCCGTCTTGGCTATAAATAGGAGTATGAGCCGGGTTATTGGTAATGGAATACTGTTCATCTAATCCAGGAAAATCTACAAAATCTGCTTTAAAATATTTATTCTCGATAAAATAAGACCACTTGATAGGCAATACATTCACAACGAGATAATCATTGTTTCTTAACCGAATTTTATTCTTCAGTAGCAAAAAATGCCCATTTGAACTATTAACAAATTGAATATTGGATACAGCATTCAGAAAAGTAGAAGGAACAGTCATTTTATTGGTACTCCAATACAACTCCTCTACCCTCGACTGCGTCAACTGCTTATACACAAACACCCCAGATTTGCCATTTCGAATGGTTTGTTCTATTTCGGCACTTGAAGAATAAAAAATTAAGTTTGATAAACTGGTGGTATCATTGATTAGTTGATCAAAAACTTGCTCTTCATCATGAATACTACGAGCCAAATTCTGTTTAACTTTCTCTGGACCAGAATTATAACTAAAATAGTTGGAGAATATAAAAGAGATAGTATACAGCCATGCCGCAGTTATAATTAAATAACCATGCTTGAAAATTGCATTTTTTATACTAGTAAACAACTGTTCAGTTTTTTCTTTTTACCAAATTCCACATTTCGTCCATTTGAGTAAGACTTAAATCAGTCAATGCTAACCCTTTACTTGAAGCAATGGCTTCCATTGATTTAAAGCGTTGAATAAATTTCTGATTCGTCCTCTCTAGGGCTGCTTCTGGATCTATCTGCAAAAACCGTGCGTAATTGATTAAACTAAACAAAACATCTCCAAATTCAGCTTCTATATCTTCTTGACAAGCACTTTTCTCTGCATCCTGAAGTTCTCTAATCTCTTCATCAACTTTTTTCCATACATCCGCCTTATTTTCCCATTCAAAACCAACCTGCTTCGCTTTTTCCTGTATTCGGGCTGCTTTTACAATTGCAGGTAAAGATTTAGGAACCCCCTCAAGAATCGACTTATCTGATTTTCCTTCAGCCGATTTTATCTTTTGCCAGTTTCTTTTTACATCTTCTTCGTCTTTCACTTTAACATCTCCATAAATATGTGGATGTCTTCTAATCAGTTTTTCTGCAATACCGTTTAATACCTCATCCAATTGAAATTGGTTTTGTTCAGTGCCAATTTTAGAATAAAAAACTAAGTGCAAAAAAAGATCACCCAATTCTTCTTTAATACCATTCCAGTCATTGGAATCAATAGCATCTACCAATTCGTACAATTCTTCAATGGTCATAGCCCTAAGTGTATGAATGGTTTGCTTTTGATCCCAAGGGCATTGTTCTCTTAGCTCGTCCATAATTTTCACTAACCGAATAAAAGCATTTGAAACCTTTTCCATAGTATTAAACAATCAAGAATGAAAAGAATATAAAAATCAAAAACAGAATAGCAAAAACAAATGTATTAGTTAACAACAACAAGAAAAACTTAAAAACGGTTTTAGATCGGGATTGGTTGTAAAATTTACGCAATGATTTATACCAGTAAAACATTAACAACAATGCAGCAAAACCAGAAGATATAAAGCCATTCAAATAATTGATGTCTTTATCTGCTTTATATGTATACAAGCCTATTGTAGTAAAAAACATATTCAAGCAAATAATTAAAAATAGAATGATAAAAAATGCAGCATACAAGTGCAGTGTATAAACAATATGATCTGCATAAAAATATTTGCCTTTTCTGGCATATAAAAGAAAAAGAATGAATGCAAAAATGGGTAATGAAACAAATAGCAGTTTGGGGAACTGATGTGTAAACACTTCAAATAATTTTGATTTCATATCACCCCCGTTTGGATATTTCTCTTTTAACTCTAGATTTCTTTTAGTCATTTTTTCAATGAAATAACCATCTCTTTTGTCTTTAGGTAATTTAGCCTGCAATGAATCGTACTCTCGAATTCCGGAGTAACTCTGTTTAAAATTGACAAAATCATTATTTTGGATGGAATCAGTAGTATTTTCAGGTTTCTTATCTTCAATTTTATCTGTTTTAACAGCAAAGAAGAATAAAAAGAAAAACGCAGAAGTGAATATATACAAACGTATAGGATGCAAATAATCAGCCCTTCTACCTTTCAAGTGTTCAGCTGATAAAAATCCTGGTTTCAACAATAATGCCTTCATTGTACTGAAGAACTTCCCATCAAAGTGAAATAAATCAAATACAAAATGCGCCAACATATGCCTGAATTTTTCCCTTGGTTCTATGTTTTCTTGACCACAGATATGGCAAAAGCGACCATGGATGACTGCATTACAGTTTAAACAGGTTTTTTCTTCGCGTTCTTTTATATGAGACAAAGCTTATTTTTTAACTAAAATAAGCAATTAGCTGCTTGTATGGATTACCCATTTAAGATTGTATTTTTGAATAAAGAGAATAAATGAAGTGGCTGTTAATTATTTGCACCCTATTAATAGGGAATTCCCTTTGGGGTCAATTCTATTTGAATGATATCATTGGATTAAAAGTTTCGCAAGAAAAATACCAATTGATGAGAAAAAATAAAATAAAGAAAATTACTGCAAATAGCATAGAAGCAGACGGTTCAAATACAAAAGGATTCCTATTAAGCCAAGAATTACAAACTGATGGCAAAAAAATGGTCAGTACAATCGCTAACTTATCTAGCCCTTTAGAGAAAATCACTAATATATATGAATTGAGCAAACTCAAAAGAACATTTGTAAATAGAGCTAGCATAGAAACAAAAACAGAATATAGCTACAATGAGAATGGCCTATTAAATAAAGTAGTCTCTACCACAATAGATTCTGTTCAAAAAACACCCATTTCAGAAATTCATCTTTGGCAATACCAGGCAAATGGCCTACCCAGCAAAATGATCAAACTAACAGATGGCATGGACACAGTTCAGGTTGAATTTGTAGCAGATAGTACTGGGCTAGTTATTGAAGAGTATTGGTTTAAAAAAGGGAAAAAAATAGAAAGCTACTATTATTACTATTCCAATAATCAATTAACAGATGTTGTAAGATTTAATTTAAAAGCCAATCGCTTGATTCCTGATTATGTTTACGAATACAACCAACAAAATCAATTAATCAATATGATACAAGTCAGTTTTAATGGAAGCGCAGTGGTTCATTGGACTTATACTTATCATGCTAATGGCCTAAGAGAAACAGAAACTGCCCGAGACAAAGAAAAAAATATTATCGCAAAAATCATTTATAATTTTGAAAAACAATAATTCCCCCTCCACTCCTATTAAAACAGCCATCCTTTCGTTTGGAATGTCTGGCAAAGTATTCCATGCACCATTTATACATCATCACAATGGATTTGAATTAACAGGTATAGTAGAGCGTACTAAAAACTCAGCATCAGGATTTTATCCAAATACCAAAATATATAAAAGTGTAGAAGAGGTTTTAGATGATAATTTAGTTGATTTGATTGTTGTAAATACGCCAACCCATACTCATTTTGAGTTCGCAAAAATGGCATTGGAGAAAGGAAAGCATATTGTAGTTGAAAAAGCCTTCACAACAACAGCTGAAGAAGCGTCTCAATTAACAGAATTGGCAATTGAAAAGGGCTTGGTACTTTCCGTTTATCAAAACAGAAGATGGGATAGCGACTTTAGTACTGTAAAACAAATTATAGACGATCAAAAAATTGGAGCAATTATTTCTGCGGAATTTCATTTTGATCGATACAAAGAAACCATTAGTCCAAAATTACATAAAGAAACCCCTAATGCAGGAGCAGGCCTACTATTAGACCTAGGCCCGCACTTAATAGACCAGGCAATATTTTTATTTGGCATGCCACAAGCAGTTATGGCAGATATCAGAACGGTTAGACCCAATTCTTTGGTAGACGATGAATTTACACTGGTTCTGTATTATGATCAATTGCGTGTTACGCTAAAAAGTAGTTTAATGGTTAGAGAGCCTTTACCTGCTTATATACTCCATGGAACCAAGGGTTCATTTTTAAAATCAAGAGCAGATATTCAAGAAGCAGCTCTTATTCGAGGAGACATTCCCTATTCACTTAATTGGGGACAAGAACCAGATGCAGAAATGGGCTATTTGCACACCCAATTCAACGGAGAACTAATGAAAGGAACAATACCAACTTTAAAAGGCAACTATGGTGCTTTTTATGATGGCTTATATGATACCATCGTACATAAAAAACCATGCTTAGTTAGCGGACAAGATGGATGGAAAGTGATGAAAATAATAGAAGCTGCACAATTAAGTAATAAAGACCAAAAACTGATCCCAATTCATCCTTAATCGTTGGCTATAATTTTAGACTTATCCCAGGCATTATCAGGCACGTGCTCTATGAATTGTTTGTCTTCGGCTAACAGTCTTTCTTGTTGTGCAATTTCTTCCTTTACGTTCTGAACATAACTATCAGAATTATGTCGATGTTTCGACAACTTCTGAAGTGCTTGGTTATCATGTGATATAAAATCATTGGCTTTCCTTAAACTGGTATACTTTCTAAAGCCCAATTCACTCAAAATATCAACACCCATGTAAACTGAAGCGTGGATAGACTCTCGGTATATATTTTCGACTCCATTATCAATCAACTCATACGCATCAGTTCTATTTTTTGCCCTAAAAAATAGCTTCAAATGAGGATAGTGCTTTGCAACTAATTCAGATAACTGTACATTTTTTTCAGGTATGTCTAGTGCAGATACTAGAATTTTAGCTTGTGATGCTCCAGCAGCTTCTAAGATATTTAAACGAGTTACGTCGCCAAAAAAAACGGTAAAACCCATTTTTCGAAGTAACAATACCTGATCGCTATTGTTATCTAAGATGGTTGCCTCAATGCCATTTGCTCTCAAAAATCTACCTAGTGTACTTCCAAAATGCCCAAAACCAGCGATGATGATTTCATTGTGTTCTTTTGGATCAACTTTATACTCATTGTCTGACTTCTCTTTTTTAAATAGTTTACCAGAGATATATTTTTCATCAATAAACAACAATATTGGAGAAATAATCATACTCACTGTTATCACCGCCATATAAAAATCTAACATGGGCTTACTAATCATGTTGAGATTCCCAATTGATCCTAACAGAATGAAAGCAAACTCTCCAACTTGAGAAAGTAATAGCGTAAACAATATTTTCTGCTGTGTTACCAATTTAAAAAACATTGCTACTACATTCAATACAACCGATTTAATAATCATGAAGAGTACCACTGCCAACAATATTTTTACTGGTTGGTCAACAATTAATCCAAAGTTGATGGTAGAGCCGACCGCTGTAAAAAACAGACCTAATAAAATCCCCTTAAAAGGCTCTAGATTGCTTTCTAGTTCATGTCTGAATTCACTATTGGCCATCAATACTCCAGCCAAAAATGCCCCTAATGCAGCACTAATGCCAGCTAAATCCATCAGCCAAGAAACAGCAATAACTAAAAACAGTGCAGAAGCAGTAAAAAGCTCTCGCATATGTACTTTAGCAATCCAATGGAGTAATGGACTAAATACAAATTTGCCAAGAAAGATAATTGCGGTAACTGCTACAACAATGGTAATAGTAGGATACTGATCAATCACACCTAAAAATCCTTCTCGAATATTTTTGACCTCCTTTTCAGTTGTTGCTAATAGTGGTATAATGGCAAGGATGGGAATCACCGCTATATCTTGAAACAATAATACTGCAAAGGAAGATTTTCCTGCATGCGTTTTGTCTAGGTTTTTCTCTTTTAAGGTTTGTAATACAATAGCAGTTGAAGACATCGCAAATGTGAGCGATAATGCTATAGAAGTGTTCACATCAATCCCCTTAATAAAAAAGAAAAAGAAAAAAAATAAAGCCCCGGTTAATACCATTTGCATACCCCCCATCCCAATTATTCTCTTTCTTATTTTCCAGAAAGATGTTGGGTTCAATTCTAACCCAATTAAGAATAACATCATAACAACGCCAAATTCTGCAGCATGCATAATATCTTCCCCCTCGTTACCTATAAATCCAAGAACAAAAGGTCCAATAACTATTCCGGCGATAATATACCCGAGCACACTACCAATACCTAATTTTTTGGCAATTGGAACAAACAGTAATGCAGCCCCTAAAAAGATCATTGCATTTTGTAAAACTGATGCTCCCATTGGTCTGCGTTTAGTTGATTAAAATTCTCTAGCTCTTTTAACTTATTAATATCAATTTGCTCATTCATCAAAAAATGTACGATTTGTGTGTAACGAATCATAAAATCTTCAATTTCGGAAATGCTTAATTTATTTGCACCAGGAATAATAAATGGTGGTAAATAATCCATTTGGCATAAATGTGCTGTTTGATCGAATGAATTTAAAAAGTCTCGATGCGTGAATCTATTTCTACCTTCTTTTTGATAAACATTAAATCCACCCCCAGAAGATATTACATTCATTACCCATTTACCAGACAGTTTATTCCCATTGGTACCATAAGCCCATCCATATTCTAGTACTAAATCAAGCCATTGTTTCATCAATGGAGGACAGTTATACCAATAAAAAGGATGTTGCCAAATGATGATATCATGAGCTAGTAATTCTGCTTGTTCTTTTTCTACATTAATATTAAAATCTGGATACAATTCATACATATCCCTGAACGTAATATTTTGAAGTTGCTTAACTCCTTCTACCAATTGAGCGTTCACTCTACTATCCTCAAATCGAGGATGAAAAAACAATATCAAAATTTTTTTATTAGCCATATATCTGCACAAACTGAATTACTACAATTTAAGTTTATTTGAACGATTAACCAATTGAAGCACTGCAAAAACTGGGCCTATTGCAAGAATAGTCCATACATAATAGAATGGAAGATATTTTAACATTTGTCCGGTGAATTGAATACTCAATATGGTTATTAAAAAACCGATGCTATTGACCAATGTTAACGTACTACCCCTTAATTCAGCTGGCGCATTGGCTGCTACCAAACTAGAAAACATGGGAGAATCAGCTACAACAAATATTCCCCAAAAAAGTAAAAAAGCAATGTATAATTCATTAGATGCATAACAAAAAAACAGAGGGAAACATAAACAGCAAGCACCAGAAACAGTCACAGCAATTAATGCTATTTGATGCCCACTCAACCGATTAGAGAATATACCACTAATAAAACAGGCCAGTGCGCCAAATCCAATAATACTAAATGATAGTATTGAGTAATTATAATCGAGGCTATTTAACTTTTGAGACAGCATTAAAGGAACAAAGGTCCAAAAAGTGTACAGCTCCCACATATGACCAAAATAACCCAATGCATATTTTCTTAATAATGGAATTCGGAAAACATTGCTTAAAGCAGCAAATTGAATTTTCCCTAATTTCTTGCGATAAGGACCATCTTTCACTCCATAAAACAATATACTACCTCCTAGAATAGACAAGCCTGATGTGGTATATGAAACATATTCCCAAGACTTCTGTATAGACAATGCTTTAATCAAATGAGGAAATGCGGTGCCCAATACCAATGCCCCTACTAAAAAACCTAAAGATTTTCCTAATCCTTTTTCAAAATAATCAGCGGCTATTTTCATACCAACCGGATAAATTCCTGCAAGAAAAAAACCTGTTAAAAACCTGCAAATCAATATATCATTACCAGTTACCCAACTTATTGTAATGAACATATTAAACAAGGCAGACAATATTGCTGAAAAAAGGAAAACGATTGAGGGAGAATACCGATCTGCAAAAGCAAGTGCAGCAAAAACAAGCGTTCCTATAATGAATCCAAATTGTACAGCACTGGTTAAATAAACTACAAATTGATCATCCAAATTTTTAGCAATAGCCATTTCTGTCATGACAGCATTTCCAGCAAACCATACTGAAGTACAAAAAAACTGTGCTAGAATGATAATGAACAAAATTCGATTCATGTGGCAAAATATTCAAATAAATCAGTTGGCGAGCAAAAACAGGCCCTTAGAGCGAAACTTTTTATAACTTGTTACAAATATTCAAATATGTACAAACAACTGAGGGTTTTAATTTGCCTACTCATTTTAGGCATGGCTGCTCAAGCTCAAAAGAAGCAATTGAGCCCAGAAGATTATGGCAAATGGCAAAGTCTTGGACAAACTGAAATATCCCCTAATGGCGCATGGATTGCCTACCAAATAATGGTACAGGAAGACAATGATAGCTTGTATGTTGCAAATCGCGCTACCAATAAATCATTTAAACTGGCATTTGCAAGTACACCGGAATTTTCAAAAGACAATCAATGGCTGGCCTATAGAATTGGATTGCCATTTAAGGAAGCTGAAAAATTAAGAGACCAAGGTAAACCCATAGAATATAAAATGGGATTATTAAATCTTACTACAGGCAAAATTGAAACCATTTCAAATATCAGTCGATTTGGGTTTTCAAAAAATGGAAAAATGTTGGCTGCTTATTTAACGCCCCCCAAGGAAAATAAAGACAAAGGAAGTGTTCTTTTATTGAAAAATATGGCTGATGGAAGTACTAGAACAATCGGAAATGTTACTGAGTATGCATTTAATAAAAAAAGTGATTACTTAGCTTATATAGTGGAATCATCAAATGCAGCGGGTAATTCGGTAGAACTTTTTAATTTAAATACCTATACACTAAAGGTTATAGCGAGCGACACGTTGAAATTTTCAAAATTAAATTGGTCAAAAGAAGGTGATGGTTTTTCTTTTTTCAAAACATTTAAAAAAGAAGATTTTGAAGAGGAGAACGCGCAGGTATATAGTTGCACTAATTTAAATAATCCAACCATATCGGTTTTTGACCCTTTAAAAACAATCAATTTCCCTGTTGGAATGAGGGTATTCAATGGCTCTACGCTAAGAATGAGTGATGATCTCTCCTCCGTATTTTTTGGCATTAAAGACTGGACTGTTAAACCTAAAAAAGAAGATAAAAAATCAGCGGATAGTTCAAAAACAAAAGCGGATAGTCTAAAAACAGTTGCTGCTAAATTGGCACTTAAATCGGACAATAAATTAGCAGATGTTTGGCATTGGAAAGATGCTGAAATACAACCACGTCAAAAAGTAACTTATATCCAAGATAAAAATGCCAGCTATTTATCGGTTTGGAATACAGGCAATAATCAATTTTATCAATTAGCAACAGAAGCATTTCCGAACGCCACACTAAGCGGCAATCAGAAGATGGCAATAGTAGCAACAGATAAAAAATACAAGCCAGCTTTTAAAGAAGATTATGCCGATTTTAGTTTAGTAAATGTAAAAACAGGTG
>Ga0209480_10000209_pt1 | contig 52114 bp, 45 predicted proteins | sample JI61114C2DNA_FD_187501 | JGI IMG/M metagenome (GOLD analysis project Ga0209480, IMG submission 187501) | Wastewater effluent complex algal communities from Wisconsin, to seasonally profile nutrient transformation and Carbon sequestration -... | ecosystem: Engineered > WWTP > Effluent > Algae...
TAGTCGTTAGTCTTTAGTCGAAAGTCGTTAGTAAACAGCCCCTTCTAAGTGTCCATTTCAACCTTTCAACCTACCTTCTTTTCAAAATACTCTTTTATCACTCCCGCTTTTGACTGCCCTACCAGTTTTGCCAGGTCTTCAACCGTGGCCTCACTCACTTTTTTTACTGATTTAAAAGCTTTCAGCAGGGTGTCTGCAGTAGACTGACCAATGCCCGGAATATCTTCCAATTCGTTTTTAAAAGTGCCCTTGCTGCGTTTCTGCCGGTGGAACGTGATACCGAAACGGTGTACTTCATCCCGGATGCGGCGCACCAGCTTCAGGCTGGCGGAGTTATATGGAAGTTTTAAAGAGGCCGTATCACCGGTAAAGAAAATTTCCTCCTCATTTTTTGCCAGCCCCACCAACGTAGTACGCCCTGTCAGTCCCAGTTCGGATATGGCCTCATTAGCGGCGCTTAATTGCCCTTTGCCGCCATCAATGATGACTAACTGAGGGAAATCCTGATTTTCTTCCGACAGGCGCTTATAACGCCTGTAAACGGCTTCTTTCATGGTGGCAAAATCATTGATGCCTTCCACCGTCTTTACATTGAAATGCCGGTAATCTTTTTTACTGGGTTCGGCCCAGCGGAAACAAACCATGGCGGATACCGGATAGCTGCCCTGAAAATTGGAGTTATCGAAGCATTCAATATGCGACGGAATTTCCTGCAGACTGAGGTCTTTCTGTAGTTGTTCCAATAATGATTTACCGGCCATTTGCCGGGTATTGAGCTGCAACCTGGCCCGGGTATGCAATTCATCAATGAAATACCGTGCATTTTTTTCCGCCAGTTCCAGCAGTTTCTTTTTGTCACCGCCCCGGGGCACGGTTACCAGTACATCCGGCTGAGGGAATTCCACCTCGAAGGGAACGACTATTTCCATTGCGTCACTGTTGAATGTGGTCCGCAGGGCCGCGGCGGCAAAAGCCAGTACCTCTTCAGGACTTTCATCCAGGTGGGTTTCCACTTTATTGGTCTGGGTCTGTATGATACTGCCGTTGCGGACCATCAGGTAGTTCACATACGCCAGTTCCCCTTCTTTCAGTAAATAAAAAACATCGAGGTCGCCGGTTTTGGTGCCGGATACCACGGAACGGGCCTGGTAATTTTCGAGGTATTCGATTTTTTTGCGAACCAGCTCCGCTTTTTCAAAAGCCAGGTTGCCCGCATGGGCTTTCATCTCTTCGCGGAAATGTCGGATAACCGGGGCCAGATTACCCCGGAGCAGGTTCCGGAGTTGCTGCAATTGTTCGTTATAATCCTCCGGTTGCTGGAGTCCTTCACATGGACCTTTGCAGTTGCCGAGATGGTACTCGAGACAGACTTTAAATTTCTTTTTTTCAATATTCCGCGCGGTCAGGTTCAGGGTGCAGTTGCGCAGCTGAATGGTTTGTTTGATAAACTCCAGCAGTTCACGCACCCGTTTCACCGATGTATACGGCCCAAGATATTCAGCTCCGTCGTTCCGGGCCTGCCGGGTCAGGAATACCCTGGGAAAGGGTTCTTTTTTAATAACGATATAGGGATAGGTCTTGTCGTCCTTGAGGTTGATGTTGTACCGCGGCTGGTATTGTTTGATGAGGGAATTTTCCAGCAGGAAAGCGTCCTGTTCGGAATCCACTATGGTGAACTCAATCCGTTCAATACGCTGTACCAGTTCATGTGTTTTATAGCTGGTAAAGGTTTTGGAAAAATAGGAACTGACCCGTTTCCGGAGATGCTTGGCTTTGCCGACATAGATCAGTTCATTATCTGCACTGAAATATTTATAGATCCCCGGTTGCGCCGGAATCGTTGGTGCGATATCGTGAAATGTTTCAGCGGTCATGGGGTCTGGTCTTCATTCCAGGTAACCCGGCGGGTACTGGTTTTTTCCGCCTCACCGGGCTGTTGGGTACTGGTGATAATCAGGAAACTTTTTCCCGATTTCCACAACATTTTCTGACCGGTGAATCCATCCCGGTTATTGATTGCTTTTTCCACAATGATATTGGTGACTTTATTGCTGCTGTCTTCCAGTATCTCGGCGCTCACCAGTAATTCAATTTTTTTGACTTCCTCTTTCTTCGGATCCAGGGGCAGGTAAGAGATGATTACTTTCCGGATCAGCGAATCATACCGGTTTTCTTCCCGGAAACGGCTGGCGATGGCCGGGTCAGAGAGATCAGGCAGTTCCAGGAACGGACGGGCGGTTTCCCTGAATTTTTCCCGCGGAATATAGCTGGTGTCTTCAGGGAGGGTATCGGTGGCGTCATATTGCACAATGGCATACAATGAGGTATCCACATGGGCCACCTGTCTTTCAATCAGAGAGGGCACGGATATAAAGTGTTTGTCTCCGGCTTCTTTTTTTTCTTTACAGGCCGTGATCAGCAGGGCTATCAGCGGCAGGAGAGTCTTCAACGTTTTACGCATGCCCAAAAATAAAGTAAAGCCTCTTAATCATTGCAGGAGAAAAAAATCCCGCCTGCAGCAGGACGGGACTTTTAGTGCAAAGCAGCAGTCAGTATCAGTTTATTGGTTAAGGAGAATACCGAGTTTCAACCCGTAGTCAAAAAGATGCTCCTTAACGGGGTATTGCTTTTTATAACTGGACATGGTCTGGTAACGTACCTGTGGTCCGATGCGCCAGGCAGATTTGCCCATATTGAATCCGGCAAAAGCTTCGATACCGGCATTAACATTCCATTTGCGGGTAAGGGAAGGCACTTCCACATAATTTTTGTAATCGGTGGATACTACCCAGGCCCGGTTGCCCAATACATACGTGGGTTGTGCGGTGGCACTTACACCCGCATAGGTGCGTCCGACTTTCAGGAATTTATATTCAAGTCCGACCGGGAGTGACATGGAATAATAAAAATTACGCAGCCAGTTGGCTTTATTGGCGCCATTTAAACCGACCACCCGGTAATTGGAAACGGTGGACATGGTGCTGGTGCCGCCATAATCATTACTGAGGGCGATGGTGGCAATTTCGCTGGTAAAGCTATAGGCCCGGATATCGTATTTGCTGACATTGAACTGCAATCCGGTGAGGAATGACAGTTTACGGGATATCGGCAACGCCACGGATACGCCCAGTTGCAGACCGATATCGGGACGATGCAGTACCAGGTTATTCAGGTCGGCGATATTGGTGCTGCTCACCGGTGAACTCATGCTGGTCCGGGCGGTGGAAATGAATTGTTTATTCTCGTTCAGTTTCCGGTAAGTTACATTGGGGGTGATAAACAACTGCCATTTGGCTTTCCTGTCTCTTTTCGGAGAACGGTACGCGTTAATCACACTTTCAATCGTCAACGGGTATTCCTCGCGTTGCAATACCGGTATCACGGTTGATTTCTCTGTAGTGTTTTCGGCCGGTCCTTCAGGACTGATCAACAGATCACTGGCAGATACCAGGTTCAGCATATCGGTTGATGCGGCTGAACGAGTATTGATTTGACCGGATTCAGACCGGTTTGTTTTTACAATGATAGCACCCGGATTGCGGGGAAGACTGGTCGCCTGTGTGGTCACCGCGTTGTTTTTTTCATTGCGCAGTGAACTGGCGTCGGTCATCAGATTATTGCCGGCTGTAACGGGATTCGTTCTGTTCGTTATACTTGTGTATTCCCAGTCATCCGTGGCCATGAAATAGTTCTTCTGCTGATTGCCGGGGGAGGCTACTGGAGCCTGGCTGACCGGCTTTAACGGGGTGATGACAGCGGGAGCCGGAGCCGGGGTCTGCTTTTTCTGTTTAACCGGACGGGAAGCGGTGATCATGCCGGATTTCTTATCGGAATTGGTCAGCATCAGAAAGGAAACTGTACCTGTGGTCAGTAATAAAAGGGCCAGACCGAAACCATGCCATTTGCGGCGGGTGTGTAAATTATTATGGATGCCCTTCCAGACATTCTCCGAGGGGAACATCCGGTACTGGTCTGCATTTTCTTTCAGAAACCGCTCGAAATCGTTATTGTTATATTGACTCTCCATAACCAGTCAGCAATTAAGGGTACGTGATCTGTCAGCGGCGACTTACTGCAGCCAGCCAGTTGAATTCCTGTTTTGGTTTATGTAATATTCTTTTTCTTATCAGTATATCTTCCAGCATTGCTTTTGCCCTTGTGTACTGGCTCCGGCTGGTGCTTTCTTCAATATCCAGCATGTTGGCGATTTCCCGGTGACTGTACCCTTCCACTGCATAAAGGTTGAGTACGGTACGGTAACCGATCGGCAGCAACCGGATACATTCCACTACCTGCTTGGCCTGAATAATGGCCGGCACACTTTCTTCCCTGATCTGTACCCCGGTTGCATGGATAATGTCCACGCTTTCATTGAACTTTTTATTCTTCTTCAGAATATTGATACAGGTATGTACCACAATCCGGCGGATCCACCCTTCAAATGCGCCCCGGTTTTCAAACGTGTGTATTTGTAAGAAAACCTTGATAAACCCCTCCTGGAGCATGTCCTCCGCATCTTCCCGGTTATGTGCGAAACGATAACAGACTGCCAGCATTTTTGAACTGTAGCGATTGTACAATTCCCGCTGTGCAGCAGCATCATTTTTCAAACAACCCTGTAAAATGGCTTCCTCGGTCATAACTTCCCTTTGGTTGCCTGTAAATTAGACAATTTTCCTCACCGGTTGCTGCATACTGTTGAAAATATTTATAAACTGTTCAGGGCGTAAAAAAGGGTGATTGTGTTGACAACCACCCTTTTAAACACGGTTTACCCTTTTTGTTGAATTACCAGGCCATTAAACAGGACTGCTTTTTTTCTACTTCCCATTACAGTGTGGCCCGCAGTGACAGAATAAAATTTGTACCGGCCGCCACGATTCCGGATGAGTAGGGACGGTAACGACGGTTTGTTATATTTTCAAGGCCGGCCGTGAGTAACAGATTTTTGTGCAGCTGGTAAGTTCCTTTCAGGTTCCAGGTCATCCATCCGGGTGAGTAGGGCTTCCCGGCCACGTCTTTCGCGTAAATATCTGTTTTGGCCTGTTCACTTGGTGCCAGGTCTGCATTGCTGATCCGGCTGTTGTACTGGGTATTCAGTTCAGTCGTTAGTTGCTTCAAACGATAACGGATAGCCGTAGTTCCGTAAAAAGGGGGTGCATGCCGCAGGGGCACCTGTACGTTATTTACGTCATCCGTTTCCCGGCCACCGGTCCAGTTGGCATGAGAGACCAGTGATACAGCAGGGACAAAAAATATTTCGGTGCTGATCTGCACACCGGTAACGGTGGCGTGGGCTACGTTCTGCAGGGCTTCCACCTGGCTTAATACATTATTGAAGAGGAGGCTGTCCTGCCCGTTAAAGGTAGCGGGTCGTCTGACGATTGCATCATTCAGCAATGTATGAAACCCGTTCAGTTCAAACCGGTATTTCCCGGGTTTGTTACGGATAATGCCTGCTTCAACATTCCAGGCATATTCCGGCGCCAGGTCCGGATTGGGTACCGTTATATTTCCCGGTGCACTTTCAAACAATTTGCCAATATCATCCACATTCGGCATCCGGTAGCCTGTAGCGATATTCCCATTGAGCTGCCAGCCTTCCGCCGGCCGGTATACGAGTCCGGCATTGCCGGTGAGTCCGCCATCACGGAGCGCCGCCTGCTGATACGGGAACTTAATGAAGGTGGTATCAAAAGTGGCTTTGAGCGTATTATAACTGAACCGCAGGCCGGTAGTCAGGGTGAACTTCGGATGCAGGTTGATTTTATAACTGCCATAGATACCGGAAGTGCTCCAGGTACTGCCGTCCGGATAGCGGCTGACCATCGACGTTACCTGTCCGGTACCGATATTGGTTCTTTCGCCCAATGATCCGACTTTATTAAACACATATTCCAGACCGTAAAAGAGCTGCCCTTTTCCAAGTGCTTTGTTTGCATCCAGGTTGGCGCTGAATGCATCCACGCGTTCGGTCTGTTTATTCCGGTTATTGTTTGCCCGGGTCCGGTCTATCCGGCTCTCTTCATAATCCTGGTAAGCCAGGGTGAGCCGGGCATCATCATATAGCCTGGTTTTCCGGGTATGCAGCACATTCAGGGCGTGCATGTTCCAGGTCATCGGACCGTAATACCATTCCGCGAAACGCAGGGCCCCGTTGCGGTACTGGATCAGCCGGTCATAACGGGGAGCATCACCTGTTTTTGCGTGGGTGAAACTGTAGAGCAGGTCCCAGTCCCGCCCCGGTTTAAACCGGACTTTTTGCAAAACGTTGAACTGGTCATATCCACTGAACCGCTGGATACGGGGGTCGGTGTTTTTTACAATACTGTCCTTGTTATTGATCCGGTCTGTGTATTCAGGCCGCAGGTAGCTGTCCTGCCCGCCATGTTTACCCATTTTCAGATCGTCAAACCGGCTATAGGTTACCGATGTCAGGAGGGACCATTTTTCCCAGCCGAGGTTGATGTCTGCATGCCCGGTTATTTCCTGGTTGGCCGTGGAATACCTGGACAGGGCGGATCCTTTGGTGATCATTTTTTTGGTCTTTGCAAACCTTGGTTCCAGGGTATGAAAATCCATGACCCCGCCAATGGCATCGCTGCCATAGATGAGGGAGCCCGGGCCGAAGATTACTTCTGCGGCTTCGGTACTGAGGGCATCAATGCTGATCACGTTCTGCAGGTTGCCGCTGCGGTAAATGGCATTGTTCATGCGTACGCCATCCACCACCAGCAATACCCGGTTGGTGGCAAAGCCACGGATCATGGGACTGCCGCCGCCCAGCTGACTTTTCTGGATAAAGACCGTGCCGCTTTGTCCGAGCAGGTCAGCCGCCGTTTGCGGATTGTTCCGCAGTATATCGTATTTGCTGACTTTGACAATTTTGTTGGGGACTTCATTTAGTTTTTGTTCCCATTTATTCACCGAAACCACCACTTCGTCCATGGTTTTTTCCACAGTGGTATCTGCCTGTGCCGAAACCTGTACGCAGGCATACAGGCTGACGCAAAGCAGGATTGCTTTGTGCATAGAAAATTATTTGATTATGGAATTATTGTCTGGCTGATATCGTGATCAGGACCAGGGTGGAGGGGGGGGCACAGGGCAGCATACAATCAGCATGGCGCCGGGTTGGTATGGCGCATATAGCATTGCATTGCCTGCGGGGGCAGGGGCATTTTCAGCTACCGGATAAAACTGCTGTTGCAGGTTTTTAAAAAGCTGTATCAGCTTATTATAGGTAAGGGTATCGGTTGTGTGGGTGTTTTGTTGTTTATTGACAAAATCCGTTTCTTCTTTGTCAAAATGGCCGGTAAAGGTATACCAGCCATTGTTCAGTTCACTGTATTTGATATCGAACATGCAGCCGTCCACCAGGATCTCCTCTTTGTCCATCCATTTCACTTCTTCAGTCCGGAGATGCAGGGTTACGGTTTGCCGGCCCGATTTCAGCAGTGTTTGCATCCGGGCTTTCAATTGCCATTTGCTGATCTCGGTCAGGGCAATAAACAGCAGGGGTACTGTAATCAGTACCAGGAAAACCGCGCTGATATGCCGTTGTTTTTGCAAGAAGGATTAGCTCCGTTTAATTTTTCTTTCTTTTCAGGCTGTCAATGGGATATTTTGCTTCCATATCCGTCATGACTGACTGGGCCCATCCTGTGATTTTTGTTTTTTCTTCTGTGGTCAGCTTGGCGTCCGTATGCGTCCAGGTATAGGAATTCAGCGGCATTTCGCCTTCTTTTACCATTTCTATGGTCTCTTCCATTTTATGGTACTGGTACCGTAAAGGTTTATTGGTGTACTCGTCATAGTTCACGTGTTTTTTACCATCGCTTACATGACTTTCCAGCCACCAATGTACCGGTTGCAGTTTTGCATACCAGGGATAGCGCGTATTATTGCTATGGCAATCCAGGCAGGCTTTATCAAGGATGCTTTTCACATCCGCCGGCACGGCGAAGTTATTCCCGATATAATTCGGTTGCGCTCCTTCTGCCATGTTCTTTTTCGGGTGAATAAACTGAATGATGATAAGTCCGGCCAGCAGGACGAGCATTATTTTTTTAAACATACTGAGGTTCTTTGTTGAACCCTCAAATTAACACATTTCCCGTCATTTCTTTCGGAACCGGCAGATTCATCATGGTCAGGATGGTCGGGGCCAGATCGCCAAGTTTACCAGCTTGTACCGTTCCTTTCCATTCTTTATCAATGATGAAGAATGGTACGAGGTTCAGCGTATGGGCGGTATTCGGGGAGCCGTCTTCATTAATCATGAAATCAGAATTACCATGGTCGGCTGTCAGGAAAATGGTATATCCGTTATTGAGTCCGGCTGTTACCACCTGTTCCACGCATTTATCCACCGTTTCCACCGCTTTAATGGCCGCTTCCCAGATACCGGTATGGCCCACCATATCGGCATTCGCAAAATTGAGACAAATAAAGTCGGCTGATTGCTGATTGATTTCGGCGACAATGGCTTCGGTTACCTGGTAGGCACTCATTTCCGGTTGCAGGTCATAGGTAGCTACTTTGGGCGACTGGATCATGATCCGTTTTTCCCCTTCAAAAGGTTTTTCCCGGCCACCGCTGAAGAAGAAGCTCACGTGCGGGTATTTTTCAGTTTCCGCGATGCGGATTTGTTTACGACCGTTCTGCTCCAGTATTTCCCCCAGGGTGTTGTTCAGGTTGTCGTTTTCAAATACCACGTTCACGCCCTGATAGGTTTTATCGTATTCGGTCATAGTGGTGTAGTGCAGCGACAGTTTGTGCATATCAAATTCCGGCAGATCCAGCTGGGTCAGTACCTGAGTGATTTCCCGGCAGCGGTCTGTACGGAAATTGAAACAGATGGCCACATCGCCGTCCTTGATAGTAGCCAGGGGTTGCTGGGCTTCATCCACGATGATGGTGGGTTTAATAAATTCATCGGTGATATTATTGGCATAGGAATTTTCCACGGCGGCCACTGCATCGGTGGCTTTGGCACCTTCCCCTTTTACCAGCGTGTCATAGGCCAGTTTAACGCGTTCCCAGCGTTTATCCCGATCCATGGCATAGTAGCGACCGCTGACGGAAGCAATTTTGCCTACACTGCCATTCAGGTGTTGCTGCAATTCAATGATAAAAGCGAGTCCGCTTTTCGGGTCACAGTCACGTCCATCTGTAAACGCATGGATAAATACATTTTCCAGCCCTTCTGCCTTACATACATCGGCAATGGCTTTTACATGATTGATATGGGAATGCACGCCGCCATTGCTGACAAGACCCAGCAGGTGCAGCGGTTTATTATTGGCTTTGGCAAAACGGATGGCATTGAGCAGTTTTTCATTCTGAGCGAATGACCCGTCTCTTACGGCCACATTAATCCGTTGTAATTCCTGGTATACAATACGTCCGGCACCCAGGTTCAGGTGACCTACTTCGGAGTTCCCCATCTGTCCATCGGGCAGTCCCACCGCTTCCCCGCAGGTAACCAGGGTGGTATTGGGGTATTTTGAATATAAACTACTGGTAAATGGCACGTTAGCGTGCTGAATGGCATCGGCTGATGCAACTTTTCCCAGTCCCCAGCCGTCCATAATAACGAGAATAACTTTCTTGGTTGACATTTGATAGAATTAATCAGGGTATAAAACTCAGGTTCAGGGGGGAAGATTTCCCGTCCGTACCCTGTAAAACTACACCGAAAACTGTGATTAACCGTCCTGTTTTGGTAAAAGCACCTGATTTTTAGTATTTTAGTACCCCGTGGTCCATGATGACATAACGTGGCATGTTTTTAGATTATTATCACTGTGAAAACCAACATCAGAACGAATATGAAACAGATTTTTACATCTTTTTTACTCACATCGGCGCTGCTGCTTTCCTCCTTCACCGTGAAGGACGGGATTGATGAAGTACTGGGTGCCCTGCGGTCGGGTAATGCCGCTGAACTGGCCCGTCATTTTGATGATACGGTAGAACTGACCATGCCTGATAAAAGTGACAGTTACAGCAAGGCCCAGGCACAACTGATTGTAAAGGATTTCTTCTCCCATAACGGGGTCAAAGGATTTGAACTGAAACACAAAGGCACATCTCCCGGGGGTAATTTCGCTATTGGTACTTTGCAGACTACGGCCGGAAATTTCCGAACCAATATTTTCATGCGTACAAAAAACGGAAAGGATATGGTGAAGGAGATACGGTTTCAGTCGATCGATTAGCCAATTAGCCAATTAGCAGATTAGCAAATTAGCTAATGAGGATAGAGAGGGGAATAAAAAATTTGTCCCTGTTTCAGGAATGGAGCAGGGATTTTTTATGTGCAGCCGGGACTTTACAATTAAATTTGCTCCATGAGTTTTGATAAAAAATTGCAACACCTGATTGATGAGGCATTGCGGGAAGATGTGGGAGATGGGGATCATTCGGCCCTGTCCTGCATACCGGCTGATGCCCAAGGGAAAGCGGTATTGAAAATAAAACAGGATGGCGTACTGGCCGGATTGGAAGTGGCACGTAAAATTTTCCTGTATAAGGAACCGTCGTCTGTTTTTACCGCCTTTAAGCAGGATGGAGACCCAATGAAATACGGGGAGAAGGCTTTTGAAGTGGAAGCGTCCGTACATACGATCCTGCAATGTGAACGGCTGGTGCTGAACTGCATGCAGCGGATGAGCGGTATTGCCACGCTGACAAAACTGTATACCGATAAGCTGAAAGGCTATAAAACAAAACTGCTGGATACCCGCAAAACCACACCGAACTTCCGTTTACTGGAGAAGGAAGCCGTACGGATCGGTGGTGGGGTGAATCACCGCTTTGGGTTGTATGACATGATCATGCTGAAGGATAATCATATTGATTATTGCGGCAGCCTGGAGAATGCCATTGAACGGGCATCGGCATATGTATCAGAGAAGAAACCCGGATTGAAAATAGAAGTGGAGACGCGCAACCTGGAAGAAGTAAAGCGGGTAGTGGCCGTGGGGAAAGGAAAAGTGCTGCGGATTATGCTGGATAATTTTACACCGGCCCGGATTACAGAAGCCCTGCCCTTTACCGGGGAAGATTTTGAAACCGAAGCCAGCGGGGGCATTCACCTGGATAACATAGAAGACTATGCGAAAACGGGTGTGGACTATGTCAGTGTGGGGGCCCTGATTCACCAGGCAAAAAGTCTTGATCTGAGCCTGAAAGCCATTCCGTTACACTAATTCCGCCGAAACGAATAACAGCCAACGACATGAGCAGGAAAAATAAACCCGATACACGTGGATTTGTATACAGCACTGATCCTGATTTTTCTTTTGAAGAAGAAAAAAGCAATTCTGTAATCCTCCCCCCTGCGCAACAGAAGCTGCGTATCTGGTTAGAGACAAAGCAACGGGGCGGTAAGGCCGCTACCGTTATCACCGGATTTGCAGGCCCGGAAAGCGACCTCGAAGAACTGGGAAAGAAATTAAAATCCTTCTGCGGCACCGGTGGTTCGGTAAAGGAGGGTGAAGCCATTGTACAGGGCGATCAGCGGGATAAAGTACTGCAATGGCTGTTGAAAAACGGGTATACGCAGACGAAGAAAGCAGGAGCCTGATGGAGTCGGGAGTTGGGAGTCGGGAGATTGGAGTCGGGAGATAGGAGTCGGGAGTTAATTGCCCAATTGGAGAAAAGGCTGTTGACTCCCGACTTCCGACTCCTGACTGACTCACTGACCTTGCGCCAGGCTATACGCCTTCTTATCTCCCCAGCTGTTCAGTAATTCAAATGAACAGATTTTAAAATTACCACTCATACTTACGTAGAGGCCGATTACGTCCTGCTGGTTCAGCGGTTCGTTGTCGATGCTTTCGAAGCGGACATTGTACTGGTTGACCAGGTTCGTGTATACGGAACCGGTAGGCCATACCTGGGTGCCGCGGTTGCTGATATTTACAAGATTGAATTTGACTCCCGCATGTCGTTTGCATTTTTCCGCAATGGCCTGGGGTTGCTGACTGCTTTCAATAAACAGGTCCACACCAGCAATCACTTCGTCTTCTGATTCCTTCGAAATCATCATGGAGTTGATTTCCAGTTTGAGCGGGGTGGGGGTTCCGGGTTCATTCGGGATAATCTGACGGGCACCAACCTGCGGGGTCTTGCCAAAATTGCCAATGATGGCATCGGCAAACTGTGTGGTGTTGACTGAAGGAATGGACTTATCACCAAAGTCGCCGGTATGCACCCCGTTTTCCAGGGTGTACAACAGGGCATTTTCAATCACTGCGGCATTTTCGGTCAGTCCCACGTGGCGGAGCATGGCCAGTCCGCTCAGCAATAAGGCAGTGGGGTTGGCAATATTTTTACCGGCAATATCCGGGGCAGTGCCGTGTACGGCTTCAAATATGGAAATATGATCACCGATATTGGCTGAAGGGGCGAATCCGAGACCGCCGACAAGACCGGCACATAAGTCAGAAACGATATCTCCCTGCAGGTTGGTCAGTACCACCACGTCAAAATTATCCGGACGGGTAACGAGTTTCATACAGAGATCGTCCACAATAATATCATCGGCTTTCAGGTCGGGGTATTCTTTGGCCACTTCATAAAAACACTCGAGGAAGAGTCCGTCAGTGATCTTCATGATATTGGCTTTATGACCACAGGTGATGCGGCGGGCTTTTTTCTGGCGGGCCATTTCAAAAGCATAACGGATTACCTGCATGGAACCCGGCCGCGTGATAAAGCGGCGGCTCAAAGCCACATCGTGGGTGAGCATGTGCTCGATACCGCCATAGGTATCTTCAATATTTTCACGGACAACGGTAATATCGATGGGGATTCCGGCTTTGCTGAAAACGGTATCCACTCCGTGCAGGGTGCGGAAATCCCGTTTATTGGCAAAGGTATTCCAGGTTTTACGGGCCGTTACATTAATACTTTTCACCCCTTTACCCTTTGGCGTCTCCATCGGTCCTTTGAACAACAGGCCAAGGTTTTCTATACTTTGTTTTGCTTCGGGGGTCATGCCATTATTAAATCCCTTATCAAAGACCCATTTACCCATATCTACAAATTCATATTCGAGGGGTACTTTGTTGGCATTGAATATTTTAAGTACGGCTTCCATGATTTCAGGGCCGATTCCATCTCCTTTAGCAACTGCGATTTTCATGTATTTTTCTTTTAGCGTGTGGCAAAAATAAGGACTGAACGTAAAAACAACAGGAAAGATCTGCAAGGGTTCATCTTATCCCGCATTTTCGTTATTTTTACTACATGACCAGTAAGATTTCAGAAGGTGTACAGGTGAGTGTGGAAACATTCTACCAGTCCGATTACAGCAATCCCCTGCAGTCGGAGTATATGTTTGCTTACCGGATCACGCTGGAAAATCACAACCCTTTTCCCGTTAAGCTCCACCGCCGTCACTGGTTTATTTTTGACAGCAATGGTTCGCACCGCGAAGTGGAAGGAGAAGGGGTAGTGGGTGTGCAGCCGGTATTACAACCCGGCGAAAATTACCAGTATGTGAGTGGCTGCAATCTCCGGACAGAAATGGGCCGGATGTCGGGCACTTACCAGATGGAAAACCTCAACAGCCGTCAGCTGTTTGATGTATCCATTCCCTCCTTTGAAATGATCGTGCCGTTCAAGGGCAACTGATCCTATTTCGGTTTGTATTTAGCTTCTTCGTTTATGGTGACAGCCGCGGTCTGCATCAGTTCCTCTATCCGGATATTCTCTTTTTTATCCGCATATTTTTTTACAATCTGCCAGCCTATCCACTGACCGATATTACCCGGAGAGTACTCCTGCGGGAAGCCCTGTGTAAAAGGGGCCTCGCCAATATAATTCTGTAATACGGCGGGACTGAGTGAATTCAGGTCTTCATTCTTCAGCAGGTGGGACCAGATAAGGCCTTCATTGGCCGCACACCAGTCCAGTTGTTGTTGGGTATAACCTGTTATAACGGAGTCGGGTGTGTTGGGCAGAAATTTTTCCAGTACATACCATTGTTTTCCCTTTTCAATCATTTGTTCCAGCAGCGGCCGGCCGGCACTGCGGTCAGGGAAGATTTCTTCGGCCACGGCTTTCATGGCATTGGCGACCATATATTCGGGGGCAAATCGTCTGGAGATATAGTCCGGAAACATTTCTTTAAATACAGGCGCCTGGTATTCGGAATAATCCTTGCCGGCATACTGCTGCAGGCCAAAAGCAATGCCTGCCTGGGTATTGGCCACCCCCGGTGCATCAAACGGTCCGGTAAACAGAATGGCGGAGCTTGTTTTGTATTTGGGAAAATAAAATTTCACGTACCGGAAAGCCTGTTCCAGTTCTTTTTGCATTTTATCCGTGTTGCTGAATTTTTCCGCCAGTGTTTTCTGTACCGGACTGTATCCCCGGAGAAATTCGAGCGTAACTGCCAGGGTCTGCCGGCTGGTATCCTCGCCACTGACCCCGAGAATATGCTGCATAAAGTCGGTATAAAAGGCGGGGTGCTTTGCCTGCAGCTGCCGGAGACCGGCGGGGATATCGTTACTGTCGATGCTGAAAAAATCTTTATCAAAACGGACCACCGGGATACTGACTTCAATACCGGACACATCAGGTGCGCCGGATTTGCTATCACAGGAAAAAAGGGCAGTCCCCAGCAGGAGGAAAAGAATCGTTTTTTTCATAGTCACTCTAAACGGCATACGTGCAAAAATGTTGTAGCACGAATGTAGCTACAAAAACATTCACATAAATTTGTACAATGAAAATAGCCCTGGCGCAGCAAAACTATCATATTGGCAACTTTGAAGCCAATACCCGGAAAATCATTGAAGGCATCCGTGAAGCGAAACAGCGCGGGGCGGACCTGGTGCTGTTTTCCGAGCTCTGTGTCTGTGGTTATCCGCCACGTGATTTCCTGGAGTTTGCGGATTTTATTGCCAAATGCAACCAGGCGATTGACCAGATCCGGGAAGAAGCCGATACTATCGGTGTGCTGATCGGGGCCCCGGACCGTAATCCCGTGCGGGAAGGAAAAGATCTGTTTAATGCGGCCTACCTGTTGTATGAAAAGGAAATAAAAGGCGTGGCGCATAAAACCTGTCTGCCCAATTATGATGTGTTTGATGAGTACCGGTATTTTGAACCGGCTTATCACTGGAATGTACTCACATTTAAAGGTAAAAAACTGGCGGTTACCATCTGTGAGGATATCTGGAACATGGGGGATAATCCCCTGTACCGCTACTGTCCGATGGATGAACTGATGAAACAGTCGCCGGATATCATGCTGAACCTGTCGGCCTCGCCGTTTGATTATACGCATGTGGAAGACCGCAAAGCCATTGTCAAACTCAATACCTCCAAATACAAGCTGCCGATGCTGTACTGCAACTGTGTGGGCAGTCAGACCGAGATCGTGTTTGACGGTGGTTCCCTGGTATTTGATAAGGATTCCAACCTGATAAAACAGCTGCCCCTGTTTGAAGAAGCGATCGAAATTGTGGAGCTGAACGATGACGGTACCCTGGTACAACCCATACAGGTGTCCGCGGCTAAGCTGCCGGATGCGGAATTCAATCCGGCCGGACTGGATGAACAGTTATGTATACCCGAAATTCACCGGGCCATTATCACCGGCATCCGGGATTACTTTACCAAAATGGGTTTTACCAGAGCCATCCTGGGCAGCAGCGGTGGCATTGACAGTGCGGTAACGCTGGCCCTTGCCTGTGAGGCACTGGGAAAAGAAAATGTGCGGGCCATCCTGATGCCCTCGCAGTATTCCACGGGGCATAGTGTGAGTGATGCGGAACAACTGAGCCGGACGCTTGGAAATCCCTATGATATTGTACCGATAAAAAATATTTATGATGCTTTCCTGGCGGAATTAAAACCTTTGTTTGGTGATCTGCCGTTTAGCCTGGCCGAGGAAAATATACAGAGTCGCAGCCGGGGCAACCTGCTGATGGCTATTGCCAATAAATTCGGGTATATATTGCTGAATACGTCCAATAAGAGTGAGCTGGCCACGGGATACGGCACATTGTATGGCGACATGGCCGGCGGGATCGGCGTGTTGGGTGATTGTTATAAAATGCAGGTATATGCACTGGCCCGTTATATCAACCGGGAAAAAGAAATTATCCCGGAAAACATCATCACCAAAGCGCCTTCCGCCGAACTCAGGCCCGGGCAGAAAGATGCGGATTCCTTACCGGATTATGCGGTGCTGGACTGTATCCTGTATCAATATATTGAACGGCGTCAGGGTCCCAATGATATCAAGTCACAGGGATTTGATGCGGCACTGGTGGACCGGGTATTACGCATGGTCAATATCAATGAGTACAAGCGCAATCAGTTTTGTCCCATCATCCGGGTGTCGCCAAAGGCATTCGGTGTGGGCAGGCGGGTACCGATTGTAGGCAAATACCTATCCTGAACTCAATGAACATAGGTCGCAGTCACCGGGATTGCAGTGGGTGAAGGCGGTATGGTCACATCCTGGGTAATAACCAGGCTGGTTTCCGTGAGTGTATTGATGGTAAACAATCCTGATCCGGCGGGATAAATACCGGAAGACATTTGTAATTGGGTTTCCGTATTCTGGAAGCTCCAGGTAAAACTGCCCGCTGTGGTTGGATTGCAGACTACTGTTCCTTCCGTAATCGTGCCCGCACCAGCGGCCGTGAAAGTGATCACATCGTCTTTTATACAGGCAATTGCCGCATTATTGGAAATATCGGTGCCGGCGGCTGTGGCGCTGCTGAATTTCCAGCTGGTCTGGGTTAGTAGCTCAGTTTTTGTTTTAGGGGTTTCGTTGTCTTTCTGACAACCGGTACCGGCGGTCATAAAAAAGGCAGAGGCGATAACCAGGGAGAAAAGCTGTTTATACATATCGTTGGATTTAATGACTAAAGTAAAGACTATTTTCCTGTGCTGAAACGGTTTTTTACCTTTATTAGTATCGTATTTTCAACCAATTACAAGAACGGCAGATTATTTGCATATAGCCTTTCGTATTTTGTGGAGCCAACCGGATGCGGCTGACCCGGGTGGCCAGCCTTACCCGTGCAAATAGTCTGCCATCATTGCTTTTAAACATCAACTATGTTAAAAACCGCTGAGGATATCCGCCTGCTGAATGAGAAAATCAGCCATGCCGGACAGTTTACCGATACTTTACGAAAGGAAATCGGCCATGTGATTATCGGTCAGAGCCATATGCTGGACCGTTTACTCATTGGCCTGCTCAGTAACGGACACGTATTGCTGGAAGGGGTGCCGGGGCTGGCAAAAACACTCACCATCAAATCGCTGGCCCAGGCCATACACGCCCGGTTCAGCCGGATCCAGTTTACCCCCGACCTGTTACCTGCCGATGTGATCGGAACGATGATCTACAATCAGCAACGTAATGAATTTATAGTCCGCAAAGGGCCCATCTTTGCCAATTTTATCCTGGCCGACGAGATTAACCGGGCGCCGGCCAAAGTGCAGAGTGCCTTGCTGGAAGCCATGCAGGAGAGGCAGGTTACGATCGGGGATTCCACCTATAAACTGGATGAGCCATTCCTGGTACTGGCCACCCAGAACCCGCTGGAGCAGGAGGGTACGTATCCGCTGCCGGAAGCACAGGTGGACCGCTTTATCATGAAAGTGATTGTTGACTATCCGAAAATGGCGGAAGAACAGATTATCCTGCGGCAGAGTATACAGGGTGGTTTCCCTTCCATAAAACAGGTGGTGTCTGTGCAGGAAGTGATAAATGCGCGTGATCTTACCCGTGAGATCTATATGGATGAGAAAATAGAAAAGTACATTCTTGATATTGTCTTTGCCACCCGTCGTCCAGCGGAATATAAACTGGAAAAACTAAAACCACTGATCTCCTATGGTGCTTCTCCCCGGGGGAGTATCAATCTCGGGTTAGCCTCGAAGGCACAGGCTTTCCTGAATAAACGCGGCTTTGTGATTCCCGAAGATGTCCGCAGTATCTGTAAGGACGTACTGCGTCACCGCATCGGTCTCACGTACGAAGCGGAGGCGGAGAATGTCAATGTGGAGGAGGTGATTGAGGAGGTTGTAAAGAGTATAAATGTTCCTTAGAAGATGTGGGTTGTGAGATGTGGGTTGTGAGATGTGGGTTGAGGGATGTCGACAGACGTAAAATAATGAAAGCGGGTTCCTATATTGGCGAAAAGAAAGCAATGGAATCTGCAAAATCGTTTAAGGATCTGGTGGCCTGGAAGAAGGCGAGAGAGTTAGTCGCGTCAATCTATGAATTAACAACTTTGTTTCCCAGAGAGGAGGTATATGGATTGAGTTCACAAATGAGACGATGTGCAGTTTCAGTCCCTTCGAATATTGCAGAAGGTATAGGCCGGAAATACAAAAAAGAGACAATCCAGTTTCTGCATATTGCCAGGGGATCTCTGTATGAGCTGGAAACACAATTGTATATCGCTTCTGATCTCGGGTTCTTTGCTGAAGCTAAGGTTGGGGTTCAGTTCCAGTTGATTGAAGAATGCAGAAAAATGCTAAACGGATTAATCAGATATTATGAAAATAGTCAATCGCTTACCTGAAATGCTGAAAAGAAGGGCAGACAACTCACAACTCACATCTCACAACTGATGTTAACAACAACCGAAATAATTAAAAAAGTCCGCCTGCTCGAAATCAAGAGCAAGAAGATCACGACGGATCTGTTTACCGGGGAGTATCACAGTGCTTTCAAGGGGAAGGGGATGTCGTTTAAGGAAGTGCGGGAGTATGCGGCGGGGGATGATATCCGGTTTATTGACTGGAATGTGTCGGCCCGGTTCGGGCATCCTTTCAGCAAAGTGTTTGAGGAAGAAAGGGAGCTGACGGTGATGCTGCTGGTGGATATCAGCAACAGTTCCCTCTTTGGTACCCGGTATGCCCGGAAGCGGGATCTGATCACCGAGATCGGGGCGGTATTGAGTTTTTCCGCGGTGAACAATACGGATAAAGTGGGGGTGATATTTTACAGTGATAAAGTGGAAGCCTATATCCCGCCGAAGAAGGGGAAACAACACGCGCTGTATATTGTGCGCGAACTGCTGAGTAAGGAGCCCCGGGGGAAAGGTACCGCCCTGGGCACGGCACTCCGGCATTTTAATAATTCCACCCGGCAGAAGAGTATTGCCTTTGTATTGAGTGATTTCGTGGACGCGGGGTATGAGGATGCCCTGCGGATTGCGGGAAAGAAACACGATGTGATCGGGATTAAGATCTATGACGCGATGGACCAGCAACTGCCGGATGCCGGTCTGCTGCAGGCGGAAGACGCGGAGACGGGCGTCACCCGGTGGGTAGACAGCAGCAGTGCGTTTGTTCGTTACCGGTATGAGGAGGAGTTTTTCCGGGTAACGGAATATGCCTCGCAGGCGTTTAAAAAAGCCGGGGCGGATCTCCTGCATGTGAAAACCGGTGAGGATTATGTAAAAATATTGCAACGGTTTTTCCTCAGCCGTAACCGATGAATACGAACCATATACTGATGAATTCCCGGATAACTTTTTTACTGATCGTTTTATTGTATACGGCCGGACTGACCGCTCAGCCAGCCAGTACCGTAAAAGCCTATACGGATAAAGCCCGGATACTGATCGGGGAGCCCTTGTTGCTCACGGTGGAAGTAACCGTACCGGAACGGGAAGCCATCCGGTTTGTAGACGTTGACTCCATTGCGCATTTTGAATGGCTGAAAAAACCGGTAACGGATACGGTGAATACGGGCAGCGGCACCCGCCTGAAAGCGGTATATACACTTACTAGTTTTGATTCGGGGCATTGGGTGATTCCTTCCTTTGAATTATCCGGGGGGTTAAAAACCGATACGATTCCTGTGGATGTGGTCTTCTCTGATTTTAACCCGGAACAGCCATATCATGATATAAAAGATATCCTGGAAGCGGATCCCGTGGTAGCGAAGGCCCGGTGGTGGTGGTATGTAGCCAGCGGGATTATACTGCTGTTGCTGCTGTTGTTGTATTTCCGGTTAAAGCGGAAAAAACCGGAAACTCCCGTTTTGGCTGTGGCTACTATTCAGCCCTATGATGAAGCAATGAAGGCATTGGCTTTACTGGCACAGGAGAAAATGACGCCCCGGATTTTTCATACCCGGCTGGCAGAAATTTTCCGGTTATATATTTTTAAGAAGAAAAACCTGCTTTCGTTGCAGAAGACCACGGATGACCTGGTGTTGCAACTGGCGGATGTGGGACTGGAGAAACCGGTATACGATGCTATGGCGCAGGCCCTGCGTATTGGTGATTTTGTAAAATTTGCCAAATATGCATCCAGCCCCGCCGATGATGAAGCCGCATTGGTCGCTATACGAAAATCGATTGACGCAATTGAACAGTTAAACTGATGGTTTACGAATGGGTCAGACATATTGACTTTGCCTATCCTGCGGTATTCGGGCTATTTGTCTTACTGCCCGTGCTGATATGGTGGTACCTGCGGGTGGGCGATCGCCGTCAGACCCGTATCACTGTTTCCACTATTCAGGCATTTACCGTAAAAAGCTGGAAGAACCGGTACAGGCACCTGCCGTTTATATTCCGGTTGCTGGCTTTTTCGGCATTGATAGTGGCCCTGGCCCGTCCGCAACAACGCAATGACCAGCAACAAACCGAAGGAGAGGGTATTGATATAGTATTGTGTATGGATGTGAGTGGCAGTATGGGTTCACGGGATATTTTACCCAGCCGGATGGAAGCGGCTAAGGAAGTGGCAGAGGAATTTGTCCGGAGCCGTCCTGTAGACCGGATCGGGCTGGTGATTTTTTCCGGGGAAAGTTTTACGCAATGCCCGATTACCACAGACCGCAATACGCTGATCACCCAGATACAAACACTTGAGAGCCGCCGGTACCTGGTGGATGGCACAGTGATCGGGGAGGGACTGGCCACGGCAGTGGATCGGTTATCGCAGAGTAAAGGAAAAAGTAAAGTCATAATTCTGCTGACAGATGGGAAGGAAGATCCCCCGGAGACCCGGCTGATTGATCCGTTGACGGCACTGGAGATAGCCAAAACAAGACAGGTGAGGGTGTATACCATTGGCATGAGCGCAGCCGCGGTGGAAGCCGTACAACCCGTAACCGGTGGCGGTAAGAAAAATCCGATGACTGATTTTCTGGACGAAGAGTTGTTGTCAAAAATTGCTTTGGAAACCGGCGGTAAATACTTCCGTGCCAGGGATAAGGACGGACTGCAGCGGATCTACGGGCAGATTGATAAAATGGAAAAATCAAAAGTGGAGATCCTTTCCTATAAGCGGTATGAAGAAAAGTACTGGCCATTTATGCTGGCGGCGCTGGCTTTTTTATTCCTGGAACTGTTGTTGAAGTTTACCTTGTTCCGGAAATTCCCCTGATCTATTATTCCTGTATCTTGCACAGGCATGAAAGCAATTGTATATAAATCCACGGGCAGCTGGTATTCCATCCGGGATGAGGAGGGCCGTTTCTGGAATGGCCGTATGAAAGGCGTAATGAAGCTGGATGATATTACCAGTACCAATCCGGTGGCGGTGGGTGATCTGGTGATGGCGGAAGTGGAAAATGAAGAAAGTGGTACAGCCATCATTGATGAAATACTGGACCGGCATAATTATATCAACCGGCAATCGCCCCGGCATAAACACCAGCAGCATATTGTGGCGGCCAACCTGGATCAGTCACTGCTGATTGCCACTTTGCGGGAGCCCAAAACATCACAGGGCTTTATAGACCGCTTCCTGGTGGCTTGTGAAATGTACCATGTACCGGCGGTTATCGCGTTTAATAAATCCGATTTGTATAAAGCGAAGGAGCTGGAGAAATATGAGGGTTGGAAAGCCATGTATGAAGCCATCGGGTATAAAGTTATATTGGTAAGTGCGGAGAAGAAAGTGGGGCTCGATGAATTCAGCCAGGTGCTGAAGGACAAGGCCACATTGCTGAGCGGACATAGCGGAGTGGGAAAATCTTCGTTGCTCAATGCCCTGTTTCCCGGGATGAACCGGAAGACACAGGATGTAAGTGGCTGGAGCGGCAAAGGGCAGCATACCACCACATTTGCTGAAATGTTTGACCTGCCCTTCGGGGGCCGGATTATAGATACCCCCGGTATGCGGGAATTCGGATTGGTGAATATCAGTAAGACGGAGTTGTCACATTATTTCCCGGAAATGCGGATACGGCTGAATGATTGCCAGTTTAATAACTGCCTGCACATGAATGAACCGGGTTGCGCGATAAAAGAAGCCACGGTAAACGGGGAAATACATGAGGACCGCTATGTAAGTTATTGCGGGATCCTGGATTCAATTGAAGAGAAAAAATATTAAGCAATATGCCGCTGTTCCATGCTGAACAGTTTTCCCTCCAGCACACCGGCCAGTTCAATCACCGCTTTGTTGTCTTTGTTTAAGGCATCGCGGGTTTTGGTCGGGAAGATGGAAACCCCGTTGTAAATATTATAGTGGAGGGTCATATTATGTCCCTTGAAACGGAATTCCCAGTTAATGGTATCGAAGTCGTCTTCTTTGTTGGAGAATTTGATTTTGAAATCCTGGCTCAGAACATTGGCCACATGGTAGAATTGTTTCAGGCCTCCGTCATCGGAGATTACAGCTTCGGTGCAGCCGAGTGAAGTTCGTAGGGTAAGGCTCATATACTAAAGTTTAAAAGGTTTCTTACTGATAAGACCTTTTCCGGCACTTAATCGCTGCATGCCACCGTAAATTAACTGCGGAATTTTTTGGCTTTCCTGGCGGCTTTTGACGCATCGGGATCTCCGCTGAGTACTTTTTCCGCGCCAACGTTTTTCCCGTTGGTCGGACAGCCGTTTTTACGTTTAAACAGGTTTCCGAAAACACTGCAGGAAGACAACAGGATGGCGATGCTCATGGTCACTGCAAAAAATCGAAGGTTCTTCATCAATTGACTGTTATATTGGTTTCTTTACTAACGAATGTAGAGAGAATAAATTGTTATTACTATCGTAAACCTACGCTGAACCGTTGCTTTGCGGTTACAGACCGTCAACGGCGCTGAGTTTCAGTCATAAGTAACCTGTTAAATTATTTAATATCCCTGAACCAGTCCGCATAGCGGATATAATTATTCGCGATCCGGTCGATCTGGCCATGGATCAGTTCCTGGGAAATATCCTTTACTTTTTTAGCCGGCACCCCGGCATAGATACTCCCGCTTTCGCAGACCGTGTTTTCCAATACCACGGCCCCGGCTGCAATAATGGTGTTGCTGTGTACCACACAGTTGTCCATCACAATGGCGCCCATGCCGATGAGCACATTGTCGTGCAGGGTGCAGCCATGCACAATGGCATTGTGTCCGATTGACACATTGTTTCCGATGGTCGTGCCGTATTTCTGGTAAGTACAGTGAATGCAGGCTCCGTCCTGTACATTCACTTTATTTCCCATTTTTATAAAATTCACATCCCCGCGGATCACGGTATTGAACCAGGCACTGCAATCATCACCCATGATCACATTGCCGACGATGGTGGCATTGGGTGCGATGAAGCAATTGTTACCAAATTGGGGGTGTTTGTCTTCGACGGGGAGAATGAGGGGCATGGGGAGGGTTTAGAAGTTTGTCGTTTAGTTGTTTGTTGTTGAGGTAGTTTATATGGTTTATAAAGTTTATAAGGTTTATGGGGCCGCCTTATCAACTTATCAACCTGTCACCTTTCAACTTGCATTTCAAAGTTCCGCAATTCTTTGTTTCCTTTGCATAAAATCAGCCAAATTGAATCAACGCGAACTTTTTTTGCGGCATGTGGGACAGACATCGCCGGCGCCGCTGGCGCTGGAGATTGTGAAAGCGGACTGTTGCACCCTCTATGATGCCGTGGGCAAGGAGTATATTGACCTGATTGGCGGGATCAGTGTGGCCAATATGGGACACCGGCATCCTAAAGTGATTACGGCCATTCATGCCCAGTTGGAAGCCTACATGCATATAATGGTTTATGGTGAGTTTGTGGAAGCGCCACAGGTCCGGTATGCTCAATTGCTGACGGAACATTTGCCCTCCTCCCTGAATTCGGTTTATTTCACCAACTCCGGCGCCGAAGCCGTGGAAGCGGCCATGAAACTGGCCAAAAGGGTCACGAACCGGACGGGGATTATTGCCTTTAAAAATTCCTATCATGGCAGTACCCAGGGAGCCCTGAGTATTATCGGGGATGAATACTGGCGGAATGCCTACCGGCCTTTGTTGCCCGATATCCTGCATCTGGATTATAACTCAAATGCATCACTGGAATTTATTACCACCCAAACCGCCTGTGTGATTGCGGAAACGGTACAGGCGGAGGCCGGGATCAATCCTCCCTCTCCGGAATGGATGAAAGCACTGCGGGAAAAATGCAACAGCACCGGTACTTTACTGGTGCTGGATGAAATACAGGCCGGATTCGGCAGGACTGGCAAGCTTTGGGGGTTTGAGCATTTTAATATCGTACCGGATATGGTATTACTCGGGAAAGCCCTCGGAGGCGGTATGCCCCTCGGTGCCCTGGTGGCCGATAAACAATTGATGGATGCGTTTACAGATAAACCGGTACTGGGACATATCACCACGTTTGGGGGACATCCCGTTAGCTGTGCAGCCGGACTGGCCGCTATGAAAGCCTTGCAGGAAGAAGGGTGGATGGAGTCAGTAAAAATAAAAGAAGATTTATTCCGATCCTTGCTGGTTCACCCAAAGATAAAAGCAGTCCGTTCATTTGGGTTGTGGATGGCTGTGGAGTTTGATTCCTTTGAGACGAATAAAAAAATCATCGACAAGTCCATACAATCCGGAGTATTAACCGATTGGTTTCTTTTTGCATCGGGCTGCCTGCGGATATCGCCGCCGCTGATCATATCGGAGGAGCAGGTGAGGGTGGCCTGCGGGGTTATTGTGGAAGCCTGCGGTTAACTATCGCCCCTTCTTCATCCCTGTATTCAATTATATCACCAGGCTGACAATCCAACGCTTTACAAATCGCCTCAAGTGTGTCGAACCTGACACCTTTTGCTTTACCGGTTTTCAGAATAGAGAGGTTGACGGTTGTAAGCCCGATCTTTTCAGAAAGTAAGTTTAATGACATTTTTCTTTTTGCCATCATCACATCCAGGTTAATTATAATAGGCATACTCAGATAAAGGATTCATTTTCATTTTTAATGTAAATAGCCCTGATTACAAATTCCCTGACAGCGTAAAGCATCAATGCCAGTAATATAAACAGGGACTGTGGCTCATGTAAAACAAGAAGCAGGGTAAATGATCTGAAGAACAGATTTGCAATACTCTCTGCTGAATTCCAATCATTAAAATGAACTTCATTGAAATTAGCGGCAACTGTTTGTACAGCTCCGGTAATGGCCAACACAATACAGAGCACAATTGTTGTTTTAAAGACTTTCAGGCTCTCTTTATCAAAATAGCCAGTCAGGTTATATTTTCTGAATAGCCGGATCAGCTGCCAGCCTATATAAATAAACGCTGAGTTATTGCAAATCTGTACGATGAACCAGATAAGCGGAACCTGTTTTTCAGGCACTACGGCAGACTGGTTTTTAACCAGGTAAGGGATGAGCCACCTGATATGGTAGATCAGTGCCATTCCCGAATAGATCAGTATTGCCCACAAAAGAAGAGTTAGGATTTTATATCTTGATTTTTGTAATGTGGCCATAAAGTAATTTTTGGTCAAAGCTAATTATTATTTAAAATAAAACAACTAAAATTTAATGTTTTATTTTAAATAATTAAAATTATTTAGCTAATTTGCTAAGACATTTATATTCCGGCAGGCATACTTTTTGGAACCCGGGCTGGTTAGAGATGGGATCATTACGCCATTTGACAGGCGACAGTTTTTTTGGTGTAATAAATTACACCAGCGAGGCGGGACGCCTCGCATAGCAGGCGCCGGACTTTTATCCTGGTCGCCAAAGGCGACATAATACAATTGCAAAGCTGGAAGCTTCGCAACCGGTAAGCGTTTGTTTTTTAATTTTTCTTTGCTGTCTTGGTATCTTGGCGTCTTGGTTCTTTATTCGACTTCCACTACCAATTCCACCTCTACCGCCATATTAAACGGCAGGGAACACATCCCTACAGCCGACCTTGCATGTTTCCCCTTCTCACCGAATACCTGCACCATCAGGTCGGAGAAACCATTGATCACTTTCGGGTGGTCTTTGAAATCTGCTTCACAATTCACCATGCCCAGCACTTTCACGATCCGTTTTACTTTACTGAGATCACCGAGTTCTGCTTTTAATACGGCCAGCTGATTGATGGCGGTGAGTCGTGCCGCGGCAATACCTTCTTCGAGGGTCAGGTCTTTGCCAACCTTGCCAGTGGTATAAACGCCTTTTTCATTGGAAGGGCCTTTGCCGGAGAGAAAGAGCAGGTTGCCTACGCGTACTATGTTTACGTAATTGGCAACGGGTTCGCCCACGACAGGCAACTTAATATTTAATTTATTAATTTGTTCTTCGGGTTGTTGTGCATAGATGAATAATGCCTGCAAGATAAAATAGGGGAGAAGGAGTTTTTTCATATCAATCAGTTACTTCGTAAATATAAATATCTGAGTTGTCGCCATTCATTATATAATATTCATTGAGCACCACGATCTCCGGGTAACCGCCGGGTATCAGGTCCAGCACCACGTAACTGATATCACGGGATGTTCCTCCGTAATGCGCTTCAAGCTCATATACGATTTTTTGTTTTTTGTTGCTGAGAACCAGATTGTATGTGTTTGTTACTTTGCCGGGAATTCTATCGGTAATACTTACTTGAATCTCATTTCTGTTCTTATCATTCAATGTCACCTGTAGCGGAACCGTTTCAGGGAATATAATGCGTACTAGGTGATAGCTGCTGTCGAGGAGGCCTTTGTTTTGTAAATGGAACCTTAGTAAGGAGTCTGAGTTATTGAGATTATTAAAGTCACAAGGCCAGGGATTGCTTTTTTCAATGCTATCTAATTCATTATCACTTACATCGCGGAACTGTATGGCTGCATAAGACCTTCTGAACATGAAATCACCCACTTTGGTAATTTTCAATTTTCTTTCACTACAGGCTGTAAGGGAAATAAAAATCAATATGGACAGGAAAAGTTTCATGATACTTTCCTTTTGCAGAATTAATTTAGTTGCTTGAAAATAACTGCAGCCAGAATTGCCCCCAATATGGGACCCACTACCGGCACCCAGCTATAACCCCAGTCACTGTCTCTCTTTCCTTTTATAGGGAGAATAAAATGCGCAATACGCGGTCCCAGGTCACGGGCCGGGTTGATGGCATAACCTGTTGGGCCACCGAGGGAGAGACCGATGCCTAAAACCAGGAGTGCGACGGGTAATGCATTCAGTGTACCCATGGAACTGGCCGGGTCGGTAAACGAGAGGGCGCCGAACATTAAAATGAAAGTGCCGATAAACTCCGTAAACACATTGTTCAGCGGTTTGCGTATGCCAGGTGCTGTACAAAAAATCGCTTTTTTGAGGTCGGCATCTTCTGTAATCTCAAAATGGGAATGATAAGTAAGCCAGACAACAACAGCGCCGGTAAAAGCACCAGCCAGTTGGGCAATCAGGTAAGTGCCTACCAGCGAAGTGCTGAATTTGCCGGTCAAAGCCAGTGCGATTGTCACGGCCGGATTGAGGTGACCGCTGCCACCCAGTTTGACGGAAGTGAATACGCCAATAAAAACCGCCATGGCCCAGCCAAACGTAATGACGATCCAGCCGCTGTTCTGGCCATTTGTTTTGTTGAGTACTACATTGGCCACCACGCCTGCTCCGAGCAGGAAGAGGATGGCGGTACCGATAAATTCACCGATAAAAGGGGACATAGACAATCGTTTTTAATGAGGAAGATAATGAGTGGCAATCTTTTTAAAATTATTGAGTTGTTCCTGAATCCAGGCCTCGTCCGTATGCAGAACGCCGGCGAGTGCGGCTGCGACCAGCGGGGCTTTATTCATGGCTACCCGGGCATCCAGTAATAACTGACGGGACCGGCGGGAAAGGAAGTCTTCCACGGTCATGCACATTTCATGTTCCGCAGCTTGTCTGACCAGGACGGTTATCTGTTCATTGGTCAACCCTTCAATGGAGGCCGGTATGTTTTTTAGTACCGTTATTTTTAATTCATGCGTGACGCAGGTGATCTGTGACTGCAATTTCTCCGCCACCAGGTTCACGGTGTCTTCGGCCATCTTCCGGTACGTGGTCCACTTGCCGCCGGTAACGGTAATCATATCCGATTCTGAAATTGTGATCAGGTGGTCACGGGAAAGAGTAGACGTAATTTTTGACTTTCCTTTTACCAGTGGACGTAATCCGGCAAACATACTTCTGACATCACTCCGCTGCGGGTCTTTGGTAAGATAGCGGCCGATATGGGTAAGAATAAAATCAATTTCTTCCGGCAGGGGGCGGGGCTCTTCTTCCACTGTATCCACAGGCGTGTCGGTGGTGCCCAGCACAATCTTATCGTGCCAGGGTACGGCGAATAATACACGACCATCATCGGTTTTGGGAATCATGATGGCCGTATCTCCCGGCAAAAATTCCTTGTCCACCACCAGGTGTATACCCTGGCTGGGACTGATCAGCGCTTCGTGCTCCGGATTGTCCATGGATAGTATCCGGTCCGTAAAGACCCCGGTGGCATTGATCACCACTTTGCTGTTAACGCTGTATTCTTTACCGGTCAGACTATTTTTTACCTGTACACCACAAACGTTGTTTTGTTTTTTGAGCAGGGCCGTTACGGGGAAATAATTCAATACCACGGCATCAAGGGATACGGCGGTTTGGGCCAGGCTGATGGCGAGCCGGGCGTCATCAAACTGTCCGTCGTGGTATAATACCGCCCCGGTTAAATCTTCCGGATCGAGGGTGGGAGCGAGAGCCAGGGTTTCTTCTTTACTTAATAATTCAGACGGACCGATACCCAGGCTGCCGGCCATCCAGTCATAAATTTTTAAACCGATACCGTAATAGGGTTTCTCCCACCATTTATAATTCGGTACAATGAATTTCTGGTTGCTCACCAGGGCCGGCGCGTTCTTTAACAGGAGTCCTCTTTCTTTCAGGGCTTCCATTACCAGTTTGATATTTCCCTGTTGCAGATAACGCACTCCGCCATGTACCAGTTTGGTGCTGCGGGAGGATGTGCCTTTGGCAAAATCAAATTGCTCGAAGAGAGCTGTTTTATATCCGCGTGAAGCGGCATCCACGGCTATGCCCAGTCCGGTAGCTCCTCCACCAATGATACAGATGTCGAATTCGGGAGTTGAATTAAGATGTTCAATAAGGGATTGCCGGTTCATGGTCTGCTTTCTGTTTTGGCAAGCTCATGGTTCGATTAACTCACCATGACAGCTATCATCACCCCGAGCTGCCGAAGGGTGAGGCTGTTGTTAATTAAGTTAGCGGTTGTCAGTCTGAGCCTGCCGAAGACCAGGCTATACTGGCGTTCACGGCTCTTTGCCAGCCATTCACCAGTTGTATTCGTTTGTTTTCTTCCATGGCAGGGGTAAATGCATGTTCGATCTGCCATTGCTGTTGAATTTCTTCCACATTTCTCCAGAAACCCACTGCCAGTCCGGCCAGGTAGGCGGCACCAAGGGCGGTGGTTTCTGTTATCTTAGGGCGTACCACGCTGCAGTTTAACAGATCACTCTGAAACTGCATCAGCTGATTGTTTACCGTTGCGCCTCCGTCCACCCGCAATTCTTTGATCTGAATACCCGCATCGGCCTCCATGGCTTTTAAAACATCATAGGTCTGGTAGGCGATACTGTCGAGTGCAGCGCGGGCAATATGGGCATTGCTGCTGCCTCTTGTTAATCCAAATATAGTACCGCGTGCATATTGATTCCAATGGGGAGCACCCAGTCCGGCAAAGGCCGGAACCATATACACGCCCTCGGTATCTTTTACCTGAGCAGCCAGTTTCTCCACATCGGCGGATTTACGGATTATCTTCAGTTCATCCCGGAGCCATTGAACCACGGCTCCAGCAATGAACACACTGCCTTCGAGCGCATATTCCGTTTTATCATTGATCTGCCAGGCGATAGTGGTGAGCAGGTTGTTTTTTGATGTAATGGCTTTTTCTCCGGTATTCATCAGCATAAAACAACCGGTGCCATAGGTGTTTTTCACCATACCAGGCTGCGTGCAGAGTTGCCCGAATAAAGCCGCCTGCTGATCACCGGCCATACCGGCTACGGGTATCCTTGATTCGGGAATGATATTCCCGGTCACTCCATATATTTTACTGCTGGGTTTTACCTGCGGGAGCACGGATGCGGGGATGTCAAATATTTTCAGCAGTTCCTCATCCCATTGCAGGGAGTGGATATTATATAACATGGTACGGGATGCATTGGATACATCGGTTACATGCACATCGCCATTGGTGAGCTTCCAGGTGAGCCAGCTATCCACCGTTCCGAATGCCAGTTCGCCTTTTACGGCCTTTGTACGGGCTCCGGGAACATGGTCCAGTATCCATTTCAGTTTGGTGGCGGAGAAATAGGCATCAATGATGAGCCCTGTTTTTTCCTGAATCATGGACGCCATCCCGGCGGCTTTGAGTTCATCACAAAAGGCGGCGGTACGCCGGTCCTGCCAAACGATGGCATTATAGATGGGTTGACCACTGACCCGGTCCCAGACAATGGTGGTTTCCCGTTGATTGGTGATACCAATGCCGGATACCTGCCTGGTGCTGATACCGGCCTGGGCCAGGGCTTCGGCCATAGTGCCAAATTGCGTGCTCCAGATTTCATTGGCATCATGCTCTACCCAACCGGGTTGAGGGAATATTTGTTTGAATTCCTTCTGGGCCATACCAACAATGGATCCTTGTTTATCCACGACCAGGCTGCGGCTGCTGGTAGTGCCCTGATCGAGGGCCAGCATAAAATGTGAGGACATAGCTGAAAATTATGGAGGGTAAGTTAAGAGAAATAGAAATACGAATTTATCTTTATGGCTTATTGTGCAGAAGATTCCTGCGCCTTCGTTTAAATGTATAAACCTTACACTATGAAAAGAGTGTTCCACTTTTGTCTCCCGTTGTTTCTTCTCTTTTTTTCATTTTCCCCCGTACTTGCCCAGCAATCGCCCTGGCCCAATACCCTGTTATGGAAAATATCCGGAAAGGGATTAAAAAAACCTTCTTACCTCTTTGGTACCATGCACCTGCAGGACAAACGGATTTTTAACCTGGGAGATTCTTTTTATCATCATTTTGAACGGGCCGAGGGCTTTGCCATTGAAGTGGATTTCCGGGAGTATCTGGATTCCATACTGACCAAGGGTTTTCAGCTGGCCGAAGACCGCCGCCTGAATGAGGACGATGACGCAGAGGCCGTAAAAGAAGAAATCAGGGAGGCGAAAATTGATATCAGTGATACGTCAAAGGCAAACATGCCGCCGCCACCGGCTATGTCCAAATCCATGAAGAAAGCTTTCCGGAAAATGCGGAATGAACAAATTAAAAGCCTTTTGCTGTATGGAAGGATGCCCACCATCCTGGATGCGTATTTATATGGGATGGCAATGAAACAAGGCAAATGGCTGGGGGCTGTGGAAGAAGTAAAAGACCAGCTGAACCTGCGGGATGAACTGGGCAAGGATATTGACGAGGAAGAGGAAGCAAAGAAGCCGGAAGATATTTTATTGTCATCACTCGGGAATATGATCAAAGTCTACCTCGCACAGGACCTGAACCAGATAGAGGAGATTGCCCTTGACAAACGTTCGGCCCGCAGTAAGACCCTGATGTTTAATAACCGGAACCTGAAGATGGCGCAGAGTATGGATAGTTTAAGTCATCTCCGCAGTATGTTTTATGCAGTAGGAGCGGCGCATCTGCCCGGCGATTCCGGGGTGATTAAATTGTTGCGGAGCAAAGGGTATACGGTTACGCCCGTGATGTCTACTTCCACCCAGGCCGCTGAGAAATACGCGGAAAAACTGCCTGCAGCGTCCTGGTATGAAGTGGGGCAGGCGGATGGTTTGTATAAAGTGGATATGCCGGGTATACCGTCGGAGTATAATGTGTTTGGCGACCTGGTAAAAATGAAAGTGTTTGTGGATGTTACTTCAATGAATTTTTATATGACGGGTCATTCCATTGCGCAGTTTTCAGCGGATCAGCTGGAACAGGCATTACGGGAAATGGCAAAGTCCATGAACGCAAAGCTGACCGGGGTAAAGAAAGTGGACCGGGATGATGTAAAAGCAGTGGAGGGCAATATTTCCAACAGCGGAAATAATTTCAGGGTACAGGTACTCCGGAAAGATAATACCGCCTTCTTTCTTTTGATTGGCAGCAGCAGCAGTTATAAAGTGAGTAATGCCGATGCGGAAAAATTCTTTTATTCCTTTAAGGCTGGCAAAGCACAAAGCACGGCCACGCCTGAGAACTGGAAGGAATTCGCCCTGCCTGAGAAAGCCGTCGCTGTACAGTTGCCCGGTGTGCCCAAACGAAACAGGGCATTCGAAAAACAGGCGGAAGGGACAGGCTGGAAATTTTCCGTGTATGATTATACGGATCAGTCAGCGGGTTTGTATTATATATTCCAGGTCAGGGATATTGAAGCCGGACATTTTCTCGAAGGCGATTCGGCTTATTTTGAGGAATTCAAATCGAATATCCTGAAGGACGAAGTAACCAGTATTCAGGATGAGACCATTCAGGTACAGGGCAATCCGGCCCTGCGTTTTGATGCGGTATCAACGAAGGAATCTCTTTTTTATAATACCATCAACGTGGTCAGGGGTAACCGGGTCTATACCCTGATGGTATTGGGAAATATATCCCGGAAGGATGACCCCGGCATGGAAACATATTTCAATTCGTTGAAGTTAATGGAGTATAAACAGGGGGATTGGGCTGTGCATTCTGCGGACAATCTTACGTTTTCAGCCCGGGTACCTGCCGGATTTGTGCGTGATAAAGAAGAGGAAAAGGAAGACAGTACACGGATTCATTATACCAGTTATGATCCGCTGGAAGTGGTATCGTATGAAGTGATCAAAGATGCGTTGCCGGCGTATTATTGGACCCGTACGGATACCGGGTTTTACCGGGAAAGGGCCAATACGGCAAAAGCCTATAATGACAGTCTGCTGGATTATTCGTTTGTGAAAAACGGGCAGATCAACGGGGTGGAACAACTGATCCAGTCACCCGGCAGTAAGAACATAAAACGGATGCGTTACCTGCTGCATGCGGATACAATTTATACGCTGATCAGCTTTGTGCCTTTGAAATATGTATCGGATGCTCGTCATTCCGTTTTCTTTGAGTCATTCAGGATTAACAACGATCGGCAACCATCCACGGTGTTACACAGCAAAGCCAGGGAGCTGCTGAAGGCCTTGGCGGATCCGGACAGCCTGGTGTATCAGCAAGCCCGGGTAGCCCTGGGCGTGGTGGAATTTTCTCCCAGTGAACGGTCTTTGCTGCACGAGGCATTGCTGGCCCGGTACGCGGACGATACACTGGAATATAACAGTACCCGTACCAAACTGGTGAATGCCTTGAAAGACCTGGCCGACAGCAGTACGGTGGATTTTATCCGGGCACATTATGATGAACTGAAAAGCCGGGGCAGTGATCAGCTGGCGCTGCTGAATGTACTGGCGAATCAGCAGACATCCTATTCTTACCATGCTTTGAAGGATCTCTTTACCGGCAAAACGCCCGGGCTATTGGGACAAAGAAATACGTTGAGCTACAGTGTTACGGATTCCCTGGAACTGACCGCACTGCTTTTTCCGGAAGTGCTTCCCCTGCTCCGGAACCCTGATTTCAGTCTGGATGTGATGGATTATACGGTTACGTTGCTGGACAGTGGCCGGATCAGTACGGCCCTGCTGGCCCCCTATGAGAAAGACATTCTGCATACCGCGGATACCTTGCTTTCGGGTAATCGTATCCGTGAGGAAGATGCGTGGACCTGGCAATACCGGGATATCCTGCACCTGCTGGGGTATCTCAATACAGCTGCTTCTAATTCCCGGCTGCAGCAGTTTTTAAAAGAGAAGGACCTGTACCTGAAAGAAAGGGCCGTGGTCTGCCTGTTACGGAACAACCAGCCGGTGGAAGCGAAGGAGATCGAGAAACTGGCGGCCAGTAATGAATACCGGCTGGATCTGTTCAACGATCTGAAACAGATAAAGAAGGAGTCTTTTTTTACACCGAAGTACCGGACACAAAAATATTTTGCCGAAGCGGAAATGTACCGCTATGCGTCCGATGAGGATACGCCTTCCTCTCTGGAACTGATCGGGGAAAAGATAGCGGATTTCAATGGACAGAAAATGCGTTTTTACCTGTACCGGGTGGGGTATTCTTATGGAGAGAAAAAAGAGCAGGATGCTTTTCTGGGTGTGGCCGGTCCATATGAACTGGATGCAACAAATATGGAAACTTCAGGAGAGATGACGGATATGAATTTTGATGAACAGTTTGATAAAAAAGAAACCAACCGGCTGTTCCGCGAAATGCTGGAGCGGGCAGAAGAGTATCTGCGGAAGAAACAGGAATAAATAAACGGGGTAATACTATTTGCGTATGACCCCGTTTATATTATAGTTGTAAAAAAATTAAACCATTTTTACTTCTTCATATTTTTTGCCAAACCGGTCTGTTGCTACTACCCTGATTTCCTTACAGTCAGCTGGCAGGCTGGCTTTGAAAAGATGGTTGGTTGATTTTGGCTCAGCAAAGCCCCTTGGATTGGGCAGATCAGGGCCCAGCAAGGTTTCATACGCCAATGGGTCAAATCCTTCCGTTTGTGTCAATGTGCCCATGGGTTTGCCATCAATAAAGTATGCTGTTGTCCAGGCCGGATCATGGTTCCAGATATTCACGAGCACTTCTTTTGGCTGACCGGGTTTTTCGGACAGGTATATTTTCAACTGGTAGTCTTTTTCTTTTCCGGTTGACTGGTAATGCCAGCTGAGCTGATTTCCCTTTACTTTATAGATGCCATATCCGCAGGGGGTGCCATCACCACAAACCGGCCCGGTCCACCAGGCCCCGCAAACCGTACCGTGGTTGTGTTCGTAAATATTCCCTTTTATCGCATTTACATTGTAGTGTGTATGTCCGGACATGATATGAACATTCCGGTCGCCCAGCACGGTATAAAGTTCTGTATTATTTTTTACGCCACTATGTACGGGTATATGCAGGCAAAGAATAACCAGGTGGTCATTGGGAACAAAGCTGAGGTCTTTCGCGAGCCAGTCTAATTGTTGCCGTGTGATAAACCCGTCATATTCTCTTTCTTTACCAAGGTACCGGACATCATCCAGCACCACGTAGTGGGCTTTGCCCCGGTTAAAGGAATAGTAGGTTGGGCCATAAGCCGCCTGGAAACTGTCATCAGATACGGAATCATCACCTTTGTTATAGTCCATATCGTGGTTGCCGAGGCATTGGAAAAAAGGGATCCCCATCAGGGCAACAGCCTGGTTGTAATCGGCAAACAGATTCAGTTCATCCCACACAATATCACCCACCGCAATTCCATGTATCAATGCCTGGTTGCCGGCTTCCTGTACTCTTTTTTGTACATCGGGAACTGTTTCCGTCAGCATCTTCTCCACATCTTTTTTATTCTTCACCTGCGGATCGGCCCAGATGATGAACTGGTGTTCATCATCGTTCTGACCTAATGGTGTCAATTCAAAGTCAGTGGCTTTTTTATTCAGCCGGCCGGCGGGCTGATAATGCTGGGCAATTCCGTTTTTATGACTGAACGCGTATCCGGCAGGAGTGGATACAAACACGGCGACGGCATCGGGATGCAGATTGAGTTCATAGTGGCCTTTGGCATCTGTACTCAGTACCGTGTAACCGTCGCTGATCACCACGTTGGCCAATCCACGGCCATTTGCTTTTACCCGGCCTTTAATTTTCCGGGGCAGTAGTAGACCGCTGGTTGCAGAAAGGAGCGGAGCGATAAGTATTCCGCCGGCCATCCAGCCTATCCGTTGTAAAAAGTCTTTTCTTTTCATATAATTTTTCATTTAAAAAGGCTGACACTTATGGAAAGGTCAGCCTCACAGCAGTACGGATCAAATTATTTTTCCCACCATACTTTCACATTGATATTATCTCCGCCCATGGCGGTGACTGCTTCATTGTATTTATCGGGGTTACTCATTTTTACAGGGATCGGGTACATGAAGCGGGAAGGCATGACCCCGTTGTTCAGCATACCGGCCGCCACAGGGAGTTTGGGAAGACCGGTACGGCGGTATTCAAACCATTGCTGATAATCCACAAAGATCAATGCATAATATTTCTGTAACATGATGCGGTCAAGCGTGCCGTTCCAGGCGGCGTTGGTATTGGTAAAGTAAGTAGTAGGGAAAGTTACAGTCCATTGTTCCATGGCGGCCTGCACCCCTTTTTCATACGCGGTTTTGGCGGCAGTGGTATTGCCTGCAATCAATGCCGCTTCTGACCGGATAAATTCCACTTCCGCGTAGGGGAAGATCGGAACGATCATGGGGGCGGTCACCAGTCCGATCAGCAGATTGGACGGTGTGTAGGCAAACTGACTTTCGCTTCCTGCATAGCCATGCGGGATACCAACATATCCGATATTCGGAAAGGGAGAGCTAAGGCTTTTCGCCTGCGAGCAGAATTTGGCACGGCGGGGATCGTTCAGGGTATTCAGACTGTCCAGGAAGAATTTTCCGGCCGCTCTGAAAGTAGTGAAATCAATCGGACGTCCCCAGGGAGACATCAACGGGGTGATACCGGACAGGTTTAATACAGCCGCTTCCGCGTTACTGGTAAAAACGGGGTATTGGACCGGGTTTGCCAGGATATTGTTGATTTTCGTATATACATCCAGTTCCGTTCTCTTTGACAGGCGGAGCAGGAGACGTAATTGTAAAGAGTTACAGAATTTTTTCCATTTCGATACATTATTTGCAAACAGAATTTCTGTTCCGTACAGCATGGTTCTGGATGTATTGAATAATTTATTAGCCGAATCCAGATCGCTGATCAGTTTTGGATAAATGGAAGATTGTTTTTCGAAAGCAGGATAGAAAACCTGCTCATCACCCCGTAAGGCTTCACTGTAAGGGATATCGCCAAAGCAATCGGTGAGTGTGGAACTGACCCATGCATTCAGGGTCATCGCGATGGCCTGGTAATTCGGATCCTGCGCTTTGACTGACGCGTTATACATTTCCCTGATATTTTTCAGCCAGCGGTAATAGGTATTCCAGGTACTGGAACCGGTATTTTCCGTGATATCATACCGGTGTATACCTCCGGATGTGCTGGGGAATGGAAGCATTACCTGCATCAGGTTAAAGGTGATGCCGTCAGCCTGTTTCATATTGAACGAGGCCACTTCATAAATGGTCGGATTGAGCAGGGTACCGGGACTGATGGATTCAATCCGGTTGGGATCTGTATTTACTTCTTTGAAATCTTTGGTGCAGGCGCTGAACAGGAAACAGATTCCTGCGAGGCCAGCGGTTATTTTATTAATCGTGTTCATTGGTATAAAATTTAGTAAAAGCCGGTTATCAGAATTTCAGGGTAAGGTTGGCTCCCATAGTACGGGAGGATGGCAATTGTCCCATTTCCACACCGGGTAATAAAGTAGAACCGTTTAAGGCAGCTGTCTCCGGATCAAAAATGGGGAATTCAGTAAACAGCAGGAGGTCGCGGCCATACAAGGCAAACGTGGCCTGTCGGATAAACGACTTGCCCAGTAATTTTTTAGGTAAGGAATATTCGATTCGGGCTTCCCTGAGTTTCAGGTATGACGCATCAAATGAGTTTGCTTCCACATTAGCCCGGCGGTAGTATTCGGTAAAGTAATCAACCGGCAATACCTGTGTGGTATTGGGTACATAGCGGCCGCTGCCTGCATCCACCACGCCTTCTCCGATGATATAATTTTCTTCACGGCCACGAAGGGTATGTTTCAGTTTACCTTGCTCAGTCATTTTATGGTGTGTCTGGGAATAAATGATTCCGCCATAGGATCCATCGAGCAGGAAGCTGAAACGGAAATCACGGTAACGGAATTCATTCTGCAATCCTCCTTTCCAGTCGGCAAAGGCAGAGCCTATATATTGTACGTCCACCGGGCGTACAGGCAGACCATTGGTGCCATAAATAATCTGACCATCAGGAGAGCGCATGAATCCGAATCCATATATATCACCGGTACTGCCACCGACTTTGGCAATAATGGTGGCATTGCCACCGGTGCCGATGATCTGGTTGTCTTCGCCACCCAGGTCTTCGGCCAGGGAGAGTACGCGGTTCTGGTTTTTTGACCAGTTAAATGTACTGCTCCAGGTAAAGTTTTTACGACTGATGTTTTTTGTATTCAGCACCAGTTCCACACCACGGTTACGTACTTTGCCGGAATTCATAAAGGCGGCGGAATAACCGGTCGCCCAGTTCATGGGAACCTGTACAATCTGATTTTCGGTTTCACTGTTATAGAAGGTAAAGTCCAGCGCGATTTTGTTTTTCAGAAAACGAAGATCGAGTCCGGCTTCATAGCTGGTGGAGATTTCCGGTTTGAGTCGTGCATTGTAGAGAATGGTTTCCACAGAACCGGAGCTGGCAAATTCGCTGGTGCCGTAATATTTCTGGGTTTGGTAAGGGTCGGCATCGTTTCCTGCTTTGGCTGCGGATAACCGGAGTTTGGCATATGAAACGGCAGCCGGTAAACGGAATATATCACTCAGGATAAAGCTCATATTCACGGACGGATAGAAGAATGACCAGTTACTGGAAGGCAGGGTACTGGACCAGTCATTTCGGGCAGTCAGGTCAAGAAAGTATTTGTCTTTGTATCCGACAGCCGCCACGCCGTAGAGACTGTTTACATTATAATTTTTGTCGGTGATTTTTACCTGGGCAGAAGCGAGTCCGTTATTCATTTTGTACACACCCGGAATGACGAGACCGTCAATATAACTGTCTACCCGGTTGTAACGGTGAACCATTTTATTTCCACCGGCAGAGGCCGAAAGGCTGATGTCTTTTTTGAATTTATTCTTATACGTGATGAGGAAATCCGTGTTGGCTTCAAAATCGCTGATGGCTTGTTCCTTGTAATAACCTTTCAGGTAATTCGCCGTGCTGAAGGGGCGACGTTGTTTTCTTTCCTCATCCAGCAGGTTGATGCCTGAACGAACCATCAGTTCCAGCTTTTTGGTGATGTCATAGGTAGCGGTGGCACTGCCCACTATATTGTGATTCTGCAGGGCATTGGTCATTTCATGCGCAATCAGGAAGGGGTTGTCGATGAATGAACTGAAAGGGTGAATCTGGTCAATCTGTTCAAACCCTTTTTTCCAGATATCCCGGTACCAGTTGAGGTCCACATTCGGATTCTGGAAGATCATGAAATAAGCAATGGACTGGTTGTTATAACCAGTGGCGGGGAGGTTGTCGCTCGACTTGTTGGTATAACTGATTTTGGTGTTTATTTTCAGTTTATCAGATACTTTATAATTCGTACCTGTCTGAATAGTTACTCTTTCAAAACCGGTATTGGGCATGATCCACTCATTTTTAGAATGGGTCAGTGATAAGCGGGCTGAACCTTTTTCATTGCCGCCTTCAAGAGATACGCTGTTCGTGATGGTGGAACCGGTTCTCCAGAAGCTTTTAATATTATCGGTATACGGCCGCCACATGGTCCGGTCGGCACCCCGTCCCTGGAGTGCCGGATCATACTGATAGTACATCTGGTTATCGAACCTCGGACCATACGCACTGCTGGTACCGCTGGTGCTGGCGCCGTCGCCGGTGGCTCCATATGAATAATATTTCTGACCAAATGAATTCAATGCACGACCGGTTCCCTGTCCGTATTCATACTGATAATCGGGCCAGCGGAGTACGGTATTAAAACTGACATTGGAGTTAATGGTAACACCAATTCCTTTATCTTTCTTATTGCCTGTTTTAGTGGTGATCAGGATCGCACCATTGCTGGCACGGCTGCCATAAAGAGCCGTGGCGCCCGGTCCTTTCAGGATGGTGATGGTTTCAATATCATCCGGGTTGATATCATTGATATTATTACCGAAGTCAACGGGTACATCATTACCCGAACCCGCACCATACGCGTTATTCACCCCGGAACTGGTCATGTTTTTATTACTCATCGGCACGCCATCCACTACGATCAGGGCGTTATTGTTATTCGGGTTCAGGGATACATCGCCCCGCAAGGTGATTTTGGTGGAGTTAATAGGACCGGAGCCGGCGGACAGTAATTGCAGCCCGGCCACTTTACCGGAAAGGGCGCCTGACCAGTTATTTGAGCGGGCGTCTGTAATTTCTTCCGCTTTTATCTGTTGTTGTGCATACCCCAGTGCTTTTTGCTGACGGCTGATACCCAGGGCGGTTACCACCACGCCTTCCAGTTCCTTGCTGCTTTCCTCCAGGCTGATAGTGAAATTGTTTTTTTTACCGGTTTTTACTTCCGTGGTGGTGTAGCCCACCGCTGAAATCACCAGGGTTTCATTTTCTTTAACCTGCAGGCTGAATTCACCCTTGTCGTTTGTCGACACGCCGTTCTTTGTGCCTTTCAGGCTAACCGTAGCGCCGGGTACCGGACTATTGTCTTTTTTGTTCAGTACGATACCGGTAACCGGTCGCAGCTGGGCAAAGGAAAGCAGGGAAATCTGTACAAAGAACAACAGGAAGAATGCCGGTAGGACAGGCATGGAAGTTGCGTTCCTGAATGAGAAGCGTTTACTCATACTGGTTAGTTAAGCAGTTTATTAAAATTATTTCGGCAATTGATCCGTGCATATCCGGATCATGGCGCAAAAGAAGTCTATTATTCGCGGAGAAGCTTTTCCTGCCTGTTAAGGGTATATTATCTAAACATGACCGGAATGTGAACAGGGCAAACTGTTATATTCTTATATGATTTTACGTGCTTTATATATCATTCCGTTGGCGCATTTGTAAAATTGGCTCAGAACTGAAAACGGAAACTGCCGAATATGCCGAATTTTTTATCTCCATTGCGTTGCAGATCTGCAGGCAGTACTCTCCACACAAAGTCGAGCCGGAGTAAACGGAAAATATTATCCACGCCGGTGCCGAGTTCAAGATAGGGTTTGCCATCGAGTGACTGGAAGCTGTGGCCCTGTTTAAAGTTGAGGGCTTTATTGGCATCGGAGAGACTGCCCCAGAGGGCTTTGGCGGTCCAGAACTGGCGCCAGCGGAGTTTGGGCAACAGGCGGAAGAGTCCGTTGCCGATATTATGTTCTACATTAACGCCGCCATATTGGTCATGGATGAATTCCCATCGGTTCATCATGTTGAAGGCATATTTGTTATAATAATACATTTCATTTCCCGGGGCAATATCCAGTTGTGTATAGGGAAGGGTGCCGAATGTTTTTCCTCCATATACATACCAGGATATATTTCCGAAGGGAGGTATTTTGAAATAGTCGGACACACTGGCGGATACTTTTGTATAGGCATAACTGCTGTTCAGCACACCCGGGAATCCCCGGGAGATATACAGTTCGCCGATCGGGTATTCGCTGCCCAGACTGCTGCGGTAGAAATGGCTTTCGAGAAAACGTTCGAGCCAGGCAAAGCGTAAGCGAAGGGAGATTTCAAAGCTGGTGAGCGGTTTGCCACTGGCGGCGGCGGCAAAAGAATCAATGGGAATCAGGTTGCGGAGCGGCAGATACGATTTGTGGGTAATACTAAGCCGGTTCGACATCCAGGGTAGAACTTCTTTAAAAAACTCCAGCCGCTTCTCATTTACTTTTATATTTTTTACCGGAATGCCTTTTTTACGGATGGCCAGGGCAAAGATATTGTCCTGGGATACTTCGCCGTAATAGTTTTGCCCCCAGTCGAGATCATTGGTAAACGACGCATAGAGATACATGCGCGGATCTTTTTTTGGCAGATAAAATATTTCGCCCATTCCTTTCAGGTGCTGGTCGCCGAAACCGTAGGCCAGATAGCCGTGCAGTTTTATTTTTTTGTCAAAATGTTTATTGGTTCCGAGATCGAACCGTACCCGGTAGCCTTCCCAACCGTTTACTGTTAACCAGTTGAACCAGGGGCCGATCTGGTAATTGCCAATATCTTTATAACCCGTGCCAATAAAGGCCATGGTTTTGGTAAAACGTTGAAAGACGGGGGCATTGGTGAGGGTATCAATCATTTTGATGATCCCGCTTTCCGTTTTGCTGAGTGGTTCATGCCGTTCGGCCAGCCAGAACTCTTTTGATTTTGCAGCCGCCGCGGGCAGTGTGATGATTTCTTCCAGTATTTTATTTTTGGCCAGTTCCCTGAGAACGGAAGAATCATTTACCACTATATGATCATAGGTAGTGGTTTTTCGTCCGATAAATCCGGGCCGGTCTTTTCCGGCCGGAGAAACATCCACCACGAATTTATCCTTGGAAAGGAACCAGGTGCTGTCATCAATCTGTTTGTATTCCTGGATCAGGCTGAGGTTTTCCACAAAGTTGACATTGGCTTCTTTGCCGAGCCGGAGATTCATCCGCTGGATGGCGAAGCTGCCCACATGTACCCAGCAATCCCCTTCAAATGTATCCCCGCCTTTCCGCCGGGGAGTAAATACGAGGTGAAAATATCTTTTATTAGCGATCATCTGGGTATCCACCACGCGGTAATTATAATAGAAGTCCCCGTTATCGCTGATCGGGCTTACAAACTGTTTGTCGAAAACCGGGATAAAATTATTGTAGACATTCACCACCTGATCCATCCCGCCCAGCATTTTCATTACACTTTCATTTTTCACCCCGTTGGTATTTACCGCTTTGATCACTTCCCTTCTTTTCTTTGGTGATTTCTGGTAATAATAATCCGAGAGAGCTTCTGTGAGATAGGTGGGCAGGTAGCGGGTACCTTCCGCGGTATCAATATTCTGGTTGATCAGTTCACTGATGGGTTTCAGCGGCTTGAATTTTCCGAATTTTTCAAAATTGATATTCTTAAGATCGAGTTCCAGTTTATTGTACAGTTCATAGGAGAAACTGGAAAACCGGTAGCGGTCGTTGTCCGGCTTGTGTTGCACAATTTTCCGCCAGACCAGTAAGCCCTTATTCACTTTAACTTTCAGTTGGGCGCCCTCGTTGAATGTACCTCTTTCCAATGCAATGTTGATGGAGAAGGAATCTTTATGGGTGGACAGCAGGATAGCAAATGGTTGATAGCCCACGCAGGTGATCAGGAGGGTATCGGAAGGCCATTGAGACAGGTAAAAACTGAAATGTCCGGCTGAATCGGTGAGTTTCCCGGTAGTGCTGTTCTTAAACTGTACGGAGGCGAAGGGAACCGGTTCCTCACTATGCGCATCCCGGACAATCCCGCTGATGATACGGGTTTGTGTTGCAGCCGTAAATGACAGCAGGAGAAAAAGAAATGAAAGAGAGGATTGGTTAATCAGGTTCGGCCGTTTCATAGAAGCGTAAAAATACAGCAGTGGAAGGTATAGTCTGTTGTTAAAATAATCTTTAAACCGGGTTTCCCGGAAAAAAAATTTGGAAGGGCACGGATTTTTCACATACTTTGTATTACAAAGTGCTTTTTTATGGAAGAAACCAAATCATCTGTGTCTTCGCTGGATGACATTAAGGATATCCGCCGGATCATGGACCGGTCCAGTCGTTTTTTGTCGCTGAGCGGACTCAGTGGTGTGGCGGCGGGCATATGTGCCATAGCCGGTGCGCTGGTTGCGGATTCTATTTTCAGTAATTATTATGGTACTTACAACAGCCGTGGATTTACCACCTGGGACGAGTTCAGTCTGCTGAAACTGCGGTTGATGGTACTGGGGGCCATTGTATTTGTCCTGGCCTTTGTTTCTTCATTTTACCTGACCTGGCGTAAAGCAAAAAAGCAGGGATTGCCGGTTTGGGATCATACGTCAAAGCGCCTGGCCTGGAATATGATGGTGCCTTTGCTGGCCGGTGGAGCCTTTATCATAGGAATGTTACGGTATGATATATGGATATTTGTGGCGCCGGCCTGCCTGGTTTTTTACGGACTGGCTCTTGTGAATGCCAGTAAGTACACTTTATCGGATATCCGGTACCTGGGCTATTGTGAGATTATTCTGGGTACCATCAATATGATGTATACGGGTTACGGTCTTTGGTTCTGGGCAGCTGGTTTTGGGGTGCTGCATATTGTTTATGGAATAAGTATGTGGTATAAATATGAAAGGGACAACTGAGTGCAATTACTGAAAGGAACAACATGAAGAATCCGATCACTGGTTTAAATAAAATATTTGACAACCGCATCCGGCTGGGGGTGATGAGTGTGCTTATGGTCAACGAAGAAATAAGCTTTAACGACCTGAAGCAACTGCTGGAAGTCACGGATGGCAACCTGGCCACACACCTGGTGACGCTGGAGGAAAACGCTTTTATTAAAGTACACAAGGGGTTTATCGGCCGGAAGACGAATACCACGTATTCCATCACCCGGCAGGGCGAAAAGGCCTTTTCAGAACATCTGGCGGCATTGGAAAATATGATTAAAGGGGTAAAATAATTTTTTTTGGCCTTACACTTTGAAACGCAAAGTACTTTTTAATTATGAAACAAGATATTATCATTCGTCGCTGGCTCCTTTTCTTTATGGTGGTACTGGTTATCAGTGGAGCTACGGCAATACCCGCCGAAAGTGAACTGGCTTTTGCCACCCGCATGATACCCATGGGCACCATTGTGGGTGACTGGCTGGATAAAGTGTATTTATCCGTACTTCATCAGAACCTGCACTATCCCTGGCTGGCTTACGGATACGACTGGCTGGCATTTGCTCATTTTGTACTGGCCATATTGTTTATTGGTCCGCTCAAAGATCCGGTACGGAATAAATGGGTGATCGAGTTCGGGATGATAGCTTGTCTGCTGGTGATCCCCTTTGCCCTGATCGCCGGTTATATGCGCGGATTGCCACTCTGGTGGCGGTTGGTGGATTGTTCCTTTGGAGTGGCCGGACTGATCCCGTTGCGTATCGTACTGCACCGCATACAATTGCTGGAATTATCCAACCAAAACGGAAACGATGAAGATTAAGATGATACTGCCCGCCCTTACAGAAGCGAAAAGTCCCTTCTGGCGTCCAATAAAATATTCATTATTTCCACCGCTGGGACTGGCCACACTGGCCGCCTGGTGTTCACCGGATGATGAAGTTGAACTGCAGGACGAGCATGTGGAGGAACTGAACACCGACGACCAGCCCGACCTGGTAATTATACAGGTATATATCACCAATGCCTTCCGGGCCTACGCGATCGCGGATCATTACCGGAAAAAAGGAGTGTATGTATGCCTGGGCGGATTGCATGTCACTTCACTTCCTGAGGAAGCACTCCCGTATGCCGACAGCATATTTACCGGTCCCGGTGAAGATACCTTCCCGCAGTTTCTCCTTGATTTCAGAAACAAAACGACACGTCGGATATATGTTAACATGAAACGGGATATTGAAAATATTCCACCGGTGCGTCGCGACCTGATCAGGCGTGAGCAGTACCTGGTGCCCAATTCCATTGTGGTATCGAGGGGGTGTCCGCATCACTGTGACTTCTGTTATAAAGATGCCTTCTTTCAGGGGGGGAAATCTTTTTATACGCAACGGGTGGATGAGGCCTTGTCGGAGATCAGCCGGTTACCCGGCCGGCATCTCTATTTTCTCGATGATCATTTACTGGGCAATCAGAAGTTCGCAACGGATTTATTTGAAGGGATGAAGGGGATGAACCGCCTGTTCCAGGGTGCTTCCACGGTGGAAGCCATACTCCGGGGCAACCTGATTGAAAAAGCCGCCGAAGCCGGTATGCGCAGTGTATTTATCGGATTTGAAACACTGAGCAATAAGAACCTGTTGCAAAGTAATAAGAAACAAAACCTTGGCAAGGATTATGAAGCAGCCATCCGGCGGCTGAATACGCTGGGAATCATGATCAATGGCAGTTTCGTATTCGGGCTGGATGATGATGATACCGATGTGTTCAGCCGCACCGTGGACTGGGCCGTTGGCCAGGGCCTCACCACGTCCACTTTTCATATACTGACGCCATATCCCGGAACCCGGTTATTTCAAACAATGGAAGCGCAGGGACGTATTCTGCACCGGGATTGGGCACGGTATGATACCCGGCAGGTCGTGTATCAGACAAACGGTTTATCGGCGGCGGAACTGGAAGCCGGGTATAACCGGGCTTACCGTGATTTTTATTCCTGGTCAAATATTGCAAAAGCCAGCTGGCAACATGAAACTTACCGCGACAAACTCAAACATTTTGCCTATGCGGGTGGCTGGAAAAAATTTGAACCACTCTGGAATTTCATGATCAAGACGCGGGGGCTGAACCGGATGTTGCCCTTGCTGGAATCCATTTTGTCAACGGAAAAGAATAACCGGAAAGGTGAGCACGCACCTCCCTTTCCCGCAATTGCCTAAACTCTAAACCCTAAACTTTCAACAATTAATCAATCAATATGGACCCTTACAACAACAACAGCAGCAGTCCCCTCTGGGATAAAGGAAAACTCTTTATTAAGTCACTTGTCATTTTCGGTATTGGCCTTTTTTTGTGGATCCCCACTTTTTTCATCATGGCCATGGTTAAGGAACGGGAGGGCCGTCAGAAAGAAGCCATTGCCGATATCAGCGGCAAATGGGCCGGCAAGCAGACGGTAACCGGTCCGCTACTGATGATTCCGTATGATATGGCCGTAACACAGTCCAACGGGGTGGTCAACCGGGAAAAGCAATATGCATATTTTATGGCTGACAAACTGGATGTTCTTTCATCCGTAACGCCGGATAAACGCAAACGGGGTATTTACGAAGTGGCCGTTTTTAAAAGTGATATACAGTTGTCCGGTCATTTCAGTTCCATCGCCTGGCAGAAACTCGACGTTCCCGCGGAACAGATTCACTGGAATGAGGCACAGCTGCTTTTTAAAGTAAGTGATGCGATCCGTGGCATCAATGAAGACCTGCAGGTAAAATGGAATGACAGCAGTTATGTGTTTGCCCAGCAGGCATCGGGTCAATCCCAATTGGAGGAGGCATTCTATACGGCCATACCCTTAACCACGGAAACAGCCGCGCAGGGGGCCAGGTTCAGTATGCATTTTTCACTCAACGGATCGGGGCAACTTGTATTTACCGCAGCCGCCCGGGAGAATAAAATCCAAATGAAATCCAACTGGCCGGATCCTGCATTCACGGGTATCAAATTACCTGATACACGGGAAGTAAAAGACAGCGGCTTTACCGCCAGCTGGAAATACCTGAACCGGACTGTACCTCCCGTATGGAGAAATACCGTGTACAACCTGAATAATACGTTTGTGGGTGCCGACCTGCTGATTCCCGTGGATACCTATGATAAAACCGGCCGTTCGGTGAAGTATGCCCTGCTCTGTATTATGCTCACGTTTGCCGCTTTCTTTCTGGTAGAAACTATATACAAACGCACGCTGCACCTGGTACAGTACGGACTGGCCGGGCTGGCCCTGGTTTTGTTTTACACGCTATTGTTATCCGTTTCTGAATATACAGGATTCAATATGGCCTATGGAATCGCTGCAGTAACCACGATCGGACTGATCGGCTGGTTTGTAGGCAGTGTCCTGCGCTCTGCCCGGCTGGCCCTGTTTATCAGTATGGTGCTTACAGTGGTATATGCCTATATCTTCAGTATTATCCAGTTGCAGGATTATGCATTGCTGATGGGCAGTATCGGATTGTTTGTGGCATTGGCGGTGATTATGTATTTCTCGCGGAAGCTGGAATGGCAGAGTTAGTCAGAAGTAGGTAGTGAGTAGTCATTGGAAATTAGTAAACATTTTTTTATGCGATCAGGCAATTCATTTTCGTGGAAAGCGCGGCTGGGGAGTTTACGGTTTGCGGTCAGTGGCTTTGGGCGGTTCTTTTTTGAGGAGCACAATGCCCTGTTGCACCTGGTGGCAACGGTGGTGGTAGCGGTACTGATTGTGTTTTTCAGGATCAGGGGGGCGGAGTTACTGGCCTTGCTTATTGTAACGGCCGGCGTATGGATCACCGAGCTGATCAATACTGCGATTGAAAAAATCATGGATCACCTGTCGCCGGAGCAGCATCCCCGTGTAAAATATATCAAGGACCTGGCCGCTGCCGCGGTGTTCGTGGCAGCGGTACTGGCCTTTGCTGCCGGTGTTATTGTATTCGCCCCTAAATTATTTATATGAAGTATAATAGCCGCAATTCCCGGTTTACCCGTGTGTCATTCACCCTGCATCAATGGATATTGCTGGCATCCGGCTTCAGCATCCTGTTGCTGGCTGTGCGTATGATCGTGACCGGTACCATTGAGTTTTGTTTTTTGCCCTGGAACCTGCTTCTGGCTTTTGTACCCTATGGCATTACGCGGTTAATGGAGCGGCGTATAGACTGGCTGGAGAACCGTTGGAAACGGGCCGGCCTGCTTTGCCTGTGGCTGCTCTTTGTTCCCAATTCCTTTTATATTATCACAGACCTGTTTCATTTCACCCATGTGCGGTCGGCTCCGAAATGGTTTGACCTGTTACTGATTTTTTCCTTTGCGTGGAATGGAATATTCTTCGGCATTATTTCATTGCGCCGGGTGGAACTGATTGTCGGACTTGATCGTGGCCCCCTGTTTTCCATCGGTCTGGTATTCGTGGTGATGTGGCTGAATGCGCTTGGTATTTATATCGGCCGGTATTTGCGGTTCAACAGCTGGGATGTACTGACCGATCCTTTTAACCTGGCCGGTGAAATGGCTGATTTGTTATTCAACCCGATCGCTAACTGGTATGCATGGGGTATGACAGTGGCCTACGCTGTTTTTATGAGCCTGCTATACTTATCTATACGGAAAATGGGAGAGACATTCCGGGTTTGAATTAACGGGTAAAAAAGGACTTTAAAAAAGCGGCCACCCTGGTACATCAGGGTGGCCGCTTTTTTAAGTGTTTGATTTTTTCTCAGATCAGAAATCCACACCCATTGCGAGGTAATACTGCGGTTTGCCTTTAAAGAATACGTTCATCTGCCAGGCTGCATCGAAACGGAGGAAATAACCCAGCAGGGTGCTGCGGGCACCAAAGCCATAACCTCCGGCAAAGGGACCAATACCACCGGCTTTTACTTTAACCGTAATGGGCTGTGTGGTATAGGTTACTGCGGGCCGTTGAATTTTATCGTATGCGCCGTTCCAGGCTGTACCCAGATCGGCAAACTGAACCAGCTGGAAGTTGCGCAGGAACGCATTGTTAATCGGTTTATTGAAAATCGTGGTAAACAAAGGCACCCTTACTTCACTGTTGATCACAAATGCGTTGTTGCCGTTGGCTACATTCTGCTTGAATCCGCGCAGGTTGACGGCGAGTGACTGATAGGCATATTCAGCATCAGGATCAGGTTTGTTGGCCGGATCGAAGTATTTATAGGAACCGTCGGACCGTTGGTTACCGCCAAACATTAACCAGTTGTCCACGCCACCCAGGTAATAAATTATTTTCTGTGAACCCCAGGAGAAATCGGCGGCTGCTCTTACGGCCCAGATCATGTTGCGATAGATCGGCAGGTAATGTCGGGCATCAAAACCGAAATTCATGATATAAGGCGTTTTCCGGTTGGCTGTCTGGCTTTTGTTGATGATCTGCGCATTCAGATCAAAATAGGCTTTGTAGCGAAGGCCATTCCAGATATTCAGCACGGGGCTGATGGCATCATCATGTACAAATTCAATATGGGCGAGTCCATACGTTTGTTTCTGATCCGGTATATCCAGGGTCTGGGGAACATCTTTATTTCCCAGGATCACATATTTGTCATTCCGGTAACCAACATTGAACCGGAGGCTTTTTACTTTATTAAAAGGATAAGACACGGTGGCCTGATAAAGATTCGAAAAGAGTTTTACATCACCCACATTGCTGCCATAGAGCGCGGTATTCCGGTAATAAGTAAATCCGTAATCGAGCCGTTTCTTCAGGTATTGGGTAGTGAAAACGTACTCATTATTTTTCAGGTCGGTACTGATCCTGAACCCACCGGCTATTTTCCAGTCTTCAAACAGGTCAGAAGTACCCAGGCGGATAATGCCGTTCAACGGATCATTATTGCTGAGCTGAATCGGGCCGGTGCCTCCGGTATAGGGCTGGAACCGTGTTACCAGTACATTATTATTGAAGCCGCTTACCAGGTAATCATTAAAGAACTTTGGCGGACGGTATTCAAATATTTTGGCTTTTTTCAACACGGACTCTTTCACAATTTCATCCGCTTTTACCACATCCCCCAGTTTTTTGGTACTGTCCGTTTTCTCTTCTTCAAATCCGGTATTGAAAAAATCCTGTTGTTTTTTAGAAAGTGTATCCGTTTTGGCAGTCACCTGTGCTTCCCGCCGGAGCGCTTTTTTCTCTTCTTCTATTACTTTCCGCATGTACTCCGTGGGTTTTGCGTTGATGTTGCGGCGGCGGAGTGTGGTTTCATCCACTTTCAGGCGGTAGAGCAGTTTTACATCCCCCAGTTTCACCACTTCAGAAACCTGCTGGTTGTCGCCGGCTGTACGGGTTTCCAGGGTACTGCTCTGGTAATTGGTGAGCGGGAAAACATAGGACGAATCGTTAGTTACGGATACGAATCCGACCGAGTCAATATCGGTTTTATTCCATTCAGTCAGCAGACTGTCCACGTCTTTCTGTGCCGGGTTGCGGAGCATTTCATCACCGATAAAAACGAGGGTGTCGAGTCCGGCTCTTTCGGTTTTGAAAAAACCTGCATACCGGTTGGCAATACCATTCTCATCGCTGATAAAAGTGAAATGCGATGTGTTGTATTGCGAGGGGAAGCGGGCATTGCCCAATTTCATATCGGTGAGTTTGGAAATCTGTTTTACATCGGACTTATTCCAGTTGTCTACCAGGTAAATATTAAAATGCTTTGCCGGCAGTGAATCATCACTGCTGCCAGCTTCGGCCGTTGGGCGGTTACTGGCATAGATGATACCGGTTTTATTGGGGAAAGCCACAAAGGAAGGATCGAGGTCGTCGTACACGTCATTGGTGATCTGTTCAATGCTTTGTTTGTCAATTTTATACACGTATACATCCGACTGTCCGCTGCGGGCAGCGCTGAAGATAAGGGTGTTGTTATCCAGCATAAATTTCATGTCCTGTATCTGGTCAAACTTATCGATAGTCTGTTTCCAGAGTTTTACCCGGTTCACCAGGTCATAAATGAAGAATTTGGTTTTTCCTTCTTCATTGTAAAGTACAGCCAGCCGGGTGCCTTTGCCATCCCAGGCCAGCATGGGGTAATTGGGGTTTTTGTCGTCATCACGGGAACGCACACCCAGTTTCAGGAGAATTTTACGGTTGACAAAATTTTCCATAAGCACCACCTGGTACCGGCCCTGTTTGAATTCCACCAGGGCATAAGTATAGCTGCGGGGGACGGGGTTGGCATTAAAACGGATAAAGTCTTTTTTGCCGATATACTCACTCACGGACAGTTGTCCTTTGGGTGTGTTACGGCGGCCGCGGATATCCTTGAAGTATTGATTCTGTACATCGGTCATGAAATCGCGCAGGATCACTTTGAATTTTTTCTTGGCAATTTTATAGGATGCATTATTAAGGTTGCGGTAGATTCTGGCGAGATAGAGGAAATAAGTGGTTTTGTTTTTACCGTATTTGTCGGCAATGTACTTCCAGAAGCCATGTCCGGCCAGCATGGGTTTTTCAAATGCAAACTGGTAAAAATTGCGGTAGCTGCCGGCCAGCATTACGCCACGGAGATCATCGTCAAGTGTGGTATTCCAGTTTTCGGCTGCGTAAGCGATATACCCATCGGTCAGCCATTTGGGCAGGTCAAGCAGGGCCTGATTGGCGGCAAATTCGCCGAGATCGTCTCCGAAGAGAAGGTTTTCCACCAGGTTGCGGGCGATACCCTGCCGAATCTGGCGGCGCAGGTTATCATG
>Ga0209480_10000210_pt1 | contig 52014 bp, 52 predicted proteins | sample JI61114C2DNA_FD_187501 | JGI IMG/M metagenome (GOLD analysis project Ga0209480, IMG submission 187501) | Wastewater effluent complex algal communities from Wisconsin, to seasonally profile nutrient transformation and Carbon sequestration -... | ecosystem: Engineered > WWTP > Effluent > Algae...
CAAACCTTTCAGCCACAGGCGGAGGGGGTGGAATGAGTGATGGTAAGAATGATATTTTTCTTCCCCTCATGCGTGGTGTGGTAGAGTTTGAGCTGATGATTTTCAACCGCTGGGGCGAATTGTTATTTGAGAGTCGCGACCCGGATAAGGGTTGGGATGGCACCTATAAAGGTAAGCTCTGTCAGCAGGATGTGTATATCTATAAACTGGCTGCTTCGTATGGTGATGGCGAACGAGTTGTTCGTGTTGGTGATGTTAACCTGATTCGATGAAAAGAGTTTTTATAAGTTTATGTTTGGTAGTTTCTTCTCTTGGTGTGTGCGCGCAAGACCCGCAGTTTTCGCAATATTATGCAGCACCCTTGTATCTTAACCCTGCCTTTACAGGCACTACACAAGATCATCGCTTCATTGCAAACTATAGAAATCAGTGGCCCAATGCGGCTCGCGGTTTTGTTACCTATGCATTTTCGTATGATTATAATCTATATCACTACAACAGTGGGATTGGTTTTATGGCTACGGTAGATCAAGCGGGCACGGCCGGTATGAAATCTTCGCAGTTTAATTTTCTGTATTCGTATAAATGGAATGTGTCGAGCAAATGGGTGGTATCGGCTGGTTTAAATTTCGGTTACGCATTTCGTTCCATTGATTTGAATAAATTAATTTTTGGAGACCAGTTGCAATTTGATGCCGATGGAAATGCGCCCACAGATGATCCGGCTCTTTACAGCTTGGGTATGGCGAGTTATTTTGATTTCAATTCGGGGGTGCTGGCCTACAATAAAAACTTTTGGTTTGGATTTTCAGCCAGCCATTTGAATACGCCAAACCGATCGTTAATTAATCAAGAGGCAACCATCCCAATCAAAACGAGTGTACATGGTGGCGTTCGAATTCCGCTCTATGGCGGCCCGTTTAAGCGCGATCATATCTCGGTGTTGTCACCGTCATTTGTTTACAAATCACAAGGCCGGTTCGATCAATTGGATTTAGGATTACATTTTCTTTATGATCCGGTTATGATTGGCGTTTGGTATCGCGGCATTCCCATTAAACAAAATGTAAAGGATAACCTGAGTCGCGATGCGGTGGTAATTGTACTCGGCTTCAATTTTGAAAAATTAGAAATAGGGTATAGCTACGATTTTACAGTCTCAGAACTTGGCCCAATTTCGGGTGGCGCGCATGAGGTATCCTTAAAGTATAAGCTCGGCATTGATATGCATGCCAAGGCCAAGAAAAAGGAGAAATTTATCCCGTGCCCTACGTTTATTAAAAAGTAAGGGCATTCTTTTTTAGCCGCTTTTTCCTGATTTCCTGCTTACCTTTGAGTTCATTTTTGACGTCAGGATGGATTTTAAAGCACAACTAGATAAAGACAGCATTTTTAGAACAATCTCAGAGGCGGGAACCAAACTTGGGTATCCCACTTATGTGGTGGGTGGCTTTGTGCGCGATCTCATTCTTGATCGACCCAATAAAGACCTTGACTTTGTGTGTGTGGGCAGTGGAATTATATTGGCTCAGCGAGTAGCCAAAGACCTAGGTGGCTTGCAGGTAACCATTTTCAAAACCTTTGGCACGGCCATGATAAAACTGGCCGATCGGGAACTTGAGTTTGTGGGTGCTCGCAAAGAATCGTATCGGGAAGACTCGCGCAAGCCAGTAGTGGAAGATGGAACCTTAGAAGAAGATCAGTTGCGCAGGGATTTTACAATCAATGCCATGGCCATTAGCTTGAATAAAGAAACGTATGGCGAATTGGTTGATCCATTTGGCGGAGTTCAGCATCTACAAGAGAAGGTGATAAAAACACCACTTGATCCTAACCTAACATTTTCTGATGATCCATTAAGAATGATGCGCGCTATTCGGTTTGCATCACAATTTAACTTTGATATCGAAGCCGATACATTCGAAGCCATTACAAAAAATGCGGAACGACTTTCCATCGTATCGATGGAGCGCATAATGGTAGAGCTAAATAAAATTATTTTGTCACCCGTTCCTTCGTATGGATTTAAACTACTTTTTCAGAGTGGCTTGTTAAAGCAATTCTTTCCGGAGATGATTGCATTGCATGGGGTTTCGAATATTGACAACAAAGCACATAAAGATAACTTCTTTCATACGTTGCAAGTGCTTGATAATGTGGCTAAGGTGTCGGATGATTTATGGTTGCGCTGGGCAGCAATTTTACATGACATTGCCAAGCCGGCTACCAAAAGATTTGATAAAGCAGTAGGCTGGACCTTTCACGGTCACGAGGATAAAGGGGCACGCATGACACCGGGAATCTTTCGTAGGTTAAAATTGCCCATGGATAGCAAAATGTTGTTTGTGCAAAATCTGGTGCGGTTACATTTGCGCCCCATTGCTTTGGTGAAGGAGGTTTCTGATTCTGCTATTAGAAGACTGTTGTTTGAAGCCGGAGATGATATTGAAGCATTGATGAAACTTTGTCGGGCCGATATCACCTCTAAGAACAACGACAAAGTATCTAAGTATCTGCGCAATTTCGATGAGGTAGAAAAGAAGATGATTGATCTGGAGGAACGTGATCAGGTTCGGAATTTTCAACCACCTATAACTGGCGATGAGATTATCAGACTCTTTCAGGTTGCGCCTGGCCCGATAATTGGAGAACTGAAAGAAGAAATAAAAGAAGCAATTTTGGAAGGCGTTATTCGTAACGATCGCCAGGAGGCTTATGAATTATTAATAAAAATTGCAAACAAAAAAGGATTGATAACTAACGAAGTAAACCTAAAATAAAAATGAAGCCAAGCGTACTAATTTTTTTAGCCTGCAGCCTGATCGTGTCAGTTGCGCAGGCACAAAACAAAAAGAAATCTAAAACTGAAGTTGTTGCCCCAAAAGTAGAACCCCAACCTGAGCCAAAACTGGAAGAACTACCTAAGCCTCAGGAGCAGCCTAATCAAGTAGTTAATCCAATGACCGAGCACTTTTATAAGAAGTACGTAACAGCACTGCAGTGGAATGATAATGAAGTAGCTAAGAATGCGTTGTATGATTTGATTATTGAGAATCCACAGAATGACTCATTGATTTTTAACCTCGCGTATTACTATTATGAAAACCAACAGTACCCTTCATCGGTATTGGTATCGCAACAGCTTTTAACAAGGAATCCAAAGAACCTGGCTGCCTTGGAGATCTCAGCAGTTGGATTTGAAGCGATGGGTGTGCCTGATCGATCGTTACAAAATTATGAGAGCTTGTATTTGCTTACGAATAATATCAATACACTTTACAAGATGGCCTTTTTGCAGTATGATTTAAAACGCTTTGCAGAATGCCTGGCATCAATTGATATTCTTTTGGCAAGTAAAGATCTTGATGCTTCCAAAGTCTCATATAATGATGGTGCGAATAAACCTAAAGATTATCCAATGAAAGTGGCTATTCTTAATTTGAAAGGAATGGCGGTGCAAGAACATCTGGGTGATAAAGTAGCCGCTAAAAAGCTTTACACAGAAGCCTTGGGGATAGCGCCCGATTTCACGTTGGCAAAAGAAAACCTGGCTAAGCTAAAATAGCATGCAACCTTTCAGGGTATGGCGTGTCTTTGAAATAGATAGTTAGACTTGGAAGCCCAGGCAGCACATATCCACCACGATTTGATAGACCGCTGCCGACAGGGCGACCGGATTGCGTACCAGCGGCTGTATAAATTGTATAGCCGCAGCATGTTCAATGTTGGCTACAGAATCGTTAATGATTCGGATGAAGCTGAGGATGTCTTGCAAGAGGCTTTTATCAGCGCGTTCAATAATTTAGAGAGTTATCGTGGTGACTCATCGTTTGGCGCGTGGCTGAAACGAATTGTAATCAACAAGGCGATCAACCAGCTGAATAAACGAAAGTTGGATCGCTTGCCGGAAGACGATCGGTGGGATGTGATGGAGGAAGAGGAGGTTGATGTGTTTGAAGGATTTCCATTTACAGTGGAAAGTGTGCGCGAGGCAATAGAGAGATTACCGGATGGCTATCGTTCGGTACTTTCTTTGTATCTTTTGGAAGGTTACGATCATGGTGAAATAGCAGAGATCTTAAAAATAACAGAGTCAACCTCAAAATCTCAATTTAACCGGGCTAAGAAAAAATTAAAAGAACTTTTGGAGGAAGCTAGCGTATGAAAGATTCACTTAAAAAATTCATTGACGAAAACCGCCCTAAGTTTGATAGCCGCGAGCCATCAGAAAAAGCATGGGATCAAATAGAAAGCAAATTACCAGCTAAGCAGGTATCGCTATGGAATAACACCATGATGTGGCGCGTGGCGGCTATGCTGCTTTTAGGATTATCAATTTACTTATTTGCCAATCAAAATTATGTAAAGACTTCACCGCGCGAGTCGGCTAAATTGCAAGGCGAGTTTTCTGATTTAGAAAGTTTCTATAGCGAACAAATTATGGAGAAGGTGGAGTTAATCAACCACATTCAAAATTTTAGTGATCAGGAAAAATTTACGCAAGACCTCGAAAAATTAGAGGCCATGTATTCCGTGCTGAAAGAACAGATGAAAATAAATCCGACCGAAAAAGTAAAAGATGCTCTGATTCTCAATTTTTTGGTGCGCATGGATTTATTGAATCAACAGATAAAAAATATCGAAGACGCTAAGCGAGAGAAGAGCAAAGAGAAAGAGGCTTCGGTTTAGCTTTTAAAAATCCTCACCCTTCAACTCAAACGTATCTTTATTACTGTCTAAAATTTTTCCTTCTTCACATTTCAACACCCGCGCAGGGAATTTCTTTATCAAGCCATAGCTATGGGTAGCCATCAGCACCGCAGTGCCACTCTTATTGATCTGTTGAAATATTTTTAGGATGCCGCTGGATACTTCGGGATCTAAATTTCCGGTTGGTTCATCGGCTATTAGAATAAGCGGTTCGTTAATTAAGGCACGGGCAATCACTACCCGCTGCTGTTCACCACCTGAAAGCTGATGCGGCATTTTTTTCTCTACCGAACCCAAGCCCACTTGCATCAACACTTCTGCTAAACGATTTTTCATTAAGGCACCTTCTTTCCAACCTGTAGCCTTCATGACAAAATTTAGGTTTTCACCTACAGTTCTGTCGGGGAAGAGTTGAAAATCCTGAAAGATGATTCCGATCTTTCTTCTCAAGAGTGGAACCTGATTGCTTTTAATCTCGCGAATATTAAAACCGGCAACACTAATATCGCCTAAGCGTAAGGCAAGATCTGCGTAAAGCGTTTTTAATAAGGATGATTTTCCAGAGCCTGTGCGACCAATCAAAAACACAAACTCGCCCTTCTCAATATCAAAGCTGATATCGCCCAACACGGTATTATGATCTTGAAAGATGCTAGCTTCTTTTACACGAACAACCGGGTCGGATGAAAACATTAAATCTTAAATCGTTAGTCTTAATTCGTAATTCTTACTTCTTAAATCGTACTTCTTACTTCTTAAATCGTACTTCTTAATTCGTCAATTGTAAATCGTCATTCTCTTACCCATTTGCTTTCTTGTGGTCAGCCAAGAATTTCTCTAATCCGCTATCGGTAAGGGGATGTTTCAATAAACCAGTGATAACGTTTAGGGGACAGGTAACAACATCGGCTCCAATTTCAGCACATTTAATTAAGTGCATGGAGTGGCGCACGCTGGCTGCCAAAATCTCAGTATCATAACCATAGTTATCATAGATCAATCTGATTTGTGCAATCAACTCTAATCCATCTTGCGAAATATCATCTAACCGGCCAATGAAAGGGGAGAGGTAACTCGCTCCGGCTTTAGCCGCTAATATTGCCTGACCTGCTGAAAACACGAGGGTACAATTTGTGCGAATGCCTTCGCTTGTAAATTGCTTAATAGCCTTTATACCTTCTTTAATCATGGGAACCTTAACCACAATTTTGTCATCAATTTTCGCAAGTTCTTTTCCTTCTTTGATAATGCCAGCCAGATCAGTTGCAATCACCTCAGCACTTACGTTGGCATCTACAATATTACAAATGGCTTTGTAGTGCGCCATTACTTTTTCCTTACCGGCAATGCCTTCTTTTGCCATAAGCGATGGATTGGTGGTAACACCATCCAATACGCCAAGGTCGTAGGCTTCTTTTATTTCATTAAGATTAGCGGTGTCAATGAAGAATTGCATAGTAAAGGGTTTGTAATGTAAAACTAACTCAAAAAATGAAAAACCTTCCCTGGTTTTGGTCGGAGAAGGTTAAAAAAGGTGGCAAACCGAACATCGCACCGCTACAACTACCTACCCTTGCTACCTTCCGATCCTGGGGGAGTTCAGCAGGAGCTGGTCGTGCCGATTTGCCGCTGCAAAACTAACAAAATTGTTGAAACTGAGGGCTTGTCAAACTAATCCGGCCAAATAAAGATTGAATTCAAGGGCGCTGACTTCAACAAAATCATCAGTCTTTAAATCATCAAAAATTTCCGCATCAAATTCAAGATCGCGCAGTTGCGTTCCATCTTTTCTTACCAAAATTTCAGTTCCCTTTAAGTGAATGGGATTTACCCGAACCAGAATTTTTGCTTCTTCAGTCTCTTTTTTGAAATATTGATGAACGATATTGTTTTCCTTTCCCATAACGAATCCGTGCAAGCAAATAAAATTCTAGCTATTCCCGAAACCTTAATAACTGAACGCCTGATTTTAAGCCGTTTAAGAATGGAAGATGCTGAAGAAATATTTTATACCTACGCCAGTAAACCCGAAAGCACAAAGTTTGTGAGTTGGTCAACGCATCAATCTATAAAGGATACCCGCGAATTTCTGAGCCGCACTAAATCCGGGTGGTACGAGGGGATAGATTATTCATTTTCTATCCGGTTAAAAAAAACAGGTCGGTTTTTGGGTGGTTGTGGATTTATGAATGATGTAGGTAAAGTTCAGATCGGGTACGTACTTGGGCCATTACATTGGGGCAAAGGCTATGCTACGGAGGCAGCCAAAAAATTGCTTGAGATTCTTAAAGGTGAAGCCGGAGTTTACAGGATAGGTTCTTTTATAGATGCAGAGAATACAGCTTCGGCCAAGGTACTGCTTAAAGCCGGACTGGTTGAAGAGGCTTGCTTACATAATTGGTTCCGGTTTCCTAATCAGGGCAATGTGCCAAAAGATTGTATTCTTTTTAAGATGCCTGATTGATAGAATTTGGTGAAAAGTAATCACTTTGCTATACTTGCCCTATAAATTAGAATTCAACATGGGAAGAGGAGATAAAAAAACAGCAAAAGGTAAACGTGAAAAAGGTTCTTTTGGCGTTTCAAGGAACAAAGCAAAAATTAGAACCCAATTGAAGCGCGTTGCTTCAAAGAAGAAAGTGGTAGCCGCTTCTACTGAGGAAGCTAAGCCTAAGAAAGCAAGAAAAAAAGCTGACGCTTAAATGATTAAGTCTGTTCATATGGCATGGTGGTGGCACAAGTCGAAATTCGATTGGTGAGCAGCCCAGCTATGTAAAAACTTATATGCCGAAGGCCCGCTGTTCACAGTGGGCCTTCTTATTTTAATTCGAATGTAAAAGCAAACTCAGATTGATGAAGTATAAACTTAAAACATATTCCAAGCGCCTGCTGGCAGATACCATCACTCCGGTAAACATTTACCTGAAGCTTCGGGATGTGTTTGCAGGCAGTATTCTGTTGGAAAGTTCGGACTATCATGGAAACGAAAATAGCCTTTCATTTATTTGCTGCGACCCGCTGGCCACTTTTCGTGTAGCGAATAGTTTGGCTGAGATTAGATATCCCAATCAGGCACCCGAAAAAATTACAATCACAAAGAAAGGCCAGGCCGTTCAACGCTTAGAAAACTTTAAACAGTCTTTTCAACCCGATCATCGTGTGGAATCAAAGTATCCGCATGATGGCCTATTTGGTTACATGACCTACGATTCAGTTCGCTATTTCGAGGAGGTTTCAATTCAGCAAACCGAATCGGCCTTGCCGGATATGATTTACGCGTTGTATCGGTATGTGATTGTGGTAGATCATTTCTTTAATGAGATGACGTTGTTCGAACATCAGTTTGAAGGCTCAGCCACGGAAAGTAGCTTGAATAAGATTGAACAGCAAATCTTTAATAACAGGGTAACGACATTCAAATTTAAATGCACTGATAAAGAAGAATCAAATTATACCGATGCTCAATTTCTTGAAATGATTGAGAAAGGTAAACAACATTGCTATCGGGGTGATGTTTTTCAACTTGTCCTTTCGCGCAGATTTACAATGGGTTTTCAAGGTGATGAGTTTAATGTGTACAGAACATTGCGTTCGATTAATCCTTCGCCTTATCTTTTTTATTTTGATTACGGAAACTTTAAGTTGTTTGGCTCATCACCAGAAGCTCAAATCCAAATTAATAAAAGCAAGGCTTATCTCTATCCAATAGCTGGAACATTCAAAAGATCAGGCAATGATCTGGAAGATGCTGCGATTGCGGAAAAACTTTCAGCAGATGAAAAAGAAACAGCGGAACACATTATGCTAGTTGACCTGGCGCGAAACGATATGAGTCGCAATGCCAGCTATGTAAAGGTTGAAGTGTTTAAAGAAATTCAATATTACTCGCATGTCATTCATTTGGTTTCAAAAGTTACCGGCACCTTAGCGCCTGGCGCTTCTGTTATTCAAATGGCTGCCGATACTTTTCCGGCAGGCACGTTGTCAGGTGCGCCCAAACACATGGCGATGAAGTTAATCGATGAGTATGAAAATATAAATAGAGGTTTTTATGGGGGCGCCATCGGGTTTTTAGGATTTGATGATTCGTTCAATCATGCCATCATGATCCGTACTTTTTTAAGTGCCAGTAACAAACTAACCTATCAGGCTGGGGCCGGAGTAGTGTCGAAGTCGAACTCTGCAAGTGAATTGCAGGAAGTGAATAATAAATTAGAAGCCTTGCGTAAAGCAGTGGTATTAGCCGAACGAATTTAAGTATGAAGATTTTAGTATTAGATAATTACGATTCATTTACCTACAACCTGGTTCACATCATTCGCGAGAGTGGTTACGCGCTGGATATTTATCGGAACGATAAAATTAACATAGAGGATGTGAAGCAGTATGATAAGATTTTGCTTTCACCCGGCCCGGGTATTCCTGATGAAGCAGGTATCATGAAGCAAGTCGTATCAACCTATGGCGCTTCAAAAAGTATTCTAGGAATTTGTTTGGGGCATCAGGGTATTGCAGAAGTGTATGGTGGTAAATTGTTTAACATCCCAACGGTGTTGCATGGTGTTACTTCTACCGTGGAGGTGAAAGACTCAGGTGACTATCTTTTTAAGAATGTCCCCAATGAGTTTCAGGCAACGCATTATCATTCGTGGGCAGTATTGTCTGAGGGTTTTCCTGCTGAAATGAAAATTACGGCAGTGAACTCGGATGGATTGATTATGGGATTATCGCATACCCGTAATGATGTTAAGGGTTTACAGTTTCATCCCGAATCAATCATGACCTTGTCAGGACCGGCCATTATTAAAAACTGGTTAAAAAATTAGATTGGCTTTATGAAAAAGATCTTATCAGAATTAATTGATCACCGATCGCTCACGAAGGAAACTGCACACGAAGTGTTGGTTAACTTGGCGACTGGCAAATTTAATTTAAGTCAGACCGCGGCTTTCATGACGGTTTATATGATGCGAAGCATTACCGTAGAAGAGTTGCAGGGTTTTAGAGATGCAATGCTTGAACTATGCCTTCCTGCGCATTTTGATCAACCGGTTATGGATGTTTGCGGAACCGGTGGTGATGGTAAGAATACAATCAACTTGTCAACGCTCTCAACATTTGTTGTAGCGGCTGCTGGGCAACCTGTAGCCAAGCATGGTAACTATGGAGTTTCATCAGCGTGCGGATCTTCAAATTTATTGGAGTACTTCGGATATAGATTCACCAATAACATGGATGAACTCAAGCGAAGTTTAGATCGATCAAATATCTGCTTCATGCACGCACCGTTGTTTCATCCAGCTATGAAAAATGTGGCACCTATCCGCAAAGAACTTGGGGTAAAGACATTCTTTAATATGCTGGGACCTATGGTTAACCCGGCATTTCCGAAGCGGCAATTGGTTGGCGTGTTTAGCCTTGAGTTAGCGCGTCAATATGGTTACCTGTATCAAAATAGCGACAAGGATTTTTTAATTCTTCATGCGTTGGATGGGTACGATGAAGTTTCATTAACAAGTCCCTTCAAATTCTTTTTCAATGAAGGTGAACGATTGGCTGATCCTGCCGATTTGAACTTGCCTACCATAAAGTATGACGATATAAAGGGCGGATCAACGGTAGAGGAGTCGGCTAAATTGTTTATGAATGTATTAGAAGGCAAGGGAACTGTGCCACAAAATAGTGCGGTAATAGCGAATGCTGCCATGGCACTTTATTGTGTTGATCGCAAAGCAGGGTTGATTGCAGCGGTAGATAAAGCCACAGAAGCTCTTAAGTCGGGCAAGGCGTTAATAGCATTTAAAAAATTAATGGAGGGATAGGATGAATATTCTCGATGAAATTATAAAAGATAAGTACAAAGAGGTTGAAGAGCGAAAGTCTTTATATCCGGTTAAGTTGTTGGAGCAAAGCATCTATTTTCAATCGCCCGTTGTATCATTAAAAAAGTATGTTCAACGCGAAGATAAATCAGGCATCATTGCTGAGATAAAAAGAAAATCGCCATCAAAAGGGATAATCAATGCACACGTTTCGGTTGAGCGCACGTCTATTGGGTATATGCAAGCAGGTGCTTCGGCACTTTCAATTCTTACGGATTCAAAATATTTTGGTGGCAGTAAAGAGGATTTGATGATTGCGCGGAAGTTTAACTTTTGCCCAATCCTACGAAAAGATTTTGTGGTGGATGAATATCAACTCATTGAAGCAAAATCAATGGGTGCCGATGCAATCTTATTGATTGCCGCTGCCTTGGAGCCTGCCAAGTTAGCAAGTCTGGCAACGATGGCGCGTTCCCTTAATCTTGAAATCTTGATGGAGGTTCATAACGAGGTAGAACTTCAAAATAATCTGAATGTTGATGTTGATCTGGTGGGCGTGAACAACCGCGATTTAAAAACTTTTAAAACGGACCTTGAAATTTCAAAAAAACTAGCCTCGAAAATCCCTAACCACTTTGTTAAAGTATCGGAAAGTGGAATTGAAAATCCGAATACGATTATAGAGTTGCGAAAGTATGGGTATGAAGGTTTTTTGATGGGTCAGAATTTTATGCAAACAAGTAGGCCCGAGAAAGCCTGCTATGAATTTGTTCAGGAGTTGAAAAAACTTGCGGGCATCTCTAAAAACTCCGCTTACCCTTCTCTATTGGAGAAGGGGCAGGGTTGAGGTAATAGAAACAAGGGTTTTTAGAGATGCGCTTGAAAAATAGATAATGAAAAAAAGCACTGCAATCAAAATCAAAGTTTGTGGAATGCGAGATGCCAGAAACATCCTGCAAGTAGCTGAATTGCGTCCTGATTTTATGGGCTTTATTTTTTATCCGCCTTCGCCTCGGTTTGTTGGTGTTGATTTTAAGATGGCTGATGATTTTCCAAAGTACATTAAACGAGTGGGGGTTTTTGTTAATGAAGTAAGCAGTAAGGTTCTTGAAATAGCCAAGTTGAATCAGTTAGATTTTATTCAACTTCATGGTGATGAATCAGTAACGTATTGTCTTGAATTAAAGAACGCGGGATTAGGCGTGATTAAAGTGTTTCGTGTTGATGAAGATTTTGATTTTGTTCAAACGAATGCCTATTCAGAAGTAGTTGACTATTTTCTTTTCGATACAAAAGGAAAATACTATGGTGGCAATGCACAAAAATTTAATTGGGCATTGTTAAAAAAGTACAATCAGAAGATTCCTTTTTTTTTAAGTGGTGGAATTAAGATCGCTGATGTTTGTGATATGCTTGAATTAGAAGGAATGAATTTAGTAGCGATCGATATAAACAGTGGGGTAGAAAAATCCCCCGGAGTAAAAGACATTACAAAATTATCAGAAGTCATAAACAAAATTCGCCTATGAAATTTGACGTGAATGAAAATGGATATTACGGCCAGTTTGGTGGCGCCTACATTCCTGAAATGCTGTATCCAAATATTGAAGAGCTGCGACAAAACTATTTGCAGATTATGGCAGAGCCCGATTTTCAAAAGGAGTTTAGGGATTTGCTTAAGAACTATGTAGGCCGACCAACGCCATTGTATCTCGCCAAGCGATTATCAGAAAAATATTCGGCAACCATTTACTTAAAGCGCGAGGATCTTTGTCACACCGGTGCTCATAAAATCAATAACACCATTGGTCAGATTTTGATGGCCAAACGATTAGGCAAAGAAAAAATAATTGCTGAGACTGGTGCCGGGCAGCATGGGGTAGCAACCGCTACAGTTTGTGCGCTTATGGGCATGGAGTGTATCGTGTACATGGGCAAGTTGGATATGGAACGCCAGCGACCAAATGTTGAACGCATGCGAATCCTTGGAACGAAAGTAGTTCCGGCTCTCTCTGGAAATATGACCTTAAAAGATGCTACCAATGAAGCCATGCGCCATTGGATCAATCACCCAACGGATACGCATTACATCATTGGATCGGTAGTTGGGCCGCATCCGTATCCTGATTTAGTAGCCCGGTTTCAATCGGTGATTAGTGAAGAGATAAAAAAACAATTACAAAATGAAATTGGAAATCCATACCCTGACTATGTGATTGCTTGCGTGGGTGGCGGTAGCAATGCGGCTGGTGCCTTCTATCATTTTCTTTCCGATGAACATGTAACGCTGGTTGGGGTTGAAGCGGCAGGCAAAGGAGTTGATACTGGGGAATCTGCAGCAACAACAGCGCTTGGCAAGCCTGGTGTTTTGCATGGTAGCAAAACTCTGCTTATGCAAACAGAGGATGGTCAGGTGATTGAACCCTATTCAATTTCAGCGGGATTGGATTACCCAGGCATTGGGCCATTGCACGCACATTTGTTTGAGACGGGCCGGGTTCAGTTTATGAATGTTACTGATGATGAAGCAATGAATGCTGGAATTGAATTGAGTAGGATGGAGGGAATTATTCCAGCAATCGAAACTGCCCATGCAATTGCAGCATTGAGCAAAATGGAATTTACGAAAGACGATGTGGTTGTGATCAACCTATCGGGCCGCGGTGATAAGGATTTGGAAACGTATATCAGGTGGGGGAAATATTAATTGGGAATTACGAATTAAGAATTACGATGTACGATTTTTTGTCGATGGCATAAGTTATAATTTATCCACTCTTCTAGAGGAAATGATAAGGAGAGGTAAAAAGAGATGAATCAACTTTATAAGCACAACAAATCTAATAGATACAGTCACCCCTCCTCCTCCGGAGAGGGGAAGGGGGTGAGGTGAACGATAATGATTTATAAAATTTAAATAATCGGTTTGTATATGAAAACAGTGGTGGTCTTGTTTTTCCTCTCAGTAATACTAGTTAGCTGTGGCAGGAAATCTCAGGAAGCTTCTATAGATGTTGAAGGGTACAAATCTGAAATAGAATCATGGCATCAACAAAGAATTACTGAATTGAAAGGTGCAGAAGGCTGGTTAAACCTGGCCGGTTTATTTTGGTTGAAGGAAGGGATAAACACATTTGGAAGTGATGAGTCGAACGATATTGTTTTTCCAAGAGATAAGATTGCAGCTAAGGCTGGATTTTTTATGGTGAAGAGCGGTACGGTTCAAATGAATGTATTGCCTGGAGTAGAAATATTGGATAGCGGTATCGCTGTAAAAGCGAAGGTGATCTTTCATCCAGATTCTGTTAAAAATAGTTTACTGTGTCATGGTTCGTTGCAATGGTTTATCATTAAACGTGACGATCAAGTCGGAATTCGACTTCGGGATTTAGAAAGCAAAGCGGTGGAAGAGTTCGCTGGCATTGAACGGTATCAAGTTAATCCTGCCTGGAAAGTTTCGGCTAAAGTAGAGATACCTAAAACGCAGCGAAGAATCAGTATCACAAATGTGTTAGGACAAACTACAGAACAACTTTCACCCGGCACTTTGTTATTTTCACTTGATGGTAAGGAGTATCACTTGGATGCCTTGGAAGGGGGGAAAGATGAGTTGTTTATAATTTTCGGAGACCGCACCAATGAAAAAGAAACCTATCCTGCCGGGCGCTATATGTACATTAAAACTCCTGACGAAAATGGAATAACGGAGATTGATTTTAACAAGGCCTATAATCCGCCTTGCGCGTTTACTTCATTTGCAACCTGTCCGTTGCCACCCGCTCAAAATATTTTACCAATCTCTGTTTTGGCTGGCGAAAAAAATTATCACCTCAATACTCATTAACATGGATAATCGAATAACAAAATTATTTGCTGCTAAGAAAAAAAATATTCTCTCTGTTTTTTATACAGCAGGATTTCCGTCTTTAAACGATACCGCTGAAATTGCTTCTCATTTGGAATCGGCAAAGGTTGATATGATTGAAATTGGAATTCCATTCTCTGATCCTATTGCGGATGGCCCAACTATTCAGGAGAGTAATAAAGTTGCGCTTGACCAGGGCATGAATGTAGTGCTATTGCTAAAGCAAGTGGCTGAATTACGGGCGACTGTAAAGATGCCAATTGTGTTGATGGGTTATTTTAATCCGGTAATGCAATATGGTGTCGAGCGTTTCTTTAAGGATGCAGCCAAAGCAGGTGTGGACGGATTGATCCTTCCGGATCTCCCGATTGATGAATTTGAAAAGGAATACAAGCAAGTAACAGACTCACTAAATCTCAGTGTCTCATTCTTATTATCGCCAACTACTTCCGAGGCGCGCATAAAAAAAATTGATTCACTAAGTTCGGGGTTTATCTATGCAGTTTCTTCTTCCAGCACCACCGGTGCAAAATCTGAATTCTCCGAAGAACAAGTTGCGCACTTTAAAAAACTAAAAGCAATGAAGTTGACTCATCCATTTTTGATTGGGTTCGGAATCTCAAATAAAAAAACTTTTTCGCAGGCATGCGAGTATGGAGCCGGAGCTATTGTGGGAAGTTCTTTTATTACGAGTCTTAAGAATAGCACCAGCAAGGAAGATGTAAATCAATTTGTTCAAGCCCTGATTTCTTAATTATGATTATACAATTGGTAAAAAGTATTTCAGAATCTGAAAAGCAAAGTATAGCGAATAAGGTAGCTTCTTTAGGGTATAAAACAATGGAAGTAAAAACACAACGTGGTTTTTATTTGATTGGCATTGGCAAGAAGGATTTTGATATTCGTCAGGTGGGCCACATGAAGGGCATCTTTGATATCCATCGCGTTTCAGATGAATACAAATTGGTGTCGGCTAAATGGAAAGTAGAGCCAACGGTTATTGATTTGGGTGATGGGGTTAAACTGGGCGATGGAAATCTATCCATCATGGCTGGTCCGTGTTCTATTGAGAATGAACAACAAGTTGATTTAACGATTGATCACTTAAAGAAGAATAAGGTCCGAATTATGCGGGGGGGTGTTTTTAAACCGCGTAGTTCACCGTATGCATTTCGGGGCTTAGGCATTGAGGGGTTACAAATGTGGCATGCTAAAGCCAAAGCTGCAGGGGTAAAGATTATAAGCGAAGTAATGCAGGTGAGCCAGATTGAACCCATGCTTCCGTATGTCGATATTTTTCAGGTGGGAGCGAGGAACACGCAGAATTTTAATTTGTTGGATGAACTGGGTAAAGTGGATAAGCCCGTGATGATCAAGCGCGGCATTTCAGGCACCATTGACGAATTATTGTCATCGGCCGAATATGTTTTTTCTGCGGGCAATGAAAAATTGATTCTCTGCGAACGCGGAATTAGGACGTATGAAAAAGCCAGTCGCAATACAATGGATATTAATGCCATTCCAATTTTAAAATCAAAAAGTCATTTGCCTGTGGTAGCTGACCCCTCGCACGCCATTGGTATTCGTGAGTATGTTGAGTCGATTGCGTTAGCTTCGGTTATGGCTGGTGCCGATGGAATTATTTATGAAACACATCAAAACCCTGAAGAAGCTTTTAGCGATGGTCAACAGACGCTTGATTTTAATGAGTCTGCAAAAATGATACTAAAGCTTAGGAAGGCTTATGAGCTGCTAATCAGCGAATAGTATCAGCGATTTTTATTTTCATTTTCTATCCATTGATGCGCTTCTTCAAAAGTTTCGAAGAATCCATACTTTACCGGATAGGCGCTTTTAATTTGTTCTAATTTTTTAGTGTATTCAAGTAGTTCGTAGTCATCTTTATTTACCACCACAGCAATGGTATTCACTCCGATTTTTAAATATTCATCTTTATATTTTTCGCGAATTTGGTTTAGCTCAAGCTCATTCCGCTTAGGTACTTTTCGAATATCTGAAATCCAGTTTTTAGTTTTATAAGCTTTTAAAAAATCCACGGAAACGGAAAGCACATGTTCAAACTCTTCGGCTGTATGCTCACCTTGCCAAATGGAACACAATCCTTCAATGGAAGCATCGAAGTAAACGTTAACAGAATCATTTTTAAAGATGAGTTGTTCGCCAATATTTTCAGGAATTTTTAGATAAACAGTAAACGTTGCGCCTTGATTGGGTGAACTCTTCACCTCAATCCTTCCACCCAGACTTTCGGTTTGAAGCTTTACTAAAAAAAGCCCAAGACCCTTTCCTTCAATATGGGAATGAAACCGCTTATATAGACTGAAGATCTTATCCGAATAGCGTGCTAAATCGATACCAATTCCATTGTCTTCAATAATTAGTTTAACATAATCTCCTTCCGCGATGGAGCTAATTCGAATAAAACTTTTTCGTTCAACCTCTCTGTATTTTATGGCGTTGTTTAATAAGTTATAAAGAATGCTGTGCAGGGTTGTTTTAACGGAGTAAATCTCTTTCACATTAAAATCAGTAATGACTTCAATCGTGTTATCCTCAATCTCTTTTTGAAGTAAATTCTTAATATGAGTTAATTCTTCTTCAAGATTTAATTTTTGCCGCAGTCGGGTTACTTTATTTCGAATATCAATAATGCGACCCAGGTCTGTAATCGTAGTCTCTAAGGTCTTAAAGGAAACTCTAAAGTGTGCCATCAGTGGACGATTATTCGGTCCTACCTGATCCACATCCATCAAACTTAACAACCCGGCAATACTTGCCATAGGGCCACGCAAATTATGCGAAATGGTATAGGAGAATTGCTGAAGATCATTGTTGTGATTTATTAATTCGGCATTTGTTTCAGTCAGTTGCTTATTCTTTGCAATTATTTCTTCATTTAACTGACTGTTTTCAGCAGCCAGCATTTCGCGCTGCTTTTGTATAACGTCATTGGCATCAACTAATTTTTGTTGTTGTTCTAAAAGGAGCTTACTCTGTTCCTTTAAGTTTTGGTTAGTTAAGTTTAAGCTTAGAATAAGAGATTGATTTTCGGCATCTGATTTTTCAAAACTATATTTCAAAAAGTAGGCACTGATGGCGATAACCAGAAAGGTGGTTAGTACAATGTAATTTAAAAAGTAGTAGTTGGGAGCGGTAAAACCCATTTGGTAAAAGCCCACACCAAATAATTCGTGAATGGGATCAAATAAGATTAGGCACAAAAAATTTATGGTCAATGCAGTGATCCAGTATTTCCGTTCTTCCAGCTTAAAAAGAATAAAAGGAAATAAGGTAGCGCCTAATAACGTAAGTCTAAATTCAAAGTACTGAAATTCCTCCAGCAGGAAATAATCAAACTTATCAATTACCGAAGTGACGAGTGAGGCAAGGCTAAGCACAACGGATAGCAGAATACGACTGGCTGAAGTAAAACCAAACTTGTTTATAAACAGAGGAAGTAAAAAGGTGATTGAAAACCCAAGGGCTATTTGTGATGAATAGATAAAGCCAAAGGTAAGTGTAGAGAGTAGGCAAAGTATAAATCCCAGGCCAGCGATAAGCACACTAACACGATTGGTCAGCACAATATTTCTACCCTGCTGTGGATTAGTTGTTGTGTTTATTCCCCAATAGCTGATTGTCCTCCAAAGGCTCATGGTATGCCTGTTATTAAAGGGGTAAAATACCCTTGTTTAATTTATCACACAACTATTTTACACGTTACTGGTTAGTAAAATATTATCTTTGGCTAAGTTCAATCCTTTGAAATTTGTATGAGTGTGAAGAAAAACAACTCACGTAAGGAAGATCAGATTAAGTTGCTTTTAAGGGCTTACGAATTGATGTGTACATCAGCGAGTATGGCGGATTGTTATGAATCAAATCGGGAGTTATCCAATAAGTATGTGCATAGCACTTCGCGGGGGCACGAGGCTATTCAATTGGCAGTGGGCCTTCAACTAAAGGAGTTTGATTACGCAGCACCTTATTACCGTGATGAATCGATGTTGTTAGGTCTTGGAATGGAGCCTTACGAATTGATGCTTCAGTTAATGGCTAAAGCAGATGATCCATTTTCTGGTGGCCGAACTTATTATAGTCACCCCGCTTTAAAGAGAAAAGGATTTCCAACTATTCCCCATCAAAGTTCGGCAACGGGCATGCAGGCAATTCCGGCAACGGGTATGGCACAAGGTATTGCTTATCGCGAATCTCAAAAATTAACAAACAACAAGAATAAACCTATTGTGCTATGTTCGTTGGGCGATGGCTCGGTAACGGAAGGTGAGGTGGCAGAAGCGTTTCAAATGGCTGTGCTAAAAAAATTGCCAATCATGTATTTGGTTCAGGATAATGACTGGGGTATCTCTGCTTCAGGCAACGAGATGCGCACGATGAATGCCTACGAATATGCCGCAGGCTTTAAAGGTCTTGAACGAAGAAAAGTTGACGGATCAGATTTTTTAAAAAGTTATCAAGCCGTTGAAGAAGCCGTTGAGTTTGTTCGCACGAAAAGATCTCCTTTGCTGCTTCATGCAACATGCCCTTTGTTGGGGCATCATACTTCGGGGGTGCGCAAAGAATGGTATCGGGGTGCGGATTTAAAAAGTCATCAGAAACGGGATCCGATAATTGTATTGGAGAAATTATTAGTGACATTAAAGGTTGACAAATCAAAGGTGCAGTCAATTAAAAACAAGGCCCTTGAAAAAGTGAAGTTGGATTTTGATCGTGCCGCGGCTTCACCCGATCCTGACCTAACTGATTTTGATACACACGAGTTTGCACCAACACCTGTCATTCAAGAACAGGGAAATCGATCTCCCCAAAAGGGAGAAAAAGTGCTGATGGTGGATGCCGCGCTTCATGCCGTTGATGAAATCTTAAAAAAACATCCTGAAGCATTGTTCTATGGCCAAGATGTTGGCAGAAGGCTGGGCGGTGTATTTCGTGAAGCAGCAACGCTTGCGCAGAAGTATGGCGATGACCGAGTGTTTAATACACCTATTGTTGAGGCTTATATTGTTGGTTCAACAGCGGGCATGTCGGCAGTAGGCTTAAAACCAATTGTTGAAATTCAATTTGCCGATTACATCTGGCCGGCTATAAATCAATTGGTAGAAGAACTATCCAAAAGTTGTTATCTATCGAAAGGAAAATTTCCCATTCAATCGCTTATTCGTGTGCCGATAGGTGCTTATGGCGGGGGCGGGCCATATCATTCAGGAAGTATTGAATCAACCTTGCTCACTATCCGCGGAATTAAAGTGGTGTATCCTTCTAATGCCGCTGACATGAAGGGACTTATGAAAGGCGCATTCTATGATCCCAACCCAGTAATTATGTTGGAGCATAAAGGATTGTATTGGAGTAAAGTGCCGGGCACAGCAGAAGCAAAAACAATAGAGCCCGATGCTGATTACATACTTCCGCTGGGGAAAGCCGCCAGGGTTCAATCAGCCTCAGAACAAAAAATAGAGGAAGGCGGAAGTGCGGTAATAATAACCTACGGCATGGGAATTTATTGGGCAAAGGAAGCGTCAAAAAATTTTCCTAACCAAATTGAAATTATTGATTTACGAACGCTTAATCCAATCGATTGGCCGGCTATTGAAAGTTCAGTTATTAAACATGGGCGGGTGTTCATACTCACCGAGGAACCTTTGTTAAATTCCTTTGCCGAATCGCTCGCTGGAAGAATCTCAAAAACATTTTTTAAATATTTGGACGCCCCAGTATGGACGTTTGGTGCCGCCAATCTTCCAGCCGTGCCATTAAATGTTGACCTTGAAAAAATGATGTTACCGAATGCGGAAAAAGTTTCAATCGAGATTGAGAAACTTTTAGAATATTAGAGTGGGGTTCAGTTTTGCTAAGTTGATTTCTTGTCAGTGGTCAATTCGCCATCAGAAAGGATACCCAATGCCCACGTTATAAATAACGGGTTCCTTATTGGTTCCGAACGGCCCAAAGAATCTTACTTTATTCAAAACAAAACGATCTCCTTCTTCTCGCCCGGGGTCAAATACTTTTAAACCCATATCAACCCTCAATACTAAAAACGAAAAATCGAAGCGCAAACCAAAGCCAGTACCAACACCCATTTGCTTGTAAAAATTGCCGTCAAACTTCGAGGTGCCAGTCCAACTCGCTTTATTCGATCCTTCCTGCGAAAGTTGAATGGGCCTGAATGACCAAACGTTACCAGCATCTATAAACACGGCTCCGTTAACAAATCCAAATAATTTTCTTCTTAACTCAACGCTTCCTTCAAGCAAAATTTCACCAGGCTTTTCAAAACTATAATCAAAGATTCCATCCTTATTGGGTTTGTTGCTAAGATCAGGGGGTAAGGTTCCAAGTCCTAACCTTCGCGGCAGCCAGGCACGTACACTGTTACTGCCCCCGGCAAAGAAATATTTTTCGTAAGGCAATACTTTGTTTTGACTATAAGCATAGCCGACACCAGTATTTAGTCGATAAGCAAGTATGGTATTTTTATTAAGTACTTTACTTCTTCGTGCATCAAGGTTAAATCGAAGATACTGATAAACCTGAAGACCTTGATTGATTATCGCTGTTGGTTTAACAAGGTTAAACAACGTGCCACCGGTCTCGGCCTGCATGCGAAAAAAATAAGAACTACGTTCGGTGTTTCCATAGTTATTTGGATTCCAGGTAACAGACATAATCATGCTGCTTACAAAGGAAGGATTGAATGAATTCTTCAAGTTGTTACCTTGGTTTTCTTGCAAATCAATAAGTAGTGCTTTAAAGGCGCTGTCTAACGTTGATCGTATTATGCTAAGGTTAGCGAGGGTAAATGAATACTGGGCGGTTTGTTTGTTTTGCCAGGTATAGGTATCCGAGATGGTGGTGATAGCGCGTGTGTATTCGGGTCTTTTGGTATAGGAGTAGCCGCCTAACAATCTCGTGCGCGGATTTAAATGAGCCAGTGCGAATCCGGCTCTTTCTGAAAGTGGAAATAAAAATTGCGGAAAGGTGATGCTTCCATTTATACTTGCTTCCGTACTCTTATAAAAATTATTTCGGTCAGTAGCCGAAGCCACGCCTTCAAATCCAAACCGGCCGTTCAGTTCAAGAATTTCGAGACCTCTGAATAGGTTTCTTTTTTTTAAACTGGTGCTTACGTATGGGCCAGGAAATCCTTGGGTTACTGTTAAGCCCGCTTCATTCGACCAGGAATATCGATCAAGTGGACTGCAAAATATATTGGCTACAAACTTTCCGCCTGACGAATCGTAATTCATATTTATGAATTTAAAAATATCGAGGTTGGCAAGTTGCCGCTGTGTGGAAAAAGTTTCGCTTCGACTATAAAGACTATCTTTTTTCATAAACACGCGTTGTGCTAATATCCGTTTACTATACTCGTGCTTAAAATAATTGAATGTAATATCGTATCGGGCTACTGATTTTCGTTTGAGCGTATCTTCGGTATTAACAGCAGCATCGGTTCTAAAAGTAATGGAATCAATATGAAATACTTTATGCGAATCTCTGCGGGGCGGGTTCTTAATCTGTATTTGTAGGGCAATTTGATAAGGCTCCTGAGATGACGAGTCAAGGGCAAACTCAATGTACTGTCGGGTGAAATCGTAATACCCAACATCTTTTAGCATCAAATCGATTCGCTCTCGTTCCTTGTTCAACTTGTCTTGGTCATAGCGATTACCTTTTTTTATTAAACTTTTATTTTTCTCCGAAACCATGATTTCCGCTATCGCTTTATCAGGAATGCGGTAGAAAATGGTGTCATAGAAATAAGGCCGGCCAGGATTGATCACATAGGTTACGCCAACGCGTCTATGGTACTCATTGGTTTTGTAGGTAACCTTGTTTTGAAAATAACCTCGGTTAAAAAGATAATCAGTTATTTTTTCGCGCGTGGCGTCTGTGCTAACCGAATCAAAAACAGATACTTTCTCACCCCATTGCATCGGTAAATTTCCGATTTCAATTTTTTTATTAAGTGCATCAACCTTCTTTTGTTTGCGAAATTGAAAGGTGTTTATCTTTTTTTGACTCTTCGTAGCGGCAATCCGTTTAGTATATTTCTCTTCAACCTTTATTTTTTTATCGATAAACTTTTGCTGGTTGTAGCGCTCCTCACCGTAATGGTACAGCCACAATTTAAAATAGCCGTGATTTGCTTTTTGAACGTATAAATCTGAAATACCCTCCTTATTAAATCCTTTGGGTGCTTGAATTGTTTGGCGGAATAATAACTTTTGATTTTCTTGGAGATAGCGAGTACCTAAACAGCCGCTTAACAGCCAGGGAAGTATAAATAAGGTGACTCGTTTTCTAAGTTTATCCACGTATGATCTCAAAAGCTAAAATTAAGCAACTAAAGGCCTTGCAAGTAAAGAAATACCGAAAAACGGAGCAATCCTTTGTTGTTGAGGGCACTAAAAGTGTCATTGAACTACTGAAGTCTGATTTTGAAGTACTTTGGCTGGCGGGCACTAGGCCCTTTCTTGAACAAAACTCAAAATTATTTTCTAAAATCTCCGAAGTAATCAAAGCCTCTGAGCAGGAATTACTATTGGGAGGAAGTTTTCAAACGAATGATGGCGCGCTGGCTATAGCCAGAATGAAACCGAACCGGCCATTGGAAGTGAGTAAAAATGAATTTGGTCTGGTACTGGATGATATTCGCGACCCCGGCAATCTGGGTACCATTATTCGCACTGCCGAATGGTATGGAATTACAAAAATTATTGCTTCCGAAGAAACAGCCGACTTCTATAATCCAAAAGTGTTGAGTGCTTCTATGGGATCATTTTGTCGGGCTAACGTATTTTATACTTCGTTAGAGGCTTACCTTAAGGCAGTGACCATTCCAGTTTATGGAACATTTTTAGAGGGTGTCGATGTACATCAACAAAAGTTTGAGAACGGAGGATTGATTGTGATCGGCAACGAGTCTAATGGAATTTCATCGGCTATTGAAAAACGGATCACCCAAAAAATTACGATTCCCCGCTATGGAAAAGCTGAATCGTTAAATGCAGGAATTGCAACCGGAATTATTTTGGATGTTGTCAGCCAATCAAAGAAATGATTGGCTTTCTTGTGCTGCGTCTTCCGATAACTTTTCCGCATTCTCTTTTCCAAGATACCGGTTGATTACATAGTGACCTACGTAAATCAAGGGTGTGAGCAGGATAGCGGCCGAGAATTTATAAATGTAATTTGTGATACCGATTGCGATAAGCTGCTGGTTAGAAAAAATTCCCGCAAAGGCAATGTACAACACCACAAAGCTGTCAATGAATTGCGAAACCAGGGTCGACCCCGTTGCGCGCAACCACAACATTTTATGTCCCGTAATTTTTCTGAGCTTTTGAAAAACAAACACATCCACCAGCTGGCCTAATAAAAAAGCAGCAAGCGAGCCGATAATAATTCGCTGCCCTTGGCCTAAAATTTTATTGAACGCAAAATTCATATCAAAATAATTACCGGCCGGATCAAGACTATTAGCATCTAACCACCATTGTGCCGGTGGAAGTTTAATGGTAAAAAAAATGACAATAAAAGAATAGCCGATAAAAAAAGCAGCGAGGTAGCTGATTCGTTTTACACCCGGCTTTCCAAAATATTCGTTGATTAAGTCGGAGGTGATAAAAACCACAGGCCAGATTACGGCACCAGCGGTCAGATTAAAATCCATGGTAAACCCTAAAATAGTCAACCCGGCCGGTTGCAGACCCAGTGTTCCTTCTCCTGAAAATATTTTTACACCAATCATTTCGGCCATCAGGGCATTAGTCAGAAATATTCCTGCTAACGCAATAAACAACCGGTGCTTTTTCTGTTCAAGGGTTTGTGTCATGATGGTATTTCAAACGTGTTTCCTTCCTCAGCTAAGAATGTATTCGAAAAAATTTCACGGGCTTCGTTTAATAACGGTTGCAATTCACGATAGCGTGCCGAGAAATGACCCACAATAAGTTTTTGAGCATTGCATAAGGTAGCAAGTGTTGCTGCTTCTTTGGCGGTGCTGTGTTTGGTTTCGTGTGCTTTGGCCTTTTCGCTTTCCATAAAGGTAGCTTCATGATATAAAAGCGTTACGGCACGAATTTGTTCAACTATTTTTTCATTAAAAGCAGTATCCGAACAAAAGGCATAGGAGTAGGAGGGTGCCGGGGGCAAGGTAAAATCACTAGTGCGATAAAGAAGTGCACCTTGGGCATCATAAACATCTGCACCTGTCTTTAATGCAGCAATATGTTGAATCAGCATGCCGGAAATAAGTTTATCCTTATTCAGATTAACGGATTTGGTTTTCTCCTTAAATAGAAAACCTGCGCAGGGTAATTTATGAATCAATGGAATAGTTTCCACGGTTAAGATTTGATCTTCATAAATCACAACAGGGATTGTTGGATCAAACAAGTGAAAATGAATTTGATAATTTAAAACGGAGTTGGAATGTTTGAGGTGAAGTAGAATAATTTCATCAAGCCCAGGCTGACTATAAAGATGCAGATTGTTTACACGCCTTTGCAGGTGCATGGAAAAAAGTAATCCCATCAATCCTAAATAATGATCGCCATGCAAGTGGCTAATAAAAATGCAATCTAGTTTATGGATTGGAATTTGAAATCGTTGAAGTTGCATTTGCACACCTTCACCAGCATCAATTAAAAAATGTCGATTTTGAACGACTAAATACTGCGAGGTTGGAAATCGACCAAAAGCAGGAACCGCACCGCTTGATCCAAGTATAGTTAAAGAGAACTTACTCAATGATTAAAAAATTTGATGATTTATCAATTTGATGATTTGAAAATGAAAACAATCTCTTAAAACTGAGAAGCAACCCGATTTTCAAATTACAACATTTTCAAATCTTCAAATCAATCTCCGTCCTTAATATCCTTTTCAATCTCATGCATAAACACCGCATCAATTCCTTCTTCAACAGTAGGGAGAATATTTAACACGCTATCCAATTGTGAAATCTTAATCAGTTTTAAGGTGTGATCGGATAGCCGGGTAAGCACAAAAATGCCATCATCTTCTTGTAAAATCCGATTGCCAACAAGCAAGGCACTTAAGCCCGATGAATCGGTATATTTTACTTCCGATAAATCTAAAATGATGTTGCGAACGCCTTCAGCATGCAAGGTCACCATCTGCGATTTTAACTGGGGGGCTATGTTCGAGTCAAGCTTCTCTTCGTTGAGGGTTAGCAGGGTGTACTTTTCTTGTTTATCAATCGAATACTTCATAAAAATGCTTTACCGCCTAAAATTAAGTTAATTTATCCCAAGATTGTCATTAAGAATGACAATTCTGTCCTTCGGGCCGATGAACCCTGATATTGCCTTCAGGATTATTGGGATAAACCCTGACATTGAAAATGAAGCCTTAATATCATAAAGCTAAGCAACTCATTTTCAATCGTCAGCGCGCAGTACTAAAAGTCTAATGACTTTTAGGGTTTATGCAATTAACGATACTTTGCTCAATTCGTTCGTTCAGCTGATCATAATCCACAGGCGCCAACGTTTCGCCCGTCATTTGGTAATATAATTCCTGATAGCGTTCGGAAATGGATCGAACAATTTCATCTGTCATTTCCGGAACGTGCTGACCTTCTTTACCCTGAAATCCATTTTCGATTAGCCATTGCCGAACAAATTCTTTGGAGAGTTGCTTTTGTGCTTCGCCTTTCTGCTGACGTTGCTCATAGCCCTCTTTGTAAAAATACCGTGACGAGTCGGGCGTGTGCACTTCATCAATCAAATAGATAATGTTGTTATGTTTTCCAAATTCATATTTTGTATCAACTAAAATCAATCCTCGGGCAGCGGCCATTTCAGTACCCATCGCGTAAAGCTTTAGGGTATAATCTTCCAACTGGGTATAATCTTTTTCACTCACAATTCCCCGGCTCAAAATTTCCTCACGGGAAATATCTTCATCGTGGCCAGCGTTTGCTTTGGTAGTAGGCGTGATGATGGGCAAGGGTAGTTTATCGTTTTCTTTTAAACCTTCTGGCAACACCACGCCACAAAGTAATCGCTTCCCTAGCTTGTATTCGCGGGCAGCATGCCCAGCCAGGTATCCACGCACCACCATCTCAACAGCAAAGGGTTCGCAGGTAAAACCGATAGTCACATTAGGATCAGGAGTTTGGGTTACCCAATTCGGAACTACTTTTTTTGTGGCCTCAAGATTTCTGGCAGCAATCTGATTGAGCACTCGGCCCTTATCGGGAATTGCTTTTGGCAACACAACATCAAAGGCTGAGATTCGATCGGTGGCAACCAGGGCCATCAACTCGCCAAAATAATAGACATCGCGCACTTTGCCTCTGTAAAAACCCGTTTGCTTGAGGAATGAAAAATTGGTTGCTTTTATTGCCTTCATGAAGTTTGATCGTGAGTTTATTGATTCCAGGGATTTACAATTTTCAGTTCGAGTACATTTTCAAAATCCTGAATATTGCGAGTAAGTAATGTCAGATTAAAAACTAGTGCTGTTGCAGCGATGATCGCATCAGGTAGTTTTAGCCGAGTGAGTTTTCTCAACTCTGCAGCTTTAAGTTTTATGGACTTATCAAGATCAAATACCACAACGTCCTGAATGAAATTCTGCAATATGATTAAATCCTTTTCTGTTGCGGCCTTCCAGCATAGTAGTTCAATTTCGGTAATTGCCGATATAGAAGGATGTGAGTTTACTATTAGGGTATCAATAAATTTTTCAGCAGAAGGGGGGAACTGCTGTTGTAGATAATAAATTACAGAGTTCGTATCCCAAAGGTGTGTTATTCCCATTCTGACCGCAAATTGTTCAACTGAGTATCAATTTCAGACACAGATTGCTTGCCCATAATACCCTTATATTTAGAAACCCAATTGACATCCGTTTGACTGGGATTCTTTTCGTTCCGCACCCTGATCAAATTCAAAGATTCAAGATCCTGCAATAATTTAATCGCTTTTTCACTGATAATATCAATTGTAATGGTTTTCATGTTCTGAAATTGAATCAGTTTGAAAGTTACAAAATGTTTAGGAATCAACTATTTCTCCTCAATCAAAATACCTGCCCTAAAGATTTGGGTTTTGATAACATTACCCTGTTCATCAAACTCTTTCCACTCTTTGTGTTTTTTATTGGCAACGTATTCGCCTTGTTCCATAATTTTTCCATTGGGATAGTACTTGGTATACACCCCGTGTTGGCGACTGCCCCGATACTCGCACTCAGAAAGCAACTTTCCGTCTTCATAATAATTTTTAACGGGGCCGGTTATCAGATTATACTTCCAGGTTTCTTCTAATGCTTTCTTTCCATTGGCATGGTAGGTGGTTCGAATTCCCTGTAAACCTCCGGCTTCATAATTTTCTTTTAAGGATAAAGTTTTTCCATCGTCAGCATAGAACAACCACGTGCCTTGTGGCTTGCCAATGCGGAAAGATTTTTCAAAAATCAATTTATTATCAAGGGTGTATTCAGTGAGCTTACTGTCTTTACCATTAAGCGCAAATTGTTCCTTTGCTCGCATGTTACCATTGGGGTAATAATCGATGTTGGTGCCTATTTTACCACCTTCTTTAAATTGGTATTTATGGCTTAACGAACCATCAGGATAATAACCAATATTTTCGCCATGCAATTTGGCATTCATGAAATGGCCCTCCAATAATTTATGTCCTTCCTGATCGTAGTGCATAAAGTCGCCAACGCGGTCGCCTTCCTTGATGGCGTAAACCAATTCTAATTTTGCATTCGGATAATAGGACTTGTAATAGCCCGCTATAAAACCATCGCGATAGTTTGCCTCAGTTTCGAGAACGCCACTTTCGTAGTAGGTTTTAGTGAGGCCGTTGGGCTTCTGATTTTTATAGGTAATTTCTTTCTGCAATTTGCCCGAGGCATAATATTCCTTTACATAGCCATCAGGTTTTCCTTTTACAAACAGACTTTCTTGTTTTAAAATACCTGACGGGAAGAAAGACTTCACGCTATCAACCAACTTATTGTTTTGATAAAATGCCCGTTGAATGTTGCGGCCCTGCTCATCAAACACTTCGCAGGCGCCATGCCGCATCCCATCTTCATAATTGATTTTACGAATCATGGTTCCGTTACTATGATATTCGTAGAAGGTGCCCCAGCGCACACCATTTTGAAACGTGCCCTCTAAGGCAAGTTTTCCATTTTGAAAAAAGCTCCGATACTTTCCTTCTATGGTCTCACCATCAGTAGGCGAAACCGTGTACTCCTCATGGGGTTGTAAATGCATGGGGTCGTAATAGGTTTTCACCAATTTTTGACCAGATGCTTCAATACACAAGAAAATACATAGAGCAAGAATTCGATACATACTGAGTTTTGTTTTAGAGATCGAACCTAAAACGCGCATTCATAAGTGATGTTGTATTATATTTTTTCAATTACAATAGCCGAAGCACCCCCGCCACCATTGCAAATACCAGCAACCCCAATGGTGGCATGGTTTTGCTTCAATACATTGGCTAGCGTAATGGTGATGCGAGCCCCGGATGCTCCTAGGGGATGACCTAAGGCAACGGCTCCGCCATTCACATTCACCTTGCTTTCGTCCAGCTCTAGTTTGCTAGTGTTGGCAAGTGCAACAGCTGCAAAGGCTTCATTGATTTCATAATAGTCAACATCTTTTTTATCAACACCCGCAAGTTTCAAGGCTTTAGGTATTGCCAATGACGGAGTAGTAGTAAACCACATCGGGTCTTGAGCGGCATCGGCAAAGCCACGAATTTTAGCTATCGGTGTTATACCCAATTCCTTTGCTTTTTCTTTGCTCATTAAAATCACAGCAGCAGCGCCATCATTTATTGTTGATGCGTTAGCGGCAGTAACGGTGCCTTCTTTTGTGAAGACAGGTTTAAGACCGGGAATTTTATCGAAGCTTACATTTTTATATTCTTCATCTTCGGCAAAAACTGTTACATCTCCTTTGCGACCGGTAAGCTCAACCGGTATTACTTCATCGCTAAATTTACCGGCAGCCCAGGCTGCCGCGGCACGTTTGTAAGAGTTGATGGCATAAGTATCTTGTGCCTGTCGGCTGATGTTCATTTCTTTTGCCGTGTTATCGGCACACACACCCATGGCGCATCGGTTGTAAACATCAGTAAGACCATCGTACGTAAGACCATCTATCAATTCGCCATTGCCATACTTATAACCATAACGAGCCTTCATTAAATAATAAGGAATGTTCGACATACTTTCAGCTCCGGCAGCAACCACCACATCATTATGCCCAAGCATGATGGATTGAGCACCTAGCATAATTGCTTTCATGCCCGAAGCACAAACTTTGTTTACTAACGTACACGGAATCTCATAACCCAATCCCGCGCCAACGGCTACTTGGGTTGCCGGAGCTTGTCCAAGACCGGCAGAGATTACATTGCCAAAAAAAACTTCCTGGATGAACTTCGGCTCCAAACCAATTTTGTTGATAGCACCTTTAATAGCCAAGGCACCCAGTTGCGTTGCGGATTGACTAACCAGACTTCCTCCAAAACTTCCAATTGGAGTGCGAACTGCAGAGACGATATATACTTCTTTCATAATTTTTTATTTCGGTTTAACGATCCACCGTCCACAGCCTACTGTCAACTGCTGACTGTAGACTGTGGACGGTGGACTGTTGACATTTTGCACTACCAATCCGGCTTACCCTTATCTTTTGGCTTTGTAGCCTTGCGTTTGTTTTGTTGTAAGTATTGAATCTCCTGATTCTTCATGGCCTCCAAAATCATCTGAGCTTTTTCTTCGCTCATCTCCATTTGCTTTAGCTTGTCAGATACGGATGGCGGAGTTTCTTTTTTTTCCTTATTCTCTTTTTGATCTTGTTGCTCTTTCTCTTTCTTCTCTTTTTCCTGCTTTTCTTTTTCGTTTTTCTCTTGCTGATCTTTTTGATCCTTTTGGTCTTTATTCTCTTGATCTTTCTTGTCTTTGTTTTCCTGATCTTGTTTTTCTTTTTGATCCTGTTTTTGATCTTTATCCTGATCTTTCTTTTGGTCTTTCTGATCTTTATTTTTTTCGTCCTTATTAGGGTCGTTCTTCTTCTGTTCTTCTTCTTTCTTTTTTTGCTCCTCAAGCTTCTTCTTCACCATTTCAAAATTGTATCGCGCATCTTCATTGGTCGGATCGGCCTTTAGAGCCTGCTTAAAGCTGGCAAGTGCCTCTTCATATTTATTTGCGCGGTTGGAGAGTACCCCTAATTGCTGATGCGCAATAGAACGAATGGCACGATCAGCACTCTGGGTAAGCGGCTGATAAGTTAAGGCGGTGTTGGTAGTATCATTCAACTGGAAGTATGCATTAGCCAAATTGAGCTGCACCTGTTCTTCGGTAACACCAAGCGAATCAATTAGACTTCTATACTTGGTTACAGCCGTTTTAAAATCACCTTTTTGATAAGCTTCTTTTGCTTGCGACTTCAACGAATTGATTTTTCCAATATCACCCGGATCAACCATCAATCCCAAAACAAAGAAAACGATTAATACACTCTTCATGCCCACAATCAGTTAGTAGTCATTTCAATTATTAAATAGCCACAGGCTTTACGCTAAACAAAACATCGATAGCAAGCAGGATAAGAGCCGCTAACAAAAAGTAAAAATAACGATTTGCCGACACATCTACCACCCGCGCATCGCGCACCTGACCTTCAATTTTATTGATAGAATTAATCAACTTGTTTACATCGTTTCTCGATTCATTAATCTCAAAATATTTTCCATCTGTTTTGCTGGCCAGATTTTTTAGTGCAGCGGGGTTTAGTTTTGAAACTACCGTATTTCCTTGCCTGTCAATTTTAAAACCTTTAGAGGTTCCAATCTGACTTCCCGTTTCAGTACCAACGCCAAGCGTAAATAATTTGATATCCTGATCTTCAACTTCCTTCGCTACATTTTCAGTTTCTTCACCAAAATCTTCACCATCGCTTATTAACACAATTACTTTCGATTTTTGCTGATCGCTCGGCCCTTCATGATCATCTAATTTAGATAAGGCCATTTTTAGTGGTGGGGCAAAATCAGTTCCGCTTGCCGGAACCAGATTGGTATTCATGGTTTCAATAAATAAGTTCAACGCATTTTGATCATACGTAAGGGGACATTGCATGAAAGCCTCTGACGAAAAAATGATTACACCAATGCGATCGGAATTAAAAGCGGCAACAATCTTCTTCATCTCAAACTTTACTTTTTCTAGTCGGGTGGGCTGCACATCAAAAGCGTCCATCGATTTAGATAAATCGACACAAATCATAATATCTTTTCCCACCGATTTAATTTCGCGTTTGGAATCGCCAAAGGTTGGACCTAAAATGGAGATGATAAGTAAACCCAATACCGCAGTTCGCAAAATCAATTTGACAAAAACGGTGGCGTAGGGAGTATTGAGGGATCGACTGATTTTTATAATTCTGGCTAAATAAAATCCATACGCGAGCAGGAATAATCCAACAAAAACCAACTCAAGCCATCCAAATTCGCGAAACAAAGTCATAGCACTAAATATTGCCTGCAAAGTTAAGAAACGATTTTGTAATGATACGAACTTGTGCTACGCGCCTTTTTATAGACACAGATTCACAGATTATTAGATCGTTAAATGTTGGGTTCAGTATGGCATTGGTTCAAGGTTGTGAAGTATTTGGTTGCATGTATTCCTGGGTGTTGAACCACTCCGTGGTTCATACTTTATATTTTCTTGCAACCACCCGATTTTATCGGGTGGTTATTTATTATTAAATCCCTTCGGGATTGATGTTTTTTTTAATACTACTTAAATCAATTGGCCGTTTCCAAATATGGAAGGAGGCTGAAATTGAAAAGACTTTAGCTATCAGTGAGATAGTGGATCCAACTGGTGTTGAGTTGATCATTAAGTGTCGGGTTCATCGCAGGCGCGTCTAAATCCCGAAGGGATTTAATTGTCAATAACACCGCATGAAATGCGGTGACATAGATGACATATAAACCCACAACCCCGAAGGGGTTCAACTTGGTAAACTGTTTGACTGCAATTTGATTCCCCTCGAATGGCTTACCTATTCAACATACTGGCAGCATCCTGATCAAGCATAACAAAGCCTTCGGTTATTAAATTGGCTACGCTTACAGGAATATCTTCGGTTGCAATTGCTTTTAGTCCCTTTGAAAGTATGGGTGCCTTCTTCAAACCACTCGCCATTACAATAGGTAATTTAGCTTCACGCAGATGCTTTAATCCCAACGTTATACCATTGGAAAGTGAAGTCGCTTTCGAAAAATATTTTTGTCCTACTTGTTTTGTTTCTTCCGCTAACTCACTTACGTGTGCATAACTTTCGAAGGAAGTCCCAGGTTCGTTCATGCCGATATGACCATTAGTGCCAACGCCCACTAACATAATATCCAATCCGCCATTCGCTTCTATCAATGAGTTGATGCGATCGCACTCGGCTAGTAGATCAGATGAATTTACATCAAAGAAAATTACCTGTTCCATTTTAATGCTGAGCGGAGCAAAGCAATCACGTTGCAGCATATTAAGGCATGAGCCCGAGTCTGTTGGATTAATGCCCAACCATTCATCTAAACTTAAAAAAGTACACGTACTGAAATCAACTTCGCTAGTGTGAATAGCTCGTTTCAAAGACTCAAAAACACCAATCGGTGTATGGCCTGACGCCAGGCAAATAAAAGAATCTGGTTTCAACTTTACATAGTTAATAATTAACGCAGCCGTTGCTTTGCTAAGAGATTGATAGTCAGGAAAAATTTCAATTTTCATAAACACATTTAATATTTACCACTTAGGACGAATGCCCGGTGCATACCGGAATCCCAGACTCACTTCGCTATTGAAAAATAATTAAGATTATTTAATTGTAAATCAGGCGGAAGATATGCCTATCTAGGAAAATGAAAAAGCCCCTTCATTATCAGGGGCTTAAATTCAATTTTGTCGGGGTGGCCATCCCGATAGCGATCGGGAGAACTGACACTCTTCACATTAAAAATTTAAAAAATGAGCGGTTAAAGTGTAATTGAACGTTATATTTGCACTCCTTTTTAAGAAAGACATCTAAAAAAGGAGAGATTTCAACTATACCCGGAGAGGTGGGTGAGTGGCTGAAACCAACAGTTTGCTAAACTGTCGTACGGGTTAAACTGTACCGGGGGTTCGAATCCCCCCCCCTCCGCAGAATTGAGCTTAGGTTCGTTCTTAAATTTGTTGTTATTATTTTTTTTCTGTTTTATCAGAAAAAATCTTATCGCAGTCTGGTCTCATAGCTCAATTGGATAGAGCAGCTGCCTTCTAAGCAGCAGGTTGCTGGTTCGACTCCAGCTGGGATCACATGTTGGTTGTTAAAGATGTTTTTATATCTTCGCGCCTCCATTTAGTGTTCGGGCATAGACCCGATCAAAAATCGGGATAAACTCAGCCCGGTATCGCATGATGATTAGCATCATAGAATAGGTACGAATTTGAGTTTAAAAATTGTTCGGGGCGTAGCGTAGCCCGGTATCGCGCCTGGTTTGGGACCAGGAGGTCGTCAGTTCGAATCTGGCCGCCCCGACAAAAAACCTCTCAGCAATGAGGGGTTTTCTTGTTTTATATCGATTCGATTTTCATGCTCTTAAGTTGTAGTGATCTTAATAGTTGGGTTCATGTTAGTGCCTACGGTTACAGTTAAAACAATCAGTTAAGTCTTTACCGGTCACTCCGGGCGAGTGAATTCATCTCGTAAGCATTGAAAAACTTAAGCGAGACCCGGAATCTCATCTCGTTTATAAGTGCTAATGTTGAGATCGCGGGATTCGTTGTAGTGATGTTAAATAGTTGAGGTCAGTCTTCTCACCCGCGATGACCAAAAGAATTATTATCAACCTTCATAGCTTAGTTCATTCCGGGCGAGTGGCTTCTTTTTATTGGTATTGGAAATCTTAACCGAGACCCGGAATCTCGTCTCGTTTATAAGTAATATCCGATGACAGCGAAAATATTTTATTCACTTCTTACTTCGATCGCATCAGCGATCCCGTTAAGGAAGCAAACCCGCCAACCAAGCCACCAATAATTAATGTGGCCAAAAAAGCATTGATGGGAAGCAGTCGATTTATTTTTTCGGTTAAAATGGAATGAGTTACGGCATCAATATAAAACGCCATCCCGATCCAGAGAATAGCAACGCCTATAAAGCCCGCAGCAAAAGAGGGCAACCCCTTATTGCCCAAAAGATAGGCAACTGTAAACGCACCCACGGCCATGGTCCACCATGGTAAAAAAGATTGCAGTATAAAACATACCACGCTGGTTACTACAAGTTGAATTGCAAATTTCATAGAGCTACAGGTTTTAACGTGATCGAGGCCACTACGGATTTCATTTTTGTTGCCTCAGGTTCAAACTGAAGCTCATAATATTTTCCTTTCGCCCAATAGTTGAGCAAGTTGTTATAAAACGGACTCCCCGGATTTCCGGATTGCCCACCCGGATAAACACCCCAGGCCCTGAGTTTTGTTTTTTCGAGACTTACCACCATGCGCCAACTGGGTCCATTGCGGTGCGAGGAGGCGTTGATGATACTATTATTACCGCCATTCTCAACATGATAGCTGAAGGCAGGCAGACCTTGAAGTAAGTGAGCGATGAACGTGTCTTTATAATCGGCCCACCGCGGGTCTTTTCCGTTTTCTGTTTTCCATTTCTCGATAGCATCAACTCCCTTTACAAAAGCTTGTTGAATTACTTCTCGCGCGGTTTCCTTGGCGGGAGTTTCTTGAATATCAAAGAAACTTAGTTCCGGTTGTTCTTTAATAAGTTTGATGGTTGTGTACGAGGTTGGATACTCAAGCGCAACTTTTGAATTTTTGATTTCATCCCAAACTAAAGGGTAGAGTTCACGCCACCAGGCTTCGTAATACGAGGCGCCTTCCGAGTTAATCGTGTTTTCAAACTCCCAGGTTTTTAAAATTCGATACGCCTTTGCTTGTTGTGGTGTGAAAGCAGTTGTGTCTAACATTAAAAGAAAGGTGGGCAGACTTTCAGAGGCTTTTAAGTTATAGTTGTCAAGTTGCATTTCCATCATGTCCCGCGGTGTGATCTCCGTCATCTCCGACAAAAGTTTGTTTATTCTTCGGTTGCGATAGGCTTCATAACTGGTTGACGTGATGTAATAAGGATACGTTTCGTCAGCCGGATATTGATTGGCCGAACTTACAAATCCACGAGCCGGATTTTTGTCCATCACATTTTGATCATTAGGAATAAAAGCCTGCCATTCGTTGGAGGTTTTGGTTCCATCCAACACATACTTGCCTTCCGATTGCCTGCGCACCGGAAACTTTCCTTGAATACGCATAGCAACATCGCCACTCACACTCGCGAATACAAAGTTTTGTGCGGGCGAGGCATAATGATTTAAGGCCTCCATATAGCCGTCATGATTCGTTGCTCTATTTAATTTATAAAAAGTCAGAATTTCTTCGGAAGGATCGTGGGCAACCCAACGGAAGGCATAAGACTTCAATTCATTATCGCCACCAAAATTTTCATCGTACACCACCGGACCTTGATGGGTATAAGTTACCGTATCATAAAAAGGAGAGCCATCTTTAATAACTATTTTCTCAATTACTTTTCGAGATGTTTTCCATTGACCATCGCTCAGGTATTCATTTTTAGTTTTATCCTTGAATTGAATCTTATACCAGTCAACTAAATCGCGTTGTGCATTGGTAACGCCCCACGCAATGGAATCATTGAATCCACTAATAACAGCAGGTGATCCCGGCAAGGAAGCACCCATTACATTTACACCGGGTGCTTGCAGGTGGATAACATACCAGATAGAAGGCAGCGATAAACTAAGATGCGGATCATTGCAAAGTATGGGGGAGCCGGTATTTGTTTTGCGACCGCTTACTGCCCAATTGTTACTACCAACACCTTCGGCCGGTTTCTCCAAGGGCTTAACATTAATAAGTTCATCGGGTAAGGCAAGAGCAACGCTATCCAAGGTGATCGGATCAAACTTCCAGTTGCCGGTTCGGTCTACAATAGGATCACCAACTTTTTCATTATCGGGCCACAGTAAATCTGAAATATCTTTACCAAAGAGTTTGAGTGCGTTGGTCATCTCAAGGTCTTTGTCGCCAATGTTCAAAGTCAGCGCCATGTTTTTAAGGAGTAGTGCGCACTTCAAATTTGTCCATGGCTCGGGCCGATAATTTAAAAGTTTATATTCAAGCGGTAAATCATCCTCACCTAATGATTCGATGTATTGATTGATGCCTTGTGTATAATTATCAACCATCGTTTTTGCAATGGGGTTTTCTTCCATGGACTTCAACGCATTTTCAGCTGCGAACACCATGCCACGCCTGCGCTGGGCGCGATCGTAATCAAGTGCGGCCTTGCCAATGAGTTCTGAAATTCTTCCCGCGGCAGCGTGGGTTTGAAACTCCATTTGCCACAACCTGTTTTTGGCAGTGATGTATCCTTGCGCTAAGTAGATGTCGTCATCGTTTTTTGCAAAGATGTGTGGGATAAGTAAACTGTCATACTGAATAATTACTTCATCTTTCAGTCCAACTAAGTTAAGCGTTTCACTCTGTTGTTCTTTGCCTTCGGCATTTTGCCAAAATCCCCCAAATGGATTTAAGAATTTGCCAAGAGCAGGGATCGGAGACCCAAAATTCCAGCTTGAGTTCAGAAAATAAATCAGAAAAACTGTGATACCCAATGACACACCAACTTTTAGAAGCTTCATAAGAAGTGCTTTTAATCAATTTTCAATTATTGTATATAACTTCCAGCAACCAGTAACCGGTGACCGGTAACCAGTTTGTTCATTATTTTTCCCTAATTTTAGCGTTTAATTAAGAATTTTCGCAGCAAATGCCAGTAAAAGAACTACTCGGAAAGTATACCAAGGAGCAAATCAAGAAAGCGGCCCAAATCAAGGCCATTTTTTTTGATGTGGATGGCGTGCTAACCGATGGCAAAATCATTTATGACGACACCGGTAGCGAAAGCAAAGAGTTCAATGTGAAGGACGGCTATATAATAAGTCACTTAAAGAAGGCTGGGATTTTAGTAGGCATTATAACCGGCCGCGAATCCAAAGTGGTAAGCAACCGCGCAGCCGAATTGAAATTGGATTTTTGTCACCAGGGGATCATGGATAAGTTTGCTGTATTCGAAAAGCTTATCCAGTTTCACAAACTGAAAAAGAAAGAGGTGGCCTACATTGGTGATGATATCAATGATTTGAAAATTCTGGATGCCTGTGGATTGTCTGCTTGTCCGGCCGATGCGAGAGAGTATATCAAGAACAGAGTGGCCGTGGTCACTGAATCAAAAGGCGGACAAGGCGTGGTAAGAGACATCAGTGATTTAGTATTGGCGGCTAAAGGACTTTTAGATAAAATAATTCGGTAATGCAAACTTCATCTAAATTAAGTAAAGATGAGATCTTAGAGAATCTCAAATTGGTGTCTTGGGATATTCCCTTTTCGAAGGAGCAACTTTATTCATTAATGATTGGTGAGGTAAACACTATTCAGGGATTTACGAGGCATCAACTTTATGCAAAAATTGTTAATAGTTTTAATTGGCATAAGGTTAGGAAAATGATTCCGGATGACCGCCTTAAGGAAGCGCTTTCAGATCCGGTTATAATTTCTCTTTTTCCACGTTCACTTAGGGAAAAATATAAAAATGTCAGAGGCTTACTATAGAGACCAGCTATATCCATTACAGGATGCCGCCCTTGAAGCAATTGGTAAAACCAGTACCAGACTTTATTTGACAGGGGGTACCTTACTAAGTCGTTTCATGTTGAATCATCGGCTTTCTGATGATTTAGATTTCTTTATAAATAGGGATGATCACTTTGAACTTGAAGTTCAGAAATTAGTTGATGGTTTAACTCCTTTGGGTACCATAAGATGGGGGCTTCGTGATGATTCTTTCACACGTGTTTTTTTAGAACACAAGGGAGTTACTTTAAAGCTTGAGTTTGTTAATGATATCCTACATCACGTGGGTAAAATAGAAAGACATTCAAGTGGTTTTCTAATGGACAATTGGCAGAATGTATTAACAAATAAGATTACAGCCTTATCGCGCCTGGCTGCTAAAGACTATATTGATATTTTATTTTTAAGTTTATCATTCCCATTCAACTGGGAGGAGATGATCAATCATGCTAAACAGAAAGACGCTTGGATTAGTGAGCATGAGATTGCTAATTTTCTTCTTAAGTTTGATAGTAATGAATTAGCGCAGGTAGTTTTTTCAGATAACTTTAATAAGTCAACAATTACCAAATCATATTTTGAAATTTTAGCTCGGGATTCGTTTAACGGCTTCGACAACAGTTTATACGGCAAGAAATTACAGAGTGTGTAACAAGCAAACAACGAACAACCAACAACGATTAACCAATAACGACTAACGATCATCGTGGAAATATTCAAAGACAAAGTTTCAATAACAGACAAGATCACCTTAGGTGGCGATCGCATGGTACTCTTTGCCGGCCCCTGCGCAGCCGAGAGCTTTGACATTTGCATGGAGACCGGCACGAAAGTAAAAGCGATCTGTACCGAACTGGGTGTTGATTATGTATTCAAAGCTTCGTACGATAAGGCAAACAGAACTTCATCCGGTTCGTATCGCGGCCCTTCTATGGACATGGGATTAGAAATCCTATCGATGGTAAAGAATGCACTAAAAGTTCCCGTTGTAACGGACGTGCATGAATCACATCAATGCGATGAAGTAGCGGCCGTGGTGGACGTGCTGCAAATTCCAGCCTTCCTTTGCCGGCAGACGGACTTGTTAGTGGCGGCAGCGAAGACAGGCAAGCCCGTAAAAGTGAAGAAGGGTCAGTTCATGGCTCCCGAAGACATGAAGTATGCCGTGGATAAAGTGCGGGGCGAAGGCAATAAAAATGTTTTTCTTACCGAACGCGGCTCAAGCTTTGGCTACCACAATCTCGTTGTAGATATGCGATCGCTTCCTATCATGCGCTCATATACTCCTGTTATCTTTGATGTTACGCACAGCATTCAACGGCCAGGTGGTTTAGGTGGTAAGAGTGGGGGCGACCGACAATTTGCACCCTACTTAGCAAAGGCTGCTGCCGCTGCCGGTGTCGATGGTTTTTTTATTGAAACTCACCCCAATCCTGAAAAGGCATTGAGCGATGGCCCAAACATGGTACCTTTGGCGGAGATGCGGGATTTTTTGACATCTATTCATAATTTTTGGAAACTACAGAAATCAAATTAATGCGGTTAATCTATTTCCTGGCCTTGTGCCTCTTTATTAGTTCGTGCGTAACGAATAAGAAATTTGTTTATCTCCAAAAGGATGATGTTAATGCAAAGGATTTGCCTAAGGATACGATTGTGCGGTCATATGATCTTCAAAAATATGAGTATCGCATCCAATCTGAAGATAACATATCAGTAAGGTTTGAAAGTTTGACTCCTGGAGAATACGATATCTTTAATCGTAATATGCCACAACAGCAAAACCAAAATCTTAATCCGGGAAATGCGATCCTTATTGGCGAGTTGGTTGATCCACGAGGTGAAATTAGTTATCCTGTTATAGGTAAAGTTAAAGTTGCAGGGCTGACCGTGTATGAAATTCAAACGAAGCTTCAATCCATTGCCAATCAATACCTGGAATCTCCGGTTGTAAAGGTTAGGTTAATTAACTTTAGGTTAACTTTACTGGGCGAAGTTAAGCAAGAGGGAACAGTAGTTTTGTCTAATAATCGAGTTAGTTACATCGAGGCTATTGGTTTGGCAGGCGGCTTGACAGATTTTGCAGATAAGGGTAATCTTAAATTAATTCGCCAAATAAATGGCAAAGCTCAGGTGCGATATCTCAATTTACTGGATGAAAATTTCATCAATTCACCTGAATATTATGTTCACCAGAATGATATCCTTATTGTTCCTGCTCTTCGCCAACGACCTTATCAAACCTATTTTGGTAAGAATCTTTCGCTCGTAATTTCTTCACTATCGTTGTTGTTAATTACAATTACACTTATTAATTCTACGACCAAATAATGGCTGATACTTTTTTTGATCAAGAGGATAGGCAGTCTGGGCAAGGCTTTACGCTAGATTTTAAACGCGTTTTATCACGTGCCCTTAGGTTTTGGTATGTTATTGTTTTGGCTGTGGGGCTGGCACTCGCCATTGCCTCTTACAAAAATCGGTACACCCAACGAACATATTCAATTGCTTCGTCAATCGTCATTCGCGAAGTGCAAGAAGCAAGCGGTGCCGAATTTATTTATAAAAATGTATTAAATGATCAATACAGAAACTACCTAAACGAACCTTACGTCATTCGCTCGTATCCGCTAATTGAGGAAGTTGTTAAAAATCTAAACTTTCACGTGTCATTTTATCGCGAAGGTTATTTTATGACTACCGAGGCCTACGATTATATTCCGGTAAGAGCTGAATGGTGCAGCCCGAGCGAGGTAAAAACGGGGCAATTTATTTTTACACTAAAAGATGAAACTCATTACTCACTTTCAAGATTTTCTGAAAACGCGACTGAAGCCGATCAGCAAGTATTCATGCTGGGTGATTCTATCAATTTTGAAGGCTACAGCCTTTGCATCAAATCTTTAAAAGATAAAGCTAAAAAATCTTTTATCGGGGTTCCTTTCTTATTAACGATTTCAAACCCTACTTCGGTAGCAGGATCGTACATAAGCCGGTTAAAGGTGGATTGGGCCGCGGAAGGTGCCGGGATTATTAACTTGAGTATTACAGGTACTAATCCAAGTAAGGAAATAGATTTTCTGAACGAACTCATTAAAGAGTACAGCAATCGCGATCTTAACAAAAAGAACCAAACGGCTGAGCAAACGATTCAATTTATCCGCAAGCAGTTAATCGATATTAAAGATTCATTAAAGGTAGTTGAATATCAACTTGAACGTTTTGGCAACAGCAGTCGATTAACCGACATGAGTGCAGATGCGCAACGTCTTTTTGTAAAGACAGAGGCTTTCGAAATTCAAAAGGCTGAGTTATTAATCAGGCAAAATTATTACCAATACCTTAACGAGTATCTTTCGAAGGGCGCAAGTAATCTGGATCAGATTATTTTGCCTTCATCAATGGGGATTACTGATCCAGTGCTTTCATCGTTGCTGGCTAAGATGATTGATTTGCAATTAGAAATAAAAATGTACGTAGACCCCGAGCGAAGAAAGAATCCCGTTGTGGAGGCAAAAGTTGAACGTATCAAGGAAATTAAAAATAATGTGGAGGAAGCTGTGAAAACAATGCGATCGACTGATAAAATAAAAATGGATTTTTTAACCAAGCAGTTGAAGGATGCCGAAACACAACTGAATCGATTACCGGCATCGGAGCGCCAACTTATTGCGGTGCAGCGAAATTATTCGTTACTGGAAAACCTATATGTGTTCCTCATGCAAAAACTTTCGGAGGCCGGTATCTCCAAAGCAGCCAATACTTCAGACATTAATTTAGTGAATCCACCGATGCGTGGAGCTGCCATATCGCCTAAGCCTACTCAAAATTACACCATAGCATTAATTATGGGGTTGGCTATCCCTTTGATCACATTTATTTTATTTGAGATTACTAATAATAAAGTACAGTCGAAAGAAGATATTGATAAAATGACTTCTATACCTTTTATTGGAGGCATTGGGCACAACCCACTTACTACCAACCTCACAGTAAAGGAGAAACCTAAATCGGGGGTAGCTGAATCGTTTCGGGCACTACGGTCGAACCTGAATTATTTTACCTCTAACAAGGCCAAGCAAATATTTATGGTTAGCAGTTCCATCAGTGGCGAGGGCAAAACATTCACAACGATCAACCTGGCTACCGTATTTGCCTTATCTGGTAAACGAACCTTGATAGTGGGAGCTGATATGCGCAGGCCAAAAATTTATGAAGACTTTCAACGATCAAACCAAGTTGGCTTGAGCACCTACCTCTCCGGGTTATCTGAATTTAAAGATGTAATTCAGGACACTGAAATTGAAAATTTATTTTTGATTAGTGGTGGTCCGGTGCCACCGAATCCATCAGAACTGTTGCTAACCGACCGCTTTGATCAATTTATTAAAGGTGCGCTTGAGCAGTTCGATTATGTAATTATTGACACTCCACCGCTAGCCTTAGTTACCGATGCGTTTGTGATTTCAAAATTTGTTGATCATACTGTTTTTGTGTTGCGACAAAATTATTCGCCAAAGGAATTTGTTCGCAGTATCGATGAGTATCATCGCTCGGGTAAATTAAAAAGCATCAGCATTTTGCTAAATGATATTTACAAGTCGGGTCTTGGCTATGGTTACGGTCAGGCCTATGCCTATCATTATGGGTATGGGTATGGAAAGAAAAATAATGGCCAAGGTTATTATTCTGACTAACCTCCATGTCTTTAGGTAAGAAGGTTTTCAGTAGTGCTTTTCTTTTACTGGTCAGAAAGATCTGGAGTAATGTGATCAATCTGATAGTGATGGCTTTTCTGGCCCGCATACTTTCCAAAGAGGATTTTGGTCTGCTTGCTATCAGTTCTGTTTTTCTAAGCATTATCAACACGCTGGCCACATCAGGCATTGCAGAGTATGTTGTGTATTATGACGGAGAGGACAAACCCGAAAAACTTAATGCTGCTTTTTGGCTAAACTTATTTCTGACCATTGCAGTAGTGGTGGTTGTAGTGACTACCGGACCGTGGTGGGCCGATTTTTATGAGAACAAAAAAGTGTACAGCCTGCTGCTGCTTTTATCCGTTTCGTTTTTTTTCGAGATGGGCTCAACTATTCCGAGAGCATTGCTGCGAAAAGAATTGGAGTACAAATCACTGGTATATTATAGTACGGTATCTATGACCATGATATCAGTAGGTAAATTGATAGCAGCCTGGGCAGGTTTTGGAGTATATAGTTTGGCCTTACCGCAGGCATTGGTTTCTCCTTTCCTGATGCTGGCGTTTTTCTTAAAGACAAACTGGAAACCTTTTGCAACGATTGGGTATGCTCACTACAGAGCGATTATTGACTACAGCAAGCACATCATTGGAGGAAGAGTATTGACCAAGTTAGTGAATGAAGGAGACAATCTGATAGTAGGAAAATTTATTGGTTTGGAGGGATTGGGTATTTATGCATTAGCATTTCAATTGGCCAATCTGGTTACGTCAAACGTTGTGGTTTTAGTAAATGATATTTTTCTTCCCTTGTTTAGTAAGGTGAAGGGCGATATCGAGCGCTTACGGCAAGTCTATTGTCGAATGATTCAATTTTTGAGTTTCATTTCTTTTCCCCTGATTACTGCGCTGGTCATAGCGGCTGAACCCATTGTTTATTTTATCTATGGCGAAAAATGGAATGACGCAATAGTGCCTTTTCAGATTTTATGCGCTTTTGCATTGGGAAGATCATTGAGTAGCCCTTCCAGTTCACTATTCGGTGCGCTGGGAAGACCCGACATAGGCTTCAAGTTCACTTTATATTTCACTCCTTTTTTTTTAGCATCCATATTTTTTGGTAGCCAGTTTGGAGTTGTGGGAGTAGCACTAGCCACAACCATAGTGCGGGTTGCAGGTTCTATCATTTCATTGTATTTATCTTTGCGCCTGATCCAATTACGGTTGGCTGATTTGTATAGACTCATCAAAAGTAATTTAGTAAGTTCATTTCTAATTTTAACATTATTTTCGTGGTCGTTCTTTACCTCATTTGAGGAAGAAAAATGGATTTTATTAATTGTTATTCCGTTCATTCTTTACATTCACATTATGTTGCAACGTCTTTTCTTTTATTCTAACCTGATTTTGTTTTTTCAGGAGTTAAAAAAATATTTAAAAATAGGATACGGCTTGCTGAATAAAATCTTCTTTTTAAAGGATCAATCTGTATAATGGAACTCACATCAAAAAAATATTGGCAGGATTACTATCAAGAAGCATCGGAAGACAAACAGACTATCATCAAAGTTTGTGGTGCCTACGATTATTTTTGGGATCTGATATTGAAAAGCTGCGCGCAACCACCGCAGTCCATTTTAGAGATCGGAGCATTTCCGGGCCGCTACCTGGCGTATCTTTCCTCACGTTATAAAATTCAGGCAACCGGTATTGACTTTAATCCGGATGAAGAAAAATTCAGCCGATCCATGCATGCTATGGATGTTGAAAATTACAATTACATCTGCACCGATTTTTTAGAGCATAAGCCAACTCCTGAATACGATCTCGTTTTTTCGAACGGATTTATTGAACACTTTACCAATTACGTTGAAGTCTTAGATAAACATGCTGCCTATCTGAGGCCCGGAGGAGCAATGATGGTGATGATTCCCAACAAAAGATATTTACGCAAAATCTACGGATACTTACTGGACTATAAAAATCTGAAGGCTCATAATCTGGAATGCATGCGTTTGGATTTATTTGAAGATTTTGCAAAGCGCAATAACTTGAAAATTGATTACCTGTCATACTATGGTGGTTTTGGATTCAAAGTTCATCAGCCACTATCTTTTTTACAGCGCGTTATCTATCATCCCATTCGGTTTTTATCAATCAAACTACATGGTGTGTTAAGCAGAAATCCTTCTAAGTGGTATAGTGGTACTATCGTAGCTGTGTTCTCCAAAACGCTTTAATGAAGAATCAATGAAGATGACCAGAATATTAATCATCGGCATTGGTAATCCAGTTCCCTCTTTTATTCATCGAAGGTTGGTGGCACTATTGCATGCAGGCGTTAAGCTTACCATTGTTGCTGAGCATGGACAGTCAATCGATTTGCCAAAGGCTCGTGTTGTCCGCATTGGTGGTAAGCAAAATAAAATACAGCAACTGTTGTCCTTCATCAAAGTCTGGACAAGGCCGCATCTTTTTTTTCGCCTGCTTTCTGTTCGACCCGAACTGACTCTGGTGCAGCGCTGGCGGTGGGCAGTAAAATACTTTCCCATCACGCGCACAAAAGCACCCAGTGTTATTCACATTCAATGGCTTTCTTCCGTACCGGATTTTCAATGGCTCAATCGCTTTTTCAATTGCCCGTTGGTGGCGAGTGCAAGAGGAAGTCAGCTTACGGTGTATCCGTTAACCCGACCCGGTTTTAAAACCACAATAAAAGATGCTATTCAGAAAGTGGATTACATTCATTGTGTTTCCAACGACATGGCCTTGGCGTGTATGCACTTCGGTGCTACTCAGCAAAAAGTATTCGTTAATTATAATGGCATTGATCTGCAGAAATTTCGACCGCGTGAGTCAAAGCAAACTGAAAAACATTTTACCATGATTTCAGTGGGCGCGATGATGTGGCGCAAAGGGTTTCAATATCAATTGCAACTATTGAGTATGCTGGTAAAGGAAGGACGCAATGTACACCTGCTTCTTCTTGGTGATGGGCCCGATCGTGAAGGACTTCATTATTCTGCTCACATGTTAAAAGTAGATCAGCATGTTACGTTTGCTGGCAAAATTAAGGCGAGTGAATTGCCCGATTGGTTAAATCGCGCGGATGTGTATTTATCTACAAGTGTTGCTGAAGGTTTGGCGAACAGTATAGTGGAGGCAATTGCTTGTGGATTGCCGGTGGTCGCCTTTGCCTGCGAAGGCATGGAAGAAGTTTTGGAAGCCGGTGTAAATGGTTTTATTTTGCCGGTTGGCGATCTGGATGGAATGGTGGAAAAGATCCACTACTTGATGGATCGTCCGGAAGAAAAGAAAAAGATGGGAGCAAGCGCGCGAAAACATGCTGTTGAAAAGTTTGATGAAGGTGAGTGGGTATCGCGCATGGTAAAAAAATACGAATCGATTGAAAGAAAATAATACATCCCGCATCCTCATTGCTGGCCACGAAATAGGAGGGCAGATGCAGTTATTGGCAGAGACGTTTCGCAAGCGCTGGCTGCAAGCTTCATCGGCAGCCTACAACGATGACTTTCGCGGATATCAAAATGATATCATGTTAGCGGGTAAAGGATTTAAGGGTAATCTTGATCGCTTTCTTTTTTTTATCTGGGCGCTGAAACACTATCAGGTATTTCATTTCTTCTGGGGAGTGAGCATGTGGAACTGGTGGCGTTTTCATTTGTTGGACTTGCCAATTCTAAAACTCTTCGGAAAAAAAATAGTAGTTCATTTTCGCGGGCTCGATGTAGTCGATATAAAACACTTTGATTATTTGCGCGAAAAAAACCGCGGAGTAAAACTAGAAAAGCCTCCCTTGAGTCGTCCCGATCAACAGAAGAAATTAAGGAAGTGGTTGCGGTATGCCGATGTGGTGCTGGTATCAGAGCCTGATCTTTTTGAAGTGGTGCCAACGGCTACCTTGTCACCGCAGGTTATTGATATAAACTATTGGTCATCTACACGTAAACCGTTATCGGAGCAAGATGGAATCATCCGCGTAGTGCATGCACCATCAAGCAGAAGAAAAAAAGGAACTGACTTTATTGAAGAAGCCATTGTGAGATTAAAAAGTAAAGGGCTTCCGGTTGAGCTTGTACTCGCAGAAAAACTGCCGCATCATAAAATCAGAGAGCTATATGAGATGAGCGATATTGGTGTTGACCAGGTATTGTATGGCTGGCATGGAAAGGTTTCTGTAGAACTGATGGCACTGGGTAAACCGGTGATTTGTAACATTGATTCTGAATTGAGAAAGTATAGACCTGATCTACCAATCATTCATGGCGCACCAGAAAATCTTGAAGCAGTGTTGGAAGATCTGATTCTCAATCCTGAAAAGCGAAAGGACCTCGGTCAAAAATCAAAAGCGTATGCCGCGCAATATCATGATGTAGAGGTAGTCGTGGATGAATTACTCGACCTCTATGGTATTTCTGAAAAATCACACGTAAAAGAAAAGATTGATGATGCACAGATGTGGTAACGCAGCGAAATACAAATGGTCATGAAAGTTTATTTATCCAGAACAGTATGAAGTTTCTGATTCGCTACAGTTGGGTTGCATTGATTATCGTACAAGTAGCGTGTGTATTTTATTTTTTTGGAAACACTCCGAATGAACACGGCATTCACAATCGCGATGCTTTTTCATATTACATACAGTGGAGTAGGATGGCGGACACCTTTAATCCGCTAATCGATCCAGTATTGAAAGATCCGGGGCATGACCTGGTGCGCATTCCATTTTCATTTCCACATTTTGTATTGGGACTTACCTCAACGATACTCACACCATTCTATGCGTATCTGTTTTGGTGTTGCGTTGGTGTACTGTTAAGTTATGCTAGTCTTTTGCTGTTGGCTCGTTCATTTGGTTTTAAAGATTCAGGCGCACATGTTGTGGCGCTGCTTCATTACACCTTGTTTCATTTAATTTCACAACTACCTCCCTTATCTGGTAAGCAGTTTGGTTATGTTTTGGATGCATTAATGTTATCACCCGAATCGCTTTTGCATTTCGGGCCGCGTCAGTATCCACATGATATCTTTTTCTATCCGCTCTTGTGCACGTTGATCGCGCTTACTCTTTTTGGAGTGAAGAAGATGAAAGCACAGGAAGTAATCTCCTTGAAGCACGTGTTACTTTGGGGAGGATTATGTGCGCTTCTTCCTTTCAATTACCTCTATCATTGGTTTCAGTTTGCTGTGTTGTTGGGCATTCTGTTGATTGCCGGTACAGCACTTCGCTGGTGGAAGCTCGCTGATTTTTTTGGGCAGTATGTTCGCGTGAGCTGGACTGTGATCAGTGTTGGAATACTCTGGATCATTGTCATTTTAATTCAAAACCATCAGCTTGCCGATGAAGAAGGATATCGCTTCGCGCTCATGGGAGGTCTCACGGAAGCTCGTTTCGTTTTGTTGCCCACTGGACTTCTTACACGAATACTACTTTGGAGTATTGTAGCATTGGTAGTGTTACGATTCACACCCGATGCAATAGTGCTGGTTGGTTTTTTATTCGGTTGCGTCATCTTGCTGAATCTTCAGATGATTGTTGGCAAAACAATTCAGCCCGGCCATTGGTCTTTTGGAGTTGACCGGATTTTTGCGTGGACTGCTATTGTGGTGGGTGCCGCTTTGGTGAATCGTTATTTCCAATCTTTTAAATTGCAAATGCTTATCGCTACCTGGATTGTAGTGATCTTTTATTTTGCAGGTCAGTCATTCGTTTCGTGGAAATCATTTGAACGCATCTCGCGCTGGGATACAGAACGGGCAGAAGCCATTGACTTTCTTAAAGCTCAGCCTGCCGGAGTTGTTTTGGCTCCGGAGATTTGGTTAGAGACGGATATCCTCACGCACACGAAGCATTATAGTTTTTTACCACGCGGTGCGCAGTCAGCTGTTTCTCATCGCGAACAAATGGAAAGGCTAACACATGCAGCGTTAATGTTGGGATACAGCGAACAAGGTTTTATGGATTGGCTTCAAATCCGAAGCGTACGATTTTTTGGGATCCTCTATGGGACAGATAAGGAGTTTAGTTCAAGCCTGTATTATGACAAGAGCAAACAACAAGAGGTAATTGATTTTAATGAGAAGCATTTACTTCCTTCGTGGGATAAGGCGGAGATTAATCACTATATAACATCCACTGATTTGCTGGCCAAACAAGTGGATTGGATTGTGCTCTTTTCTGAAGAGCAGATGCCGTCCGTAAAGGGAAAAATCGTTTTTCAGAATGACCGATACCGAATCATGAAGGTTAGCGCACTCGAACAGAAATCGTGGGGCAACAATGTTCCCATCAAAGAGCAGCGCTATCCCATTGTAAAAATGGAATAGGTATTCTTTAGAATAGTTTACACTCAATCAAAAATGTATTTTTACATCTGATATAAACCGTATGATCGACCCAGAGAATTTCGAGATCCCAGCCTGCGCATTAACGGGCAAAACAAATTACGAGGATTACCCGTGGGGTGCTCATCATCTCAATCTTGCGCAACCGGTCAGGGTTGCAAAATGCAAGGAAACAGGCATGCTTTACTTATGTCCCCGGCCAAGCAGAAAGAATCGAGAAACGATGTTGAAAGGAATTCTTCCGGATGCCTTGCGCGAGTATGGTGAACGTACTTATAACTACGCAGCGGTAGATAAACTACGCACATTCGACTTTGAAGAAAGAGTTTTAATTTTTAACACACTTTTTCCGCAAGCAACAAAATCAATTCTGGATGTTGGTACCTCCAGCGGAAACTTCATGGAGATTGCCATAAAGCATGGATGGCAAGCGACAGGACTAGAGCCTTTTCCGGACGATGTAAAAGTATGTCAGGATAAAGGTCTTGACGTTACCTTAGGTCTTGCCGAATCATTGCCCTACGCTGACAATACATTTGATGTGGTTCATACTTCTCACGTATTTGAGCATTTGGAAGATCCATTGCTGTCAGCGCGTGAAGCGTTTCGCGTACTTAAACCGGGCGGACTTCTTTTTATTGAAGTGCCAAACCAGTTGGATAATTTTGGGTTTCATCGCGATATGCTTTTGCGAAATGTTCAGCAGCGCAAACGCGATATCGCATCCATCCATCATTTATGGTTTTTTGGTAAGACAACCCTTCACCAGTTATATGAGCGCGCTGCGTTCACCAACATCAGCGTAGTCAATAAACATCACAAGACTTTTAGTGGATGGAGGCTTCCGTTCTCTTTGCTGAGCAAAGCATTGAGCAATCTGTTTTATGGAACTTACATCATTCGTGGCTTTGGGTTTAAACCAAAAAAATAGGTGAGCAAACGCGTTGCTTTTATTGTTGGGACACTACAAACAGGAGGTATAGAGCGCTCGGTTACGGATTGGTGTTTGCATCTTAAGTCAAAGACGAATTGGCAGCCTGTGGTGATTTGTATACTAAAACGAAACGGCCCTTTTCTTCAGGTACTGGAAGCAAATGGTATTGAAGTAGTAGAATGTAAACTAAGTCAGCGGGGATTTGTGTTGAAGTTAAGAGAGCTTCTGATCAGACTTAATCCTGACGTAGTACATTCTCAGGTTGCATTCTCCATGCCGTGGCAAGTACTCGGTATTCTCTTGTCAGGATCAAGACGCATTATCTTTACTCAGCAGAATGAATATCAGAACTGGAATCCTCTGGGTGCGCGACTGAGACTCAAGTTTTATTTTTTACTTTTCTTTCCATTCATTGATCACTATACCTGTGTTTCTGAACGCGTACGAGAAAGCCTTTGTGCTTTATCCGGAAAAGCGAAACGTAATTTCTCAATCATTCCGAATAGTGTTAATACCGAAATGTTTTTTCCAGATGTTTCAGAACGCAAACAACAACGAGAGAAGTTGAATCTGAGTGATGCAACATTTGTAGCGGGAGTAGTAGCGCGATTCTCTCCGCAGAAGGGCCATAAATATCTTATTGATGCGATTCTTATTTTAAAAGAAAAACACATTGAAGGTAAGATATTGCTGGTGGGCGTAGGCGATTTAGAAAATGAAATCCGAGAATTGGTTCAGCGACATCAACTGCAAGATTACGTTACGTTTTATGGGCAAGCATTGGCGGTTCATAAAGTGCTGCAAGCATTGGATTGTTTTATTCTTCCATCATTGTGGGAAGGTATGCCACTTGCTCTTTTAGAAGCGATGGCCTCCGGCCTTCCAGTCATTGCTACGGATGTTGCCGGTACGCGTGAAGTAATACGTAATACTGTAAATGGTCTTTTGATACCTTCAAAAAATCCAGAAGCCATTGCCGATGCATTTATACAAATAAAAGAGAATGTAACGATGCGCAATGAACTGGTGCAATGTGCTCTCAATTTTGTTCGTGAAAATTATTCGGTGGATGCGAATATGAAGGCTTATACAAAATTGTATGAACGCTAGAACGATTAAAACGGAGAAGGTTTGGACGACTGAGTTTTTTTTCTTGTTCGTTCTGTCGCTTTCGTATTTATACTGCCTGCCTTTATTAAGAACGGGAGTGGTGTTAGGTGTTACGGCCAGTGAAGTCAGACTTTACGATCTGGTTTTTGTCATTATGTTGCTCTTTTTATTGTTTCCCATGATGAGCCAGATTTTTAAAACATGGAGTAGTATGTCCATGGCACATAAATTTCTGTTGTATTGGGTATTACTAGGTATTGTTGGACTAGTTTTTACATTGATTAATAGTGAAAATCGATTTCTGATTGCTGTTATTCGATACTTCCGTTTCTTTTCCTTCTCTATTGTTTTTGTGTTGGGTTTTATGTTTATCAAAAACAGAAAAACCAGTATTGATTGAATCTGTTTGGATGGCGACATCCACCGAGCCAGTTTTGGCTGTTTTATCTAAAGTGATTGAGCCCGCTTTTTTATCAAAACGGCCTCGGCTTGTAGAGGTGCCAAAATGTTTTGCCTCCCAGGTCACATAAGTATGCGTCGGCTCGATCATGTATGTGGCGCTTTGTGCGCAAGAGATAGAGCTGATAGCGGCTAAACCAAAAGTCAGAGCAATAGAAGACAGTTTCATAGAAAAGACAGCCTTTCAATAATGAAAAATGCTTTGAAGGATACCAGCAGTA
>Ga0209480_10000211_pt1 | contig 51987 bp, 39 predicted proteins | sample JI61114C2DNA_FD_187501 | JGI IMG/M metagenome (GOLD analysis project Ga0209480, IMG submission 187501) | Wastewater effluent complex algal communities from Wisconsin, to seasonally profile nutrient transformation and Carbon sequestration -... | ecosystem: Engineered > WWTP > Effluent > Algae...
CTTTTATAACCTGGAAAACCTGTACGACACGGTTGACAATACCCTGACCAATGACGAGGAATTCCTGCCCAAAGGAGACCGGAATTACGGGTCTGAAATCTATTATAATAAGCTGAATAAACTGGCCACCGTGATCTCTCAGATCGGGACCGAACTGAACCCTGACGGTCCGGCCATACTGGGTGTAGCCGAAGTGGAGAACGATACGGTGTTGCGTGACCTGATCAGCCGTCCGCTGCTGGCTAAAAGGAATTACCGGATTGTGCATTATGATTCAAAAGATATACGGGGGGTGGATGTGGGCCTTTTATATAATCCGAAATACTTCACGGTAGAAGCCAGTGACAAATTATTTGTACAACTGCCCGGCGGTTCCAAAGACGCTTATTTTACCCGGGATATCCTCTGGGTAAAAGGCAAACTTGACGGAGAAACGGTGCATATCTATGTCAATCACTGGCCCAGCCGCAGTGGCGGTGAAGTACGCAGTGCTCCGGCCCGGAATGCAGCCGCTGCCGTTTGCCGGCATCATATGGATTCAATTGCCCGGTTGGAACCACAGGCCAAAGTGGTGGTGATGGGCGATCTGAATGATGACCCGATTAATGAAAGTGTGGCCGGTATAATCAATGCCAGGGGGAAGGAAAAAGATGTTAAACCCGGCGGGATGTTTAATCCATGGACAGAAATGTATAAAAAAGGGATCGGTACCCTTGCCTATCAGGATGCCTGGGGCCTGTTTGACCAGATCCTGATCTCACATGCCTGGTTGAATAAAGGCCAGACGGGTTTTTTTTATTACCAGCCGCATATTTTCAATAAAGAATACCTGGTGGAGAATCAGGGCCGTTATAAGGGGTACCCGATGCGTACCTGGGATGGCAATACCTACCGGGGTGGTTATAGCGACCACTTCCCCACGTATTTATTACTGCTGAAGGAAATAAAACCGCTGAAAAAAGGGTTTTAACTGTAAAGCATTGACTAACAATCGCTTTTAATCATTTTGCTGGTTAAAAAAATCTCTTACCACTACCCGCTTTTTCTGGCCGGAAAGGCTTATCTTTGCCGCCCCAAATCTGGATTCGCAGATTCTTTCCTCAGGTGTGAAAACCCAGGAGGATTGTCCAATGGGAGAAACCGAATTTTTTAACTCACCCTCCTGCGCTAAACCTGCCTGACGGCAGTCAGGGCTTCGGAGGGTAAAACAAGGTAAAATGAACAATTACGAATTGATGGTGATTTTTACCCCCGTTTTGAGTGACGATGAGTTCAAAGCCGAGCAGAAAAAATATGCGAAGCTGGTAACTGATGCCGGTGGCACAATCGTTCATGAAAATCCCTGGGGTCTGAAATCACTTGCGTATCCGATCCAGAAAAAGACAACTGGTCTGTACTGGGTACTGGAGTACACTGCGCAATCCGACTTCAATGAGAAGCTGAAAATCCAGCTTCTGCGTGACGAGAGCGTGCTCCGTCATTTATGCACTAAACTCGATAAATACGCCGTCGAGTATAATGCCAGAAAGAAAAGTGGTGTAAAAACAGGAACCGAAAAAGCAGTGGAGGCTTAATACAATGGCAAAAAATGAAATTAAATACCTGACCGCCATTAAAAGCGACAAACGCGTTAAGAAGTTCTGCCGCTTTAAAAAATATGGCATCCGCTACATCGATTATAAAGATGTGGAGTTCCTGAAAAAATTCCTGAACGAGCAGGGTAAATTACTGCCCCGCCGCCTGTCCGGAAACAGCCTGAAGTTTCAGCGCAAGGTTTCTGATGCGGTGAAGAAAGCCCGTCAGATGGCCTTATTGCCTTACGTAACAGATCTTTTAAAATAACCTCACCCTAATCCCGTCAATGCGGGAGACAGTAACACACAGGTGCTACTGGGTTGGTGAACAAAAAGAAAAAAATGGAAGTAATATTAATTCAAGATGTAGATAACCTGGGTGGTGTGAATGAAGTGGTAAAAGTAAAAAACGGGTATGCCCGTAACTTTTTACTGCCCCGTCAGCTGGCCGTGGAGAACAGCCCGAGCAACCGGAAACAGCTGGAAGAAAGGATGAAACAGGTGCGCAAGAAAGAAGAGAAAATGCTGGCAGAAATCAACAGCGTTATCGCCAAACTGCATGAAGCCCCGATTAAACTGGGTGCTAAAACAGGTACCAGCGGAAAAATCTTCGGTAGCATCACTTCACTCCAATTGAGCCGCGCGATCCGTGAGCAACGTGGTTATGACATCGATCGTAAGAAAATGACGATCCCTGAAGATGTAAAAGAACTGGGTTCTTATAAAGCCACTATCGATTTCGGCAATGGTAAAACAACCGAAGTTGAAATTGAAGTAGTAGCTGAATAAGTCCTGTTTCAACTGATAAAATAAGTCCTCCCCCGGGAGGACTTATTTTTTTGCATAAACGTATCTTTTTAATTATCAATATATTACGATTCAACTCCCCCGCCCTGAGAAAAAATATTATAATCTCAGGAAAAATTCCTTTAATTTGTTATTGCTTTTGGTGCTCTTTCAGTTTTACAAGTCCTGAACCATTCGAAAAACCTTGGAATGTTCATTGGTTACTGTTACTGTTGACACTTTTATTTTTTAAAAACTCTCAAAATGAACATTTACGTAGGAAATCTCAGCTGGAACCTGAAAGATCAGGATTTATCAAACCTGTTTGCCTCACACGGCGAAGTATCTTCAGCCAAAATTGTAACCGACAAATTCACTAACCGCAGCAAAGGCTTTGGCTTTGTTGAAATGCCCAACGACGACCAGGCACAGGCAGCAATCGCCGCCCTGAATGGTACTGAAGTTGATGGCCGTAACATCGTAGTGAATGAAAGTCGCCCCAAGCCTGAAGGCAGCGGTGGTGGCGGTGGCTTCAAGAAAAGAAGCTTCGGCAATGGTGGCGGCGGCGGCGGCTACAAAGGCGGCGGCGGCGGCGGATTCAAGAAAGGCGGCGGCGGATTCAACCGCGACCGTGGTGGATTCGGCAACGATTATTAATTAAACGTCTGCATTATATGCAAAGGGTTTGTATCACAGATACAAACCCTTTTTTATTTCTTCGGGAACATTACAATGCTCAGGCCTTTCCCATTTTTTCTTTTTTGATATGCTCAGATAACCGTAAGGAAATAGCCACCACGGTAAAGGTCGGGTTGATGGCACCGGCCGTAGGGAAAGTGGCCGATCCCGCTATATATAAATTATCCAGGCCAAAGACTTTACAATCCTTGTCCACCACCCCGGTTTGCGGGGTATCACTCATACGGGTGGTGCCGATATGGTGCCAGCCACCGCTGGTAAAATCAGGCATGCTCTGGTCTTTTTCATTCAGCAGAAAATCATATAACCGTACACGCCCGATACCGGCTTCTCCCACGAGCTGACCGACCAGCGTATTCAGTTTACGCACGGTGTATTTATCTATGGGCTGCATAGACCAATGAAGATTGGCCCTGGGAACACCCAGTGCGTCGATCTCATCACTCAGCACCACTCTTGAATCCGGGTTGGGTGCCTGTTCAATACGGGTATATAATTCGTATGACTGAAAACTTTTTTCTTCCTTGGGCGGCGAAATTTTATCCATTACTTTCTGAAAGAAATTCCGCTTGGGGGTAGTACCATAATCATCCTGGTTTTTTTTCAGACTCTTCCGGGGATCATCTTCATTCCAGGTCTGCACGTTGGCTTTTACATTCTTTACCAGCGGTAGCGGGTTCAGGGCCACGGTACCGTTCAGCAGCTGGAATTCCTTCTGTACCTGCGGATGAAAAGCCAGTTCGGCTCTCACCTTTTCAATCTGATACAGCTTTAATTCATCCGTCTTTGTCAGCCAGAGTTCCCCGGTTTTTAATTCCGGGTGTTCCATGAAATAACGCCCCACCAGGTCACGGTCATTGCCCAGTCCGGCCGGAGCCTGTTTATTGGAAGCCATTAATAACCTGGCGGTCTGAATAGAACAACAGGCCAGAATAAAATATTTTGCCTTTACCGTATGGGTACGGCCAGCATGGTTTTTAACCGTTACACTTTGAATATTCTTTACATTTTCACCAGCCGTAATATCCACTACATTGGCATAGGTATACAGGTGAATGTTTTTGGCATTGACCAGCGTGTCTTTATACTTGGTACCAAAACGGGTAGGCGGACTGAAATGCCACATTTTATTCCACACTACATTTTTATCAAGCGGAAGCGGAATCATTTTAGGATCCTTCTTTGTCCAGTATTCCACGTCCCACTCATAAGGTCCCAGGTCGAGTATATCATTGGCTTTCGGGTAATGAGCGGCAATGTCCTGGAGTTTAATGGGCCAGCCGCTATGCGGCACCCAGTCTCTTTTTTCAAAATCCAGTTCATCAAACATGGCACACATGCCCCCCCAGTGCATGGTACTGCCGCCGAAATAATGCAGGCGGCTGGACTTCATCGGGTAGTAGGGCTGACCGGTAAGCTTCCCGTTGTATAACTCCTGTACCTGGTCATCATAATCAAATCCGCCGCCTTCCAGCAATATCACTTTATACCCGGAATCGATCCAGTCCAGCGCGATACTGATGCCGGCAGCTCCGGTACCCACAATACAGATATCCCCTTCAATCAGCGATCCGTTGTCCAGTTGTCTTGCATCAATGTGCATATGATTAGTCTTAGGCGGTTAAGGAAAATAAGGCGCATTGCCGGGCTTCTGTCTGGGTAATAATCCAGCCATTCAATACGAGTGTTTTACGGGCGCTGAATTCGGCCTCCGTTTTTTTCTTGAGCAAAGCGGCAACTGCGTCGCGGTCTTTTTCAGCTACCACCGTGCCGTTATCTTCCTGCAACAGCAGGGCTTTGATTTTATCGGCCTGATTTTCGCCGGTTTTAGCGGCATATTGCTCTCCGATAGCACGGATCAGCGACTCGTCACAAAATTGGCCGAGAATCTCCGGCATCACCAGGGGGTTGTATGATTTCTTGTGATTACGGCTGTAATAAACTGCGGGCACGGTAATGGCGACAGCCGTGGCGGCAGCGGCGATTATAAAAGTCCTTCGTTTCATAGATCAGACACAAAGTACTCATTAAATCCCAGAGTTTATAGCCGCCGGAATGAAATTTTGAGGGTAATATTTATTGTAATCGTAAAAAGAAAACCGGGTAATTTAATCCACTTTCTTCACACTCCCGGCACCGGATACACGCTGACTAACGGTGGCATTGCCTTTGTAACGGACATCCGCTGCACCGGAAACTTCCACATCCAGTTTTACACTGGCAAAAATTTCCGCACTCCCGGCTCCTGATATATCGACATTGGTGTTTTCCGTCAGTAATTCGTAACATTTAATATCCGTACTGCCTGAACCATCCACTTCAAAATCACGGGTTTCACCTTTCAGGGTTACTGTACCTGCCCCGGATAAGGACACCGATACACGGGGTGCCTTGAGATCCAGTTTGGCATCACTGGCTCCGGAAAGATCGACACTGATTTTATCCGAACCTGCCAGTCTGTTTTCACTGAATACATCACAGGCACCGGAAGCACTGATCGTGGAGATGGAAGGACCACTGATATATACCTTTACGGTACGGGACGGTTTCAAACGGATGCCGCTTTTGGTATGCACCGACAACTCCGACCCGTTTCTTTCCACCTGCACGTACTGGAGCAGATTTTCATCTGCTTCCACACGGACAGACTCCACGGAATCCTGTGAAAGATACAGGTCAATGGCTCCACTAACCTCCACCCCGCTGAAATGCTCGACAGACCGGTTTTCGGAACTGATTTTACCATTTCCGCGGACGCGCCGGCCAAATACCCCGCTGCAGGAATTCAGAACAACCAGGGCCAGTATCAGGAGTAAAAAAGGATTTTTCATGTTTCTAGATTATAGTAACCCGAATATACCACGCTTTACGGGCTTTGACGCACCGTTCATAAAAGAGGTTACCCGGTTTTTTCCAGATTTGCCGCTTTCCCGGGTGGGTGCTCCTGTCCGGTTTTCTTTACCTTCGCAGCACTATGACAGAAAAGATACTCATCCTGGATTACGGATCCCAGTATACGCAGCTGATTGCACGTGCCGTCAGGGAAGCCAATGTATATTGTGAGATTATCCCCTATTATAAACCATTTGACATTGAACCCGGGCTGAAAGGCATTATTCTTTCCGGCTCGCCTTTCTCAGTAAATGAAGAAAAAGCGCCTGATACCGATGTGAAAGCGCTGGTGGAAAAAGTGCCGGTATTGGGTATCTGCTATGGAGCACAGCTTACGGCCAAACGCTTTGGCGGACTGGTGGCGAAAAGTGATAAACGGGAATATGGCCGGGCCATCCTCCAACGCAAAATGGATGACCCGATATTCCGGGATATAGCTGAGCAAAGCCAGGTATGGATGAGCCATAGTGATACCATCAAACAATTGCCGGAAGGGTTTGAACTGCTCGCGGATACAGAAAGTATTCCGGTAGCCGCATTCCGTAAATCAGGAAGCGATACGTTTCCACTGTATGGTGTGCAATTTCACCCGGAAGTGTATCATTCAAAAGAAGGAAAAAAATTACTCTATAATTTCCTGGTACAAACCTGTGGCTGCAGCCAGGACTGGACACCGGCCCATTTTATCACCGATACAGTGGACCAGCTCCGGAAACAGATCGGTGACCGCAAAGTAATCATGGCACTCAGCGGCGGGGTGGATTCAACCGTTGCGGCCACCCTGATTCATAAAGCCATCGGCGACCGCCTGTTTGGCATATTCGTGGATAACGGAGTACTACGCAAAGACGAGTTTGAATCCGTATTGAAAATGTATGCACAGCTGGGATTGAATGTAAGAGGCATTGATGCCCGGGAACATTTTTATACCAAACTCGCCGGTAAAACAGATCCGGAAGAAAAAAGAAAAATCATCGGGGCCGGCTTTATTGATGTATTCCAGGAAGAAGCAAAAAAAGTGGACGGAATCGGCCTGCTGGGACAGGGAACCATTTATCCGGATGTGATAGAAAGTGTCTCTGTACATGGCCCTTCCGTTACCATCAAATCCCACCACAACGTAGGCGGATTACCGGAGCACCTGCACCTGGAACTGGTGGAGCCACTCCGTTCATTATTCAAAGATGAAGTGAGAAAAGTGGGGCGTGAACTGGGTATTCCCGCAGAAATGATTGATCGTCATCCTTTCCCCGGTCCGGGCCTTGCCATCCGGATTCTTGGTGATATTACTGAAGAAAAGGTACAGTTATTGCAGCAAGCTGATCACCTGTATATAAAAGCGCTGAAAGATAACAATCTGTATGCAACGGTTTGGCAGGCAGGTGCTATCTTACTGCCTGTAAAGAGTGTGGGGGTAATGGGAGATGAACGGACTTACGAATATACAGTGGCGTTACGGGCCGTAACCTCTGTGGACGGGATGACGGCAGACTGGGCGCATCTCCCCTATGAGTTTCTGGCCTATGTGTCAAATGAAATCATAAACAATGTCCGGGGCATCAACCGGGTGGTATATGATATCAGCAGCAAGCCGCCGGCTACTATTGAATGGGAATAACCATTGGAAAAATAAGCAACTATGAGGATTCAATTTCTGGTACTGACATTCTTTCTGGCCATGGGTCTGAAAGTAACGGCGCAGTCCCCTGCCACGGTTTATAAGATCGCCTTATTCGCCCCCCTGTACCTGGATTCCGCCTTTGACGATCAGTCAGAATACCGGTACGCCAAAAACACGTTTCCTAAATTTATCAATCCCGGTATTGAATTTTATGAAGGCGCCCAGTTGGCACTGGATTCACTGAACAAGGAAAAAGTTCCCCTGGAAGTGCATGTATTTGATACCCGCGCGGCCAACAAAACAATCCAGCAGCAACTGGCCAGTCCGGAACTGAAAAATGCCAGCCTGCTGATTGCTTATTGCAGTGCAAACGAAGTAAAAACCTTTGCCGATGCCGGTCTGCAGAAAAACATACCGGTAGTGAATGTAAACCTCCCCAACGATGGCGGTGTTACCGGCAACCCCTTCTTTGTGATGCTGAACTCCACGCTGAAAACACAATGCGAAGGCATTTACCGGTATATGCAAAAACAATATGCCCTGGACCGGATTGTGGTATTTCGTAAGAAAGGCACACTGGAAGACCGTATCAGAGGCTATTTTGATGACTTTGCTAAAAGTACAAATGGAGTACCCCTTAAGCTGAAATATGTGGAGCTCACTGACAGCTTTCAACTGAAGCAACTGATGCCCCATCTGGACAGCACGCAGCTGACACTTTGCGTGGCCGGCAGCCTGGATGAAAATTTCGGAAAAAGACTGACGGCGCAGCTGGCTGCATTAAAAAAACAGAATTATAAAGCCACCGTAATGGGTATGCCTACCTGGGATGGCATTAAGGATTTTACCCGTACAGAGTACCGTGGAATCGAAATCATCTACAGCACGCCGTTTTATAATCCGCGCACTGATAAAGTAAGCCAGAGCATTACCAATGTGTTTAATACCCGCATGTTTGCCAGGCCAAGTGATATGGTTATGCGGGGATATGAAACCATATGGCGTTTTGTAAAACTGCTGACCACGTATAAAAACGACCTGGCTTCCAATCTCAGCCGTAAGGAGTTTAACCTGTTCCGGGAAATTGACATACAACCTGTCCTGAACCGGCAGACTATGACCCTGGAATATTTTGAAAACAAGAAACTATATTTCCTGAAATGGCAGGACGGGATTATCAAGTCGGTGAACTGATTTCCCGTTTTTTCCAGCAACCGCTGTACCGGCAATGCCATCTTCCAAAGGATATACGATTATACACACATGGCTTGAAGCAAAAAGCTTCAGGCCATTTTTATTTCAGCAACAGACATGGGAGCGGATTGGCAAAGGAGAAAGCGGGCTGGTGAATGCCCCTACCGGTTGCGGCAAAACTTATTCCGTATTTCTGGGTACACTTATCCGTTATATCGACACACATCCCGCGGATTACCGGCAACGGAAAAACAACGGACTGCAGCTGATCTGGATCACTCCATTACGGGCCCTGGCTAAAGATATCGGGCGGGCCATGGAAGAAGTGCTGACTGAACTGGACATTCCCTGGCGGGTCGGTATCCGTAATGGGGATACCCCCGTGGCAGAAAGAGCCAGGCAGAAAAAAGCGGTACCGGAAATCCTGCTGATTACACCGGAAAGCCTTCACCTGTTACTGGCACAGAAAGGATATCCGGAATTGTTCCGTTCATTAGCAGTAGTGGCCGTGGATGAATGGCATGAACTGCTGGGCAGTAAACGGGGTGTACAGGTGGAACTCGCCGTATCAAGACTGGTGGCCGTTACCGGAAACAAGGTAATGGTATGGGGTATTTCCGCCACCATCGGCAACCTCGGGGAAGCAAAAGAAGTCCTGATGAGTCCGTTAAAAAAAACGGGTGTAACTATTACCGCGTCAATGGATAAAAAACTGGAAGTGGAATCCATTTATCCGGACGAGATTGAAAAGTACCCCTGGGCCGGGCACCTGGGCATCCGGCTCGCGCATAAACTTTTACCCATTATACAAGAGAGCAGAACCACGCTTATCTTTATTAATACCCGGGGCATGAGTGAAACCTGGTACCAGAGCCTGCTGGACATTTGTCCGGAACTGGCCGGTGCCATTGCACTGCATCATGGCTCCATTGATATGGAACTCCGCAACTGGATTGAAGAACAGCTGCATACCGGTAAACTGAAGGCCGTGGTTTGTACCGCCAGCCTGGACCTGGGTGTTGATTTTCGGCCAGTCGAAACCGTTATACAGGTAGGTTCACCTAAAGGAGTGGCGCGGTTCCTGCAACGGGCAGGCCGCAGTGGTCATCAGCCCGATGCCACAAGTAAAATCTATTTTCTTCCCACTCATTCACTGGAACTGCTGGAAGCGGCAGCACTCCAGTCCGCCATTGCGGATAAAATGATTGAAAGCCGGGTGCCCCTCACCCTTTGTTATGATGTTCTGCTTCAGTACCTGAATACATTGGCCATATCGGAAGGATTTACATCGGAAGAGATGTACCGGGAAGTAACTGCCACTTTCTGCTTCCAGTCACTCAGCCGGGATGAATGGAATCATATTCTTCATTTCCTGACTGAAGGAGGCAATGCCATGCATCAGTATGATGATTTCAGGAAAGTGGACATCGAAGACGGCGTTTACCGGATCAACAGCCGGAAGATAGCCATGCGGCACCGGATGCATATCGGCACCATAGTAAGTGATGCCATGCTGAAAGTCAGGTTTATCACCGGCGGATATGTAGGCGTGATAGAAGAATATTTTATATCACGGCTCGCCCCGGGAGATGTATTTACGCTGGCCGGCAGAAACCTGGAGTTTGTACTGATAAAAGACATGACCGCCCTGGTCCGTAAATCATCGCAGAAAAAATCGATTATTCCCAGCTGGAACGGCGGGCGGATGCCCCTCAGTGCCAACCTGGGAAAAAAACTGCGGCTGATGCTGGACAAAATGCACTCACCCGGTCCAAAAGACATGCCTGAACTGCAGGCTTTGATTCCCTTATTTGACTTGCAGGCTTCGCTTTCACATATTCCTGCAGCAAATGAATTACTGATTGAACAGATTGAAACCAAAGACGGATTCCATCTGTTTGTTTACCCGTTTGAGGGACGGCTGGTACATGAAGCCATGGCTGCCATTCTGGCCTGGCGGATCAGCCGGATCACCCCGATTACGTTTTCATTTGCCATGAATGATTATGGCTTTGAACTGCTCAGTGATCAGCCCATTCCGGTGGACGACAGCAATGTGTATGAATTGTTTTCCCCTGATAACCTGCTGGCCGATATTCAACGCAGTGTGAATAGCACTGAAATGGCACGGCGCAAATTCAGGGATATCGCGGTAATCGGCGGACTCATCTTCCAGGGCATGCCGGGAGAAAAAAAGAAAGCCCGGCACCTGCAATCCTCGGCCTCATTGCTCTTCAATGTGTTCAGTGAATATGATGCCGGAAATGTACTCCTGCGTCAGTCCTATCAGGAGGTATTGGATCAACAAATGGAGGAAGCCCGGCTCCGCGATATGCTGGTGCGCATACAATCCTCCACCATCGTCATCCGTTTCCCGGAACAATTGACCCCTTTTTGTTTTCCGATCAAGGTAGACAGTATGCGGGAAGACCTTTCTTCGGAAAGACTGGAAGACCGTGTACGAAAAATGCAGCAGCAACTGGAATTTGGGAAATAGTTGTTTAGTTTTGGCGACACAACATGAAAAACCCGGTTCCCCATATTCTTCGTCAGCAAACCCTTTGGGTATCACCGGAACGTTGTATTTTCTGGGAAGAAGCAAATACGCTCATACTGGCCGACCTGCACCTGGGCAAATCGGGTCATTTCCGTAAGGAAGGGATCGGTATTCCGCAAAGTATTTACAAAGCGGATCTCCAACGCCTGATGGCCCAGCTTTATCTGTATAAAGCAGACAGGCTGATCATTGCCGGTGATTTCACACACAGTACGGCAAATAAAGAACTTGATCTTTTTATAAAATGGCGGAAAGATTTTTCCCTGTTGCATATTGACCTGGTAAAGGGGAATCATGATATACTGGCAGACAGCTGGTACCAGGAGGCCGGCATCCGGGTAAGTCCGCTGAAACTCCAGGCCGGGCCCTTCTTGTTTTTACATGATCTGAAAGCAGAAAAGGATTTGACGGACGAAGAACGGAAACTATACCGGTTTACCGGGCATCTGCATCCCGCGGTAAGTCTGCGGGGAAAGGGCCGCCAGACCCTTCGTTTTCCCTGCTATTATTTTACACCGGAATATGCGGTATTGCCCGCATTCAGCCGCTTTACAGGCGGTTATAAGGTACAGCCCACCAAGGATGAACTGGTGTATGCGATTGTGGATGACGGCATCATGCGACTGCCTTAACGTTTTTTACGGAGCTGATTATAATCGAGCAGATAGATAAACCGGACGGTCAGTTCATTTCCGTGCCGCAGGTCAAACGTTTTACTGAGATTTCTCCAGTAATTATTCATCCCACTGGTCATCAGTACTTTTTCTTCATTGCCCAGCCAGTTCTTGTAGCCGACAATGATCCGGCTGCCCAGCCGGAAATCCCATGTCAGAAAAGCGTCGACATTAAAAATATTGACGTTGACATCCCGGTTATTGATAAACGCGTGTGGCAGCAGGTTTCCCTCTGTATCTACGTTATGAAAACGGTTGTAGTCCACTTTATTCCAGTAATGGCGGGCGCGCAGTGTGAGGTTAAGCCTGTATGCAAAATTGTAAATACCGGACAATACGGAAGTAAAGGATTGGTTTTTCCGGAAGCCCACAATCGGTTCCCCGTTGGTCTCGCGGAGAAAAGCATATCCCAGCTGGTTTTCCTCCACCATGGTACTGGTTTGCAGATCCAGGGAAAAACGATCGCCAAAACGGTAACGGAGGCCCAGTGAAGCAGACTGATACGTATTGTCAAATTCCGGTGCCTTTGCATACACGAGGCCAAAATTGACATAGGCTTTTTTCCGGCTGTCGGTACTTCCCGAAATTTCCATGGAATAATTGGCGGGATACAATAAAGGACGGCCATCGGTACGCAATTCAAAGTAATTATGCTCCCACCCGGGAATCAACCCGGCCACTACGGAAACATCCCAGAAATTTCTGAACAGCCAGAAAGCCCGGGCCTGTACATCAAATTTACTGTACGCATAGGGTTTGTACAGATACAGCAGCCTTGGCAGCAATGAATAACTGTAATCAATAAGCGAACGGGTGGGCTTATATCTCCGGTAGGAAATACTGCCCCGGTAACTGATTTCATTGGCGGCCTGCAGGATACCCAGATCATTGGGATCATATTGTTTTGACTCCACATTACCGAGCAGGTAATACTGCCAGCTGCCACTCACCTTTCCGTATTTGAGTGTGGCATTATAACCATCATACGGATTGGCGGACCATATTTTGCTGTAACGTGCGGTGCCCTGAAGAGCAAACAGGTTTCGCTTATCATACAGGGCAATATCGATGGCGGATACGTTGGCATCGCGTGCGGCTCCATTGCGGATCACATTCGTATTGGTAAACGTAAGGGAAGAACGGCCACGGAAAGCCTGGTCCAGCACCAGGATATTATAATTCGCCAATGGTTCAGTTTCGATGGTTTGTTCAGCCCCGCTTGTCCTGTCACGCAGAATAGCCTTCATGGGAGCCGTAACGGCGTTGAATACACCAATGCCCAGTTTATTTCTTGTACGTCCGGAAAATTTTACCGCATTGTACAATTGGGTACTGCCGGGGTTTTTCACTATTTCCAGGTTGGGATCTGCCTCAGCCATTGCGGCCACATTGGAATACCCGGAAGGCGTGGCGCCCACCCTTCTTGAATAAAACAATTTTGCTTTATTAAACAACTCGGTTCCTTCGGTAAAAAATTGCCGGTTTTCCTGAAACTGTACTTCATAAGGGGTCAGGTTGTTCACCACATTATCTGAAATCACCTGGCCGAAATCCGGGACCAGGGTGGCATCCAGTGTAAAGCTCTCATTGATTCCGTATTTCACATCCATCCCTCCGTTGCGCAACCATTCATTCAGGTAGGTATTGGTCACGGGCGCGGTACGGTATCCTGTTGTTACATAAGGGGAGAAACTGAGCCGCAGGGGCGGTTCTATATTATCCAGTCCGGCCAGGGTACCAAACTGATTGGCAAATCCGCTGACTTCCGGTTTTACTTCATTCCAGAAGGCGGATTCATTATTGCGCCGGTTAAAGCGGAGAAACTGTATCCCCCAGTCCTGCAGTTCCTTTTTGGAAAAACGGAGTGATACATACGGAATGCGCATTTCCAGCGACCAGCCATCTTTTTGCATACTGACCCTGGATTCCCAAACCGCATCCCATGTTTTATCGCCGTAACTGCCGAACTCTCCGGAATAGGATGCAGACACCCTGGCATCGGATTGTACATTAGCCGTTGTGACCAGGAACTGAAATCCGTTTTGCTTGTCGTGATAGGTATCAAAAAAAACGGAGAAATAATCAACGTCCTTCATCTGTTCACCATCTCTGGCCGTAAATTGTTTACGGATATGTGACGGATCATCATACAGGTATGCCCCGATATAAATTGCATTATTGTCATACAGTAAACGCACTTCCGCATTCCGGGTAGCCGGCATACCGGGCGCCGGGGAGTTCTGGACAAATCCACTCAACACCGGGGCTTGTTTCCATACCTCGTCATGCAGCACCCCATCAATCCGGGGAGCGGTATTTGTTTTTACAGCCTGAGTCGTTTTATCCTGTGCGAAAGAATGAAAACCAAGGAGTAAAAAAAATATGCTGATATACGACTTAAAACGCATTGGCATCTGAATCCTGCAAATATATAGACAAAAAAACAGGTCTGAAGGCTGCCTTCAGACCTGTGGAAAATATACTACGTGATAAAAAACTGATTAATTGATTTTTTTCTTCAGTGAACTTACCTGTTGCTGCAGGTCGGACACAACGGTGGCCAGCTGGTTCATATCCCACCGGTTCTGGCTGCTGGTACGTGAAATCACTACCTGGGCCTGCCACATTTCGATTACTTCTTCGGCATTTACGGTATAGGGATGAAAAATCGGGTTATCGCTGACCAGGGTAAGTTTATTTTTTTGCTTGTTGCTCTTCTGTATCCGTTTATACACGATCCCTTCATTCCGGGAAACCACGATACAGGCCGCATTATTTTTCACTTCCTCCAGGTTATCCACTTTCTCTCCCACTATGACAGAACCGCTGGGGGTGGGGAGCATGGAGTCACCGATGATTTCAAATGCCCGGTAATTGCCACCGGTTAACATCGGGAGGGTAAATGTATTCAGCTCGTCAATAAATTCCGGATCCGCATAACCGGCCAGGTAACCGGCGGCGGCTTTCACAGGCACGAATTGTATTTCCGCTTTCCCTGCACCCAGTTTCATTGAGCGTCTTTTGGCCAGGTAATTGGCTTTATTATCACTGAGATCTTTCCGTAAAATTTCATCGAGTGTCAGCTTGAACATATCACAAACGGATTCCAGTACCTCGATACGGGGTTCTGCCCTTTCCTCTTCATAGGCGCCGAGGAGCGATCGCTTAATATGCAGCTTGTTGGCAAATTCCTCCTGTGTCCAGCCACGCAGCTTGCGGAGGTATTTCAGGTTTTGATTTGATACAGCCATATTATTCTAATTTATTTAGCTGCAAAATACTAATTATTTTAGATTTACCAAATTCAAATTTATGTCCGGCTTGGAGAACCCGGAAAAAACAAGGATTTTTGTGAGGTATGACAACCAAGAAAACCCAAGCCTCCGGAAAACGAGTCCCGGCTGCCAGGCAGAAAGCCCCGGCCCGGGTAAAAGAGAAACCGGTCATCCTGATCACCAATGATGACGGCATCACGGCACCGGGCATCCGTAACCTGGTGGAAGCCGTGCGCGATATCGGAAAAATCGTGGTGGTGGCACCGGATAAACCACAGTCCGGCATGGGCCATGCCATAACCATCGGGCAACCCCTGCGGCTGCACAAAGTGCCCATGTTTGAAGGGGTGGAATCCTGGGCCTGCACCGGCACTCCGGTGGATTGTGTGAAGCTGGCCGTTGATAAAGTACTGCACCGCAAACCCGATCTGTGTCTGAGCGGGATCAACCACGGGGCCAATCACAGTATCAATGTCATTTATTCCGGGACCATGTCTGCCGCGGTGGAAGCGGCGATTGAAAGCATACCTTCAGCCGGATTCTCCTTGCTCGATTACAGCATTGAGGCGGATTTTACCGGCGCCCGGAAATATGCAAAGCTGGTGGTGGAAAAAATGCTGGCGACAAAAATGGAAAAGCACACGGTACTGAATGTAAATATTCCCGCTCAACCCGAAGCGCTGATTAAAGGCATTAAGATCTGCCGGCAGGCCTATGCGAAATATGAAGAGGATTTTATTGAACGCAAGGATCCGCATGGCCGTCATTACTACTGGCTGACCGGGGAGTTTGTCAATTTTGACAAAGGAAAAGATACGGATGTATGGGCCCTCGCACATAATTATGTAAGCGTGGTACCCGTACAATTTGACCTCACTCATTATGGCCTCAAGTCAAAACTTAAAAACTGGGAAAAATGATACTCACTAAAGACAACCTGAAACTGGGTTTAGTACTTGGATTACTGGGACCGATTGCAGGACTGGCGGTGGTTTATTTTGCGCGGTTTTCGTCCTTTACGTTCCTGGAATTTCTCGACAATTTCATCCACGAAAACAAACTGATCACGTCCATTGGTTCCCTGAGTCTGCTGGCCAATGCTGTTTTATTCACTATCTATGTAAATACCAACCGGGATAAAACAGCCAGGGGGATTTTCATTGTTACGCTGATTTACGGCATAGGTATCCTGGTGATGAAAATCTTTAATTAAGCGGCAACAGCAGTATGAAATACTACATTATTGCAGGAGAAGCATCCGGTGATCTGCATGGCAGTAACCTGATCCGGGAAATCCGGAAAAATGATGCGTCTGCATCCATCCGTTGCTGGGGCGGTGATAAAATGAAAGCCGCCGGTGCTGAGCTGGTAAAGCATTACCGCGAACTGGCCTTTATGGGATTTGTGGAAGTACTCATGAATCTCCGTACCATTTTCAAAAATCTTGATTTTTGCCGCCAGGATATTACGGCCTGGCAACCGGATGTACTGATCCTGGTGGATTATCCGGGCTTTAACCTGCGGATCGCCAAATGGGCGAAGAAAAATGGATACCGGGTAATTTATTATATCGCCCCGCAGGTCTGGGCCTGGAAGGAGAACCGGGTGAAGTCAATGAAAGAATGCATTGACCTGATGCTGGTGATCCTGCCTTTTGAAAAAAAATATTTCCGGGAAAAATGGAACTGGGAAGTCAGCTATGTCGGACACCCGCTGGTGGAGGAAACGGAAACCATGATCAGCCGGGAACGGGAAGCGCCCCTTTCCACAAAACAAATAGTGGCCTTATTACCGGGCAGCCGTAAACAGGAAATCAGTAAAAAACTGCCGGTGATGCTGGAAGCCAGCCGTTCTTTTCCGGCTTACCAGTTTATTGTAGCCAAAGCACCGGGTACCGATGAATCATTTTATCAGGACATGCTGCAATCATATCCAGGTGTCAGTTATGTGAACAACCGGACCTATGAATTATTACTGCAATCAAAAGCAGCCCTGGTTACATCAGGCACAGCCACCCTGGAAACAGCCTTATTGGGGATTCCGGAAGTGGTTTGCTATAAAGGTTCCGCCATATCCTACCAGATCGCCAAACGGGTGATTAAGGTAAAATATATTTCACTCGTCAATCTGATAATGGATAAGCTGGTGGTAAAAGAATTGATCCAGCATGATTTTACTGTGGAAAATGTATGTGCGGAACTGCATGAGCTGTTGTCCGGAGGGGAAAGAACACAGCAGATGCGGGAAGATTATGCGAAATTGAAAGCCTTACTGAAGCAGGGCGGAGATGCGTCTGCTGCAGCCGCTGCAGAAATACAAACTTTTTTATCGCAGCCATAATTTATACGCCAGAATCAGCAGACAAAGGATAAAAACCAGCAAGCTGATCCGGTTAATCCCATGCATATAACCGATCCAGGCATCCTTTGGACGATCAGGATCTTTTTTTTTCAAAAAGAGGTATTCGGCCACCTGTTTCCATATTCCCATGGTAAAACATTTAAAGGTTACTCAGCAAAATTGAACCCGTAATCAGTAATACCGGTGTCTTGCCGAAGATTTTTTCTTTCCCCGGTACACCTGGTTAAACAACACAAAGGCGGTACTTATACCCATGAAATTACTGAATATATCCAGCACCGTGAAAGTACGGCCCGGTATAAAAAACTGAAGGAATTCAAAAAAAACGGAGATGGTAAAGATCATCAGGAAGAAACTGACGGACCGGCGTTCATGTGGTAGTATCCAGAGAAGAAAAAGGGTAAACAAAAAATAATATCCTCCGTGCTGGAGAATATCCAGAAAATAGCTGTATTCCATTCCCAACAGCCGCTCCAGGTGAAAATCGGAAAGAGAACTGAGCACCCCGGTAATCAGGAAGCCCAGCACTAACATTAATTTCTTACGGCCACTGAGTCTGACCCTGTTGTCATCCCTGTACGTGCCGCTTGTATTATGTATCAGAATTCTTTTCAACACGCAAATGTACATCAAGTCTGCCAACTCCATAATGAAGCCTGAAAAAGATCAGTACGCGTTTTTATCCCCTTTTATGGTTACATAGATAGTGAGGAAAATAATCCGGATATCGAGCCAGAGGCGCCAGTTTTCCAGGTACCAGATATCATGTTCAATCCGTTTACGCAATTGTTCCCTTTGTTTGATCTCACCCCGGTAACCGTGTACCTGTGCCCAACCGGTAACGCCCGGTTTTACAAAATGCCGTACCATATACTCATTCAGCAGCTGGGAATAATCTTCCGTATGACGGAGCATGTGTGGCCGCGGACCCACAATCGACATGTTTCCGATAAGTACATTAAAAAACTGCGGCAATTCATCAATATTTGATTTACGCATAAAACGTCCTAGCGGGGTAATCCGGGAATCGTTTTTAGTGACCTGTTTTACATCTGCTTCTTTATTTACACGCAGTGTACGGAATTTAAAACAGCGGAAAGATTTATTATCCCTGCCGGAACGCAGCTGCACAAAAAACACCGGGCCTTTCGAATTCAGTTTAATCAGGAGCGCAATGATGGGCACCAGCCAGGAAAGCACGAGAACGATTACGAAAAAACTGAAGGCCAGATCAAACATGCGTTTCTTAATCCGGGCACTGATATCATCCAGGGGTTCCGAGCGTAATGACAGGATCGGAATATCCTCCACAAAATCGATATAGATATTCCGGTTCACAAAGAGGTGGAAGTCCGGAACAAACTTAAACCGGATCATATTGGTTTCCGCTGCCTGAGCCAGATCATACACGTACTTATTGGACTCCGGGGAAATCGTAGAATAGATTTCATCGACTTCGTTTTCGATCGCATAGGCTATACATTCTTTCCGGTTGCCGAGAATCGGCAGCACGGACAATTCATTTACCAGGTGTTCATCTTCAAAATACCCCTGTACCGTAAGGTTTTGCCGGCCATACATAAAATGGCCTACCAGCCGTTTGGACAAATCATTATACCCCAGTACAATTACTTTTTTATTGAACCGGTTCCCCTTCTTCAGGAAAAAGGCCAGCATGGAAAACAGCATCCGGGTAAAAAACAGCAGCAGTCCGAATCCCAGAAAACTCAGCACGACAAAGAGCCGTGAATAATTATAATTGTACAGGAATATAAAAGCCAGAATGATGGCCACGAATAACAGAAAGGCGCGGACCGTCTGCCGGCTGAAATATTCAAAGTTGAAGTGATTGCTCCTGATATATACGGCATTAATATAGGCGGCGGTCAGCCAGCCCATATTACTCACAATGAAAAATACATTATACTGTTGCCCGCTCCGGTCGAGCCGGTCGATCGTGACCGCAAGTACCAGGTGTACGGCATTCAGGGCAAACAGGTCCATGCCCGCAAAAAATATCCTGAATATACCCTTACTGTTATTGTTCGGCATACATACCAGCTTTAGTGGAAAAATAGGTAATTGTACTGTCTGCCATGGATATTGCGTTGTATCTCATTTCCCGTTTATTGCTTTCCGTTGCCGGAAAAAATAGTTTCATGTTGTTCCGTTACCGTATCCCAGTTAAACTCTTTTCCGGCCCGTTGTTGTGCTTTAGCCGCCAATGCCTGCATAGCCGGATAATGCTGCTCCGCATACTGTATCTGTTCGGTAAGAGATGCCGGATCTGCCTTCTTAAAAGTGATGGCTGTATCCTGCACGGCATAAAGATTTTCATCAATATCGCTGACGATCAGCGGCACACCCAAGCCCATTACGGTCAGCACCACAGGTGAAAGGCCTTCCACATCAGAGGGCTGTATATAACAATAGGCATTCAGCATCAGGCGGGTCACATCATCCCCATACACAAAACCGGCAAAAATCACATCCGGGCCGGCCATTGCGTGTACTTCCTGTTCGTAGCCGGAAGGATTGGGCGATCCCCCGATCAGCACCAGTTTTTTGGATGACCCGGATTGCTGAAAGGCCGGGATTAAATAATGCAGCCCTTTATCAGGGATAAAACGACCGACAAAGAGATAGTACTCCCCTTTCTTCAAACCGTACTTTTCAAGAATGGCATTGTTTTCCATCACCGGTGCCACTTCACTGCCAAACGGAATAAAGGCAAATTTCTTATTGAACTTTTTTTCAAAATACTGCCGGGCGATCACGTTATCAAAAATGATATTGGTCGGAAAATAAGCGCTGATATAAGAAGACAGCTTCAGGTATACCTTACCATACCAGGGCCATTTGTCCCTTTTCCAATCCACTCCATCCTGGCTGATAAACACTTTCTTTCCAAAGAGCCGTAACGGCAGGGCCCAGATGCTGTTCCCCCCGTTCTGAATGTGAACGATATCCGCCGTATTACGGAATATAATATCCATGGTGGAACGGAAAGAATGCCAGAGTGTATCAAATCCTTTTCTTTGCACGGTCCGGATCGTTTTGATTTTTACACCCTTGTATTCCTTTATATCCACATGTACATCCGGGTATCGCCTGTTATAGGCCACCACGCTGTGTCCACGGCTGACCAGCCGCGGGAATAATTCCATCGCGAATTTATCAGCCCCGGCGGCCCCTTTGGCCGGAGGCAGGGTTCTGAAACCAAATGCGGCAATACGTAACTTTTTCATTAGTCGAGATATCCTTTATAATACTTATCCATGTACTGGTGTAATGCAGTTCGCCAGTCCTGCATCAGGTTGATGTTACGCAGGTTCAGTTTGCGGTTGACCAGGCGTTCGCAGGGCGGACGCTCGGCGAAATAAGTATCCTTGAAGAAATCTGATTTCACACTGGTGATTTTTACCTGGCCTTCGAGACCAGTCAGCTTCAACAGTTCAGCCGCCACTTCCAGCCGGCTGGTTTCACCGCCACAAACCATGTTATACAGTCCCCAGTATTCTTTTTCTATCAGCGCTTTTACGTTACGTGCAAAGTCATGGGTAAAAGTCGGGGTACCGTCTTTATCATCCACGATAAACAACTCCTTCTTCCCGTCCTTCAGCTGCTTCATCAGTTTCTGGATAAACTTTTTATCCTTCGACGGACCCGCACCCATCATCCAGCCGGCACGGCAGATCAGGAAACGTTTGGCATTTTCCGCCACATATCTTTCGCCCATGTACTTGGAACGGGCGTATACACCCAGCGGGTTGGGCATATCCCAGTCATCGTACAGATCTTTGGCACCATCAAAAATACCAGCCGTACTGATATACAGCAGGGGAATATCCAGGCTGTTGGCAATATACACGGCGTTTTCCACGGCCAGTGTATTGGTGGCATAGGTGTCTTCCGGATTTTTCTCACAATATTCCAGATCGGTATAAGCACCGAGATGAAATAAGTAGTCGGGTTTGAAGTCCTTTACATCTTTTGCATAGGCATCGTAATCCCGGAAATCCAGAAAAGATAACCAGGTATCATTGACATCCTTATCGGTACATTTTAATTCGTAACTGTCTTTAAACTGCTGATGGAAGGCTTCTCCCAGCATTCCGCCACAACCAGCGATGTAGATTTTTTTGCTCATAGTTTTTGATTGAAAGTTCGGTTAAATAAGAGTTTTAGAAGTTCAGGGTTTAAGGTTTAAAGTATAAGTTTAAAGGTTATGCTGTATTTGCCTGTTGCTCCCGGATCACCCGGTCAATAATGGCCGCATTGTTCCTGGTGGAAAAATGTCGGGTAATATGTTCTTTCAAATGTCCGGCATACCGCTTCCGTTGTTCCCCTGAGGCATACAGCTCCACCAGAGCGGCTTTCATTTCAGCAGTATCATTTAACCGGGTCAATCGTCCCGAAACCCTGTCCTCCACATAATTCCGGGTGGAAGGTGTATGGGTGATAATGACCGGTTTTGACAATAAGGCAGCACGTATCATCACGATCAGTCCGCAGGGTGCGGTGCTGTTCAGCGGCAGAAAAACGATCCGGCTATTTTCCAGCAGCTCATAAAACAATTCCTGCGGGGTATCAAAATACATCCGGAGATTACCTGGTATATTTTGCCCTTCAGGAAAATTCTTTTTTCTGGCCACGCCGACAAACCGGAGGTCAGGTAATGCTTCCGCACAACGGATCAACCCCTCCCAGTCACGGAATGCATCCCCGCCGGTAAATACATAATCACCGGTTTCGGCAAATTCCGCCTGCCTGTAATTCTCATCATACGCATCATGCAATACAAACATACGGTTCAGTGGAAAGCGGAACTGTTGTGCATATTGCGCAGCCAGTTGTTCATCATTCACTGAAACCATCAGGTTTTTATTTCCAAAGGCCGTATTATACACCAGTTTCCTCAACACGGCATTCAGGAATCCTTTCCGGTGAGCAATCATGTTGAGTGCGATCAGTTTTCTTTTTATAAAGAATACACGGCAGAGAAAAGCACCGATAGCTCCGGCAACAAAGTTCCAGTGTATGATCGTATCACCTTTCTTTGTTGCGTTGATTCCTTTTATGGCCAGCCTGAAATATCGTCCCCACAAACGGATCATCCCCAACCGGGATGTTTCATCCCTCGGATCATAGCTGCCAAATCCCAGCAAAGCGGTTTCCCGACCGCGTTGTTGCAGCTCATCTGTCAGCCAGAATTTTGTCTGGCTGTCCGTTTTCCAGTCTACCATTACAACTACTTTCACTGTACGGACTCTTTTGTTCGTTTACGGGTCGTCAACACCCGGTTAAATACTTCTTCCAGTTTCCTGTAATGAGCCTCTGCCGAATACGCGGTGGTGAGTTTGTGATACGCATTCTCCCCCAATTGCCGGCAACGGGCCGGATCAGCCAGCAAACCGGTGATACAGACACGCAGTGCTTCCGCGTTCTTTGCCGGGAATAATAATCCGGTATACCGATCATCCACGATTTCTTTCAAACTGCCACTGTCGCTGGCCACAACCGGTTTCCGGAAGGCATAACTTTCGAGCACGCTGTTCGGAAAGTTTTCATACCATTCGGCCGGCATTACGGTAAAGGCGCAGGTGCGGAGGTATTGCTGGATCGCGTCAAAATTCAACTGTCCGGTAAATTCAATCCGGTGTTCTTTGTCTTTCAGAAAATCAACCAGCACTTTATCATATCCACCGGAAGCCGAGCCGATAATCACCAGCCGCTGTCCGGTATTCACAAAGGCTTTTACCAGGGTCAGTAATCCTTTTTCCTCTTCCAGCCGGCCCACATACACCGCAAACGGCTCATACGTGATGGCCAGAGAATTGTCCGTATTTGCAAAATTGAAAAATGTCGGAATACAGTTCAGTTTTTCTGCCGGCACTCCGAATTGCTGAAATTTTGACAAGGTGAAACCGGAAGGAATCACATATGCGTCGATTTTATTCTTTACTTTCAGCAGATCCTGCAAACCGAGGGCGGATGCTTTCACCGCTGAAAGCAGGTATGAATTAAAGACACATTTATTGATGACCGCATTCCAGCGTGATCCGCTCAGGCAACGTTCGCAGGTGTCTTTTTTATTATACCGGTAAAACAGGGCATTGGCACAGATCTGGCCGAAGTCAGAGGCCCTGTACACCACGGGAATATTATGTTTGCGGGCCGCATCAAAAATGGCCGGCGATATTTTATTCTGGTAATGGAGTACATATACCAGGTCCGGCTGTACTTTACGGATCAGGGCCGACAACTTTTTCTTTGCCTCCCGGGAATAAAACATCCGGATCAGAACTTTGAAAAATGTTTTCGGACTTTTTTTATTGTACTCATTATAGTATACTTCTTTCCCGGAACCAATAGGCGACATGAAATAGTCTTCATATTCCGTCGGTTGATTCAGACTGCTTTTTACACTGAACGGCACCACTTCATGCCCGTGCGACTCGAGGACCTGCTTAATATTAAACAGGTAACGCTCAGGTCCACCGGATACAAAATAGCGGTAATTGACAATTATAATTTTCATAAGGAAACCGTATCAGGGTAACAGGTTTTAATGATTACTCCATCCAGCGTTCCCACCACATCTGGAACATGATCAGCAGCCAGGTGGGTGTTTCACGACCGGCCACACCAGCTATAAACTCCTCACGGATTGACATCGCTTTCTCCACGTTCAGCAGTCCGTGTTTTGCAAACTGCTTTTCATTTATATAATGATACAGGTATTCCTTCAGGTCGGTTGTCAGCCATTCATGCATCGGAATGGAGAATCCCACTTTCGGACGATCCAGGATGGATTTGGGAATGTACTTATGCGCAATATTCTTCAGCAGGTACTTGGTGGTTCCGTTATGGTACTTCAGATCAGAAGGCAACTGCGATACAAATTCCACAATCCGGTGATCCAGCAGCGGCTCACGGCCTTCCAGCGCCACACTCATGGTGGCCCGGTCTACTTTAGTCAGCACATCGTCCACCATATAGGAACGGTAGTCCTGGGCCAGTATCTTGTTGATAAAATCGTTGTTGTCGTTCAGCGGCGCGATATCATCGAGCAGGTCTGAATCATCGTCATAATTTACAATCAACGCATTCAGGTCATTGTAATTCAGGTGACGGTTATAAATATCAGCCAGCCCGGTTGTTTTGTAGGTATTCAGCAGTTCATTGATCCGGTGAACCTTGTGTATTTTACGCAGACCGGGGGCTACTTTGATAGAGGCATTGGATACCACCCGCATGGTATTTAAAACGGCAACGGGCACTTTCCGGATAAAATTGTTGACCTTTTCCTGGTGATGATATTTGGTATATCCGGCAAAAATCTCATCACCGCCATCGGCCGACAGGCTTACCGTTACCTGCTGACGGGCAAAGCGGCTGACCAGTGTAGTAGGGATCCCTGAGCTGTCGCCAAATGGTTCATCATAGATATCGGCCATCAGGGGAAAGATATCCTGTGCTTCCTTCGTGGTGCAGTATAACTCGTGATGATCGGTACCCAGGTGTGCCGCGATTTGTTTGGCATAGGGCGCTTCATCCCATTTTTTCTCGTGAAAACCGATCGTAAATGTTTTTATTTTCTGTGTGCTGTTGGCCTGCAGAATAGCCGACACCACGGAGCTGTCATATCCCCCGCTCAGGAATACGCCTACCGGCACATCACTGACCATTCTGTACATAAAGGCCGATTTAAACAGGCGCTCGGTTTCATCCATGGCCTCCTGTTCACTGATTTTCAATTTGGGCTTATTGTAAAAATCAATAACATCCCAGTATTTATGGGTGGTTACTTCATTGCGGCGCAGATCCACTTTCAGGTAGTGACCCGGTTGTACTTTCCAGGCGTTATTAAAAATGGTATACGGCGCCCGTATATAAGCATATTTAAAAAAGAGCGTGACAGCCTTGTTGTTGATTTCCTTTTTGAATGAAGGATAGGCCAGCAGGGATTTCAATTCTGAAGCAAAAAGAAAATTCCCTTCATGATGATAGTAATAAAGTGGCTTGACACCGGGCCGGTCACGCATGATAAAGACCAGCTCCTTTTTAATATCATACAGGGCAAAGGCAAACATACCGATGAATTTGCTCACCGCTTTTTCAATACCCCATTCCTGGTATGATTTAATGATCACTTCAGTATCAGAATCCGAATGAAAGCTGTATCCCCGTTGAATCAGTTCTTCGCGTATTTCCTTGAAGTTATAGACCTCCCCGTTCAGCACAATCACCACATTACGGTCATCGCTGTACATGGGCTGACTTCCGTTGGAGGAAACGTCCATGATGGACAGCCTTCTGTGTCCCAGGCCAACATTCACTTTATCTGTTTCAAATAATGCCACATCGCCTGAATCAGGACCACGGTGATGCAGCCGCTCAGTGGCTGCCACCAGGTTTTCCCTTGTCAGTCGCCGGTTAAAATCGCAAAAGCCAGTAATACCGCACATAGTTTAGGTTTAAATTGATTTAAATCAGGAGGTTATTTAACGTAAAACCCCTGAAACAAGTATATACGCTTATATATTTAATCAGCTATGAAGAGCGCTTTCAACAGCCGCTCCTTTTTTTCGTGTTTTCACTATCCGGTTTACCGGAAATCAACGAATATCCGAATGGTAAAAATACGATTATGTTACCACTTCCTTCGTCTGACAATGGCATCTATAAGAGTCAGATCATGGCTGAAGGTCAGGGTATGCGTGGCCAGCACGTCTTTGGCCCAGTCCGGAGTCACCCGGGTCACCCGTTGTTCGAGGTAATTTTGCTCGTTCAGTTCCAATACTTCGTTGATATTCGTGGCATAACCATATCTGCCCGCACAATCCTGTGAAGGCCGGTATAATTTCCCGTTATAAGTAAAAAAGGCGCCGGCCGGTCTTGCGGACCGGACATCGGAAATAACGGGGTTCCCCGGATGCGGCTGCCAGTTACCGCTCAGCAGATCATCCGCATAAAATATAAAGAGTTCTTCACTCATGGAGGCACCGGCCGTTTCACAAACTGTGGCAAAAAGCCAGCATTTCCCGTCTTTGAATAAAATTGTGGAATCCGTTGCCTTTATATTTTCCAGCAGGTTGCCGACAAAATCCCATTGATATGGAAATGAAGCACACTTGTAAAGTTCAACCGTGGAATTCTTTGAGGTCTCCGGAATCATGTATAGCTCACCGTTATGTTCGAAAATAAACGGATAGGACAGGTGATAAGGCTTTTTCAGTACGATGACCGGTTCCGACACTTCCCCGCTTTTCTTTATTTCCATTACACTGATATGGCCGACTTCCTCCAAACCGGGATTGGGCACTTCTTCAAAAAATATAAAATAACGTCCATCACGGTAAATTGGAAACGGATCCGCCCAATACCGGTCAAGGGAGGGCATCAACCGCTTATAACGGAATATGCTCTGCGCAATACCCGGCTTATCATTGAATGAATACAGCAGAATCCATTGTTCTTTGGTGAAGACCCTGTACAACTTCCGCTTCAACGCGGTTCCAATTTTCTTCAAAAAGAGCCGCAGGAACTCGCCTCCTTTGGGCAGGGTATAATTCCGGCCCGAGTACATCGTAAGCGGCTGATTCAATTTTTCCACCCGGCGGAAAAACTCATCCGGACCGACGCGGTGAAGCTCCTGCAGTTTCCGGGGAATAAACGTGGACGTCTTCCAGAAAGTTATATTCTGTGTGCTGTTCAGTTTTGATTCCACTCCGGACCATGACCTGAATAATATTTGCCCGCCATCAAGGTCTTCCGTAAGAATCTGTAATACCGCACCCACTTCTTTCTCCCCTTTAAACACTTCCCAGAAACCATTGGGTCCGCCGCGGTAGCGGAAATTATCGCCATGATGATACGACCAGATGCCGTAGCGGGCCACCTGCAGAATTCCCCCTCGCAGAATCCGGAACCCCATCCGGATTAGTACATCCGGCTGATGCTCACGTATGGTGGCCAGGTCTTCTTCCCTGACAAAGTCTGAGAATTTTTTTTCAATACATTGAACGGGTAAAACAACCGCTTTAGTGATATACGGACGTATATCACCCGGAGCAAATGCGTCGGGTGTATTACGGGATAAACGGTTCTCCAGTTTTACATATACCTTATAAAAAAAATTGGTTGACTTTTCCCGGAGAAATTGCCAGAGAGATTGCTGCTTTTTCGCAGAGGTTTCCTTTTTTATCACCAGGACCACTTCCGCTGCAGTTGACTCCTGTATATTTCTGACCATGGCACAGGCCCATGCAGACTGTTCGAAATCCTCCAATAAAAGTCCGACCCTGATTTTGTTCATGTACTTGTGGTTTAAAACGATTGCGCTGAACAGGAGTACCTGTTCAGGGGCAATATGTACTTTCTTTTATACTTGTATAGTGTTTAAAAATCAGCTCCTGCCGGCAATAACCTGACACGCGAACTCATTTATGAACGGTTTTACCGGCTGTTAATTTTGCATATAAGGCAGCAAACGCGTTTACCATCGATTGATTCGCAAATATATCAATTACTTTTTGCCTTCCTTTCTTTCCCATGGCGTGGCGCAGGTCTGCATCGTTCAGCAAGATGGCCATTTTTTCCGCCTGCTGGTCCGCATCGCTGGTACGCAGCAGGAAGCCATTTTCCCCGTCTTCCACAAGTTCAGCCGTACCTCCCCCATCGGTAGCCAATACCGGTTTTTCCATGGCCATATATTCCAGTATTGAGTTGGATATTCCTTCCGTAAAAGTGGACAGCACACAAACATCCATGATCCGGATCCAGGCTTCAATACCCGTCTGTGCCCCCAGTAAACGGAAATGGGGCATCAGTTCAGGCAATATCAGGGCTTTTGCCTCTGCCGAGTCCGTACCGGCCCCTATGGCCAGGAAAACAATATCTTTTTGCCTTGTCAATAAAATGGAAGCGGCATGGAAATAAGTTTTATAATCCTTGTATTTTGAAAAAGAGGCCACCATACCCACCACCTTTTCCTGCTGTATATTCAGCTGCTCTTTCAATATAGCAGGTTCAGTAAGACCGGCGGTACGTTCAATTGCATAGCCATTATATATACAAACCCGCTTTTTACCTTTTACGCCATAGGCATCCAGTCCGGCTTTAGAATTGCCCACAATAGCGTGGCTGAAAGGAAATGTCAGCCGGCCCCTCAGCCAGTCTTTGTTCTTATAATTTCGCTGGGCCGGGGCATCCTGAATCATGTTATTAAGCAACCGTATCCCCAATAAACGGGCTACGGGCACCGCATAAATGGCGGTCATACTATCCCAGCAATGAATGATATCCGGTTTAAACGTCCGGCACAACCTGTAAAAGCGGCTGAAAACAGAAAGATCTTTCTTACTCCGGCGCAGGAGTTTATGCACCGGGATACCCAGTTCAAATATTTCTGTGTAATGAATTTCATCCTCCATCACCACCACTTCCATCTGTACTTCTTTATGCTGAAGGACCAGGCCTTTCAACAGCTCAACAGCCTGGCGTTCCTTGCCCCCGGCCCGAAGTGATATGATAAAATGCAACACTTTCATAGTTCGGTTTTTCTTTCTGCTTATTTACTTTCCAGCATTTTTATAAACCGGGCGCCGGCACCGGAAAAGTCATGAAACTGCCGGGCATACGAAACCAGTTTATTCCGGTCGATCCTTGCGATCTCCCCGGACTCAATGCAGCGTTTCATTTGCTGAATATCTCCGTGACAAAAAATCCCCAGTCCGTTTTCAGCAATTATCTCTCCCGGATCCACATGCAGTGAAATCACCGGGATTCCATTGGCCCAGGCTTCCAGAAAAATATTCGGAAACCCTTCAAACCTCGACACATTCACCAGCGCTTTTGATCCGGCAATCAACCGGATGGTTTCATCGTGCGCCAATCTTCCTTTCAACGTAACATGCGGCAGCTGCTGCATCTCCACATAATAACCGGCAGCCGCTTTATTCCTCGGGTCACCCACAATCATCAGCTGCACATTTTTATCCAGCAACCTGGCGAGATGACTGAGATGATCAACTCCCTTGAGTACTGTGAGCGAACCTACACTGATATAATATTCTCCCCTTTCCGACTGTTGTGCCGGTGCTTTACTAAAATCAAAAATATTGGGAAACAGCTGCATCCGGCCGTGTTTCAATTTCAATCCGTTGTGCTGGTGCTTATGCTGCAGGGTTACAATATCAGCCCGTTTCACTACATAGTTATATACTATATCATCCGGCAGGCATTTAAATAAATAGGTAAACAGATTTACCCGTGATTTATAATCGTATTTAAAACGACGGGTATGCGTCGCTACGTCAATATCACTGGCCAGGGCCACAATAACTTTCGCCTTATTTTTCCGGGCGGCCATATATGCCAGGCCATGCAGATACGTCCGCATCCGGAGGTAATAATAATCGGCGTGCTGCTCTTTAAATAATTTATACAGGGCCGGTATCCGGTGTGTCAGCATGCGGAGGCCGGGTAATCCTTTGTGCCAGTTTTCAACTTTCAGCACGCGTATTCCCTCCTCACTGGTGAAACTTTCTTCGATAAAGGGATCAATCACCACCACTTCATGTCCTTCCTTTACAAGCGCTTTACCCAACAAGGCCATCTGGAGTTCGCCCCCGCCGATGGTCCTGCCCCTGATAGCATTACCGATTTCTCCCCAGAAACAGAATTTCATAAAATAGGTGACTGTTTAAAAATGTGCAGCGGTTATAAGGTGCCTATATAATCCAGTATCCGTTTTGACTGGTAGTGATAACTGAATACTTCATTCGTCAGTTTTCTTCCTTGTTCGCCTACCAGTACGGCTTCCGGATAATGCAGGAAGATATACTCGAGTTTTGCAGCAAGGGCTTCACTGTCATTGGGAGGGAACAGATAGGCATTTTCCCCGTCTTTTATAAAATCACTCACCTCACCCACATTGGCGGATACCACGGGTTGTCCGGTGGCCAGAAACTCTGTCAGTTTGGACGGATAGGAAGCATCAGAGCCCAGGTCTTTGGCACGCACCATTACCAGAATATCGGCATTCTGTACATAGCGGGCAATTTCGGTACGGGATAGAAACGGCAATATCGTAACCCGTTCCTGAATTCCGCAACGCTCAATCAAATCCTTTATTTTATTCTGCTCTTCCGGTGTGCAGAAGCCTCCCAATACCAGGATCGGGGCATGCTGTCTGGCCGCCAGAACAGAAAAGGCATTCAGCAAAACGCCGATATTATCCCTGCTGAAAGTGAGGGAGCCGAAATAGCCGATATAAAAACCGGGCAACGGGCGTTCCAGTTTTTCTGTAAAACGGGAAGGGTCCACCGTACTGGGTACATGGAAAAGCTTTTTTGCCTTTATATTCCGCTTCAGATGAAAATCAACCAGGTACCTGGAAATACAGAGAATACCGTCGGACAAAAATGCATCCGCATAAAAACGAAGCAGTCCTTCTTTTCTCTTGAAAAATCCGGTCTGATAAAACCGTAACGGATGTTCATTGCATTCCGTTATCAGTTTAGCACCAAAATAACGGGCCATCAGCCAGGCAAACAACTGGGTGGTAAAAAAATCACTCCAGCGGTTAATAGCGATGATCCTGTCCTGCCGGTGAATCTTTTTGAGAAGTCTGAATGTGCGTTGATACTTCAGTACTTTATGATAGCGTCGCAGGAAGAATGACGAACTTCTTTCTTTTTGTCCAAACGGATTATAATATGATATCCCATCGTTCACCCCGTCGGGCTTCTCCATATATGTATTCAGGAAACCCACCACATGGGTACGAACACCTGCCGCTTCAAAACCTTTGGCGTAGGTATAGACCCGGTTTGTAGCCGCCGATCCTTCAGGAATAGAAAACAAATCACCTAAAATAACAATACTCATTACTCAGCTTTAGCTTTTAAAACTTTACATGGATTCCCTCCTGCCACCACATTGGCCGGGATACTCTTGATCACGAGACTGTTGGCCCCGATTATGGTATTGGCCCCGATTTCCACTCCTTTTAATATGACCGAATTCATGCCGATCCATACATTATCATGTATGATAACAGGTGCCGGTCCTGTTTTTGCGATATCGTCATGCCAATCGAAATCCGTAATTACGGAATTTGCGCCGACCAATACATTATTACCGATCCTGATTTCCTTGGCTGCGCCAATCGTGGTGCCACTGAATCCGCATTTATCGCCAATGATAATCTTCGAGCCTTCATAGTGGGTCGACAGAATACACTTCCTGTTTACCCCGATCAGATTTGATGTCTGGTCAGAACGGAACGTGCATTCGCTCCCGATCCGGATCGTGGAAAAGCGGGACCGGCGTACATGAACGATGCCAAAATAAACAGATTTTCCATTTTGCTCAACGCCGCGCAGGCGCAGGAAAAGCCTGGAAAACAGCGTGGAAAAAAAACGAAACAGGTTCATCCGGTATCCGTCAAAGTGTTCCACCCACCAGCGGCCCTTATCTTCTGTAAACCGTTTAAATATAGATGACATACGATTTGTTATTAATTTCAGTTTCGTGCAATACTTTTATACCGTCAGGCAAAGCCAACCCCGGCTTCTTCCGCATCATGCTGCCCGGCTTCTTCCTCCTCCAGTTCCTGAGGATAAAATACCTGATAATAGCGTAAATATAAAATGCTGATCAGAATTCCCATATCCCCGACTTCAAAAAAAACGAGGGTGGCATTGGCCACACAAAAAGAGATCAGGCCGAAGAATACCGCCCATTTATTGTAGGCCCGGCCGACAATCCAGCTTTTTCTGAACAGGTAATATATGGCGGTAAAAAAGAAAAAGCAACCAATAAAGCCATAAAAATAGAGATACGATAGATAACCTACATGGATCAGGGGTATTCCTTCCCCGAGTAACTGCTTTACATCCTCCCTGGTTTCGGGCCCTACGCCCAGCCAGGGATTTTCCGGAAATTTTTCCATAAACACTTCATAGGAAAGAATACGGGCTTTTGCAGACACCATATCGCCATCTTTCTCAAGAATACGGTTGGCGATCACTTCGTCAATATTATACCCGTAACTTTTGGCCACGTTCAGCAATACAAATATGCCAATGGCTCCCAGGAAAACCATGGACAGCAGGTTCATGAAGAATGAGCGCCGGGAAAACAGCAGCTGGAAAAAGACGATGATGGTGGATACCATCGCATACCTGGATTTGGTCAGGAATGAAACGGCCACGGCACATAGGAATATCACGAACAGCCATAGTTTTTTATCTCCGTATCGTTCAATCAATATCCCGCACAGGATGGGAAAACTGATGCCCACGGTATTCGCGCTGATCCAGCTGAAGATGGAGTAGATCCGCTGTTCTTCCAGGAAACTCAGGTCAATACCCTCCACCAGGATATGCGTGTTATAAAAAATCATCGGGTCTTTGGTCTGGATAAGACTGACAACAAATGCCAGACCGACCACCACAAAAATAGCGGCACTGAATTTTTTAATATAGGCGGCATCAAAATCCGTATACTCTATAATAAGCATGAACATACAGGCCAGTAGTTTGGTATCGGCCAGGATGAAATAAAGAAAATTCATATCCCGTGGTACCAGGTTGTACAGAATGGTACTCCCGATATGATACATGGTGAACAGCAGGAAAAAAATGAGGTAGGTGGGAATCTTCCGCTTGCCCTCAAACAACAGGTACAAGGCATAGGGGATCAGAAAAATATTATATACCATGGTGATCCCCTTATCGGTGCCAAAGTAGGATATCCAGGCACAGAACGGATAAAACACCAACAGGATGAGCAATAAATTCTGCGAAAACTTATTCATGATCGGGTAATACCTCCTGACTGTTTAACGATTTTTGTTTTTCCGCCTGTAAAATGTCTTTATAAATCAGAAGCAGGCGGCTGACTATGGCTTCCTGATTATGCCGCCCCATGGCACGTGTCCGCGCCAGTTGTCCCATGGCTGCTGCCTGTTCCGGGCTTTGGATTAGCTCAGTGATGGCACCGGCCATTGCCCAGGGGTCGCCATCCTGAATCAATACGCCTTCTTTTCCATCCTGCAACAAAGAACCGGTTCCGCCGGTACCGGTTGCAATAACAGGCATACCGAGCAGCATGGCTTCACAGACACTGTTCGGACTATTATCAATATGTGAAGGGTGAACAAAAATATCGGCTTCCATTTCCATCGCAATCAGTTTTTCTTCGCTGACGCCCCCGCATAATTCTATATTATTGTCGCTGAATTTCAAACCGGTTTTCTTTTCGAACAAAAGCACGAGCCGGTCATCAGCCGCGATCCCCGCAATTTTCCATACAAAGGGAAATGTATTGTTCTTTTTCAACAAGGCAGCCGCTTCCAGTACGGTTTCCAGTCCTTTGTAAATATTTGACTGAATAGTGGATACCAGCACTTTACGGGAGTGAGCTGTATAGGTCCATTGTTGGGCATAGAATGATTTCCGGAGCGATTCTTCGCAATGAAAATAAACAGACCCGGGTGATAATACCAGGCTGATCCGTTTATCCCAGTCAGTGCGGCCCATAAAGTACCTGCAGGATGCATAAATCTGTTGCTCACGCAGGGCGGCATTCCTGAATCGTTTATAGAAGTGAAAAAGGCTGTTGGCTTTCAGTAATTCTTTCCAGCCCGCCTGGCGGATCACGTCCCGGTGACTGACCCCGGCGGCTGTCCATTTCCGGTCATAAACGGTCAGGATGCCCTGAATATGTATCACCACCGGAATTTTCACTTTTCCGGCAATCAGTCCAAAAGCATCTTCTGTACCGAATACATTGATCAGATCGGGTTTAAAATCTTCAATTACCTGCATACAATGAGAAAGCATATCATCTGTATCCAGGCTGCCCCGGTGGCGTGCCAGAAAACCTTCCAGCCGTCCTTTACGTAAAGTAGGCATGGCATAGTACACGGACTGGCCGGTGATCTTCTGCAATTTCTCTTCCCCATGCCGGAAAGCGATACCCAGTTCCAGGTGACCGTCATGTGTAACCGCTGTTTCCAGTGATTGGATCCATCCACCGCCTATAACGGGCAGACTGAAATGTGCGGCGGCCAGTGAAGGGGTATTGGTAAACCAGAGAACTCTCATCAGTTAAGTTATTTATTCCAGATTCCTTTGGCCGTACCTTTCATGATACGGCTATATTGCAGCGGTGCCAGCAAGGGGCCGTATGACATACAGATGATTGTAGCCACTATCACCCCCGCAGATCCCAGTCCGAATGTTTTTGCAAATAATATACACAGCGGAATATTCAGGATCCCGGCAAACACCGCAAAATACAGCTGCATCCTGACTTTCCCTATCCCATTCAGAAAAATTACAAAAATACTTCCCCAGGTAATCGCCATCACGTAAATACACATCCAGAAAGAAAGGGCAAAGGGTATTTCCATTTTATCCCGGATCCAGAATTTATAGAAATAGGGTGAGATCAGCAGCATCAGCACACAACCGGCAGCCAGCAATACCCAGGCTTTTTTCATTTTACGGATAGTACCTGTAATCCAGTCAAAATCCTGCTTTACATAGGCTTCTGTATAGGCACTCCATAAAGGAGCCGTGAGAATATTAAATAACATGGTGGCCATGCCAAAGTAACGGAAAGCAATATTATAGGGTCCTACCGCTTCGGGGCCATATAACTGGGTGATGATGATATTATCCGTGGAATAAATGATGATCCATAAAATCTGTATCATAAAAAACTGTACCCCCAGGTTAAGCAGGTTCCGGGCGTACCGGAAACGGACATACCCGGGAGCCGGTGCGAATTTCCGGTATTTGGTACTGAACAGAATGATGTTAATAATGAGAAATATCACCACCCCCACTCCGCTGACTGAAAGACCGAATAATAACAGGGAGCTCCCGCTTGTTTTGGTCAGTATATATATAATAAGGAGAGAAATCGCACTGCTGATTAGCCGGAACAGATCATTCAGGGCCGGTTTCTGATCGGCTGAGAGAATAACGCCTACCAGATCGAGTACAAACTGAATGCAGAAAAACGAAAAAACCATCAGAACCAGCGCGCCCAGATCCTTTTCCATACCGGCCGGGGCGTTAAAAACGGATGTCCAGTTTACAAAGGAACTGATCCCGGCAAACAGCAGTCCTACAATCAGCATGATTATCCCCAGAATAGCGTATGTGGTACTGACATATATCCGGGCCAGTTTGTATTTGCCCTTGGCCAGCGCTTCCGCAAAACGGTTGCGAAGTCCGTGACCCAGTCCAACGTCAAAAAAACTGAACCAGCCGACAAAAGAGCTGATGGTCAGCCAGATGCCATACCTGGCATTATCCAGATAATCCAGGGTCAGGGGGACCATCAGGAGGCTTATGGCGATACTCATGCCTTTGGCACCCAGGGAAAGAACAATATTTTTCTTGGTTCTGACACTTCTGGCATGCCCTTTATTGAGCAGACTGCTGATGGATTGTATAAGTTTGGTTACTACGGCCGGCATGTATTCAACGGATTAAAAATGAAAGTAATAGAAATAATGCTAAAATCAAACATCCGTGCCGGATTGGAGATACGGATACATTCATGAAGCGGGTTTCTGACTGGCTTTTTTTTAATAAAAACACGGACCTGCAACGGTCCGTGTCTGACTATGATTAATATATTAAATCTTCGTTTCCGGCTTTAGCGTGCCAGAGAAAGCGGATATAATTCAGGCTCTTTGTGCAATTGATGCGTGATCACTTCCACGTTCAGCTTTTCCACCTCCGCACACATCATAAACCCGAGGGAGGGAAGGAAAAGTTTCACTGATTTCCCTTTTATGGCCACCACATGGCCTTCGTGTTCCATCAGGGGGCCGGTAACCACTCTGACTTTATCAGTAAGATTGATCGGGGTTCTGTTCAGTGTGACATTGTTATGCTCACCCAGGAAAAACCGGATAGCGTCAATCTCGCGTTCAGGGATCACTGCCGGTTTACGCAGCCAGTAGACCATATTCACCACACCGTCCGTGTTGCGCACCTGATTTAATTCTGTTTCTGTAACATTTACAAAAACATAACCCGTAATCAGTGGTTCCTGCACCATTTTTTTCCGGTCACTCCATTGCTTAACAATTTTATTCAGGGGGCAATAATTTTCCACGCCCTTTTTGTTAAGGTTATCGGCCACTTTTTTCTCCCATCTCGGGCGGGTGTACACAGCGTACCAATTTTTGTTTTCATTCATAAAAACCAGGTTTAAAGGTCTGTTTACACAGTACTTGACTGTGTTTAATGTTTTAGGGTTGCAAGAATCGTTCACCTCAACTGGTCTTTACATAGGTACGGCTTCGCCAATATCAGTCACATATTTAACCGAATCAGCACCGCCCGGAAGCGGTACAGGCTGAGAACACCGGTAACGGATAAGGTCCGGCAGTTCCGCTTATTTTCACAGGGCCTTAAACGGCCTTTTTTACTCTCTTTTTACCTTTCTTATCTCTCTTTTCATTGTAGATATAGCCGTAACCATATCCGTATCCATAGCCATTCTTACTAAAGCCACGGGATTTAACCCCGTTAAATACAATACCAATATTTTTCAGTTCATTGATTTTGTTGTTAGCGTCCAGACGCTGTATGGACACTTTCCGGGTATGCTTATGCCGCACCACATAGATGGTGGCATCACAGTTATTGGACAGCACATAGGCATCTGACAATAAGCCTACCGGAGCTGAGTCCACGATAATATATTCGAATATATCGGAGAGGTAGTTCAGCAATTCGGGTACTTTCCCGCTTACAATCAGTTCAGACGGGTTATCCGGCAGATCGTTACCGGCGGGCATTACAAACAGGTTTTCATGTACGGAAGTGCGTCGGATGATTTCTTCCGGATCCGCGTTCCCCTGCAGGTAATCGGTGATCCCTTTGTTGATATTGGTAAAGTTCAGTTTGGCGCAAAGGGTCGGCTCACTCAGGTCAAATTCCAGCACCACTACTTTTTTACCGGCAATGGCCAGGCTGACCGCCAGGTTGGCCACCACAAAACTCTTTCCTTCTCCACTTACAGTGGATGTGACCAGTATACGTTTTTTATCATTTTTGATTCCCAGATAAGAAAGGGAAGTACGGAGATTCCTGAACTGCTCTGCAATGAATGTCCGTTTACCGGGAGAAATTACGATTGCCTCGCCGCTTTCATCATGTACAATCTCCCCGATTACCGGCACAGAGGTGAATGCCTCGATTTCATGCCGGAAAAGGATAGTACGTTTCAGCATTTCGTTAGCGGTTACGAAACCGATACCGAGTACCAGGGCGGCCATAACAGCCATCATATAAATCTTTTTGGCCGGGCTCATCGGGCCGAAGGAAAGCGCATTATCCACGGTTCTGCTGTCGGCAATAGAAGATGAAAGGGCCATTGCCGTTTCCTCTTTTTTCTGCAGCAGGAAATTATACACACTGCTCTTGATCCCTTGCTGGCGGCTGATCTCCACAAGATCACGCTCTTTCTGAGGTATACTGCTGAGTAGTGAAGAATACCGGTTATTCAGTGAATTCAGGTTATTGCGGCTGGCTTCAAGAGATGCTTTCTGGTTACGGATGTTTTCCAGAATGCTGGGCTTCATTTTATCAATCTCCCCCTTAAGCGAGAGTACAATCGGGTTATTTACGCCCGTGGTTTTAATCTGCTTCTCATACTCCATTTCATTCTGGTACAGATCATTCAGGAGTTTGGTCAGGATCGGGTCTTCCACTCCAACGGTGGAGGGTACAATACCTCCCGTTTTGTCCTTGGAGGTTACATACTTTTCCACCTGGTTCAGCACATCCATTTGTACATTGGCGTCGCCGATTTTCTGGCTGAGTTCACTGACATTCTGCAGGAAAAGGGTTCCCTGTGAGCCGATATCAATTGCTCCCTGGTTGGCTTTATATTGTTGTAATTTCTGTTCTATGGAATCCAGGTCTTTCTCCACATATTTAAGCCGTTCGTTCACAAAGGAAAGCGTATTGGCTGCCAGTGTGTTTTTATCATTCAACGCGGCTTCGTTGTAGGAAGTAATGAGTGCATTCAGAATATCTTCGGCCCTTTTCGCATTATCATCCTTTACTTTAAGGCTGATTACGGAAGAAAGTTTGCTGACGGATGCCGCCTGCAGGTTGGCCTGCAGATTGGTGGCAATTACTTTCGGATCTTCCAGGTTGAAGTAGAGCGGGCGATCCTTAGGCATTTTATCATGCGCCTGAGGCACAAAGCGTAATACACCATAGGGAGTTCTCACCCATTTGTTCACGGTAAATGTATCCTGGCCAATCTGAACCCATTTGGTATCCGGACCAACAGTAAAATACACATCGCCGGGATTACCCAGCGAATCAGGGTTTTGTGCCTGAATGATTATGGGAGAAGTGGTATATGCAGTGGCCGGTTTGATTCGCCCTTTCTCATACACCGGTGCATACAGATGCAGCTTTTTCGCCACTTCAGTCAGCAGCTGGCGGGACTTTATCACTTCTATTTCGTTCTCGATAATCTTTTTGGCTGAAAGCTGATTTAATGATTCCAGCATTTTCGCTTCATCCTGTCCCTTTTTCTCATCCTTAATCAGAATGGATGCTGTAGCCTCGTAGTAGGGATTGGTTTTGTAGCGAACATAAAACCAGGCCCCGGTGAGTGCCAGTGTCAGCAGGATAAGAAAAAGCGGCCAATAAGGGAAGTACTTGAACCATAGCTGGCCAAATACATTCTTTTCTGATTGATCAAGACCGTTTTTTTGCGTAACCTTCATAGTAGTTTTCAGTTAATACCTTAATTGATGGCCCTGTCAGCCACAATGATTCCCAGGGAAAGCACACTGACCACAATGGGTACCCATTGCTGGGCATTCCCATTGGCCGATGTTACCCGGGCCTTATTGGGCTCTACATACACCACATCATCTGATTTCAAGTAATAGTACGGAGAGGATAACAGCTCAGCTGAGTTTAAATTTATCCTCTTGATAATTTTCTGTCCATTTTCTTCACGAATCACCAGTACATTATCCCTTTTGGCCTGAATGGTCAGGTCGCCCGCCAGGCCAATGGCTTCCAGCAGGGAAATCTTTTCATTAGGGATGGTAAGAACGGTGGGATTCTTTACTTCACCCAGTACCGTTACGTGAAAATTCAGGAAACGGATCTGAATGATCGGATCCAGCAATTGCTTTGAATCCAGCAGCATTTTTTTGATTTTTTCCTTGAGCTGCTCTTTGGTGAGACCTTCCGCTTTAACGGCTCCCAGACCCGGGAAATGGATTGTGCCTTCCGCGGATACCAGATAACCGGAGCCTGCATTGTTTGGCAGGTTAACCCCGGTATTGGGATTATTATATATTTCAGTAGCGGTAGTATTCAGGCTGGAAACAGAAATACTCAGCAGGTCATTTTTCCGGATGATTGATTCCGGCACGGGAGTAGGTGTGTCAATCACAGAATCCTTTACATCATTGAAATATGTGGCTTTACGCACATCCACACAGGAAGCGGCAAACAAAAGAAGTGCAATAAGACTGTATTTCATCAGTTTAGGCATATAGAGGGCTTTCATAAGCGTTTATTGGCTTAATACGTTTATTTGGTTTGCTGCTAATCTGCTTAACGAAAAATCCGGCATTGCGAAGGATTTTCTGTGGAGGCTTAACGAAGGATGAAGGATACGTTGGCAGGCATGTAAAGCGCCTGTAGTTTTCGAGAACAAGATACTAATGATTATTGAATTGCATAAATTTCTAAGGGTTTTTTTTATGTTATCTGTAAAGTTAACATGTATATTTCCCATACTTGGGACGGATTTCCCCTAACTACAGATAAACCGGTTCAGTCACTTGAAATTGTTGCATTTATACCTGATTTACACAGGAAAATCAAGGTTTTGGTATTACTAGGTAAATGCTTTAGCCCCGCACAAGTAATAACTTTTAGCTATCATCCGTCCGGATAAATTTCGTAAATGTCCGAACGTAAAATCACTATCGTAATTTTACGAGTGTTTTTTGTTGTTTTCAGGAAGGTAACGGGAATAAAAAAAAATGATTTTTTACCCACAATCTGTTGATAAGTTTTATGGGAATCAGCTGATCATTTTCAAGTAGTACATTTCCAGCTTTTTTTACTAGGTAATCACCAGAGAATACGAATCGCAATCGAGTACCTGTTCGCAATCTTTGTTTTCAGTGGCATCATTTTTGTCTTCTTGTTTGACATCATAAACTTAATTGCAGAACTTTAAAATATCAAAATCATGAGCCAGGTTAAGGGCCGCTGATTTTCCAATATCTAAAAAAAACCAAATGCATCCTTATGCAAAAACCATATTTCAGCCCCATCCGGACTTCCGGATACCCTTAGGCTGTCCCACCCCACTTACTCCGGTAAGGTCCGGAGATTTCAACTTGTACTGCTTTGATGATCGCACCGGTAAAAAGGTTGCAACCAACTTCTGCCCCCGTACAGGTTTGAAAACATCCCCGGGTCAACGAGAATCCGATTTTCCAGTATCCTATAAAGCAGATGAAAAATGAAACAGTTTGCTCTGATTGTATTGATTAGTATTTCCCAGCTCACATTTGGCCGAACTTTTTACATGTCTCCCACCGGTAATAACAATAATGCCGGCAGTATTTCAGCTCCCTGGCTGACAATTGAACATGCAGAAAGCCAGCTTGTGGCCGGAGATACCCTTTACCTGCGCGGCGGTACATACCGCAGCAACAAGGCCACAGGTATCGTAAACCGCTTTTATATTGACAATCTCTATGGCACAGCCGCCAACAAAATCTACATCCTGAATTATCCGGGTGAAAAACCAGTGTTCAACATGAATGAACAACTGATTGCCGGAGCACCGGGTGACGGTCCGGTTGGGTTAAAGATCGAAAATGGCGGTTACCTGCATATCAGGGGTATCCGTATTACCAGCCTCGCCCAGAATCCGGCGAATATCAATTCCCCCTGCGGTATGATCCTTTATAATGTAGACAATTCCATCGTGGAATTGGTGGAGATCGATTATATCCAGGGTTATGGCCTGTATCTGCAGGGCGGATCAGACAATAACCTGATCAAAAACTGTGATGTGCATGATTGCGGCGATCTCTACTCCGGTTGGGGTGGCGCTAACGGATTCCAGATTACCGGCGGAGATCCCAGTAACAATAACGAATTTAACGGTTGCCGTGCCTGGAGAATAAGCGATGATGGATTTGATTTTTTCGGCACTACCGTTTATGCCAAAATGGTTAATTGCTGGTCATTCTGGAACGGCTATCAGCCAGGCAACTTCAACTTTGCCGTTGCCGGCGACGGCCAGGGCTTCAAACTCGGGCCCATGTCCACCGACCAGTCAGGCTCCACCACTGTATGGAAACGCCTGGAACGATGCCTGGCATTTGGCAACCGGCTGAACGGATTTGACCAGAACAGCCAGAGTAATACGACCGCTGTAATTGAGATGTTTAATTGTACATCGGCGTTTAACGGCAGCAATGGCTATTTCTTTGGTGCAAACACAAACGTAAATCAGCGGTTTAAAAATAACCTGAACTATGGTAACGGGATCTGGGGTGATGAAATTATAACTGGTCCCAATGTATCCAATAACAGCTGGAACGGCGGTGTAACCGTAACCAATGCGGACTTTGCCAGTATTGATACGGCGGGTCTGGCCGGTCCCCGCCAGGCAGACGGCAGCCTGCCGCTGACCAATTTTATGAAAGTAGTGAGCGGTTCCGACCTGATTGATGCCGGTACCACTTCCGTTGGCTTATCCTATAACGGCAATGCCCCGGATATCGGGTTTTCTGAATTCGGTACCGTTGCTCCCAACCAGGCGCCCGGCTCCAACGCAGGTCCTGACAAAACCATTCACGTACCTGTAAACACGACATCTGTGACTGGGAGCGGCACAGATCCTGACGGGAGTATTGCTTCTTATCAATGGACTAAAGTGGGCGGTCCCGCTACTTTTACTATTGCTACTCCTGCGCAGGCTACGACGTCGCTGAATTCACTGATCGCCGGCACTTACCAGTTTGAACTGCGCGTGACCGATAATCTTGGCGCTGTTGGACGGGATACGGTTACCGTAATTGTCAATACACCGCCTACCGTGAATGCAGGCGCAAATCAGACAATCAACCTGCCCACCAGCAGTACTACTCTAACCGGAACAGCTACTGACCCAAACGGAACCATTAGTACCTACCAATGGACAAAAATTTCCGGCCCAACCAGTTTTACAATAGCCACACCCGCCGCTGCACAAACACAAATCACAGCAATGGTTCAGGGTGTTTACCAGTTTGTTTTAACAGCTACCGATAATCATGGCGGTTCGGCAAAAGATACCGTCCAGGTAACCGTAAACCTGGTACCCAACCAGTCTCCCGTTGCAAATGCCGGTGCCAATCAAACAATCACTTTGCCTACCAGCACCATAACGGCAACCGGCAGCGGTACAGATCCGGACGGCACCATTGCTACATATCAGTGGACAAAAATTTCCGGACCCACAACATTTACTATCGTTTCTCCTGCCCAGGCACAGACCAATATAAATGCACTCGTGCAGGGTGTTTATCAGTTTGAACTGCGCGTGACCGATAACCTCGGAGCAACCGGACGTGATACGATGACTGTAACGGTGAATGGCCAGGCCAATATTCCTCCGGTAGCCAATGCCGGGGCTGACCTGTCTGTTACATTACCGGTTAATACAATCACGCTGAATGGTGCCGCTACAGATGTGGATGGAACCATTGTAACCTATAGCTGGTCAAAAATTTCAGGCCCGGCCACATTTACCATTGCAGCCGCTTCTGCAGCCAGCACAGCCGTCAACAACCTGGTACAGGGTACTTACGTTTTCCGTTTTACAGTAACAGATAATAACGGTGCCTCCGGTACCGATGATATAACCGTGGTAGTAAATCCGGCGGCCAACCAGTTACCCATTGCCAATGCCGGAACAGACAGAAGTATCACATTACCGGCCAACAGTCTGACAGTAACCGGCAGTGGTAATGACCCGGATGGCAATATCGCCGCTTACCAGTGGACAAAAGTATCAGGCCCCGCTACATTTAGTATCGCCACACCCACCCAGGCTCAGACGGTTATTAATAACCTGGTGCAGGGTGTATACCAGTTTGAACTGCGTGTGACCGATAACCTCGGGGCTATCGGACGTGATACAATGACGGTAACGGTGAATGCGGCCGCCAACCAGGCGCCATTAGCCAATGCAGGTATTGACAGATCAGTAACCTTACCCACGAACAGCTTAACCGTTACCGGCAGTGGCACTGACCCGGATGGCAATATCGCCGCCTATCAGTGGACCAAGATTACCGGACCGGCCAGTTATACTATAGCAACACCGGCACAGTCACAAACGCTTATCAGCGGACTGACAGAAGGCAGTTATCAGTTTGAACTGCGGGTGACCGATAATCTCGGGGCAACCGGCAGAGATACCATGACTATCACGGTAAATGCAGCGGCCAACCAGTTGCCGGTAGCTGATGCCGGTGCTAACCAGGCCATCACGTTGCCAGCCAGTACCGTAACTCTTACCGGCTCAGGTACCGATCCCGATGGCACTATTACCGGTTACCAATGGTCGAAAATATCCGGACCGGCCAGTTTCAATATTGTTTCCTCCGCACAGGCACAAACAGTAGTGAATACACTGGTACAGGGTACCTATGTATTCCGTCTCCGGGTTACAGATAACAGTAATGCCACGGGTGACGCGTTTGTAACAGTCAGCGTGAATTCTGTATCCAACCAGGCTCCCGCTGCCAATGCAGGACCTGATCAATCTGTTATCTTACCTGTAAACAATGTAACCGTAACCGGCAGCGGCAATGATCCGGACGGGGTTATTTCCTCTTATCAGTGGACAAAAATTTCCGGCCCGGCCACATACACTATTGGTAATCCGGCACAGGCACAAACCACTTTCAGTAATCTGGCGCAGGGTACATACGTATTCAGTCTTACAGTAACGGATAATGGTGGTGCCACCGGTATCGACTATATCACGATTGTGGTAAATGCCGGTGCCAACCAGTTGCCTTCAGCCAATGCAGGCACCGACCAGGTCATCACACTCCCCGTTAATACTGTTGCCCTTACGGGTGCCGGCACCGATCCGGATGGCAGTATCGTATCTTATCAGTGGAGTAAGATCAGCGGCCCCGCTGCTTTCTCTATCAATAGCCCGGCACAGGCCAGCACACAGATCACCAGCCTGGTGCAGGGCACATATGTATTCAGACTGATTGTTACCGATAACAGCGGTGCCACGGCGGATGCGTTTGTTACCATCACCGTAAATGCAGCGCCCAATCAGTTACCGGTAGCCAACGCAGGATCCGATCAGACCATTACCTTGCCGGTAAATACCGTGAATCTGTCCGGCAGCGGTACCGATCCGGATGGCAGTATCAGCAGCTATGCCTGGAGTAAAATTTCCGGCCCGGCACAGTATACGATTGTCAGTCCTGCACAGGCGCAAACTGTCATCAATAACCTGTTACAGGGTACTTATGTTTTCAGACTGACAGTTACAGATAACAGCGGTGCAACCGCCGATGCTTTTGTAACCATTACAGTCAACGCGGCTCCGAATATTCCGCCGGTAGCCGATGCCGGCTCCGACCGTGTCATCACTTTACCGGTAAACAGTGTATCCATTATTGGAAGTGGATTCGATCCCGATGGTACCATTGCGTCTTACCAATGGAATAAGATATCCGGCCCGGCTCAGTTTGTGATCTTATCCCCGGCACAAGCCACATCTATTTTCAATAACCTGGTGCAGGGCACTTACCAGTTTGAACTGCGGGTAACGGACAACCAGGGGGCTTTCGGAAGAGATACTGTAACGATTATAGTAAACCCCTCAACTCCGGTTAATCAATCACCGGTGGCCAATGCAGGAGCAGATATCAGCATTACCTTACCGGTAAATACTGTTTCCGTTACCGGCAGCGGCAACGATCCGGATGGAAATATTGCCTCGTTCCAGTGGACGAAAATCAGCGGACCGGCCAGCTTTACTATTGTCAATGCCGCGCAAGCCCAGACCGCGATTAATAACCTGGTACAAGGCACTTACCAGTTTGTGCTCACCGTTACTGACAACAGTGGTGCAACGGGCAGAGACACAATGACCGTTCAGGTAAATCCTGCCCCGGCCGCCAATCAGGCACCGGTGGTAAATGCCGGCAACGACATAAGTATTACTTTACCGGTAAACAGCGTGAATGCCCTGGGTTCAGCTACGGATCCCGACGGTTCTGTATCCTCTTATCAGTGGACTAAAATTGCAGGTCCGGCACAGTATACTATTGTTTTCCCCTCACAGGCACAAACAACTATAAATAACCTGGTGGAAGGTGTATACCAGTTTGAACTGCGGGTTACGGATAACCAGGGAGCCTCTGGCCGGGATACCATTACCATTACGGTTTTAGCCAGTCAGATCGCGAATGTAGCCCCGGTCGCCAATGCGGGCCCGGATCGTAGTATGACATACCCGGTTAATTCAATTAACCACACAGGTGGTGGCTTTGATACGGATGGTATTATAACCGCTTATCGTTGGTCAAAAATCAGCGGACCGGCACTGTATACTATTGTAACACCTGACTCTTCTTCGACAGCGTTTAACAACCTGGAAGAGGGGGTGTATGAATTTGAACTGCGTGTTACGGATAACCGGGGTGGAATTGACCGGGATACGGTTACGATTACAGTTCGTTCATCCGGCAATCTGCTGAAACAGGTATACCCTAACCCGGCCACAACTGAGATCAATATCCGGATCAATGCGGCCAACAACGCACGGAATTCACTGATCCTGAATATCTATGATGCAAGAGGCACCAGTATTCTGCGGAAACAGCTGCCTGTAACGCAAAACCTGATTACAGAAACAGTGGATCTTACGAAACTGCCCGCCGGAATGTACATTATAGAAGTACGGGCGGATGAAGTGAAGAAGTCGACGATGCAGTTTGTGAAACAGTAATAGCAGAAGAGTATGAAATAAAATAAGAAAGCCGCTTCAGTTGAAGCGGCTTTCTTATTTTACAATTCGATACAAAGGAATCCGGTTATCCATTCCTATGAAACTGCTGCAATCTAAAATGCCATTCAGTCCAGCCCGGCATCACGCTTCAGTAAAGCATATACAGGATGTCCGATAATAAAACAGATGGATTCCACCTGAATGCCAGGCCTTTTCATTTCAGTAAGAATCATTCTAAACAACCCGTCTGAGTCAAAGAATAGCAGGCAATTCTTCATAGCCGGTTCCATCTGCTTTCCTGGCATGTTGTTTATTGACGGATATGTTTTGTGAATATCACAACAAGCCTTCCCGGTTCACCAGAAGTGCCAGACACGACATATAAATAAAACTGCTGCCGGATAAACAAGAAAAATACTCCGCTTAGTACTATGAATTTGCCTGCAAAAGAAAATTTGTAATTGATAACGTGGTACATTTTCCTGTGTCCGATATGTGATCCAATCAGCTGGACCACCAAAAGCTGATCATGCGTTAAAAAATTTATTGTGAAGGAAACCCTTGTGCGAATTACAACTGACCCGCTCTGACAAAGCGCCCAACTTAATCGCCCTATCCGTTTATCATTGAGGAAAGGCGTCCTGGCCGGATTAGTTTGATCTTTCACAACTATAGAAAAGCAGTCGGATCTAAGATAACAAATACGAAAAAAGATCCTTTTATAGTGAGCGAGTCCGCATTCACATCAATCCGATAAACAATAAGGTAATCTTCAAAATTCCAGCCCACAAAAAACCCGCCATCAACCGGATTTCCAATTGATAGCGGGTGTGAGAAAGTGTAAAAAAAGGTATGGTTATATGCTGGCTGGTTTGTAATAAACCAACAAGTCGCTTATTCTTTTATGACACGGATATACTGTGTGTTTTGTTTGTTATGCTCTGATATCCGGAAAATATACAATCCGGATTTAAACCGGCTGATATCGATTGACTGACTGGCATTCAGTTTTTCCCAGCTTTGGAGTAACCGGCCTGCATTATCAAACATTGTGACATTATATATCCCTAACGGATTGCCGGAATACAGCTGCACTGTATTAACCGCCGGGTTGGGACCCATAAAAACCTGGCTTAGGGTTTTTACATGAACAGTTTTTACGACCGAATATTTTTTTTCTGCGTTGACAGACAGTATTGCCAGTCGGTAATAATATATTCCTTCTTTATTTACCGGATGAACATATGAATAGCTGCCGGTGAGCTTTTCGCTGGTCACCCTGTTCACTACAGACCAGTTGATACCGTCCGGCGAGTACTCAACAGCATACCCGTTTAAACCATTCTCTTCTTTATTTTCCCAGTTGATGAGAACAGATGAACCGTTCAAACGGGCACTAAACGAAAAATTGTTTAATGGCAGTACATAATAAGGCGTGGCACAGGAAGTCAGATCATCGCCATATCCATTGGTAAGTGTACCGATCGTGGTCAAGGGCAATGAAGGAGAAGCCATTTCATATAGCTTGTTGTGCCCCACACCGGGAACCGCTGCCGATCCGGTGGATAAAAACAGTTTACCGGCCGAATTGAACGCAATACCGGTGATACTGACACCGGCTGGCGTGGCTCTGGATGCAAGAATTGTATCCACGATCACGCTGGCCACTGCAGTTGTAGGCAATGGTGCATTTACCTTATATAAAGCATAGTTAGTCGCATTTGAAGATACAATCCAGAGATTCCCACTACCATCAAAAGTCATATCCCCTGAATTCAGATTTTTTAATTCGACAACGGTATGATTGGTTACATCTTTAAAAGATTGCGATATCAGGGTCCAGCTGTTGGTTCCCACATTATAAAAATAAAAGGCAGGACCAGTAACCGGAAACCCCTGTGCCGTTGTGGCTCCCGGATAGATGGTGTAGTACCCAAGTCCATCCGGCGTCATGGCACCGGATCTGATTTTTTGTGCATTCGGAATAGCGGGTACCGGACTTGCCAAAGGCACTTTTGAGCCGGTCAGTGCATCATAAGACACAAATTCAGCGGGTCCTGCGCCACATTGATTGAAAAAATAAAAACGGCTGTTCAGTGAGCTGAAACCAAGTCCATTCGCATTAACAGATGAAGATGCCGGTGTACCAACAGTCACTGAACCGGCATTCAGTACGCTGATACTGACGATCTGCCCTGAACCACCGACCAGCGAATTCAGCCCATACATGGAATCTGTATTATTCGTACAGATCTGCGCCTGCAGGGTTGCACTAAGCAACAATAGCTGCGTAAGAAACAGACATAGAATAAAAATACGTTTCATGAGGTAAGGAATTACGGTTTAAAATGCGGCAGAAAGTTTGTGAGTCTGCCAGGTAATATTTTTTTATTGTATCAGAATTGTACGGGTTTGCTTTTTCGCACCGGATTCCAGTACCAGGAAATAGATTCCCCTGGCCGCTTCAGGAATTACCATCGTACCGGCATACTGCGCTTCATTACCAATAATCAGTTGCTGATTCACAACAGCTATACCTGCCGCATTAACCAGCTTAAGCTTATACGATCCGGCTGACAGGCCATTGGCGGAAATACTAATAATATCGCCGGTAACCGGGTTGGGAGATACCAGGAGACCTGATCTGGCTCCTGTATTTACCAATACAACATGACTGAGCACTGTGTTGCCTTCCAGGCTTTTTGTGCTGATCCGGTAGTATATTTTAGCGGCCGTAGCTCCCAGATCCGTCCATCTGTATTTTTCTACTCCGGTTGAAACAATTGTACCCGCCGCGGCAAAATCAATACCATTAGTTGAACGCTCAATGGTATAATCCTGTATTTGCTGATCATCCTTGTTTTCCCAGTTCAGCTCAACATTGTTTCCGGTTTTTTGTGCTGTAAAACGGGCCAGTTTTACCGGGAGTACCACCAGTGATAAAGGAAACTCCATAACTGAAGCCGTCATAAGTATTGCTCCATATCCATGCGGATGGGCGGTGCCGGGACAATCAACGGGCAGTTGAGCCGCATACCCGGCCGGTGTGGTTTGTACGCTCATGGCCGGTGCAAAATCATTAATCTGCGGATACGTATCTCCATTGATGCTGATTTTTGCATTGGCCGTATTCTTAAGATAGTTCCAGGCTTTGTTAGCCACTGTCAGATAGGAATTGCTGATCCAGCCACTATCAACAGCGGATTTCAACATATACACAAACATGGCACTACCTGATGTTTCAAGGTAATTGCCCGCCAGTCCGGTTCCCCGATCCACCACCTGATACCATAATCCTGTTGTAGCGTCCTGATAAGTTTGTATCCCAATAGCCAGATTGGCAACCGCATTGATCAGTTCGGTTTTCCGGGGATGGCTATTCGGTACATACTTTAAAATATCCACCAGGGCCATACAATACCAGCCCATACCTCTGGACCATACTTCTGCCGAATTACCGGTAGTGGCATTCGCCCAGGCCTGGGTTTTGGTAGGGTTCCAGGCATGTTTTATCAGGTGCTTTACATTATCGTATAACTGGTAATAAATATAAAGTGTCTGATTCACAGCTGTATCAATTGCCGCATTATCACCAAACATGCTGCCGTATTTTGCCAGGAAGGGGTGCAACATATAAATACCATCAATCAGGATAATATCATTATATGACCCGTTGTCTTTATGCCAGAAGATGTTTCCGACAGCCGTTTTCGGAAAAGTGGCCGATCCTCCAACATATTTATTCCTTAATGTAGTAGCCGCGGTTTGGTATTTCGCCAAACCTGTTTTCTCGTATAAAAAAAGACAGGATATACCAGGATGTGTCCGGTCAAGGCTGTTTATCGTAGCCGAAATCACACCACTTCCGTTCACATACGCATCCACATAAGCTTTAATATAGTTCAGGTATTTAGTAGAATCGGGTACCTTGTTATAGACTTTCTCCATACCATGGGTAATAATGGTATTAGAGTACTCCCAACCTTTTGCTGTAAGAGCATTTATGGTAGGCGTATACCGGGTGGTCATAGCATTGGAGAACTTCACCGACCAGGTGTCATTGGATGTCTGGCCGGAACTGAATAAAGAACAAAAAAGGGCTAATGCAAACAAATAGCTTTTCATTGTGGTTGGCGAATTTGGGTTTTTAAATGGTATATGGATTTCAATCAACTATACAAAATGTAACCGATTGCATAAATTGACGAGCCTTCAAAGAAAAAGAAAATAAAAAACAATCCCAATAGAAAACCCCTATCAAAAGAGAGGTAATCACCCTTAGATAAAATACGATCAGAAAATCCGTTTCTGCTCATTACCCCCGTTGACCAATGCGGCACATTGATATTCAATAGCTTAAATAAATCAATATGCATTAATTTCTACTGTATAGAGCCTCATTCATAGGTACTTTTGCTCAGAAAAAATTAAATAAAGTTGAAAAAAAGCCAGAATTAACACTGATAAATTGCCTTAATAATTATCAGGCAATAGAAACTCTCCCAAAACCGGATAAAAAGACACACACGTATTTTTCCAAAACAGAATGAACATGTGACCAGGCAGGAATTTTAAATTGTAAATCACCAATTAATAGAACTGATAATTGATATCGGGTGTACTTTAAATAGATAGCTTTTTTTATGTATGACCTTTTGTGGAGATTACGAGAGTCGAACTCGTGACCTTCCCGAATTCCATTCGGGACGCGCTAGCCAACCCGCTGAATCAACTCCATAATATACTTCCTGCTTTTCTTCCCTTTAATTGCTTTCTCCCTCACTACCGCTTCCGATCGTGTTTCAAAATGTTCAGTGTATACCAGCTGCCAATCTCTGGCCTTTTTAGTGGCTAAACTGCCACCATTCTGATGCCGGTAAAGACGGTCAGCCAGGTTTTCAGTATGGCCAATGTAGAATTGGTCAATTGACGCAGAATATATGATGTATACACTATATGACATAAAAAAAGGCCATACATTTCAGATGTATGACCTTTTGTGGAGAATACGAGAGTCGAACTCGTGACCTTCCCGAATTCCATTCGGGACGCGCTAGCCAACCCGCTGAATCAACTCCATAATATACTTTCTGCTTTTCTTCCCTTTAATTGCTTTCTCCCTCACTACCGCTTCCGATCGTGTTTCATAATGTTCAGTGTATACCAGCTGCCAATCTCTGGCCTTTTTAGTGGCTAAACTGCCACCATTCTGATGCCGGTAAAGACGGTCAGCCAGGTTTTCAGTATGGCCAATGTAGAATTGGTCAATTGACGC
>Ga0209480_10000212_pt1 | contig 51979 bp, 31 predicted proteins | sample JI61114C2DNA_FD_187501 | JGI IMG/M metagenome (GOLD analysis project Ga0209480, IMG submission 187501) | Wastewater effluent complex algal communities from Wisconsin, to seasonally profile nutrient transformation and Carbon sequestration -... | ecosystem: Engineered > WWTP > Effluent > Algae...
GCCGACGCCGAGCTGGCCCTGCTCGTTGATGCCCCAGCAGCGGATCATGTCGCCGCGGCGGGCGCAGGTGTGACGGGCCGTCGCGCCGGCCCACAGCGCCGTCGCGCCCTTGCGGCAGTCGTTCGCGCAGCCGTCGTTGTCATCGATGTTGGCGTCGTCGCACTCTTCCTCGATCGTGTCGAGGATGCCGTCGCCGCAGACGTTGAGCGCGCAGTTGTTGAGGCAGGCGTCGAGATCGGTGTTGTTGCCGTCGTCACACTCCTCGACGCCCTGATGGACGAAGTCGTCGCCGCAGACGTTGAGCGCGCAGTCGTTGAGGCAGGCGTCCCCGTCGTCGGGATTGCCGTCGTCGCAGGCCTCGACGCCCTGTTGGACGAAGCCGTCGCCGCAGGCGGCCACCATGCAGTCGCCGGTGCAGCTGTCCCCGTCGTCGGTGTTGCCGTCGTCGCACTCCTCGACGCCGTCCTGGGTCACCGCGTCGCCGCAGCCCGCGATCTCGCAGTTGACGCAATCGTCGGTGTTGACCAGGTTGCCGTCGTCGCACTCCTCCGGCGCCTGGACGACCTTGTCGCCGCAGTTCTCGAAGGTGCAGCTCGAGGTGCAGCCGTCGCCATCCAGCAGGTTGCCGTCGTCGCAGGCCTCGGTCTGCTGCTTGATCCCGTCGCCGCAGTTCTCGTGCTTGCAGGTCGGCGAGCAGTCGTCCTCGGCGACGAGGTTGCCGTCGTCGCACTGCTCGACGCCCACCTGCAGGTAGCCGTCGCCGCACGCCGCGGGGGCGCAGGCGCCGACGCACGCGTCGAGGAAGTCCTTGTTGCCGTCGTCGCACTGCTCGACGCCCACCTGCAAGTAGCCGTCGCCGCACGCCGCGGCCGTGCAGGCGTCGACGCACGCGTCGCCGTCATTGTCGTTGCCGTCATCACACTGCTCGCCGCGCTGTGGGTGGACGACCCCGTCGCCGCAGCGCGCGAGCAGGCAGGTGTTCAGGCAGTCGTCGGCGTCATCCGGGTTGCCGTCGTCGCACTCCTCGAGGCCCTGCAGTACGCCGTCGCCGCAGGTCGGGCGGGCGCACAGATCGGTGCAGTCGGGGTCTTCGGCGAAGTCACAGGCCTCGCCAGGGCCGACGAAGCCGTCGCCGCAGGCCGCCGCGCGGCAGGTCGCGGGGCATGCGTCGGTGTTGATCGCGTTGGCGTCGTCGCACTGCTCGCGGGGGGCGTCGGTGTTGCCGTCGCCGCAGTAGGGGAGGAGCGTGCACTCGCTCGCGGAGCAGCGGCCGGGGCCGTCCGCGTAGTCGGCGGCGAGGTTAGCGGCCCCGTCGTCGCAGGTCTCGAGGTCGGCGTCGACGATAGCGTCGCCGCAGCGCGGGGCGTAGCCGCACACATTGTAGCGGCAGACCAGCGCCTCGCCGACGACGTCGGCGAGGGGGTTGCAGTCCGGGTCGTCGTCGCACGGCTGGCCGACGAGGCCGTCGCCGGTGAAGCAGGTCGCCGCGGCGAGCGCCAGCAGGAGCACCGCGGCCCGAGGCGAATGTGTCGATGGGATCTTCGTCACTTCCGTCGCTCCGGTCTCAGGGGTTGTCGTAGAGCAGCGCGTCCTTCGGGGGCATCTCGCCGGGCTCATCACCGACCGAGTTGGTGTTGCCGCGGGCGAGCTGCCCGTCCGGGTTGCCGCCCCAGCAGCGCACCGCGCCGCCGTCGACGATCGCGCAGGTGTGGTACTCGCCGAGGATGATGTCGAGGACCGTACCGGGCAGGGCGTCGACCGCGACCAGGGGTGCGATTGGGCCGGGGAGCGCGCCGAGGTGCTGGGTGTTGCCGTGGCCGAGGCGACCGTCGTCGCCCGAGCCCCAGCAGCGGACGTCGCCGCCGTCGAGCCGCACGCAGGTGTGACGCTCGCCGAGTCTGATCTGCGCGACGGAGTCGTTGCCGGCGAGCATCTTGACGGGGCCGGCGCTCGCGGGCGACTCGTTGTCGCCGATGCTCTGTGAGTTCTGATAGCCGAGCGCGCCGAAGCCCCCGTCGCCCCAGCAGTACACGGCGCCGCTCATCGTGACGGCGCACGCGTGCTGACCGCCAGCGTCGATCTGGACGACTGGCTCGCCGATCTGGACGAAGGGGGCGTCCTTGGGGTCCTCATTGTCGCCGATGTTCTGGGTGTGGCCGAGCCCGAGCTGGCCGGAGCTGTTCTCGCCCCAGCAGCGGAGCTGGCCATCGGCCGGAGCCTTAAGGATCGCGCAGGTGAAGCGATTGCCGGCGGCGACCCGCTTGACCGGCGCGCCCACCGGCACCGGGCCGAGCGCCTTGGGCGAATCCAGGGCGTTGACGCCGGGGTAGCCGCATTGCCCGTACTGACTGAAGCCCCAGCAGCGGAGCGTGTCGTCCTCGAGGAGTGCGCACGTATGATACTCGCCGGACTCGACGTGTACGGCGAGCCCTCCGAGGTCGGCGGGGTCGACCGGGGGCATCTCGTTCGGCCCATCGCCGATGTCGTCGTACTTGTTCTTGCCGCGCCCGAGCATGTCGCCGCGGCCCCAGCAGCGCACGCTCTTGTCCATCAAGAGCGCGCAGGTGTGCTGGGTGCCGCCGGTGATCACGAGCACGTCGCCGCCGACCGCGACCTCGTCGAGCGGCAGGTCGGCGGGCTCGTCGCCGACGCTGGCGGTGCTCCCGTAGCCGAGCTGGCCGGACTCGTTCTTCCCCCAGCAGCGCACCTTTCCGGCGCGGACGGCACACGTGTGCCGATCGCCGGTGCCGATCCCGGTCGCGCCCTGCGTGCACGCGTTGGCGCAGCCGTCGTTGTTGTCGGCGTTACCGTCGTCGCAGCCCTCGACGCCCTGCCAGACGACCGCGTCGCCGCAGGTCGCCGCGGTGCAATCCTTCAGGCAGGCGTCGCTGTCGCTCATGTTGCCGTCGTCGCACGCTTCGCCGGGCTGGATGTAGCCGTCGCCGCACTTCGCCGCCGTGCACTGCTTGGTGCAGGCGTCGGTGTTGTCATCGTTGCCGTCGTCGCACTGCTCCTTGCCGGCCCACACGAAGCCGTCGCCGCAGGTCGCCGTCTTGCAGTCCGTGGGGCAGGCGCCGGTCGGCTTCATGTTGCCGTCGTCGCACTGCTCCACGCCGGCCCAGGTGACGCCGTCACCGCAGGCCGCGTGGTGGCAATAGACGCAGGCGTCGGTGTTGATGTCGTTGCCGTCGTCGCAGGTCTCCTGGCCCTGGACGAGGCCATCGCCGCAGCTCTCGAAGCCGCAGGACGCCGAGCAGCCGTCGCCGTCGGCGAGGTTGCCGTCGTCGCACTCTTCCATTGGCCCGCGGATGCCGTCGCCGCACTTGGCGTGCTGACACGTCGCGGTGCAGTCGTCGTTGTCTTCGGTGTTGCCGTCGTCGCACTGCTCGACGCCCTTGTGGACGAACATGTCGCCGCAGCTCGCCGCCGTGCACCCGTCGACGCAGGCGTCGAGGTAGTCGAGGTTGGCGTCATCACACTGCTCGACGCCCGCCTGGACCAGCCCGTCGCCGCACGACGCCAGCTTGCAGGTGCCGAGGCAGGCGTCGCCGTCCTGCTCGTTGGCGTCGTCGCACTGCTCGATCCCGGCCCACACGATCGCGTCGCCGCAGCTCGCCTTGACGCAGGTGTTCAGGCACGCGTCGGCGTCGTCGGCGTCACCATCGTCGCAGGCCTCGTCGCCCTGGAGGACCCCATCGCCGCAGGTCGGCCGGGCGCACGCGTCGGTGCAGTCGGTGTCGACCGCCGGGTCGCAGGCCTCGCCGGGGCCGACGAAGCCGTCGCCGCAGGACGCCGCCAGGCAGGTGCTCGGGCACGCGTCCTGATCGTCGGCGTCGGCGTCGTCGCACTCCTCGCGCGGCGCCGTCACCTCGCCGTCGCCACAGTACGGGAGGAGGCGGCACGTGCTCGCAGAGCACTGGCCGGGCCCGTCGGCGTAGTCGCCCTTGACGCCCGCCTCGCCCGCGTCGCACTGCTCGACCGCCTCGTCGACGATCCCGTCGCCGCAGCGCTGGACGTAGCCGCAGACGCTGTTCGCGCAGCGCAGCGCCTCCCCGAGCGCGTCGACGGCCGGGTTGCAGTCCTCGTCGGACTGGCACGGCTGACCGACGAGGCCGTCGCCCGTGAAGCAGCTCGCCGAGATCAGCAGTAGCAACCCGGCGAGCCGGGCGCGCGACGAGGTGAACGGGCGGGGAGGCATAGGCATCTTCGTCAGCTCCGCTGGTCCCGGATGTAGACGGCGAAGGCCGCGGTCTTGCAGCCCAAGGAGGCGACGCTGCCGCCGATGATGACGCTGATGCGGATGGCCTTAAAGACAGGATCCTGCACGACCTCCTTCGGGACCGCACCCGCCACGCCCGCGGCGAGCGAAAAGAACGAGGACGCGAGGTCGAACGCCGAGACCCTGACCTCGCGCCGGGAGGTCTCGTCGTCCCTGGCCGTCAACGCGACGTCGATCATCCCCGACACGAGCCCGCACCCGTCGCCGCACGCGCCGCAGATTGCATCGGCCTTCCCCGCAGCGTCGTTATCCGTTCGCAGGTCGATGACCGCGCAGACAAGGCTCGCGAGGCCCAGCGCGGCGCTGGCTCCGTCGAGGAGGAACTTGATCCATTCCCAGGCTCCCCAGTCCTCGTCGTCGGCGAGGTCGACGATCAGTCCGGCGGTGCCCAGGACCCAGTTGAAGCTGTTGAGCCCGAACATGACCCATGCGACCGGCTTCGGCGGGTCCTTGCCCGTTCCCGCCTCGTAGCCGTCGACCCAGCAGCCGATGAAGCTCACGACCCAGTCGAAGGCCCGCTGGGCGAGGGTCCAGATGAACTTCGGTCCGCTGTCCGCGAAGTTCTGCGGGCCCTCGTCGAGCTCTGCGGGGCCCCGCTTGCTGCCGGTGATCACCTTGTACGTCGTGGTCAGCGGGATCGCCACGAGCAGGCAGAGCATCCGGCCCACGGTGAGCTCATCGCCCTTGAGGATGTGCTTCTCGACGAACGGGGTCAGGTACGGGAGGTTGAGGTGGAGATCGAGGAGGCGCTTGAAGGAGTCGACCACCGCGACCAGGAGATCGCCGATGAAGTCGACCACCACCTTGGTGCCGTTGGCGATGAGCCGCACGAAGAGGCGGGCGAGCGCCTTCCACTCGCTCGGATCCGAGTCGAGGAAGCGCTGCGGATCGGCGAACGCCGCCTTGAGCGCCGGGGCGTTCCACTCCTTGTCGAGCCCTTCGACCAGCTGCGGGAGGCGGCCGAGCGCGCCCCCGAGCACGTCCTTGATCGGGTCGAAGACCGCCATCAGGTCGCGGATCGTCTGCTTGAACAGCTCGAGGTCGTCGGGGAGCAGCATGAGGAGGAGGTCGATCAGCCCCGGGATCTGGGGCATCTCCCACCCCGCCCTGGCGATCTCCTCCGAGGCCGCGGACGGCGGCAGCGGAGCGCCGCCGAGTAGCTCGAGGGCCATCGACTCGAGGACGTCGATCTTCTGCGTGATCGTGTCGAACACGCGGGTCATGCCCGACCGCGTGACGCCGATCGCCCGGTTCACCTCGCGCAGCAGCAGGTTCGTGGTGTCGAGGATGTCGCTCCAGTCGAACGCCTCGGCGAGGTAGTCGAGGACCTGCAGCGCCGTCTTGCCGAGCTGCTCGAAGATGTCGACCGCGACTTCGGCGATGTCCTCGACGGTCTTCACGACGCGATCGATGACGACCTTGACCGCGCCGATCATCGTATTGACGGTGATGCTGAGCGCCCTGGCGACCGGCGCGGGGAGCACCTTGCTGACGGTCTCGACGGTCTCCAGGACCACGTCGACGGTCTTGTCGATGGCCTTGTCGACGACGGCGACGGTCGCCTTGGTGGCGTCCGTGACGACGGCGACGGTCTTGTCGACGACGGCGACGGTCTTGTCGATGGCCTTGTCGACGACGGCGACGGTCTTGTCGATGGCCTTGTCGACGACGGCGACGGTCTTGTCGATGGCCTTGTCGACGACGGCGACGGTCGTGTCGACGGCCTTGTCGACGACGGCGACGGTCGTGTCGACGGCCTTGTCGACGACGGCGACGGTCTTGGTCGTCCATCGCCGGATCCGGCTGCCGTCGAGCCCGAAGGAGAGGGCCCCGTCCTCTGGCGGGGTCAGGGTCTCCGGCGGGGTGAGGCGACGGACGAGCGCCACGTCCTCACCGACCTGCGCGAGCTGCTCGCCGACGAGCTGCACGGGCGCGTCGGCTCCGTCCTCGTCCTCGAGGTCGCCGAAGGCGAGCGCGGCGGTGCTCTCGGCCTCGAAGGCGAAGGAGGCGATGCTCGTGTGCATCCCGCGGAGGAGGTCTAGGAGCGCGTCGGCGTCCTCGGCGACGAGGCCGGTCGTCCCGGCGCGCGTGGTCGCGGTGGCCCGCCGGCCCGCCGTGAGCTCCTTCTCGGTCAGCGAGGCCAGCGCGTCGAAGATCACCTGATCGGGCGTGACGAGCGCCCACTCGCCCTCGCCCATGCCGGGGTGACGCACCTTGAGGATCGGCACGCGCAGCGACGTGGGCTGCAGGATCAGGCGGGCCGCGCCGCGCATGTCGGCCGTGAGCGTGAATTTTTCCCCCTTGATGCGGTTCTCGGGGCGCACGCACTTGCGGTAGGTCTCGACGGGCGCTCCCTCGATCACTGCGATCTCAGCGCCCGGGACGGGGCGCCCGTTCGCGTCGCGTGCCGTCAAGTCGACGCAGATCTGGGGCTTCCCCTTGGGACCTGTCGGATCGGCCAGGAGACTGGCGCGACCGTGGACGGTCGCAGGCGCGGGCGCTTTGGGATCCTTGAGCGCCAGCGACGGCGCCTCGCGCCAGATCGCCGCGCCGGTGGCCGGCCCCGAGGTCCCCGTGAGGTCGCCAGCGAGCGCCCAGCGGGCGGTGGGCGCCCCGACGGCCCGGCGCTGCCAGGTCGCCTCGACCTCGTCACGGGTCAGCGCCCGCGGCCACAGGCGCAGCTCGGTGACCGAGCCGGCGAAGGGCCCGACCCGCGGCGCCAGCGTCTGTGCGGGCAGCGGGCGGCGCTCCTCCCGGGAGACCAGGCGGCCGCCGAGGTACACGCCGAGGAGCCCGTCGGCGTCCTGGGTGATCGTCAGGTGTGTCCAGCGCCGGGGCCAGAGCGCCCCATCGAGGACGACGTCGTCGGAGCCGGCGATCTTGATCACCAGCGCGAAGGCGTCGCCGTCCTGCTGCGCGAGGACGCGGACGGCGTCGCCCTCGACCTTGATCGACGAGGTCTTGTTGTCGAAGTCGGCCTTGAGGGCGCGCTCGACGAGCGCCGGGCCGACGCCCGTGATCTCCTGGGTGCGTCCCTTGAAGTCGCCGTGCTCGTACAGGGTCACGCGGATGCCCGACGAGGCGCGGAGCGACGAGATCTGGTCGTTGCCGACGATGTTCAGCGCGCCGACGTCGTGGCTGCCCGGCCGGAGCACCTGCGACGGGCCGGTGAAATTGGGATCGCGGTACACGGTGGCGGAGCCGGTGAGCGCGAGGAGCGTGACCTCGCCGGCCGCGGCCGCGTCGAGGTTGACCCACATCTGCGCCGAGAACCCGCCGGTCCCGATCGCGTCGATGGTCGGCATCTCGAGGCCTCCGCTCAGGCCGGCGACGCGCGGCGGGGCCACGCGCGGGGCGTTGGCGAGGCCGACGGTCCGCGGCGCGGGGCGCGTGCCGGTCGCGCGCGCGACCAGGCCCGACCAGGCGCTGTTGACGAGGACGGGCTCACCCGTGACCGAGCTGGCGGCCGGGACGGCCTCGACGACGATGGAGGAGGTCATGTCATTGTTGGCGACGAGCGGGGTGTCGGTGGTGAAGACCCAGCTCTTGCCGGCGAAGCCGCCGTGCTCATAGAGCGTCACCTTGAGCCCCGGCGGCACGCGCAAGGAGGACAGTTTGTCGTTGCCGATCGTCAGGGCGCCGAAGTCGTGGCGGCCGACGCCGAGGCTCTGGCTGGCGCCGGCGAAATTGCCGTCGGCGAAGATCGTGACCTGCGGCGGGACCTGCTCGACGACGATCGAGGAGGTCATGTCATTGTTGGCGACGAGGGGGGTGTCGGTGGTGAAGACCCAGCTCTTGCCGGCGAAGCCGCCGTGCTCGTAGAGCGTCACCTTGAGCCCCTGCGGCACGCGCAGGGAGGACAGCTTGTCGTTGCCGATCGTCAGGGCGGCGAAGTCGTGGCGACCGACGCCGAGGCTCTGGCTGGTGCCGGAGAAATTGCCGTCGGCGAAGATCGTGACCTGCGGCGGGACCTCGGAGGCGACCGGCGGGTCGATGTCCTCGTCGAGGCGCCAGTAGCCGAGGAGGCCGGGCGCCCAGCCGTGGATCCGGCGGGCGGCGGTATCGGCGATCTCGGCGCTCGTGAGCGCCCGTGCCCACAGGCGGACCTCGGCCATCTGCCCGACGAGCTTTTCTCCGCAGCGCAGGGTCGTCTCGGAGATGACTCTGCGCGCCAGCTCCTCCGCGCTGTCCGCGACCGCGCGGACCTTCTCGGCGACGTTTGCCGCGAGCTTGTCCAGGAGTTGCGATCCGCTGCTGCGGTCGGACGAGACCGCGCCGCGGCTTGGCGCGGACGGCTCTTTCGCTGCGGGACTGGCATCAGCGGCCGGCGTTGCGACCGGCGACGTCTCGACGGGGACGCCGTCGGCGAAGAGGACCACGTTGCCAAGGTCGTCCCGCCGCACGGCGAGGCTCATCCAGGTGTTGGCTTTGAGGAGCCCGGTGGTGCAGATCGTGCGATCGCCGAGCGCGAGGGACACCGCGCCGTCCTGCGTCCACGCCTCGACCGTCTCGAAGGCGAAGAGGCCGCTGCGGCGCGTCAGGTCGCGGACGAGGACGCGCGCCTGCCACGTGAAGCCGGCGCGCACCGGCGGGATGTTCTGGACCTTGAGTAAGTCGTCGCCGTCGAAGTCGCGGCAGTGGTCGAGGGCAGGGCTGATCGTGAGGCTCGTGGCGCCCGCCTTGAATGCGCCGCCGACCCGCACGCCGTCGCGGCCGAAACACGAGGCGTCGCGGACGCCGGTCTCGCCCTCGAGGGTCCAGTGGCCGACGAGGCCCGTCTCGTCGCCGCGCAGCGCCCGCGAGTAGCGGGCCACGATCGCGTGGTGGCTGGCGCTGCGGTTCCACAGACGCACGTCCGCGATGGCACCGGCAAACCCCACCTCGGCCGGATACGCGCCCCGGCCGATGTAGTTGCACGCGCGGGCCGCCTCGAGCGCGGCGGGTGTGCTCGCCGGGAGCTTCGCCGCGTCGAGGACGGAGCCGTTGCGGTAGAAGACCACCCCGTCGACGCCGAGCACCACGGATATGTGGACCCACGCGCCGACGGCGAGGCAAGGCTTCGATGTCGCGATGTGTAGCGTGCCGTTCGCGTCGTGCCATTGCAGCTCGACGGCGTCCTGACGGCAGACCAGCGCGATGCGGCCGACGCCGGCCGCCTGGTTGAGATCGACGATCGGCGCGTTTTGCAGCCTGTCCGGGCGCAGCCACGCCTGGATGATCACGCCGCGCGCGAAGGACACCGCCATTTCGGGCAGGCGCACGTGCACGGGCCCGCCGAGGGCCGTACCGTTGCGCTCCTCTGGGAGCTTGGAGTTATTCGCGCTGTTTGCATCGCCGCTGTTCGTCATCGTTTTCTCCGGTTGTGACTCGCCGTCGACCGACGCGAGCACCGGCGCAATGTGAAACAGGGCTGGCCGATCAGGCCGTCGCCGGTGAAGCCGGTCAGCGGCGCGAGCGCGAGCCGCACGGCCGCGAAGCGAGGGACAAGCGTCGGACGGATCTGCACGGAGGCTGGACGCGCCCGGACGGCGGCTGTGAACTGGCACGATCGCGCGCCGAGTGCCTGGTCAACCGTGCCCCCGCTTGCAGGTCCGCAGCGATGGCGTGAACAAGTCGTGGGCTCGCGCCGGCTCGCCGTTGCGCGGCCGTCGGTGCCCCGAGGAAACGGCCGAGGAGCGGTATCGAAGGTTCATCGCCGACAGGCCGCAGGTATCCTGGCGCCGTGCTCCCCCCGCGCCAGGGCACCGAGACCCGGGAGGTCATGCCGCTCGCGCCCGACCCGGTGACCGATGTCTCGACCTTCCATCAGGACTCGCGAGTCGTGGCGGGCATGGAACCCACCGCCGCGCCCGTCGACCGCGTAGCGGCGCTCTCCCTGGCAACCGCGCGGCCGGCGTGGATCGCTCGCTTCCTGGTGTTCGATGAGCTCGGCGTCGGCGGCATGGGCCGGGTCTATGCCGCGTATGACCCCGAGCTCGACCGCAAGGTCGCGCTCAAGCTGGTCCACCATCACGACTCCGTCGACAGCAAGGCCCGCCTGCAACGCGAGGCCCAGGCGATGGCCCGCCTGTCCCACCCCAACGTCGTCACCGTCTACGAGGTCGGCAGCCACGCGCAGCAGCTGTTCATCGCCATGGAGCTGGTCGTGGGCGAGAACCTCGCGGCCTGGCTGGCCGCCGAGACGCGGCCATGGCGGGCCGTGCTCGCCGTGTTCCGCGCCGCCGGTGAGGGCCTCGCGGCGGCCCATGACGCGGGCCTGGTGCACCGAGACTTCAAGCCCGCCAACGTGCTGGTCGGCGCCGATGGTCGCGCCCGCGTCGCCGACTTCGGCCTGGTGCACGACCGCGAGGCCGCGCCGGACGGGGCCGCCGACGCGGCCAGGGGCTCGCAGGCCTTGACCTGGGCGGGCGCCGTGATGGGCACGCCGGCGTACATGGCCCCCGAGCAGCTGCGCGGCGAGCCGACCGACGCGCGCACCGACGTGTTCTCGTTCTGCCTCGCGCTGTGGGAGGCGCTTTACGGCGCGCGCCCCTTCGCGGGCGCGACGATGGAGGAGCGGCAGCAGGCGATCGAGCGCGGCTTGCCGGACGACCCGCCCAGGTCGTCGGCGCGTGATCGGTGGCTGCGCCCGCTGCTGCGTCGGGGCATGGCCGCCGAGCCCGCCCGGCGCTGGCCAGGCATGCGCCCGCTGCTCGCCGCGCTCGCCCGTGACCCGGAGCTCGAGCGCAGCCGCAGGCGCCGCAGGGTGCTCGTGACGATCGCGGTCCTGGTCATGGGCGGGGCGCTGGTGTTCGGCGGCTCCGCGCTGTGGTCCTCGGTCCAGACCCGCGCCCGCGAGCGCGCCGCGACGAGCCAGCTCGAGGCGGCGCTCGCCCGGGCCGCGCAGCTGCAGGCCGAGGGCAGCGACGACGAGGCGGCCCTGGTCGTCGACGGCTTCGTGGCTGCGCCCGAGCACGCGGGCACGCGGGCGCTGGTCCAGGCGCTGCGCAGGCGGGCCGACGACCGGCAGCGCCACGGCGACCAGGAGGGGGCGATCGACGCCTACAGCCAGGCCTACGCCGCAGCCGAGCACCCCGACGAGATCGCCGAAGCGCTGCTCGGCCTCGCCAGGCTGTTTCGCGCGCGCAGCGAGTGGGCGCCGCTGACGTGGGTGCTCGCCAGCCTCGAGGCCACCGCGGTGGCGACACCGGTGGAGGTGAAGACGATGCAACGCGACGCCGCGCTGTACCGCCGCGACTTCGCGGCCGCGGCCCGTCACGACGACGCCGGGGCCCGGTTGTTCGCGGCGCTGGGCCAGGCGCAGGCGAGCGAGCACCGGGCCCTCCGCGCCGAGGCGATCGACCTCGAGGGCGACGGCGTGCGCTCGGTGATCCTGTGGGAGACGCTGGCCGGCGAGTCGAACGTGACGATCGTTCGCGCCGCGCCCGGGCTGCCCGCGCTCGCCAGCTTCATGCCCCGCGGCACCGACAGCGCGCTCCATCGCGTGGTCCCGGGCACCGCCCCGGAGCCCGGTCGCATCATCGGCGGCCAGCGTCGCATGCTGATCTGGGACGGCCGCGGCTTCGTCGTCGAGAAGGCCTGGGGCAGGGCGCACGCGCTCGCCACCACCAGCGCCGACCTCGACCAGGACGGCGTGCGCGAGGTCTATGTCGGCGTCGGTCGTCGCGGCCGTCGCCTGCTCGGGCTGCGCGCCGGTCCCCACGGCTGGGACACCTTCACCCCCGCGCCCGACCTCGACGCCGCCGACTCCGACGTGCAGGCCCTCACCGTCGGCGACCTCGACGGCGATGGTCGCGAGGAGCTGGTCGCCGCCCTCGGTCCACCGCTGGCCCACGACCTCCGGGTGCTGCGCGCCGGGCCGCCCGGCGGCCCGCTGGTCCAGGTCGTGCGCCGCAAACACGGCGCCGTCGTCGACCTCAGGTTGGTGCCGACGCCGGACGGCCCGCTGCTCGCGGTAGCGAGCGTCATCCCGGCGGGCGGCAGCGGGCCCACGGGCGCCATCGACGACCCGCCCGCGGGCCTGCACCTGTACCGGTTGAGGGACGACGAGCTGCACGAGGTCGCCGCCTATCCGTCCGCGCCCGGGACACGCCTGCAGCAGGTCGTGGTCGCGGACCTCGACGGTGATCGCTGGCCGGAGCTGCTCGGCGAGGTCCAGCAGGAGGTCCAGCCGGGCCCGCGCCACCTCGAGATCTTCCGCCCGGAGGCCGCGGGTGGGCGCCTGCAGATCGGCGAGCTGATCCCGCTGCTCGCAGTCAACCTCGACGATGACCCCGCCGACGAGCTGCTGATCGCCGACGCCCGCGATCGCAGCCGCGTCTGGGCCCTCGGCGTTGGCGCCGCGGCGCTGCCCGGGCTCGAGCTCGGCCATCCCGAGCTCGCCGCCCCGCCCGCGGAGCTCGCCCTCGACCCGCCGCTGCAGGCCCAGTGGGAGCGCGCCGAGGCGCTCGCCGGACTTGGCCTGCTGACGATCGCCAGCCGCCGGCACGCCGAGCTCGGGCGCTCGCTGACCCACGGCCCCGGGCGCGGCGCGACCCTGGCCCGCGCCGCCGATCTGGCCAGCCAGGCCGGCGATCTCGCGGGCGCGGCCGCGCTGTTCGAGGCGGCCGCCGTCGACGATCGCCGCTGGCTCGCGCGCGCGACCGCCAACTACGAGCAGCTCGGCCGCCTCGACGACGCGATCCACACGCTGCGCGCGCTCGGGGCCGAGGACCCCACGACAGCGAGCAGCCTGGCGCGCCACGAGCAGTTCCTGCGCAGCGAGCAGGTGCTGCACTTCGACCAGCCGCTCGACCCGGCCTGGCAGGTCTTCGACCCGCTGGTGCTGCGCCACGACCCGCTGCGCGCCGTGCTCGTCGTCGACATGTTGAATCCCGACCCGGTGCTCGCGCTCCCCGTCGTGCTCGACGCCGACTTCGTCGTGCGGGTCGAGCTCTCGCTGGCGGAGGTCGGCCTCGGCGGCAGCTTCGGCTTCGCGCTCGCGCCCGGCAAGCAGGCCGACTGGCCGATCCAACCGATCGTCGCCGTCGCCACCGGCGCGAGCGGAGAGCCAGGCGCTCGCCTGGCGATCGGCTTCCGGCTCGAGGAGCAGGCCGCCGACATCCCGCTGCCGGCTCCGGGCGCCCGCCTGATGATCGAGCTCAGCCACCTGGCGAGCCGCGGCGAGCAGCGCCTCACCGTTCGCGTCGACGGGGTCGCGGTCGGCGACGTGCGCCGCCCGATCGTGCGTGATCTCGCCGGGCCGGTCTCGCTCCGCTTCATGCGCGGCCTGAAGCCCAGCGGCATCACGTCGCCCTGGTCGCGCATCGAGCTGCATCGCATCACGACCCGCGGAGTCACGATCCGCGCCCCCGGGACCGATCCCTGGGCCACGGCCCGCCTCGGGCTCGTCGAGAGCGACGGCGAGGCCGCGCTGGCGGCCCTCGATGCCGCCCACGCCGAGGGTGAAGCCCCGCCAGAGCTGCCCGTGTGGCGCGCCCTCGCCCTGTTCAGGGCCGGCCGCGACGGTGAGGCCGCCTCGCTGCTGCGCACCAGCCTCGACCTGCGGGCCAGGGCCGCCCCCGTTTATCTGGCCGCGATCCGCATGCTGGGCGCCCGCCCCGAGCTCACCTCCCTGCTGCGCGGCGCGCTCGGACCCGGATATCTGCAGCTGTTCTGGGACACCTGGTCGCCGCTCGCGGCCCGCGACGTCCGTCGACCGAAGGTCCTCCGTGCAGTCGCAGAGCACTCGCCGGCCCTCGACCTCGCCGTCGCCGCCGACGCCCCCGGGCTCGACCTGCCCTTCGCCGACGTGGTGGTGCTGCTGCGATCGCTGCGCGCCGCGGTGTTCATCGCGCTGAACCAGCCCGCCCGCGCCCGCCGCGAGCTCGCGGTCCTCGACATCCAGCAGGCCGCACGCAATCGGGACGCCCGCGCGGTGCTCACGACCTCACTGGCCCGCCTGGCCGCGCTAGAGCTCGCCGACGGCCACGTCGACGAGGCGTTCGCGCGGCTGGATGCGCTGGCCCAGGTGTGCGCGCCCGAGATCTTCGTCGACCTCGTGCGCGCGCAGCCCGGGCTCTGGTCGCTGCGCGCCGACCCGCGCTGGCGCAGGCTGCCCGGCGCCGACCCGGATCAGGCGTCGTTGCAGTATCAATGCTCGCAATGCGAGCCGCCCCCCGACGAAGCGGCCGCCGAACCGTGATTGTCTATCGTTGCACTCCGGTCACCGCGCATCCGCGAGCCCCTGCTCGCGCAGCACCACCAGCCCCTGATCGGCGCGCCACTCGATCAGCGCCATATGTGCGCCTCGCCCGCCCGCACGCGGCTCGATCAAGGCCGCGGTGAACTGCGCACATACCGTCGGCGCGCCCGCCCGCGGGATGCCCGTGCGCGTCGCACGTTGCCAGGCCGCGAGGGTCCGCCGCAGCGACTGCGTACCGCCGACCGCCGGCGCCTCGAGCTTCCAGGTCCAGGTGCCGGTGTCCGCGACGGTCAGCCCATCCTCGCTGCGCCAGCCCGCCGCGTGGCTGCGGCTGATCAGCGCGGCGCTCACGTGCCGCCGCCGCGCCAGCGCCTGCAGGGCGCTCCACTCGGCGCCGACGATCGTCCGCAAGCCGTCGGCCGCGGCCCTGGTCCGGCGATCGAGGCAAAAGCCGAGCAGCTTGAGGCGCGCCTGCTCGAGCACCTCGTAGTCGTCGCGCGCCTCGCCGAGACGCAGCTCCGGATCCAGCGCCAGGCCGAAGATCTCGCGCTCACGCCCCGACAGGCCGGCGGCCGCCAGCCGATCCGGCAAACGCAGCGCCCGCTGACAATCTCCGCGCGAGCGCGGCCAGCTCGGGTCGTCGGCGAGCTGCCGCAACACCAACCTGGCCGCGGTCGGGTTGACCGCCAGCGCGGCCAGGATCGCGGCGACGTAGTCCGGGCGCAGCAGGTCGGCGTACCCGACCCCGTATTGCCGACGCAGCGGATTGAGCAGCAACTCGGCGAGCCGACGCGCGTCCTCGTCGCCACCGCTGACCCGCGCGACCAGCAGCGGCGACCCGCCGACCCGCAGGATCGTCGGCGCCCGCAGCCGCGGGAACGTGACCCGCGTCGCATCGGCGGCGAGACAATGCAGGCCCGCGAGCACGATTGCCCGCGCGGCCGGCTGCGCGACTTCGTCGTCGTGTTCGCCGCCACGCACGATCAGCGCGCCGCCCTCCCGCACGACCTGGCCCAGACGCGCGAACAGCTCGGCGTTCACCGCATCGCTGAGCAGCGCCCGCGTGACCGATTCCACGCCGTCGCCGAGATTGGCCTGCGCCCAGTAATCGAAGGTGTCGCCGTTGAGCACGACCCGCAGCGGCCCGGTGCCGAGCGCGTCCAGCAGCGCGCCGAGGGCCTGCGCGCCCGCGAAGATGCCGGGGCAGGCGCCACAGCCGAGGTGCAGGTCGCTGAGGACGAGGGTTCGCATGGTCGATCGAGCGCCCGTGTGCAGCACACCGCTGGCCGGACTCCGTCGTGGACGGTGCGCGAGGGTGACGCGCAGATCGCCGAGATGTGAGCACATCTCTGCGCCCGACATCGAGCGCCCCCGGCCCCGCATATCGCTTCCCATCTCCAGCCATCCAGTGGGACACTGGACCCGTAAGAGGTCCGCGAGATGGCGAGTCTGGATGAGACGACGCGGCGCGCCTCGCCGCCCGATCGTCGGGAACGCGCGCCCCGACGCCTGCTGTTGACCATCGCCATGCACCCGTCGCTGCGCCGCGTCGGCGAGCGCGCGGCCCTCCATGAGATCGAGGACGGCGGCCGGGTCGCCCTGTCACGCAGCGCGCCAGAGTTTCGTACGGTCGACGGCCGCCCCTGCGGACCGCTCGCGGACCCCTTCATCAGCCGTTCGCCGCTGGTCCTGCGCGCGGGTGAGAGCGGTGGCATCATCCTCGAACGCGACGCCAACAGCTCGGCCCTGACGGTCAATGGCGTCGCGCAGCAAGGCCGGCTGGTCCTGTCCGCCGAGGCCCTGCGCCGCGGCGTGATCCTGGAGCTCGCATATCGGGTGGTGCTCGTGCTGCACAGCGTGCCAGGCCCCGAGGAGCCGCTGCCGAAGTACGGGCTTATCGGCGAGAGCGCCGAGGTCCAGCGCGTGCGTCGCGAGATCGCCGAGTCCGCGGGCTTGAACATCCCGGTGCTGATCCGCGGCGAGTCCGGGACCGGCAAGGAGCTGGTCGCGCGGGCGATCCACACCGCCTCGTCGCGCGCGGCTCAACCATATGTCGTGATCAATATGGCCGCGCTAAACCCCCACACCGCGGTCGCCGAGCTGTTCGGCCACGCCCGCGGCTCGTTCACCGGCGCCGTCCAGACCCGGGAGGGCTACTTCCGGGCGGCCAACGGCGGGACCCTCTTCCTCGACGAGATCGGCGAGGCCCCGGTCGAGATCCAGGCCATGCTGCTGCGCGTGCTCGAGAGCGGCGAGGTCCAGCCGGTCGGCGGCGCCGCGGCCCGGCGCGTCGACGTCCGCGTGATCGCGGCCACCGACGCCGACCTCGAGGAGCAGGTCCATCACGGCGGGTTTCGCCCGTCGCTCCTGCACCGCCTCTCCGGCTATCCCCTGGCGATGCCGACGCTCGCCAGGCGCCTCGACGACATCCCCCGGCTCCTGCTCCACTTCCTCGAGCGCGAGCTGCAGCAGGCCGGACAACCCGAGCGCTTCGAGCGGCTCGTCCAGGACGCCGCGACCCAGCTCCCGAGCCGCGTCATGGTCCAGGCGCTGCTCCACGAGTGGCCCGGCAACGTCCGCCAGCTCAACAATTTTGCCCGGCGCCTGGCCGCCGCGCTGCTCGCCGAGCGCGACCCGGCCAGCCTCGCGGCGCTGCTCGCCGAGGGCCCCGTGTCGCCCACGGACGAGGGCCCCGGGCCGCCCCCGCCGGTCGCGGTCGCCGACGCCGACGCCGAGGGCGCGTCGGAGCTCTCGGATGACGCGCTGATCGAGGCGATGCGCAGCAACGGCTGGCAGATCGCCGCGACCGCGCGGGCCCTCGGCATCTCGCGCAACACGCTCTATGCGCGGATGCGCCGCAGCGGCCAGATCCGCAAGGCGCGTGACATCCCGCGGGGCGAGCTCGCCGAGCTCTACCGGCGTCACGACGGTGACCTCGCGGCGATCGCCCGCAGCCTCGACGTGTCCCCGCGCGGCCTGCAGTTGCGCCTGCGAGAGCTCGAGCTCATCACCTGAGGCCGCCACCGGCGTACGGGATCAGGCTCTCGCGCAGCAGCTCGCGGGCCTGCTGGATCCGCTTGCGCGCGTTCACCGGTGAGATCGCGAGCTCGCGCGAGATATCGTCGTACGAGAGGTTCTCGACGAAGCGCATGCAGAACACCGACTGCAGGCGAGGCGGCAGGGTCCCGACCGCCTGCTCGATCGCCGTGGCCAGCTGCTCGCGGTAGATCACCCGCTCCGGCGCCACGTCCCGCGAGGCCACCACCACCGTGTGCCGGTCCCCCTCGTCGTCCGCGAAGCGCCCCCCGTCGCGCACGCTCAGCCGCGCAATATCTACACATAGATGATAGAGGATCCGCAGCGCCCACGCCTGAAACCGCTCGACCCCGGTCGGGTTGCTCCGCAGAAAATCGAGCGCTTTGAGCGCGCCGCGGCTGACCACGTCCTCCGCCTCGTGTCGGTTCCCGCGCAGCCAGCGGCGACACATCCGCAGGTACATCTCGCGGTCCCGGAGCCACCAGCACCAAAATCGGTCCTCGAGGGTCGTACCAGCGCCAATCGATGCATCGTCGAGCATATCGCAAGCGCCACCATCGCAATCTCCGTGCCAGGCCCATCCGGCCGCTGCGGGCCCCCAGGGCGCCACGACCGGGCCGCGCTCCCGCCGTGCAACAGTGCAGAACGGTCCTGAACCGTCGAGGCTCCGCCGCGCACCACGCGAGCGGATCACGAATGCATTCACGACCGTCGCTCACCCCCGTCACGGGAGGGCACGCTTCGCGCGATCCATGTCTACCCCCGACGACACCACCCTGCAGCTCCTGCTCAGCGACGCCGACCAGCACTCGCCCGTGCTCGCCAGCGGCCTGCCCGAGTCGGCGCTGCTCGGCGTGCAGGCGCCCGAGCGGACCCCAAAGGGTCAGGACTCGATGCACCTCGAGGCGCTCGACCGCGACCCGAACGACCTGCCCGCCCAGCGCTGGGCCGTGATCGCCGTCGAGGGCGCAGCCGGCGACGCTGCCATTGAGGCGGTCCGCGAACTCATCGCCCATCGCCGCGACCAGCAAGGCGCGCCGCCGACGATCTATCGCGTCCCCGCCGAGATGGACGCCGTCGCCTCGCTGCGCTGGAAGAACGAGGTGCTCCGCGACGAGGAGGTCGCCGCCGACGAGCGCCCCAGGTATCTGATGATCCTCGGCGACCTCGACGGCGTCTCGCTCGAGCTCCAACACACCCTCGCCAACGGATCCTTCGTCGGCCGCCTCCACTGCCCGACCCTGAAGGGCTATCGCAACTACGCCGAAAAGGTCGTCGCCCGCGAACGCGGCGTGCCGGCCCGCCGCGCCCGTTCGCTGTTCTACACCACCCAGGACGGCTCCGGCGCGATCGGCACCGGATACCGCCACCTCGTCGAACCCTGCATGCGCATGACCGGTGATATGGCCGGGCGCGGCAAGCTCGACCTCGAGGGTATGACGGAGATCCCCTACAGCGACTGGGGACCCGACGAGATGCTCGCCGTCAGCGGCGTCGACACCCCGTCGATGATGTTCTCCCTCAGCCACGGCACCGGCGCCCCGCGCCGCGGCTGGCGCTCGCCCGACCAACAACGCGCCCTCCAGGGCGCTCTGTCGATGGGCGGCGAGGGCCCCCTCACCGCCGACATGGTCCGCGAGTCCCGCTTCCTCCCCGGCGGCATCTTGATGTGCATCGCCTGCTACGGCGCCGGCACCCCTCCGACCAGCGCGTTCTATCCCTGGCTCTCCGCGCTGGCCGCCCACGGCGGCGACGCCGAGCAGGCCGCCGCCGTCCTGCGCGCCCTCCCCAAACCCGGTGAGCGCCCCTTCGTCGCCGCGCTCCCCCAGGCCCTGCTGGCCAATCCTTCCGGCCCGCTCGCGGTCATCGGCCACATGGACCTGGCCTGGACCTTCGGCTTCACCGATCCTTCTGGAAAGAAGAGCCGCGCGTCGCGGATGTTCGCGGCGCTGCGCGCGGTGCTCGGGGGCAGCCGCGTCGGCGTCGGCCTGGATTCATTGATGCACTCCTATCGCGAGGCCAATGACGACCTCATGGCCCGCTATCAGCTCCAGCGCGATGCCGCCGCCCGCGGCCAGGCCGACCCCGTCGCGCCCCGCCTGCTCGGCGACCTGTGGATGCAACGCAATGACCTCCGCGGTTATGTGCTGCTCGGCGACCCCGCCGCGCGCCTGCCGATCGCCAGCACGCTGCCGTCCCTGCAAGAGCGAAGCCCACCGACCGCGATCGTCAGCCCCGAGCCGATACCGGCATCACCCACGATCGCGGCGCCCGAACCAACGATATCTCCACCACCACCACCACCACCACCACCACCACCCGAGTTCCGCGCCGAGGCTCCCATGAGCACGCAGCACCCACCATCGTCCGCCCCTCCACCGGAGAGCCCGCCCCACGGATATCCGCCGCCGGGGCCCCCTCCGGCGCACGCACCACCCGCCTACCCCGGGCCGTCGGGGGCCGCGCCGCTGGGCGCGATGACGCGGCCGCGCACCCTCGAGAATCCCGAGGTCGCGCTGCGCGAGCGGGCCGTGCTGGCCGTCATTCGCGGTGACGAGGCGCCGCGCTCGATCGCCGTGCGCTTCGGTCTCCCCCTCGAGGAGATCTTCTATTGGCTCGATGTCTACCGCGAAGCCGGACGCCGAGCCCTCGGCGGCTGAGCGCCGCACCGGGCCCGCTGTTCACGTCGTCGCCCGGGCCCCGTCACCGTAGACATGACAAAGCAAGCAACATCCGACCTGAACCTCCTGATGGTCCACGCCGACGATCACGCGCCGGTGCTCGCCGAAGGCCTCGACGATTCGACGGCCAGGGGCCAGGGGGCGCCCGCGCAGACCAGCGAGGCGGGTCACTTCTGGGACGAGGGCGGCGACCCGAACGACATCGAGGCCCAGCGCTGGGGCGTGATCGCCCCGCTCGGCCCCGAGGGCGACCGCCTGCTGGCGATCGTCGCGCCGCTGCTGGCCCATCGTCAGGCGCAGCAGGGCGACGCGATCAAGGTCTATCGCGTGCCGCCGCAGATGACCCAGGACGAGGCGATGCGCTGGAAGAAGCGCGAGTTCGACACCGGGGCCGACCTCAACCTCGAGGTCCCGCGCTATCAGCTGATCCTCGGCGACCTCGACAAGGTCTCGCTCGGCCTGCAGCAGGTCCAGGCCAGCGATGGTTATGTCGGTCGCCTCGCCTTCGACCGCGAGGAGGACTACGCCGCCTATGTCGACAAGGTCCTGCGCTGGGAGCGGAGCGCCGCGAGCACGGCCCAGTCCAATTCGATGTTCTTCACGGTCCACGACGGCACCGCCGCGACCGCCGTCGGCCACCGCGCGCTGATCGCCCCCGGCGTCGAGGTCGTGCGCCGGCGCCAGGCCTCCGGGCAATATCCGGCGAAGGATATCATCGAGTTCGGCGACCCCGTCACCCCCTCGCCCGACGAGCTGCTGGCCCGCGCCGCCGACCGCGACCCCGGCGTGCTGTTCACGCTCAGCCACGGCGAGGGCGCCCCGCGCGGCGGCTGGAAATCGCCCGAGGAGCAGCGCCGGCGCCAGGGCGCGATGAGCTTCGGCCGCGAGGGCAAGATCACCGGCGAGGACCTGCGCGCGCGCGACTTCCTGCCCGGCGGCATCTGGTTCATGCTCGCGTGTTACGGCGCCGGCACCCCCGATGTCAGCGCATACAAGCACTGGCTCGCGGCCCTCGCCGCCGCCGGACAGTTCCGCGGCAAGCCCGAGGCCGTGCTCGCCGGCCTGCCCGGCCCCAATGATCGGCCGTTCACCGCCGCCCTGCCACAGGCCGTGCTCGCCAATCCCAACGGCCCGCTCGCGTTCATGGGCCACATCGACCTCGCCTGGACCTACAGCTTCCAGGAGCTCGACGCCGGCGCGACCAATCGCCCCGCCCGGTATATGGCGATCACCCGCTCGATCCTCAAGCGCGACCGCGTCGGCGTGTCCATGCGCGAACTGCTGCGCTTCTTCGATCAGACCAACGTCGAGCTGACGAGTTTATATGATGCGGAGGCCCGCCAGCGCTCCGCGGGCCAGCCGGTCCAGGTCGACGCCGCCCGCCAGGGCCACCTGTGGATGCTGCGTCAGGATCTCGCGGCCTATGTGCTGCTCGGCGATCCGGCCGTGCGCCTGCCGTATGGCGCGCTCACGGGCGATCCGACCGCGGCGACCCGCTCGCAGTCCGTGCCCAGCGTGGTCTCGACGCAACCCGCAGCGAGCCCGGCACCGCCCCCGGTGAGCAGCGAACCGCCGCCCGCTGCGGCGCCCCCGGCCGCGAGCACCGCGGCGCCCCCGGCCACCAGCGTCAATGCATTCGCCTTGCCCGCGCCTGTGCCCGCGCCTGTACCCGCGCCGACCGACAGCTTCGCGCTGCCCGCTCCGGCCGCGCCCGTGGCTCGCGCGGCTGCCAGCGAGTCCACCGGCGATCCTTCGCTGGTCGCGCTCGAGGAGGCGGTCGCCCAGTGCATCCTCGCCGACTGCGCCGCGGCCAACGCCGCGGCCCGCGTCGGCCTGTCGCGCGAGGCGCTCACGCAGCTCGTCATTCGTTACCGCGAGATCGGCCGGCGCGCGCTGACCGATCGGAAGTGAGGACATCATGGGTATCGGAGACCGATTCGCTACATTCATCAAGAGCGAGCTCGAATGCCGCGCCGTGTGGCCGCCCGTGCTCACCCCGATCCAGCTCGGCGACTACGGCGTCACCGACGGGGCGAGCTTTCAAAAGCTCGGCAACCTCGCCGACTTCGGGCTCACCCTCGAGGTCGAGCAGGGCCGGTCCTCGAGCCTCAACCTGGTGTCGAGCGGCGTGAAGCAGACCCGCCTCGCCGTCGGGGCCGCGGTGCCCGCCTTCCAGGGCCTCGGCGACGTCGCCGGCAAGCTGGGCATCGAGTTCGCGCGCAGCGAGAGCTTCCTATTGAAGTGCCGCCAGATCGAGCGCACGCAGATCCGCAACCTCGGCGCCCTGGCGATGCGCCTGTCGCGGATGAAGACCCCCGACGGCCAGGCCTGGAAGCACCTCACCTGGAAGATCGTGTGGCAGCTGTACACCGGTCGCGACGTGGTCTTCATCGCCACGCGCAGCGCCGGTACGAAGGTCGAGTTCAGCGGCAGCGCCGACGCGCTGCACCAGCTCGAGATGGGCAAGGTGAGCGCCGGCATCGGCGTGCAGAGCAGCCACAGCCTCGGCGTGGAGATCCTCGGCGACACTGGCCCCGTCGGTTACGGGCTCGCGCGTATCAAGGTCATCGGCGCCGGCGTGCGCTTCCTGGGCACCGATATCGAGGACGAGGAGGCCGACGCGGTCGAGGTCCTCGATAATAGCGACACCGATGATATCGCCGACACCGACGATCGCGCCGACACCGATGATCGCAACGATGCGCCCACCGGCGACAATTCGGGCGACGAGGAGGCCATGAGCTTCGCCGAGGAGCCGGCGAGCTGGGACGCGCTCGAGGACGCCGAGACCGACCCCCGCGACCTCGGGGACGGGCCGATGGCCTTCGCCGACGAGCCGATCGACACCAGCAGCCGAGCCCACTGGCTTCAGAGCTGCCTGCGGCGCCTGATCGACCCCGATCTGGTCGTCGACGGCGCGCTCGGCCTGCGCTCGCGCCGGGCCCTCAAGGTGTTCCAGCGGCAGACCCCGGGTCTGCGCGCCGACGGCGTGGCCGGGCCACAGACGATCGCCGCGCTGATGGCCAGGACCGGCTCGGTCTGCCCCGGCCTCGGGGATGCGCAGCCCGCCGCGCCCGGGGACGACGAATTGACCGAGCCGGCCGAGCCGGCCGAGCCGGCCGAGCCGGCCGCCGTCACCACCACGAGCGCGGGCGAGTTGACGGTGCGGACCCTCGATCAGGCCGGCAGCCTCGTACAGATCGTCAGCAGCGCCGACGACGAGGTCCGCTTCAGCTACTTTACCAGGGCCGCGACCGACGCCTGGAATGTCAGCAGTTATCGCGGGGGCAAGACCGGGCTGCTGAGCGACGAGGATCTGCGGGCCCTCGGTCATCCGCCCGGCGCGATCAAGATCTTCCGCGCCAACGCCGACAAGGAGTCACGCGGGCTGTTCGGCGCCGTCAACACCTGGGACGACCAGCGCGTGTCCTGGGGCGTCTCACAGTTCGCCGGGCGGGCCGGCACCCTCGCCGCCCTGCTCGCCGAGCTGCACGACGAGCCGGCCACGCGCGCGGCCTTCGATCGCTTCTTCGTCGCCAACGGCATCACCGTGGCCCACGGCCCTTATCTCACCCGCCGCAGCCCCGCCGGTGAAAAGCGCACCGGCTGGCACGTGGTCGTCGACACGCCCGCCGGCCCGCTCACCGGTGACGACGCGTGGGCCCACGTGCGTCGCACGCCGCGGCTGATCGGCGCGTTCATGCTCGCCGGCAACAATCGTGACATCCAGCTCGGGCAGGTCAAATTCTGGCTCGACCACTTCCTCACCGGCGCGGTGCGCAAGGTGGTCGTCCGCGGGCCGCAGGGCGACCGCCGGATCTGCGACTACATCACCTCCGAATACGGCCTCGCGCTGATCGTACGTCTATACAACTGGATGCCGGCGTATGTGCAGCCCTGGTTCACCGAGCTGAGCGCCGAGCTCGCCCGCCGCCACCCCGACCTCGACATCACCGCGCCCGCCACCTGGGCAGGGCACCCCGCGCTCGAGCCCGAGTTCTGCGAGCTGGTCAAGGACCGCCGCCGAACCGTCAAGCGCGGCAGCTACGACACCTATGCGCTCGAGCTCGACCGCTCGCGCGGCAGTTACAACAACACCGGCAGCATCAAGGAGCAGTCATGATCACCCTCGTCCTCAGCGACATCCACCTCGGCAACGGTGCCGGTTACGACATCTTCGCCGGCGCGGCCGTGCTGCCGTCGGTCCTCGCGGCCGCGGCCAGCCAGCGCGCCCGCATCATCCTCAACGGCGACACCTTCGACTTCCTCATGAACGAGGACCCGCTCGAGCTCGACGCGGCGCGGGCCACCGCCCAGGCGCGGGCCATCGTCGCCAACCCGCCGACCGCCGCCGTGATGGTCGGCCTCGGCAACATCCTCGCGGCCGGCGGTGAGGTCATCCTGCGCCTCGGCAACCACGACGCCGAGGTCGCGCTGGCCGAGGTCCAGGCGGTCCTGCGCGGCGCGCTGCAGCAGCCGCCGGAGATCGCCGCGCGCCTGGTGTTCGAGCGCGGCGAGGAGCCGGCGCTGCTGACCGTCGGCGGGGCCCGGATCCTGCTCGCGCACGGCGAGCACAACGACCCGTGGAATCGCCTCGACTACAAGAACCTGCCGAGCGCCGGCGACGGCCCCAAGTTTCGTTATCCGCCCGGTTCGCGGCTGGTCAAGACCCTGCTCAATCCGCTCAAGCGCGGCTTCGGCATGCGCTTCGCCGACCTGCTCAAGCCCGACTTCCAGGGCGCCGTGCTGACCGCGCTCGCCGTCGATCCGACCTCGCTGCGCCTGATCTTCCAGGGCAACACCGCGAAGCTGTTATGGCAGCTGTTCCGCAAGAGCGGCGAGGGCATGACCTTCGCCGACGGCGAGGAGGGCGAGGGCAACCTCGGCATCGCCGACGCCCTCGATCAGGCCGGCCTCTCCGACGACGAGCGCGCCGCGATCGAGTCCAGCGTCGACCCCGACGGCGCGGCCACCTTCGCCGACGAGGAGGTGCTGGACGGCGCGCGCTTCAAGCTCGCGCGCACCGGCCTCAAGCTGTACGCCGCGGCTCAGCGGGTCCTGACCGGCGCCAGCGGGGACCGCTACTTCGATCTGAACCCCGACGACGGCGAGTGGACCGAGGCCAGGCGCCTGTCGCAGAAGTTCACGGCCGACGCGGTGGTGCTCGGCCACACGCACTCGGCGCGCTGGAAGCAGGAGCCCGGCCTGGCCTTCGTCAACACCGGCACGTGGATCCACCTGATGCGCCTGCCGGCCGGCAGCGACAGCGACGACGTGTGGTCGAAGTTCCTCGACACGGTCCGTCGTAATCCTTCGCTGGACCCCGCGCGCGGGCCCGCGGCCCCTCTGGTGACGCGCTTCACCGGCCTCGTGATCCACGACAACCCGGCCGGCGGCGCGCTGCTGCAGCTGGTCGAGTGGAAGGTCGGCGCGGCGCCAGCGGTGCTCGCCTCGGGCGCCGTCGCGGCGCGAGGGACCGCCTCGTGATCGCATCATTCCCGGACCCCGCCGCCTATGCGCTGTGGTGCGACGCGAGCTGGGACCCCCGGCTGTGGTCACCCGCCGACGACGCGCCCCGCGAGCCCGAGGCGGACGACGCCGGTCCGCTCGACTTCAGCGGCGGCGAGCCTTCGCCGATCTGCTTCGACAGCCAGGCCCACTGGCTGCAGAGCTGCCTCAAGCGGCTGGTCGCGCCCGAGCTGACGGTCGACGGCAGCCCGGGCCCGCGCACGCGCATCGCCCTCAAGGAGTTTCAGAAGCGGGCCAAGCTCGGCGCCGACGGGGTCGCCGGTCCGGCGACGATCGCCGCGCTCGAGGCCGCCACGTCCACCTGGGCGCCCGATCACGGCGCCGCCGCTGCGCCCGTGCAGTACGGACCGGTCGCGGTCACTCGCCTGCGCGGGCCCCTCGCGTTTCGCGTCGCCGCGGCGGATCAGTTCGTCGATCTGACCCTCGCCACGATCGAACGCCACGACCGCGGCGGCCGAGGCATGCTCGACGCCCACAACCTGGCCCTGCACACGCCGCCGCCCGAGGTCGCGACGCTGCAAGCGGCCGGCCTGCTGCGCGGCGAGGCGGCGGTGCTCCATGCGACCTGCCAGGGCGGCCCCGCCAGCCTCGACACCACCGGCCCCGCGCTCGTATCCCTCGGCCTCGGCTTCTCCGCGCGCGGCGGCGGCCTGGCGACCCTGCTCGCCGCGCTCGCCGAGGACCCCGCGGCGCGCGAGGTCCTGGGGCGCCTGCTCGCCCCCAGCGGGCTCGCGGTCGCTTTTGGTCCCTACGAGCGCCTCGACCTCGCCACCGGCGAATCCACCCTCCGCGAGGGCTTCGAGCTGACCCTCACCGACGAAGGCCAGACCTATCGCGGCGACGCGGCCTGGGCCCTGCTGCGCGGTCAGCCGCAGCGCCTCGGTGCCCTGGCCCTGGCCGCCAGGGAACCACCCGTCGCGCGCGCCCAGGCCCTCGCCTGGCGCGACCAGATCCTCATGCGCACACTGGCCTGGCCGGTCGCCGGCGAGCTCGTGCTCGGCGAGCTCGTGCGCTCCGAGCTCGGCGCCGCGGCGCTGCTGCTGCTCGCACGCGGCGGCTATCTGTCCCTCAAGACATGGCTCGAAGGTCAGATTGCCGCATTGGCCACGACCCACCCCGATCTTTATGACCGGGCCACGTGGATCGCCACGCCCGCGCTCGAGCTGGCGATCATCGACGCCGCGCTCGCGCGCCTCAACCCCGCCGAGCGCGAGCGCCTCGGCGGCCTGTCGCGCGCGCCGGACAGCCTGCGCGCCGAGAGTATCAACAAAGCCACCGTGGTCGTCGGGTCCACCTCCCTGTCCCGCCCGGCCCCCTCGGCGGCCGGTTATGTCGAGCGTCGCGTGCGCGTCGGCACCTATGGCACCGCGGCGGCCAGTTCGCATTTGTTGGTACCTGTCCCTGCGGCCAGCCCGGGGCCCAAGCGCCTGCACGTGGTCGCCGCCCAGTTCCTCGCCGCCATGTCGGCCGCAGTTAAGCAGGACCTCGGCATCGAGCTCAAGATCGCGTCGGCCTGGCGAGCCCACCGCTGGACCTCGCGCGCGCAGTACGAGGCGGTGCTGGTCCAGCGCTTCGGCTCGATCGCCGAGGGCAAGCGCTGGCTCGGCTACGACTCGCCGCACGAGACCGGCCTGGCGATCGACATCGGCGTCGGCGGCCTGTGGCCGAGCCGCAGCACCGCCGACGCCCAGCGCCGCCAACCATTGCACCTCTGGCTCGTCGAGCACGCGGCTCAGTTCGGCTGGTACCCCTACAAGGTCGAGCCCTGGCACTGGGAGTGCCCGATCAGCCTCGCGGCCTATCGCAGCGGCGCCGTGGCGCCCGGCGACAGCGGTCCACCGCCCGATCTCCTGTCCTTCGGATCCGAGGAGGGCGATGACGACGACGCGCTCGAGGACACCGACCTGGACGAGTGCCCCGTGTGACGCCATGAACCCGACGCGACATAGCCTGGTCACGCTGCTCGCCCTGACGATCGCGGCGGCGCCGGTCGCCGCGGCGCCGCCCGTCACGGACATGCACGCCGCGAGCCTCACCTTCGCCGAGGCCGAACAGAAGCTCGGCGCCGGCGACCCCGACGCCGCGATCGCGCTGTTCGAGCAGGGCCTGGGGCTCATCCCCGACGAACCCGGCTATGCACCGACCCGCGCCCGGGTGCTGCTCACGATCGTCGACGCCCACGAGTCGGCCTTCGCCGGCGACGGCGACATCGAGCGCCTTCGTCGGGCCAAGCGCCTGCTCGACCGTTACCTCGGACCGCTCCGCCTGCTCGACGAGCAGGGCCGCGCCGCCGCCGAGGAGCGGCGCGTCAATCTCATCAACGCGATCCACGCGGTCGAGGACAAGCTGCGCGCCGAGCAGGCCGCGCGCGCGGCCCTCGACCGGCGGGCGCGAGCCGAGACCGCCCGTCGTCAGGGTCGCAGCTTCAGCGCCGCGGGCGCGGCCCTCACCGGCCTCGGGGTCGCCGGCCTCGCGATTATGGGCGCGGGCCTCGGGCTCGGTCGCGCCGCCGACGCCCGGATCGACGCGCTCAAGGCCGACAAGCTGGCCAGCGGCGACGACTGGAGCCTGCCCTGCATCGACGACGCCTGTGCGTCGATGCGGCGCAGCGAGCTCGAGCCTCTGCTCAGCCGCGGCAACACGAGCAACGTGCTCGCCATCGTCGGCGCCGTCGCGGGTGGCAGCTTGCTGACGACCGGCGTCACCTTGTGGGTGCTCGGTCGCAAGAAGAAGCGCGAGGCGAGGTCGCTGGAGATCACGCCGAGCCCGGCGCTGACGCCCACCAGCCTCGGTCTGACGCTGCAGGGCCGGTTCTGAGCGGGAGGTCTTATGATCTGGATGGAACTCGAGATCCGCGTACAGGGCGAGTCGGTGCGGGTCTCGGCCCGCGGCAGCCGCGGCGAGCGGGCCCGCGAGCAGGAGCTCGGCGGCGGGTTCACAGTCCCGAGGCTGATGTCGTTTCGCGTCAACGTCGGCAACGCGATCGCCCGCGTCCAGTCGCTCGAGGGCGAGTCCCTCGACATGGCGCGTGAGCTGCACGAGGCGCTGTTCGCCGGTGAGCTCCGCGACCTGTACGTGCGCCTGTCCGGCGTCGCGGCCGACCAAAAGCAGCGCCTCCTCGTGCGCCTGATGATCGAGGATACCAACTTGCAGGCGGTGCCCTGGGAGGCCGCCTGTCGCCCACAGAGCAACCGCGGCTTCCTGGCCAGCGCCGCCGACGTGCTGATCACCCGCGGCGTCAATTCCGTGGACCCCTGGGAGCCCCGCGAGCTGCGGCGCTCGCTGGTCGTGCTGCCGGTGCTGGCGATCCCCGACCGCTCGGCGCTCGAGGGCCTCGAGATGGTGCTGAAGGAACACGTCGAGTCCGGCGCCGTCGAGCTGCTGCCGGCGATCGAGGGCGCCGCGGCCCGCAACCCGGTCCTGTTCGAGCGCCTGCGCTCGGGCCCGAGCCCGCACGTGCTGCACTTCCTCGGCCACGGCGGCTTCGACAATCAGCGCAACCCCGTGATCCGCCTCGCCGACGACGCCGACGGCGAGAAGATGCTGCTGCCGATCGAGGTCTTCGCCGAGGAGCTGCGCGCCAGCTTCAACACCATGCGCATGATCTACCTGCAGGCCTGCTCTGGCGCGCGACCCGGGGTGTTCGCCAGCGCCGCCGAGCTGCTCGCACGCTCGGGCGTCGACGCCGTCGTCGCCCACCTGTGGCCGGTCCGCGCCGAGGTCGCCCGCGCCGCCGCCCAGGACTTCTACGCCCATTTGATCGGCGCGCGCACCGGCGGCGGCGACGTCGGCGCGAGCATGCAGGCCTCGCGTCGCACGCTGCTCGCCGGCTGCGCCGACGGCTTCTCCCCGGTGCTGTATCTGCGCGGCTCGGACCCGCGGCTCTTCGACCTCGAGGAGCGCCGACTCAAACCCCCGAAGGCCCGCGCGGCCGGTCGTGGTACCGCCAATGGCGAGCTGCCGCCGGCCCTGCGCACGCTGCTGCAGGGCCCCTTCTCGCTGATCCTGGGTGAGGCCTGGGACGACGAGGCCACCGTCGAGGTCCGGGCGCGAATGCGCGAGGCCCTGCTCGAGGCGCTCAAGCTCGGCGAACAAACCGAGGCCGTCACCCCGCTGTTCTCGCTGGCCCAGCGTTACGCGCTGCAAGGCGGGCGGCTCAAGCTCGATCGATTGTTTCAGAAGATCCTGCTCGCGGTGCACAGCCGCCACGACGCGCCCGCGATCATCGACGCTGTGGCCCCGTACCTGCGCCCCGGCGTGCACACGACGCTGCTGTGGTTGCCGCTGCTCGAGCACGCGATCGCCCGCCACCACCCCGACAAGCCGCTCTACGTGATCCAGCCCGCCCCGCCGGGGCACGAGGATCGCCGCCTCGTGATGGTGCGTTCCCCCGGCAGCGACGAGTGGGAGGAGGTCGAGAGCCTGCCGCGCCTCAAGCTCGAGGAGGCCTTCGTCGTGCTCCGTCTCTACGGCGGCTATTCGCCGGAGACCGTGCCGATGCTGATGAGCCCGCAGCTGACCGAGGACGACCATATCCAGGGCCTGTTCGAGCTGCGCTACATCGTGCCGCCCGAGTGGGAGAACATGATCATGGGCTGGCTGCGCACCCGGCCGGTGCTGTGCATCGGCGTGTCGGCGCTCGACTGGCGCCATCGCATGCTGCTGCGCTGGCTCTTCGATCAGCGCCCGCCGCCGGTCGGCAGCCTCGCCGTGCTCGCCGATGGCCAGGCCGAGGACGAGATCTGGGAGAAGCGCGGCGCCGGTCTTCCGGGCACCGGCCACTTCGCGGTTGTGCACGAGCCGACCGAGGCGCTGATCGAGGCGCTGCAAGGAGGGCGGCCATGACCGACCCCATGATCCAGGAGATCGTCAATCCCTTCCCGGGCCCGCAGCCCTATCGCACCAGCGACCGCGCCCGCTTCTACGGCCGCGAGGCGATCGGCCACGAGCTCGCCAGCACGATCCTCGCCCACCGTTGCGTCGCCCTGTTCGGCCCCTCGGGCGCCGGCAAGTCCTCGGTGATGCAAGCAGCGGTGATCCCCGAGCTCGACGAGGACCACGACTTTCGCCACGTGGCGATCGACGGCTGGCCCGCCGACGAGGAGCCGGTCGCGTGGCTGCTCTACACCCTGCACGCGCAGCTCAAGCTGTCCGCCCCCGACACCTCGCTCGGCCTCTACGAGTCGGTCGAGGCCACGGTGCGCCACGCCTTCCTGCGCTCGGACCGACCGATCCTGATCTACCTCGATCAGATCGAGCAGCTGCTGCTGCCGCACCGCGACGTCGCCAGCGTCGAGGCCTTCCTCGACTGGCTCGACCGCTTCGCCGAGCGACCGCTTCGCGGCCTTCACCTGGTCCTGGCGATGCGCGAGGACTACCTCGGCCGCTTCCGCGATCGCGCGCGCGGCCGCCATCGCCTGCTCGAGAACGGCTTTCGCCTCGGGCCGCTCACCGTCGGCGAGATCGTCGGCGCCGTCTGTCACGCCGCGTCCGACGGAGTGCCGCCGCAGACCTGGGCCCCCGCGACGATGCGCACGCTGATGTTGCAGGTGCGAATGCCGGGCACCAGCGCGACCGACGAGGCCGAGGTCCAGACCGCCTTCGCCCAGATCGTCTGCCGCGCGCTGTTCGTCGAGCGCGCCGGTCAGGACGCGGCCGCCCACGTCGACCTGCCCGTGCAGGCCGAGCCGATCCTGTTCGGTTACCTCGAGAACACGCTCGAGAGCCTCGGCCCGCTGCGCGGCCCCGCCGAGCGCCTGCTCGAGGACCACCTGATCGCCGCCGACGGCACGCGCACGCTGCTGACCGAGGAGGCCGCGCGCGCCTCCGGCCTCGTCTCGAGCGAGGAGCTGGGCACCATCCTCGGCAACCTCGAGCGCGCCGCGATCCTGCGCGCCGAGCAGCACCGTGGCACCCGCTACTTCGAGCTCGGCCACGACTGGCTGGCCCGCAAGGTCCACGACCGCAAGCAGGAGCGACTCACTCGCCTCGCCGACCTCGCGCGCCAGGCCGAACACGCGGCCCAGCAGAAGGCCGCCCAGGAGCAGCTGCGGGCCGCCCAGGCCGAGACCCGCCGGGCCCGCAAGGTCGTGGCGATCGTCACCGCCTTCGGCCTCCTGACCATGGTGCTCGGCGTGTTCGCCTGGACGCAGCGGGAGGTCGCACGCAGCGAGACCGAGAAGGCCCTCGCCGCCGAGTCCGAGGCCCGCAAAGCCGAGGACCAGGCACGAGCCGAGCGAGATCGCGCCAACGAGGCCAGCGACGCCGCCCTCGCCGCCCAGCAGCGCGCCGAGGCGTCGCTGGCCGCCGAGCAGGCCGCCCGCGACGCCGCCAGCGCGGCCGCCAAGGAGGCGCTCGATCAGAAGGCGATCGCCGAGGAGCAGCGCGGCGTCGCCGTCAGCTCGGAGGCCAAAGCTCAGACCGCGCTCATCGGCCAGCGCCGGGCCACCCGCGACGCCGAGCACCAGCGCGGCAAGGCCGAGCAGAACATGCGCCGCGCCGAGGACGAGGCGCGACGAGCCCGTGACGCCAACCACCTCGCCGTCGCGCTGTCCGTGCTAACGAACGATCCGACGACCGCGCTCGCGCTGTTGCTCGAGGTCGAGGACCCGGTCAACACCCGCGGCTGGACGCCGGCCACCGTCGAGGCCCTGCAGCGCCCCGCGAGCCAGGCGGTGCTGCGCGGCCACGAGGGCTACGTCGTCGCCGCCGCGTTCAGCCCCGACGGCTCGCTGGTCGCCACCGCCTCGCACGATCATAGCGCCCGCGTGACCCGGGTCGACGGCGCCGCGCCACCGACGAAGTTACTCGGCCACGAGGACGACGTCGTCGACCTCGCGTTCAGCCCTGACGGCACGCTGGTCGCCACCGCCTCGACCGATGGCAGCGTGCGCCTGTGGGCCCGCGACGGCAGCGGCGCCCCGAAGAAGCTCGCGGGCAGCGGCGCCGCGATCGTCGCCCTCGCCTTCAGCCCCGACGGCAAGCAGATCGCCAGCGCCGCCCAGGACGGCACCGCCCGCGTGTTCGCCGTCGGCACCGCGACCCCGCCGCGCGTGCTCGCGGGTCACGAGGCCGCGATCCGCTCGATCCGCTTCAGCCCCGACGGCAAGCGGCTCGTCACAGCCTCGGACGACGGCACCACCCGGGTCTGGACCCCCGCCCAGCCCGATACCCCGCCCACCATCCTCGGCGGCCACGACGGCACCGTCTATACCGCCTCGTTCAGCGCCGACGGCCAGCGCATCGTCACCGCCGGCGACGACCGCAGCGCTCGAGTGTTTCGCATCCTCGGCGCCGCCCCTGGCCCGGAGCAGGTCCTGCGCGGCCACACCGATGCCGTCTACTCCGCCGAGTTCGCGGCCGACGGCCAGCGCATCGTCACCGCCTCCCGCGACCGCACCGCCCGCATCTGGACCCTCAAGGCCGGCGCCGAGAGCACGAGCAAGGTCCTGCGCGGCCACACCGACAAGGTCTACGTCGCCCGCTTCGATCCGAAGGGAGTGGTGGTCGCCACCGTCTCGCGCGACGGCACCGCGAGGCTGTGGCCCGCGGGCGGCGCGGGGGATCCGCGCGTGCTTCGTGGTCACACCGCGCCGGTCGTCGGCGTCGCCTTCTCGGCCGACGGTCGCAAGCTCGTCACCGCCGCCGAGGACAGCACCGCCCGCGTTTGGGACGTCGCCGACGCCCACGGCGAGGTGGTCCTGCGCGGCCACACCGACGCCGTCCGTTCGGCCCGCTTCGGCGCCGATGGCCATCGCATCATCACGGCCGCGAGCGATCGCAGCGCGCGGGTCTGGGACCTCAGGGGCGGCAAGGGCAAGCGAGTGGTCGCCCTCGCCGATCACGGCGACGCCGTCCTGTTCGCCGCGCCCTCCCGCGACGGTCAGCGCATCTTCACCGGCGCCAGCGACGGCAAGCTCCGGATCTGGCGCCTCGATCCCCGCGTCGAGAAGACCGTCGATCTGAAGCTCACTGGCCGCCCCGAGTTCGTCGCCGTCGATCGAGACGGCCGTCGCGCGCTGACCACCGCCACCGACACCGCGGCCCTGATCGACCTCGACAGCGGCGCCCGCGTGGAGCTGCGCGGACACAGCGGCAAGGTCCTGCACGGCGCGCTCAGCCCCGACGGCACCCGCATCGTCACGGTCGCCGACGATCGCACCGCCCGGACCTGGAAGGCCGACGGCAGCCCGCTGAAGGTGCTTCGCGGCCACGAGGGCTCGCTGTACTTCGCGGCCTTCAGCGCCGACGGCAGCCAGATCGTGACCGCCTCCTGGGACCGCACCGCCAGGGTCTGGAGCGCCGACGGCCGGGCGCTCGCGGTGCTCGCCGGCCACGCCAAGATCGTGCGCTCGGCCGAGTTCAGCCACGACGGCCAGCGCGTGGTCACCGGCTCCGACGACGGCACCGCCAAGATCTGGCGCAGCGACGGCACCGGCGACGTCGTGACCCTCTACGGCCACGAGTCCGCGGTCCTGCATGCATCATTCAGCCCCGACGATCGTCAGGTCGTCACCGCCTCGAACGACCGCACAGTGCGCGTGTGGGCGGCCGACTTCGACAACCCGGAGCTGCTGCGCACGCAGATCAAGGAGGCCACCACCGTATGTGTCATCCCGGCCCAGCGCAGCACCTTGCTCGGCGAGACCCCCACCGACGCCGAGGCCCGCTATCAGCAATGCGAGGCGAAGTTCGCTCGCTGAGCCAGGCGAACGCCCCATGACACCCGCATAGACTCGCCTGCAGATCAATCATAGCAATCCGTCGCTTCGGGTCGGAGCCCCAATCAGCGCGTTGAGCTCGGCCTGGGCGCTCGGCAAGGCCACGATGAGGCTCACGAGGCCCTTCGGGCTGCCGGACGGGCGAGTTGGCGGCGCGCCTCCACCTGTCGCCTTTGTCCGTCCCCGCGCATCCCTTGGACCCGTCTCGCTCGCGCCCCGGTCGAGTTCCGATCATGTGAGCTGGTCCGACGTGGTAGTGGTCAACGAGGGGAACGGAATGGTGCGCTGCCGCGGTCGCGCTTCTGCGCGGCGAGTGACGGCGAAGAAGGGCACCGAGACAGCGGTCAAAGTCGCCCGGATCCGGCCCTGTGGCTGTCGACCGTGCCCCGCATGCAACCTCCCGGACGGGCACATGCGCGGCCGCGAGATCCCGGGTCCTGGCCCGATCCTGTCCCGATTTTGTAGCGATCTGGTCCTGTCTCGAGACAACCCTTCGAATTCGGGCTCGCAGGGCCCCTTACGCGACCACACGTACCACATCACCAACGTCTCGGCTATCCGAAAGACAGAACGCCGTTATCTGTCATCCGTACAACAAGCGCAAGTAGCGCGAGTGGGACGGTTCCAGTCCTTGAGAACCAATTCTCGCCTCCAACCCAAGCCCGACGCGCTTGGACCTGCGGCGGGTTATGGAGGTCGTCGCTAAATCGGCGGGCAATGAGGACGTCGTTGCGGGCGGCCGCGGTCTGCTTACCCCGGAGCCCGCCGGCTGACCCCGGTCCGGCGGTAAGCCCCGGAGCCTACCTATCTTGAGGTCGCGGACGTCGGGCGGCTGACTTTGGGCCATGGCGCAGTTCCACGACGAGAATCAGGCGGAGCAGACGATCGAGAGGTGGCGGGCGAGTGGCCTCGGTGACGCGGGCCACGACGGCGGCCCGTGCCGGGCCTATTGGGGGCAGGACGAGCGCGGCCAGATCGTCGCGCTCGTCTCGGACTTCTTCTCCGACTATCACGGCGCTCGCCTCGCGCAGCGCCCCTCGCATTGACGTCCGCCCCAGCCGCCCGGATTGTGACGCGCGATCATTCGCGGGCGGCAATCCAGCGCGGTGGGTCCAGCGTCCATCTGATAGGCGCGACACTCGTACGGCGATGACCGCCGTGAGCGCTCGCGTGTGCGAGGAAATTCCGATGACTGATCGACCCTGGATCCACTACACCTTCGCCGGCGGCCGGCTTGAGAACCCCGACGGCACGCGAACGGGGCGCATCGACGGCCCCGTCGCGTTCGCCGACGTCAACGACGACTCGGCGGCACCAAGACATGCCCTCGTCCTCTCCCACAACTCGGGGACGGTCGAGACCCCAGCGCTCCCAGGGCTCGAGCTCGCGGAGTCGGTGCGCGTCGGCATCGACATTCGCCCGATGGGTGACGCGTCGCGGATGTACATCGTCGTCGGCTCGGCGGCGCCGTACCGGCTGTTCCTCGACAACGCGGGGGACGCGTACCGCGTCGGCGCGGCGGTCCATACCCAGCGCGGATGGATCGAGATCGTCGCGGAGTCGACGATCCCGCGCGGCAAGTGGTCGAGCGTCTCGCTGGTCGGGACGGACAGCGACTTCGTGCTGTTCGCCGGCACCAAGCTGGTCGCGCGCCGGGTGCTCGACCCGATGGACGTGCGCGTCCCGACGGGCGACGGCGGGTTCGTCGTCAACGACGTCGCCCCGAAGTTCGTAGGGGAGCTCGGCAGTCTCATCGTCGACGTGTGGGTCGAGGAGCCGATGCAGGCCACGATCGACGCCGCCCGGACCGACGGAGTCGGCGAGATCACCAGCAAGCACCTCGACCTCGGCGGGCTCAAGGGCCTCCTCAAGCAGCCGACGGGACCCGAGGTGAAGGTCGCCGGCGGACGGAGCCGTCCGTTCGCCGGCGGAGCGATCTACTGGCACAAGTCGACCGGCGCGCACGAGGTCCACGGCAAGATCCTCGCCGAATACATCGACCTCGACGGGCCGACAGGTCCGCTCGGCTTCCCGACCGGCGACGAGGGGAACGCCGCGACCAAGGGGGCCCGGCGCGGCCGCTTCCAGCACGGCGCCATCTACTGGTCGGCCGGGACTGGTGCGCACGCGGTCCTCGGCGAGATCTTCCTGCGGTACCTCGGCCTCGGGGAGGACGAGAGCTCGCTTGGGCTGCCCGTGGCCGGCGAACAGAAGATCGCGGACGGACGCGTGAGCAGCTTCAAGGGAGGCCGGCTCTACTGGTCGAGCGCGACCGGGGCCTTCCTCGTCCGCGGCGCGATCCTCGAGCATTACCTCGCACTCGGCGGCCCGGCCGAACTCGGCTTCCCTATGATGGACGAGGGCGACATCCTCGACAAGAAAGGCAAGCCCACCGGCGCCAGGCTGTCACGCTTCCAGGGCCCGACGATCTACTGGTCGAAGCAGACCGGCGCCCGCTCGATCTATGGGGCGCTCCGCGCCCGCTACGAGGCGCTCGGCGGTCCGCGCGGCCCGCTCGGCCTCCCGCGCTCCGACGAAACGGCGCTCAAGGGCACCGACATCCGCTACAATGACTTCGAACGCGGTGTTATCGCCTGGAAGCCGAGCGTGGGGGCCCGGGAATTCACGGCGTTCACGCTCCACCTCGGACGCGTGACCACCGGCAAGATCAAGGACGCCGCAAACACCAACAACAAGGCCGAGCTCGTCACCTACCACTGGGTGAAGGTCGACGGCCAGGCGCTGGCCGACGGGATCCGCCGCCCGAGCGGCCACGCGGGCACCTCCTACGACATCCAGAAGTCCTACGAGATCCCGCACGTGCGCGCGTCGACCGAGATCTCGCTCAAGATCAACGCCGTCGACTACGATCCGACGTCCGAGAACGATTTCCTCGCTTCACGCGAGGTCACGTTCAGCCTCGAGAACTTCTTCGGTCAGCTCGCGGGCAGCCCGCCCGGGCACTACGTCGACGTCCCCGCGACCGCGAAGGGCGGCGACGCGTACAACCTCGACACCGTCAAGTTCACCTACTCGCTGGCCCCGGTGGTAGCGATCGACCCGAAGAAGCCGTTTCGCCAGCAGTACTGGTGGGCCTGCAACAACCCGTCGACGCCGGTCCTGAGCCTCGAGCAGTATGCCGCGACCTTCCGCGACATCTCGCACCTGGGGAGCAATTTCGACAAGGCGCTCCACCTGCTCGAATACCTGTTCTACGAGTCTGCATACAAGAAGCTCGCCGCATCGGGCAACTGCTTCGGGATGTGCCTGGAGGCGATCTACGCCCGCAAGAATCGGTCGATCTTCGCCGAGCCGATCCACGCGATCCACGTGACCAAGAACGGCTCGATCTACGCGACCCCGGACAACGTCGAGCCCGGCTTCGTCAAGGTGATCAACCTCAAGCACGGATACCAGCTCGGCGCGAGCGTGATCCGCTGGCTCGTCCGGCGGTTCTTCGAATGGGACCTGTTTCAGCCGCTCGAAGTCTACAACAAGGTCAAGCTGCAGATCATCCGCGGAGACCTGCCAGTCGTGTGCATGGCCCGGATCGGCTCGGGCCACGCCGTGCTGCCCTACGACTACAAGGACGGCGCAGGGACCAAGCAGGACCCGCACCGGCTCTACGTGGCGGACCCGAACGTCCCGTACACGAGCAAACAGGCGGGCAAGGACGCGAGCTACATCGCGATCTACGGCGACAACACCTTCAAGTTCTTCGGCAGCGGCAACTTCGCCAGCGACAAGCCGGCGAAGGGGTTGCTGCCGAGGACGGTCCTGATCGACATCCCCTTCGACCGGCTGTCCGACATCCCGCGCACGCCGATCTGGGAGATCCTCGCCGCGGTCACATTCATCGGGTTCATGATCCTGGTCGGCGACGCCGGCGATGCCCAGATCTCGACCGGCGGGAAAAACCTCTACGACGGCAAAGGCAGCCAGCGGCGCATCGTCAAGGGCGCGGTCCCCGGGCTCATGCCGGTCCCCGCGGTCGACGCGGCGGGCCTCGGCGGCGAAATGGTGTTGTGCGACGAAAAGCTGCCGAACGCGCTGACCATGGCGGTCCGGGGGACGAAGAAGGGTAACTACCAGCGGCTCCTGGCCACGCCGAACCGGGTGCTCCAGCTCACCGCCCCGACCCAGAAGGACGAGGTCGACGAGCTGCACGCCGACGGCCTGCGCGCCCGCGGGATCGCGCTGCGCCTCGGCACCGCCGCGAGCAAGAAGCGGTTCGAGGTCGCCTACGGGGCCGCGCTCGTCAACCACGGCCCGCCGACCCGCCGATTCGTCGTCAACATGCAGGTCGCCAAGGGGACCCCGGCGCACTTCAGGATGGAGACCGACGAGCGGGCCCTGCTCGTGTGCCCGAGCGGCCCGGCGAGCACGGTGTGGGTGACCCTGGAGTCGTACGTAAAGGGCAAGTGGGTGCGCTCTCGCATCAGCTGCTCGGTCGCGGTCGGCGACTGCATCCGCGTCAGCCCGCAGAGCTGGACTGAGCCGGGCTGCAAATTCGTCGTCGAGCACATGAAGGGCGACGACAGCCGGATGGTGACCCGCGAGGTCGTGCAGGGCGAGGCGATCGACCTGCCGTGAACCCCGCGTGACGCCGACCCGGCGTGTGAGGGACGGAGCGAACAGCCGGCCCGCGGCGATGCGCCGCGGGCCGGCCGAGGTGTTGCCGATGAATGTGCATAGCCTGACCAACATGTCCGATCCGGAACTGCTCGCGCGCTGGTGCACCGGAGATCGACGCGCCGCGGATCTCCTCGTGCGCCGGCACCTGGCGGCGCTCGCAGCGTTCATTCGCCGCAAGGTCCCCGAATCTTCCGAGGATCTGACACAGCGACTGTTCTATTGCGTGTGCCGCGCGAAACACGGGTTTCGCGGCGGGTCCTCGGTGCGCACGTGGCTGTTTCAGATCACCCGTAACCTCGTGATCGACGAGCGGCGCCGGTCGCTACGGGACCCCGACGCGGACGCCGTCTCAAAGCTCGCGGCGCCCGGGCCGTCCCCCGAGGAACGCGAGCAGCACGCTGGCGACGCCCTGCGCCTGGCCGCGGCCCTGCGCACGCTTCCTGTCGACGAGCAGCGGGTACTGGCGCTGCATTACTGGCATGATCGCAACCACCGCGAGGTCGCGGCGACCCTGGCGATCCCCCTGGGGACCGTGAAGTCGCGGGTGCTCCAGGCCCGCCGCCGTCTGGCCGAACTGCTGCGCGAGCGCACCGCCGTGCCGGCACAAGGCCGCATCGAACAGTGGCTGGCCGGGCTCGACCTGGCGATCGAGCCCGGCACCGGTCCCGCCCACCCGGCCCGCGGCGTGTAGCGCCCCGGCCGGCGTCGGAGTGCGCGCGAGGAGGTCCGTCATGCCATCGGCGTCGCGGTTGAACGCGGCGCTCGCTGGGACGAGCGTTGGGTTAGCTGAGCGCCCTCCACGCGGCGACCGCGTCGGCGGGATATTCCGGCGGTATCGTCCGCTTCGCGTCGTAGCTCTGCGGTACGCCGAAGTCGGCGTCGACGAGGACGCCGGTCGCCCGCACGTCGATCGCCGCCTCGACCAGATCGGCGGCGAACTCCTCGTGCTTGCCCGGACCGGATATCCCCACAGCCAGACATCACGTCAGGCGGCGATCAGCGGCTTGGCGTACGCGGCGAGGGACGTACGGTTGTAGATCGTAGTCGGCTTGTCCCCGCGGTACTGCCAGCTCTGCTGGATCGCCATGCATCGAGCCGCACCCGGTCATCCGCACGAGCATGTCCTCTGGCTCGCCGGTGGCCCCGAGGTTGCGTACGAGCATCCCTTGCCCTCGGGGATCGCCGCGGGCATGCCCGCGATCGCCTCCGTCCGCGCGTCGATCGCCGCGCGGGTCAGCGGCCCCAGCACACCGTCCGGGGTCAACCCGGCCTCGGATTGCAGCGCACGAACGCCGTGCTCGAGCGCGTATTCCTGGTGATGGACCTCCATCGTGGAGGCCAACCATTCTTGCAATGTCTTGCGGGTCGCATGCCATGCATGATGCTGGCGACGCCGCGGCGGATGCGGCAATCCAGCGACGCCGCCTCGCCGTCTACCAGTGGCCGGAGACGACGCGCACCGTCGGTCGCCCGGCGCCGGTCGGACCGCGCACTCCGCCGGGGATCCCCCGCGCATCGACAGGAAGAGTAGCCATGACTGACATCGCCAATCTACCTAATGTCCAGGACGTCGGCTTCGAGGCGTTCACCGCCAAGCTGGTGGTCGACGTGTTCGACGCGCTGGTGGCGTCCAACATCCGTCAGACGCAGAACTACATCGAGCTGGTCAACTCGCTGTCCAAGTCACTCAAGGACTACGTCAACGACACGCACGACGCGACCGACCTCTCGGAGGTCCTCGCGTTCCTGGCCAAGGTCGTGCCGCCGAAGCCGGACGCCGAGGCGCCAGCGCGGCTGGTCCCGGGCGCGAAGGTCGAGCTGAGCGAGGGGGAGAAGGCCGCCCTGGCCAATGCCCTGACCCTCAAGGCCGACAGCGGCGGCATCAGTAGCGAGAAGGTCGTCGACAACGTGCCGGCACTCGCGGAGCCCCACGTGGTCGGGGGCAACCTGACCGACGAGGGCTGGAACAAGATCCTCGAGGCTGCCGCGCGCCGCATCGCCGCTGACAAGTACTCGATCCTGCAGGAGATGGTGAAGCAGGGCATGATGCGCCTGGTCGTCAGCGACGGCGAGATCCTCACCCGCCTGAAGTTCCACACCGAGACGAGCGACTACTGGAAACGCGTCAGCCGGACGTACGACAAGTCTACCAAGGAATGGGGCATCCGCGGCCGTACCGGTTTTGGGCTGATGCGCTGGATCGGCCTCTCCGGTGGCACCCAGAACAATACGCTGTCGGTCAGGACCTCGCGCACCACCGAAGGTGAGAACGAGAACACCACGATCGACATCTACGGGTCCGTCCGGATCCGCTTCAAGACCGACTACCTGCCGCTCGCCAAGTAACCCCTTGCGCCCGCCGGGGATCCACCCGGCGGGCGCAAGGCCATGGAGGTTTGCCATGTCCACTCACGGAATCCACGTCAACCTCGGCCTCGGAGAGTTCGTTGTTCAGCTCGTCCGCGAGACTGTCGACTCGCTGGTCGGCGCGCAGATCGAGCAGGAGCGACGATCGCAGGAGATCCTGGCGACCGCGACGAGCGACCCGGCGAGCCAGTTGTCGATCCGCGAGGAGGACATCGACCGCGAATTGCTGGCTAGATTCCCCGAGGACGAGATCGTCATCGGCGCGAAGTACGTGCGCGCCGACGTCGGCGTTGCCGAGGCGCCAGCGTTCGCGGCCCGCCTCGGCCTGACGCTAGCGGACCAGGACTCGATCCCCAAGCTGGGCGGACGGGTGCTGTCCAAGACCGGGGTGGAGCACGTCCGTGCCCGCATCCGGGAGTTGCTGGCCCAGAGCGCCCAGCTGGCCGCGCGCCGCTTGATCGAACGCGGCGTCCCGCGCGTGGAGGTGACGGCCGGGCGGATCGTCGCCAAGATCGCGTTGCACGCCGTCGAGCTCGACGAAGAATCCTCGCCGGCGGTCGAGCGTCTGCAGCTCGACGCGGACCCGCAGGCGAACCCCAACCTGCCGGCGCCGACAAGGCCGACCCTGCTCGCTCGCGGGGACGCCGCCCGCGCGCTATCCGACCGGCTCGCCGAGGAGCGCCGCAGCCTCCGCATCATCGCCGCCCCGGGTGAGAAGCGACCCGCGGAGCAGGTATGGGGAGAGCTCGAGCTGACGTTCCGGACGGTGACGTCATGAGGCTCCGTTCCGTCGACGCGGCCATGCATCGCGTCCTCGCGGAGGAGCTGCGGGCAGCGGGCCAGACGGTGTCCGCGACGCTGCCCCGGCTCCGTGGTCTGCCCACGGTGACAGCGATCGAGCTGCGGATCCCACGAGGCGATACGGGGACCGTGGACACTGTTCGGATAGATCTTCGCGGCGATCCGTAACGTTGCGCAATTTAGCGCAACGAAATCGTATGGCTCGCTAGATCCACGTGGTCGACTCCGACGTTGCCTCAGACTCGGGTTTCGCTTTCTTAGGCGGCCCGAGCGGGTGGTGAGACCTCCCAATGAGGGAGGATGGTTGGCTGGCGTCTCGAACATTGGGTCGTCAAGGTGATCGACTTCGGCCTCGCACTCGTGGTGCTCGTCCTATGGAGCTTGAAGTGGTGGTCGGTGGCTGAGAATGCCGGGATCCACGCGGAATCGGGGACGGCCGCGGCCGTGGTCAGGAAATCGGAGGCCGGGGTTCAACTTGCTCTTCGTGACCACGAGAACGCGAACATGTGCACTGTTGCGAGACCCTAAAACGGAGCCTCTGCTTGGGCAGCATCGCGTTGATCCTTGTTGCTCCCTGAACGCGAGGTTGGCGCGGCTCAAGAGGTATGCCGGAGTTCGGCGAGCCACGCATCGATGGTGCAGGAGTCGACCGTCAGGCCCAGGCCGCCGGCCTGCTCGACGAGAGCGGCAAGACGCTTGCGTCCGCTCTGCAGGCGAGTGCGGATGGTGCCCGACGGGGTTTCGAGGACGACGGCGATCTCCTCGACTGTGAGGCCACCGAAGTAGTGGAGGTCGAAGATCGTCTGCCAGGCGATCGGGAGGGCGTAGAGCGCCGCGGCGAGGCGTTGCGAGGCCTCGCTGGCGGCCGCCGACTGGCTCGGACTGACGCCCACGTCGAGGAGCGTGTCGACGGCCGTGTCGGTGAGCTTGCCGAGGAGCCGCCGTTTGGCACGCAGATGATCGATGAACAGACGGTCGGCGATCCGAAACACGTAAGCACGGAAGCTGCGGAGCTCGGGGAGACGGGACTGAGCCTCCCAGCAGCGGGTGAACGTCTTCTGCGTGAGGTCATGGGCCTCGTCGGGCGCGCGGCGCTCGTGGAACCGCAGGACCTTCGCGTAGTAGCGGGCGAACAATCGCCGCGCCGCGTCTTGGTCGCCGGCCCGCCAGGCGGCGACCAGAGCTGCGTCGGTCGGTTCGAAGGGGTGAGAGGGTGCATCACACATCGCGGTCTCCTGGAGGGATCGGGTTTCGTCTGTCCCCGAGACGTCGGCCCCGCGCATCCGGATTGCCGTCGCCGTTCCTGCGCCCATCGTCGCCCGGCTGCTTCCGGAGGTCGAGCGATGTCTGCTCGATTGCGCGCGCTCCATGACCCTTGCCGTGACGGACCAATCAGCGATACTGAGCCGATGACCGGCGAAGACCCGTTGGCTTCGGTCGCGGATCAACTCGCCGACCGGCTCAACGCAGGGGAAATGGTGCGGGCCGGCAGGCTCGTGCTCCACAAACCGCTGGGGAAGGGTGGGTCAGCGCGGGTGTTCGAGGCTTGGGACCAGTCGCTACATCGCCGCGTCGCGCTCAAGCTGCTCGGCCCCGGCCGGGTGGACCGGGTGCAGATCGAGCGGCTTACCCGGGAGGGTCGGGCGCTCGCCGCCGTGCGCCACCGAAACATCGAGGAGATATACGAAGCTGGCGAGATCGAGGGGGTGCCGTACATCGCGGTCGAGTACATGCCGTCGACGTTAAAGAAGCGCCTCGACGAAGGTCCACTGGCGGCCCAGATCCTGGCGGACTTCATCGATGCAGGCGAAGGGTTGCTCGCTATTCACCGGACGAACCACGTCCACCGCGACTTCAAACCCGAGAACGTAGGCATCGCCGCCAACGGGACGATCAAGCTTTTGGATTTCGGCCTCGTCGGCGATGCGGACGCGGTCGGGGTCGCCGACGACCCGCGTCCCGGTGATCCTCGACTCACCGTCCCTGGCCTGGGTACGCCCAGGTTCCGCGCCCCGGAGGCGACGCGCGGCGCGGCCATCGGTCCGCCCGCGGATCAATATAGCTTCTGCGTCTCGCTGCTCGACGCGCTGACCCGAGAGTTGAGTCGGAACGTCCACAGGCCCGATGAGATCCCGCGGCAGCTGCGCAAGTTGCCGCCAGCGCTGTCGAGGATCATCAAGATCGGCCTCAGTGAGGCGCCCGACAAACGCTGGTCAGACATGGGCGTGCTGCTGACGCGTCTCCGTCGTTATCAGCACCGCTGGCGCCGCCGGGGCGCAGTGGCGGTATTCGCCTGCGGGCTCGCGGGGATGACCGCCCTGTTGCTGACTCGAGCCGATGAACACGACATCTGCCGCGACATCGCTGCCTCCGAGGCCGAGGGCGCGTCCGACGCGGGGAAGCTCCAGGCGCTGCTGATGGCCACCGGGGACACCGGGGAGGGTCGTCGCGCGCTGGCAACAGGACACCTGGACGAGTACACGCGGACCTGGCTGCAGGTCCGAACGGACGGCTGCGTGGCTCAACGACGCGGCCAGATCTCCGACGCGACGTACGAGGCGCAGCTCACCTGCCTCCGGCGCCGCCGCGACTATCTCGAGGCAGTGATGGCGCGGGCGAACAACGATGCGCTGGATCCTGACGCGATCGTCGAGGCGCTGTCGACGCTGACCCGGATCGACGGCCCGGCCGCCTGCGGCGATTATGAGCGGCTCGACACCCGCCGCACGCCGGCATCGACACCTGAGGGTCGGGCGTTCGAGGCGGACGCCTCGCGCGAGATCGCCGAGATCGAGCTCGACATTCTGCAACGGCGCTACTGGCTGGCGGACGAGCGTCTGGGCCAGTTGATCGCCCGCGCCGAGGCGACAGGGGCTACGGCGCTGGCGGCGGACCTTCGGCGGATGTCCGGCTGGCTCAACACGCGCCTGGGCCGGCGGGAGCGCGCAGAGGCCGACCTCGACGCAGCCTATCACCTCGGACTAGAGAGCAACAACTTCCCCGCGATGACGGCGGCGATGACTCACTTGGGGTGGTACCTCGGTTCACAACAGGGGCGCTACGCAGAGGCAGAGGAGCGCCTGCGCCTGGCTGATCGGCTGATCGCCAACAAGGACGCGAAGATTCCGGCGGAGCTGCGGGCCGAGTTGCTCACCACGCGCGGGTGGATCGCCGTGAGCCAGGGGTACATCGAAACCGGTGAGCAATTCATCGCATCGGCGATCGCCGAGATCGAGGCAGCGTACGGGACCGAATCGCTGCTGCTGCAACGACCCTATAATTATCTTGGGATGATCGCGCACATGTTCCACGACGACCAACCCGGAGCAATCGTATGGTACGGGCGAGCCGCCGAGGTCCTGCGCGGCGAGCTCGGCGATAGAAATCCGGCGCTGGTCGTGCCGACGATCAACACCGCCGTGGCCGCAGTGATGGCCGGGGACTACGATACTGCCGAGCGCACTCTGATCGTGGCCGAGGACCTGATCAGGACGCACGAGATGGTAACCGACACCGCCAAGATGGAGGCCCTGATCGTCCGCGGGGAGATTCACCTCCACTACGGCGAGCTGGACGAGGCCGATCGAGTCCTGGCGACCGCGATGCAGCGGGTGAGTGACCGCTTGCACAACCACGATCGCTACGCTGCGACGACGCTGCTGATCCAGGGTCGGGTCGCACTGGCCCGCGGGGAGGCCGCCTCGGCTGTAATCCTGTGCACGCAGGCGCTCGACCTCCGCACCGTCCATGGCAACAACGAGACGGCGTTCGGCCACCCGGAGGCCCTGTACTTCCTCGCCCGTGCGCTCACGGCCGAGGGTAGCGAGCCGACCCTGGCGGCAGCGCTGATGGAGGCGGCCTGGAAAGATTTGCTGCCGTTCAACGGCACGTACACCGGCCGGCTCCTGCGCGAGATCGACGAGTGGACGAGCGAGCAACCAGACGGGCGACCTACGACTTCGGGGGGTCGAGCCAGTACTCAAAGTGGTGCGGGTCGAACGACCGGGCCCAGCATCCGCCCCAGGCGGAGCAGAAGCGGCGAAACTGGCTGAAAACACGGTCGAGTCTCCCAAGCCTCCCTCCAACCCGTCTCCGAACACGGGGATGTCGCGGTACGACACAACGGCGAGGCCCGCCGGCTCGTCCTTCACGCGGTTGTGCCAGTCCTACGTCACCGCGGCCATGCTGCTCCGCTTCTCCTGCCGACTTCCTCGCGCAGCTAAAGAAAAGCGGCCACGTGTGCCGGGTCGAGCTGAGCGCGTAGCTTGACCTCGCCACGGGCTGCCCGAGGGGTTGTTGTCATGAGGCCGACAAAAGCATCCTTTCACGGCTTTGGTATTGCAGGGTCTTGCCAGCCGAGGTCGATCGTCCCGAGCCACAGGCTGCCGCCGATGCGGAGGTGAGTGCTGGCCGCGGCGAACCTCCGGGCCCGCCAAGGTCCTCAGATGGGTTGCGAGCGAGGTGGATCAACGAGATGCGCAGCGACGCGTTACCTGGTCCGAAGGCCAGGTCCGATAGGCACCGAGACAGCGGTCAAGGTCGCCCGGATCCGGCCCTGGGGCTGTCAACAGCGCCCCGCCTGCAAGTTGCCGGACGGGCACATGCGCGGCGGTGAGATCCCCGGGTCTGGCCCGATCCTGGCCCGATTTTGTCGCGATCCGGCCCTGTCTCGAGACAACTTCCCGAATTCTGGCTCGTATGGCCCCCTGCGCGGCCACATGCACCACATCACCAACATAGCGATCGTTCGCCGTCTGAATCGTGGGCTGTTGCTCAAAATCAGTGTTTCGACTGGAACGGCATTCCAGATCCTCCCGCGTGGCCCGAAGGCCGCGGCTTGCGCGGCGGTGCCGTCCAGGTCGGCCCAGCCACCCCTTGATTCTGGAAGTTCTGGCAGAAGCGCGAAGAATCCGCGCGAGTCTTGCCGATGCACTGAGCCGCTCCCGGTATGGCTGACGCCTCCGAGCGCGGACCCAGAGCGCGGTGGGGCCGTCCAGCGGGCAGGCCATCATCGCTCGCAAGCTCAATGGACGCCCGTGGCGGCGTCACGCTGCGGTAAGGGATCCAAAAGCAGCCTCGGCCGCGGCACATTCACCGCGCGACCATTGCCGAGCTCGCCGGCCCGGTTCTCACCGCCCATGCATTTGACGGTCCCGTCCGCGAGACCGATGCAGACGTGCGTCGCGCCCGTTGTTATCGCCACGGCCCCCCCATGGAGTCATGGATTCGCTTCTCCGGGCCGCCCGGGCTCCAACAGGCGACGTGGTCGTCGCCCAGGGTAATGCCACAGATCCGGTCGTCGAAGGCGTCGATCATGGAATATCGCTGCTCGGATGCGACGAGTCGCCTCTCGTACCCTGGACTAACTGAAGTAACGATGCAGTGCACCTCTCCGCTGCCGGTCAGGGCGCAGACGCTGTCCTCCGCGGAGGCGATCCGCCGTACATCCTGGAGCTCGGACGTGCCGATGCATTCGTTGAGCGGACCCAGACAGCGAACCTCCCGACCGCGGGTACGCACATAGATCTCCGGGCCGTATTTAGGCAGAGCGAGCTCCATCGCCCCGTCGACCCGGCCTTCTTCCCGAACGACGTAAGGCGAAGCGTGCACGGCCCAGCGGCTCACGCGGCCGTCGCGGCTGAGTGCGCAAGCACGGTTCGTCTTGATGTCGATGCCGATGCCGATGCCGATGCCGATGCCGATGCCGATGCCGATGCCGATGCCGATGTCGATATCGATGACATCGACGACCCCAGGCGGAGAGCGCCATTTTGCTTCGGAGCGCAGCGCCCCGCGGGGGTCGACGTGGGGGAGTTCTCGGCAAGCGACCCCATCCGCCGTGCGGACACAAGTCGCGGCCGCGCTGGTGACCATCTCGGCCACTCCAGCGAGCCGGCCGACGCGCACAGGCCGGGTCCACGCTTCGGCGGTCCCCCAGCAATCGATGGCACCGCCCCGGGACGCGGCGCACGTGACCCCCGCCGCCGCAGCCAGGGCGTGAAGTCCGGGCAGACGGACCCTCCCGGTCTCGCCATGCCGCATGGCCGTCGCCGATCTGGCCATGCGCATCCTTCCCCAGACACCACTCGCCGCACCGACTTCACGGCGTCAGCGTGCAGCCGCCGTCGAGTGTCAGTTTTCACGAGCATTCCCCCCTCCTGAGCTGAGTTTCTCACGAGCATTCCCCCTCTGGGCGGCTGAGTTTCTCACCGGCATTCCCCCTCTGGGCGGCCGAGTTTCTCACCGGCATTCCCCCTCTGGGCGGCCGAGTTTCTCACCGGCATTCCCCCTCTGGGCGGCTGAGTTTCTCAGGACCATTTCCCCCTGCGTGACGAGACGAGTAGCCCTCTCCGGGTCGGCGAGCGAGCCGATCCGGAGAGCCGATGGCGTACCGCGAGATCACGATGATCGAAATCAAAGAAGTACTACGACGATGGGTCAGCGGGATCCCGAAGAAGCGCCTCGCGGCGCAACTCGGGCTCGATCCGAAGACCGTACGACGCTACGTGCAGGTCGCCGAGCAGTGCGGCGTGTGCCTCAAGGACGGGCTTGCGGGCCTGACCGACGATCGTGTGAGCGCGGTGATCATCGCGCTCAAGCAGCCAGCCGCGCACCCGCACGGAGATCCGTGGTGGGCCTGCGAGGCGGAGCGCTCGTTCATCGAGGAGCACCTCAAGGACGGTCTGCGGCTGACCAAGATCCTTCGGCTGCTGACACGCAAGGGCGTGCAGGTGCCGTACTCGACGCTGCACCGCTTCGCCGTGCAGGAGCTCGCCTTCGGGCGCAAGGCGGCCACCGTGCCGGTCGCCGACGGCGAACCGGGCCACGAGTTGCAGGTCGACACGGGCTGGGTGCTGAGCCTCGAGCCCGACGACGCCGGCGTACGTCGGCGCAAGAAGGCCTTCGTCTTCACGCCGAACGTGTCGCGCTACCGCTTCGTCTACCCGATCGAGCATGAGACCACCGCCGAGGCGATCGCAGCCTGCGAGGCCGCCTGGGCGTTCTACGGCGGGGTCTTCCGCGTCATGGTCATCGACAACATGAAGGCCGTTGTCGCCAAGGCTGATCGACTTGAGCCACAGATCATCGAGGGCTTCCGCGAGTACGCGCAGGCACGCGGCTTCTTCGTCGACGCCACGCGTGTGCGCCGACCCAAGGACAAGCCGCGGGTCGAGCGAGCAGTCCGCGATGTCCGCGACGATTGCTTCGCGGGCGAGCAGTTGCGCGACCTCGACGAGGCGCGTGAACGGGCGCTCCGGTGGTGCCGCGATGAGTACGGCATGCGTCGGCACAGCACCACCCATCGAATGCCGCGCGAGCACTTCACCCACGTCGAGGTGCCCGAGCTGCTGCCCGTACCCGCCGAGCCCTACGACGTGCCGCGATGGTCGACGCCGAAGATCGCACGCGACCACTTCGCGCAGGTCGAGCGTGCGCTGTACACCCTGCCGACGCGGCTGATCGGGCGGACGCTGGATGCCCGCGCGGATCGCGGCCTCGTCCGCTTCTATGACCGCGGTCGACTCGTCAAGACCTGCACGAGGCTGCCACCCGGTGGCCGCCACATCGACCCCGAGGACTACCCCGAGCACAAGCGAGGCTATGCCATGCGAGACATTGAATTTCTGCAGAAGACCGCCGACGAGCTCGGCCCCTCGATCAGCGCGATGGCCCGGCGCCTGCTCGACGACCCGCTACCCTGGACGCGGATGCGAAGCGTCCAGGCCCTGATCTCGCTCGCCAGGCGCTACGGCGCCGAGCGAGTCGACGCGACCTGCGTCACCGCGCTCGCCCACGACATGCTCAGCATGCATCGCCTGCGTCGCATGCTCGAGACCGCCGTGGCGGAGATCAAACCCGAGCCGACGCGGGCACTACCGCCGGGAAGATTCCTCCGACCGGCCGGGCACTTCGCGCTCAACCCGACGACCACGACGACCACCAACACCACCGGAGAATCATCATGAACCCCGACGTCATCACCACCGATCTGAAACAGGTCCTGAAGCGCCTCAAGCTCGGCCCCATCCTCGACACGCTCCCCGAGCGCCTCGCCCTCGCCAGGCAGCAGAAGATGCCGCACCAGGACTTTTTGCTGCTGATCCTCTCCGATGAGGTCACGCGCCGCGACAGCGTCTCGGCCCAGCTCCGGGCTCAACGTGCTCGACTCGATCCCGCCCACCAGCTCGAGGGATGGGACGCGACCGCCAACGTCCGCTACGACGCCGAGCTGTGGAACGAGCTGTGCTCGCTGCGCTTCCTCGAGACCCACGCGCACGTCGCCGTCGTCGGGCCCGTCGGCGTCGGCAAGACCTTCCTCGCCCACGCGCTCGGTGCCGCGGCCTGCCGACGTGGTTACAGCGTGCTCGCGCACCCCTGCGACCGGATGCTCAAGGCGCTGCGCCATGCTCGACTCGACGCGACCCACGAGGCCGAGCTGCGCAAGCTGCTCTCGGTCGATCTGCTGATCCTCGACGACTTCGGTCTCGACGCGATGGACGCCACCGAGAGCCGCGACATCTACGAGCTCTTCACCGAACGTCACCGCCGAGGATCGATCATCGTGACCTCCAACCGCGGGCCCGATGAGTGGCTCGCCACCTTCGCCGATCCCGTGCGGGCCCAGGCCGCCGTGGATCGATTCACCAGCAACGCCTACGACCTGGTCATCGACGGCGAGTCCTACCGCGCCCGCCAGAAACCGGCCCTCTCACGCTCGCCGAAAACTGGATCCCGGAGGGCGGCCTGATCCACAATCGCCCCCGTCACGCAGATGGATCCCAGGGGGGGAATGGTGCTGAGAAACCGGGGTCCCATGCTGGTGAGAGCCGACACGAGCACGCTGCAGCTCGACGTGCACGTCCCGGCGCCGCCGCAGCCGACGCCGCAACCCACCTTGCAGCCGACCTCCTCGCAGACGTCGGTGGCCTCGCACATGAGCGTGCAGGCGTTCCCGGAGCAGTCGGAGGTGCAGGACGCCGCGCCGCTGCACGACATCCCGCAGCCTCCCCCGGCGCAGCTCGACGTGCACGTGGCGCCGTCGTTGCACTTGAGCGTGCATCCGCCGCCCGCACAGGACGTGGTGCAGTCGGCACCGGCGCCGCACTCGAAGGCGCAGCCGCTGGCCGGACAGTGGAACGCGCAGGTCTGTCCCGCTCCGCACGAGAAGGAGCACCCGCCGCCATTGCAGCCGACCTCGCAGCTCGCGTCGGTGCAGGTGCACACCTTGTTGGCACAATCGCCGCCGATGTTACCGCCACCGCCGCCGCCGCACGCGGGCGTCGCACCAGCGAGGAGCCCGAGCAGGGCGGAGGTGAGGAAGGTGTAGGCGAGGGTCCGCGGGCGCGGCGAAGCGGTGCTGATCATGGGTCGGTCTCCGGATCGGGGCGAGCTGTTCGGGACCACGGGATCATCGCCGCGAACGGCCGTCGGCGCCAGCGTCGGAGCGGACACCCGGGCCGCCCCGTCCCCTACCCTCTGACCCCGCGACCCGGCAGCATGCGTCGCGCGTGCACATCGAGTGCAACCTCGCCAACGACCAGGCCACGACCGACCTGATGGCCTGCAGCAGCAACTGACGCCCACCAGGATTGCTCTACGGGTGAGCTCGACGAACTGCACATCCGGCTTGCGCGCGGGTCCGCCAAGTGGTCGGCGCTCATCACTCGCCCGGGTCGTGCCGTTGCAGGCGTTCCTGCGCGCGTTCGCTGCCGCAGCTGACGGCGGCGTCCCACCACGCACGCGCCTC
>Ga0209480_10000213_pt1 | contig 51863 bp, 45 predicted proteins | sample JI61114C2DNA_FD_187501 | JGI IMG/M metagenome (GOLD analysis project Ga0209480, IMG submission 187501) | Wastewater effluent complex algal communities from Wisconsin, to seasonally profile nutrient transformation and Carbon sequestration -... | ecosystem: Engineered > WWTP > Effluent > Algae...
TGAAGATATTAATGAAGCAGTGGGAATGATTGATTGTTCGCTGGAGGAGTTGATCGCGTTTGTGATTGAACATCAGAAGAGTTGTGAGTTGTGAGTGGGGAGTGGGGAATGGGGAATGGTGAATGGGCTGATCGTTGTCACCCTGCTTGACCATCGTAGCTTTAGCGAAGGTGGGCTTGTCCCGCCAAATGCGGGGAGCTTGCCGAAGGGTGCTTGGGCAACGCTCTATTATTAAATGGCTTTTTATAAAAAAGAAAAATTATAGAATAGCCGGAAGAATATACTTGTCAAGTATAGAGAAAGTGGTGGTAAGCGGTATATAATTCCCGCCCGTAAAAACAACGACTGCATTAAAATCAGGAATAATGATCAGTTCCTGTCCTCCCCAGCCTGTGGCATGATACAGGTTAATATCCTTCCCTGCCTTTTTAAATGTTTTTAACCACCAGGCAAAGGCATAGCCATGACTTCCGGAAAAATGTCCGGGAATAAAAATATTCGTATTGCCGGCATATGGGGAATTACATTTTGCTATCCACCGTTCCGAAACTATTCGCTGGCCATTAAAAGTCCCTTTATTCAGGCACAACGCACCTGTTTTTACTAAATCCCCGGGGGTCATCTCCAGCCCACCGCCTGCCTCAATAACCCCGTTTTTAAACCGGAGAGGCCAGGCCGATGTATCAATTCCCGCCGGTTTGAATAAATATTCTTTTGCAAACTTTTCAAGGTCCATCCCGGATGCCTTCCGGATAATTTCCCCTAACAGTATTGCATTCCCTCCCGAGTAGCGGAAAACCGTTCCGGGTGGGTTGATCAGGGGTTTCTCTAAAATATAAGTAACCGGATCTTTCTCCTGGAACCAAATTCCCAGAATATCATTTTTCGCGTTGGTTAACGCCGTTTTCCATTCCTCCCACTCCAGCCCGGCCGTCATGGTTAACAGATGTTCAATCGTTATATTCTCTTTACCCCCGGTTTTCAAATGCTGGTGGTCAGGTAAATAGTCAAAAACCGACTGATCAACACGTTGAATAAACCCTTTATCAATCGCGATCCCGATACACAATGAAGTAATACTTTTACTTACCGATCTGAGGCCATGCAGCATGGATTTATCCCACTTAACCCATGCGCCATGATGATTGGGTCCATCCCATTTGTACTGGTGTCCGGGAAAATACTCCTCAAAAACCATTTCATTATCCTTGAAAAGGAGCATGGAGTGTACTTCACCATACCGGCCAAGCTTGATTTCCTCTGCAGCTTTTCTCAGCAAACCAGTATCAATGTTTGCCTTTTTAAACGTGTCCGTCACAACTGCATCGTTAATACATTCACGCGAATAATAAGGTGAAGCAGGATAGCATGTATTACTTCCTGCAATTGTTAGTGAGAGGAATAAAATGCTTGGGAAAATGCGATATGGTAATAAACCTGGAATAAAACTCATTTGGATAAAATAACCTGTTTATATCAAACATAACGTACGGAGCTTTGTGCAGTGACCCGTCCGTGCCTGCCTGCCTACAGGCATGATTCCTGGCAGCCAGGTCTCAAAAAACCGTTTCTGGGTTAAAGTTCGTTTTTTATCTAATATCTTAGAGATTGTGCCAGCCCGAACTATCGCAGGGCTTTATTTTGCCGATTAGATTATATTCAGATGGCTATGGTACAAAGCCCATTTTAGGGTTCAGGTCTACTCAACTTTTTTAAGGGAAAAAAGCATTTCACCCTTTTCTTCATATAAGACACTAAAGATCGAGTTGTCTTTATCATACTTGATAGTTGTTTTGCTTCTATTATTGTTTGTAACGATTTCAAGTTTATTATTATTCTTGTAATTGATCAGCTCGTCATCTGTTAGTTTATAAACATATACAATGTCAGAATTTCCTGAATATTCAAAAAAGTATCCCCGATTTTCTTCCTTGCATGAAATGCAGGACAAATGAATATCGAAATTCAGTCGTTGAAGTGTATCCTTTATTTTTATATGCTGTAAATTGTCATTACGAAAGCGACGTTCGTGATATCCATTGTTGAAACTATCTAATAAAGATGATTTTTCATACAAGGTGCTACAAAAATTAAACATACGACATATATATTTTACTGTAAGTTTTTGATTTGCAGGTTTAGTATATATTTTGTTTACTGTGTCATGACCAGTTCTTATATCTACAACTTCAATTTTATTTTGAAATTGAGCATTGGATACAAATGAAGCAAAGAATGATGATAAGATAAGTGCTTTTCGCATAGTATTATTGATAACGGTATCGGTGCGGCAGTATTTTGTGATCCGTCAGACCGTACCGCTGCTTAATAAAGTTACTGAAGTGGCTGATATGTGCTGCAGTGTGGCTTTATTCGTATGACGAAACTGCAAATGATTAGCGATCAAAAACTGAAATTTTATTCGTCACTCCGCCATAGCGCCAAACAGCCCTGTTGGCAGTAGTTTTATTGTCTGTCTGTAATAAGGTTGTTCTCGTAGTCCAAATATAAAATTTTTAAAATCCAAGTCCGACCATTTGTAAATTTCATTTCAATAAATCTTTGCCCGTTTATTTCTGTAACTTTCCATTGACCGTTTGTACAACTTTCCCTGAACTTATAACAACCTTCACCCCTTTGTCTTACAAATTTTGTTAATGATGGAAAGTCATAATAGTTTTCCCGTGCCCACTTATTATTGCAATCATCTCCGTAAGCACCACCATAAGTTCGGCATTTTGAATAAAACATTCTCGGTTCTTTTTCATTGTCACAACTTCTTAAACTCCAACGTCCAATCAACAACTTTTTTATTGAGTCAAGAGGAATAGTCGAAATAATATTGCTTGTATATATTTTCTGTGTTGAGTCCTTGGTATAATCTATTTCTTCCAAAATAAATTCGTCACCAATTCCATAAACCATATGCTTCCATAAACCTGTTTTCTTATTGTTGGAATAATTTCCTATCCAATAAATATGATGAAATACTGAATCTTCAAATTCCTCCCATTCTCCTTCTTTTGCCAATGCTTTATAGTGATGAATTTCCCTTGTATAGTTATTTTCCTCTCCTCCAATGTGCCTGACACCCGTGATCGATATGCCTGCAATTTCGTTCGTAATCCTCATAATACCTCTGCTTTTTGTCCCTTCGTTACTGCTGCCTTTAGAACTCCTGAAGAATTCATAAACCAAATATTTAGTACTGTCAATTCTGAAGTATTCAAAATTCTTATTCTTACCATCTTCATAGTTTATTTGAACATACAGAGGATTAATGTCGCCAAATGGAACAACTCTGTTATTGTATGGATATAGTCTAAGAGGTTTTTGTCTAAAGAAATTTATTGGGGTGTCAATTTTGCTAACAGGAATTGTGTCCTGCGAAAAGCAAGAGGTTGTAACTATCAATAAAATCAGAAGAAGTCTGTTATACATAAAGTGTCGTGAAATTTTACCGCCATCGTATGGGGCACTGTGCAATGGCTGCTTGAAGACTGCCTGCCAATAGGAAAGGTTCCTGGCAGCCGGGGCCCAAAAAATCGTTTCAGGGTTAAAGTTCCTTTTTAAGATCAAATTATTATGAGGCCATGCCAGCCCATTAAGTTGCTGGATTGTATTCTGTCGATGAGAAGATATTCTACTGGCCGTTGCAAAAATCTAAATGTTAATTGCAGGGCATCAGGAATGATCTCCAACTTTTCTTTTTAATAGGGATGCCAAGAGTATTTCTAAACTCTCCTTATCCCTGTCTGTTTCTTTCCACCCACCGTTCAATTTCATTTCGCGTATAACATATGGTTCATATACCCTTTTCATTCTCCAGTTTTTGATTCTCTTGGAGGGCATAATAATAGTAATGTATCTCTTGGATTTCCGATGCCTGCCAATGACCATAATGTTTTCATAACCGTCACCCCATCGGGGAGGAAAACAAAAGACTTTAGTATTTTGACTAAAGTGCTTTGTTCCTCCTGGCGGAAAGTCTATATTCCCACACAATGTCAAAATAGAATCCGGCTTTCTAAATTTTGAAATAATCTTGGAAATCCACTTTAGCATATCGGATTATTTGCGCAATGACGCTAATTGTCACAACTTTCTGTTGTGCTGATATTTTGTAATCGTTCAGCCCGAACCGAAGCTCAGTAAAGTTAATGCAGTTGATGATTTGCTCTGTGGCTAGGCTTTATCGTCCGGCCCGGACTGCAGATGATAGCGCTATGCCGGTGAGTATGTATACTTCAGCCAGCTTAACAGAAAACCCAATGCTATATGCAGGCTGGTCAAAGGAACTTCACGATCATTGCTTCAATTTCTGCTGGCGTCAACCCGCCGCCAATAATTTTTCCTTCCTTATCAAGTAAAAAGTTTGCAGGAATAGCTTCGATGTCATAATATTTTGCCATTTCCCCTTCAAATGCCTTGGGGTCAATAGTTTGTGTCCATTGAAGCAGGTCTTTTGCGATTGCTTGCTTCCACTTCTGTTTATCTTTGTCAAAAGAGACACCTATCATTTCAAAACCTTTGTCTTTATACTTCCTGTAAAGAACATTTAAGTCAGGATGCTCTGTTCTGCACGACTTGCACCAGGAGGCCCAGCATACAATTAAAGTATATTTTCCCTTGAATTGTTTTGTGTCGACCTCATTGCCACTGCTGTCTCTTAAGATGAAATTCTGAAAAGCCACACCAATTGCACTGTTTTTTGATTTTTCCAATTGATTGAGTAAATTTTTTACGCTTTTAGCTTCAAAGGATGTTTTAAGGGATGAATCTATCAAGTAGTTTAATTCTTTTACTTGTAAATATGATAGCGTGGAGGCTTTGCCTAATAAATAGCTGCTCACCTTATTTTTCGGATACTTTCTTATAAAATCAGAAAGCTTTTGATAATAGGCCTCTCTTTTTTCTCCATCAGATGCTTTTGATTTTTTCAGGTTTCCGGTCCACGTTTCAAAATCGGTTTTCAATTTATTAGTAACGGATCCTACAACGTCAACTATAGAAAGCATATTCAATGTATCCCGCCCGTTGTCGGTAATTTCCATCCTCGTCTTGCACTTTACAAATGTCTGGCGATTGTCAATGTAAATATCACAGATAAAGGATTGCTGATCCAGGTGCAATCTTGCTTGTATGGGCATCGGTACTTTGCCCTTAAAATAAAACTTGCCGTCCTTAATCGTAGAACTGATGCTATCTCGCTGTTTGTAATTTCCTTCAAAAAAGAGATACATCTTACTATTGTGCTCACCTGTTATAGTTCCGGCAATCTCAAAGTCTGTGCTTTGACAGAACAAGAAATGCGGCAAGAAGAGAAATAATAAATTGAGTTTGAGGTTTGTCATAGCTTGTATAAAACGTGCAGAGCTTTGTGCAGTGGCCGATCCGTGATCCTGGCAGCCGGGCCGCAAAAAGCCGTTCCTGAGTTAAAGTTCTTATTTTAGATCAAATTTCTAAGGGGCCGTGCCAGCCCGATAAGCTGCCAACCTATATCTGTCGATGCTGTTTTAATCTGACGGCCCTTGTACAAAACCCGATGCTGGCTGCAGGTATTTCCCATATCAACTTGTTGCTAAACAAAACCTTGTAACTCTTTTTGACATTAACATAATTATCCAAAATAAAGGTATTAGTATAGTCCAAATGGGCTGCCATTTGCTAATGGTTAGATAAGGGTTTCCGAAATTTTGGGTGTTGTAATTAAGGAGATTAATACCTCCTAATAAAATGGATAAAACTAGTGGAATAAGTATACCATAGCGGATTTTAATTTTCTGGATACTCTTATTGCTTGAAAATATTACGGCATAAATAAAATACAAACCGAAGCTATACCCAATTGCAAAGGGCAATCCCGTTATTGGTACAATAGATCGCCGTAAGTCACTATTTGCAAAAAGTAGTAGAATAGATAGAATGGTTACAATTGTTGCAAATAAACAAAATGCTTTCAACTCAATCGGTGCCGCTGAATATTTTGAATAAAAATCTTTCCATTTTGAGGTTGCCTGTACTTTAGTCATATAGTTTATTAAAAATGCAGATTAAATCAATTTGTGGTCTCATGTTACATTTATCATTATTGTGAACGAAGAGCTGCTTATATTTGCAGCCAATGTTCGGGCTTATCGACGTGGCGTTATTACGTGTTACGTTAGCCCGGATATGTTGCTGATCAAAGATATGAAGATCAAAATTTATTCTATAGCCGGGAATTATTCGTCAGATTGATATGTCGCTGAGCAATGTTATATCGATCAGGATATGTTCGTAAAGCCGCCATAATGCCAAACCCCATGTTAGCAGTTGTTATTCATTGTCCTTTATTTGTTCAATAACCCATTCACGCCATGCATCTTTATTGCCCAAAAGCCATTGATAATAATATTTAAGAATTACATACGACATAGAGTCTGGATGTGTGAAGTCGCCACATGTATCAAGAAAATATTTTTTTAGCCGCGACCCACTCCACAATTGCCATCGGTTTCTTATATACATTCCTAAAGAAAGGTGCAATCCTGCAACACCTTTTTTCTTGATATTCTGTTTGGTCTCCTGTGATAATATTTTGTCGAGTTCAATAAAACAGTCTGGTAAATTTAGAGGAATGTATTTTCCATCAACAGAGTCTTGTCGCAATGCTTGTTCATAACGCTTTACTTTTTCGATGTAGAGGCTGTCATAATAGCGATATTGTTCATCTAGTTTAATATCTATTCCGTTGAGATATCTATGGTAGGACAACACAATTAACAAGTAACGATCGTCAGGGTATATGCCTTTTTCTTCTAGATATGTAATAGCTTTGGAGTCATTATAGTAATTGTAATCTTCCACTAGGTCTGATGTATAAGGATTTGTCCTTTTGATGCTGTCTTCAGGCAAATCTTTGATTAATTTGATTTGTGCCGGACTTAGGACTTTATCCATGTCGAAAAACATTTCTTGAAGGGTCTCGGGACGATAGATACTGTCCTTTTGGGAAAACGAAGAGAGTTGCCAAAGAGTTGATGCTATTAATAGAATGAGTCTCATATAATAACCGCTAACGGGCAGGTATTGCCGATGGTGGGGAATTTTATATTCGTCCGCCCGGAACAACTGCCGATTAAAATTGCTTTGATGAAGTTTAGATTAAACGCTCAGCGTTGCTTGTCCCGCCCGAACTGAAGCCTAGATATGCACTGCCGCCCATTGTACTTCCTTCCAGCCCCACTATTGGCAATACCCATGTTAGCGGTTGTTTTTCTTCGCTGCCTCTACATAGTCGTCTTCTCCAAAGTGCAATCTCAATCCAACAACTTTTCCATTGTCGTCTCTTCTAAACCTTATAAAAGTGTTACTAAAAGACCATGATTGAAACTCGTCTTTAGCATTCCATCCAAGTTCGATAGTTGGATAAAAGGATAACGTCATAAACAATTGGTTTTTTTTATGAGTTATTTCAAAGTCAAAGTTGGCTACCTCAATGCCCATTGCCATTTTCATAAACTTCTGCATGTCAAATGGAGCATTTTTTAAAGTATATTTTCCGATATACTCTTTAAGTACTTTTTCTGGCAAACTACCTTTTTGAATTTCATCTAAAGTAATATTGAACTCCACTAGCTTTAAATCATCTTTGTCTATTAGTGGTCGGGTAATTAGTTGTTGTTCGTCATGAGAAAATGAGCTTAAAATAAAATCCTTGCTGTTTTTGGCTTCTCCTACAAAAAATAGTTGTGTTGTAAGTTCATGATAGTTCCTTTTAGAAACTTTATAGTGAATGTGTCTCGTTCTTGAACCATACGGACCTGGATATATTGTCTTGAATTTATACTCTCCCAATTCATTTGTAATTGCTTGCCCCCAACCTTGAAAATTTGGGTCGTCTTGCCGTTCACTTTTATCATACTCATGATGATATTTTCCATAGTGATTGGCTGACCATATTTCTACAATAGCTGAATGTATTGGCTTGCAATTCTTGTCTGTTATCTTTCCATATACTGTTATAACTTGTCCAAATGCAACACCTGCATTCCCGTCTATTTGTGTCAAATCAATATCGTGGTCAGCTTGCTTTCGGTATTTCATTACTGCAAATGGCCCTAACTCTAAAATAGGTGTTGTCTTGCAATCTTCGGCAGGTAAGTCTGGAATGTGTTTTATAAAGCTTGACCCAATAATTCCTACACCGGCTGTCAAGCCCAAATTGGTAAGAAATTTTCTTCTATTTTGTTCTTTGTCTGCCATGTCTTTTATGATTTTTAGGATGTCGCTATAAAATAACCGCTAACGTTCGAGGCTTGCCGCAGGGCTGGGATTGTTGCTGTGTCTGCCCGGCAACTGAAGCCGATTAGAATTACTGATGCTGAAGTTAACAACTAAAAGCCAAATAGAATTCGGTCAAGCCCGATATTAGCTGATAGTAGTACAACTGCCGATTGTTATTCCGTCCGCCAGCCTTGCGGCAAACCTTTTGTTGGCTGCTGGGCTTTTCGTCATTTTGATTTAAAAAGATTGCCAAACCATTTACGTTTTGAAACTGAGGTAAACTTGGCGGTTCAATATTATTAGCTTTCAAATACTCTTTAAAACTGTCCAAATAGGTTTGATAATGTTGATTATACTGGTTCATTTTATTTTCCTCAATTGGTCGAAGAACAGATTTGTAACATAAACTCAAATCACATTCGTCAAAGAATTTAAAGCCTTCGTCTGTAATAATTTTAAATACATTTTCAACGTATTCGGCTAAATACTTCCTGTCAGATGTTAAATTGTCATTGCGTAGTATAATTTCAGAAAAATATTTATTCCAGTCTTTTTCATTCTCTTCACAATGCTTGTCAATTTTAAAGCCTCTTGATAAAGAGTAGAAATAAAAATTCGAGTCAATAAGTCTGTCGTAATTTTTATAAACTATTTTCAAGTCATTAACTGCAATACTAACTGGATAGTCCTTAAGCATAACTGATGGCTTTTTCTGCAACAACTCAAATTGTTTACCAGCAGCTTCATGGCTGTAAGTCAGATAATAGTCCATGAAATAACCTCTGGAAGTGTCTTTGATTATTGCGTAATATTGTCCGCCTACTTTTTTGTAATAATGAATGCCTGATTTTTTAAACCCGATTGGTACAAGCAATTTATCAGCGTATTCGTCAAAGGTTTTATTTAGGTCTGCCGCTGTTAACATTATTAGAAGTTTGATGTCTGTTTAGCCTTACCGCCAACATTTGTATTTGTGCTATTGTACGCTATTATCCCAATTTCTTAACCCCTCAAAACCAACAAAATAGTGATATACATTTTGTACCTGCCTGCCGGCAGGCAGGTTGTCAATAGCGCCAATGCAATTTATCGCAAATCTTAATATGTGGCTACCGTAGTACTACGGTATTTTTAATTCGCAAGCCGCCCTTTGCCCTCCTCTGCGCAACACTCAGCGGTCTCTGCGGTAAAAAGATAATTCAAGGCCCATCGGGCCGGCAGTTTGGTAGAAATTCCGGGCACCCATCAACAAGCCCCATCGGGGCGGCACAAATCTCTAAAGTCACAGCTTACCAGGCAGTACCCACACTTAATTAGATGCTGCCGTAAACCCGGTTCTCCATTCCTAAAATTGGTAGTATCTAATTAAGTGTGTAAGTATTAAACTTGCAAAACAAATGAAAGAGAGCAACAAGTTATTAGAGAGTTTACCTGCTGATTTTTTCCGTCAGTTTAAGACAGGGGAAGAGTTTACCGGTTTTATGGATGCGCTGTTTAAAAGAGGTGTGGAGGAGTTGTTGGAAGGGGAATTAGACGGTCATCTGGGCTACGAAAAACACAGTCCTTCTGCTGGGGATAATAAGCGTAACGGTAAGAAAAGTAAAACCATTAAGACCTCCCGTGGGAGCTATCGTATAGAAGTTCCGCGGGACAGGGGCGGGAGCTTTGCGCCGCAACTGGTGCCCAAGCGTAAGCGGATGATAGACCAGATAGAAGATGCGGTGGTAAGCCTTTATGCCAAAGGGATGAGTACGCAGGACATCAGCCGCCAGGTGAATGAACTCTATGGCGTAAGCATCAGCAGTTCGACCGTATCCAACATTACCGAAAAGGTGCTGATAGATGTGGCTGAATGGCAGAACAGGGCACTGGACAGCACTTATCTGGTTGTTTGGTTAGACGGGCTTGTGTTCAAAGTAAGGCAGGAGAACCGCATTATCAACAAAAGCATATACCTGATTGCGGGGCTTAATACAACAGGTCATAAAGAAGTATTAGGACTATGGATAAATGACCAGGAAACAGCTTCTTTCTGGAGTAAGGCATTAACGGACTTAAGGGTCAGGGGTGTGCAGGATATCCTCATCGCCTGTTCGGATAATTTATCAGGGCTCACCACCGCCATCAAAGCTATTTTCCCGGACACCGTTACTCAGCTTTGCCTGGTACACCAGATACGCAACAGCCTTAAGAAAGTACCCTATAAAAACCGCAGGGAAGTAGCCAGAGACCTCAGGCATATTTATGAAGCTCCCAATGAAGAAGCGGCCACACAGGCCTTCCTGGGCTTTGAGTTAAAGTGGGGAAAAACCTACCCCTATATCTGCAGTTCCTGGAAAAATCATTGGGATAACCTCGTTCCGTTTTTACAATACCCCATGGAAATCCGGCAACTCATTTACACTACCAATATGATAGAAAACTTAAACAGAAACGTAAGGAAGTTTACAAAAAACAAAACCATGTTCCCCGATGACAGTGCTGTCATCAAAGCCGTGTACCTGTCCATACAAAACGTAAGCAGAATATGGACCAATGCTATTCATAACTGGCCCACCATTGCCAGCCAGTTCTTAATCCTTTACCCTAACATATCTAACATCATTTTTTAACCACTTACACACTTTTTTGGATAATACCGATTTTGCCAATATGCTTACCAATGCAAGGATAGATAACATCCCTACCTGCGGTGTGTTTGCTGTAAAAGCCGAATGTGATTCCTGGACACAATTCAGGCAGGCGAAGAAAGAGTTTTTATTCTTTGATTATCCGAAGAATATTTAAGTATTACTCCTCTATAACCGGCGGGGCTGTTTTACGGCTTACCAAAAAGACTCCGGTAAAAATGAGTGCTCCGGCCAGTATTTTTTCGGCTGTAAATTTTTCATTAAGAAAGACAGCAGCAATGATGGCTGCAAATACTGGTTGTGTGTAGATATACGAACCGGTGATGCCTGCACCAAGATGTTTAATTCCAAATGCATTGAAGCAATAAGCCAGAAATGTTCCGCATACGATAATTACGCCAAGAGCCGTATAGCGGCTGGCATCAAACAGAGACCAGTCAACTGCCCGAAACTGTGTAAATCCGACCGGAAGGATAAGTAAAACACCAAAAGTAAATACCCAGCGTACCACATGCAACGGTGAGTAGGTTTGCATAAGAGGCTTCACCAATATAAAGTAAAAAGTATAGGACACGGCATTGAGTACAATAATCACATCGCCCCACATATCGGCAGTGCCATTTTTTTCTTTTGACATAATCAGCAGTATAGCACCGCCAATACCCAAAGCCAGTCCGGCTGCTTTAAGCAACGTAACCTTTTCTTTCAATATCCAAAATGCAAAAAGCGTAATGAGCAGAGGTGTACACAACATCAGCAATGATGCGTGAACGGTAGAGGTCATCGTAAGGCCCTTGATAAAAAGTACCTGGTTAACAGCCACACCTGTAAGGCCGCAAAGAGCAAAGCGGCCAATATCTTTTTTGCGGATACCGGTTTTGTTTTTGCTAAAAAGCCAGAGTGTCCAGAAAAGCACAAGACTGATACTCACCCGCAACAGGTTAAGGCCAAAAGGCCCCACCACCGAAGGCGAAATGAATTTTACCAAACTGAAATTGAGGGCAAAGAACAGGTTGGTAAACAAAACGGCAATATGTGCTGTGGTGTTTTGCTGTTTCATCTTCTTGTAAAACGGGGCAAAGGTAACGGATGCTTTACCGAAGTGCTGAAAGGAAGTGCTGAACGGCTGTCATCAATAAGGTATGATCCGCCGTGGGCATTGGCTTGTATGCAAATTGAGAGGCTGCTTCGATTGCAGACAGCAACGAGAATTTGTTTTGGGCAATAATAAAAGCAGTTTGCTCTTCAATGCAAAGTCTGCCCAGGTATTCCTGTTCGCTCTGCCCTGGTGTGGGAATTAGGATGCTCTTTTTACCCAATGCTGCAATGTCCATGATGGTAGTGTAGCCGGTGCGGCTGATGATGTATTCCGCTTTCAGCATTTCTTCATTCAGTTCTTCTGCCGGCAGGTGGTTAAACACTTGTATGGAATTAGATGAGGGGATAAGTGATGCAGATCCGGGCAATCCTCTTACAATGGTGGCTGTGCCGTTGTAGCGGTGAATATCATCAAGTATTTTGTTTTCAAAAATTGTTCGTTGAGGTTCCGGGCCGGAAAGAATAATCAGCAGATGTTTTTTTATTTCTGCTGTTTCGCTTTTTACAAACCGGGTTAAAGAACCAATATAAATAACCGGAAAAGACGGTTTTTTTTGCGGGTGTGATAATGTTCCTGCCAGGCCGGGCTTATCAGGAAAATCGGGAACCCAGCAAGTGAAAAATTTACTGAGATAGTCGTAATTTTTTTTCTGTGCAAAATAATTTGCCACTGTGCCTAAGCCCGTTTTTATGGCAAGTTGGTGTGTCATAATTACTGACGGAACTTTTCTGTGGTACACCCCAAACCTGTTATCTGAAATAACAGCATCAATGCTGTATCGGTCAACTATCTCCTGCAGCCATTCATTTTCTTTGGTTACCTGTTTTTTCAGTTTAGGAAATTGCAATAAAAGTTTTAAGGAAAAGAACCACTTACGGCGGCTGTATCTTACTGTGTATGCCGGAGCTTCAATATGGTGCAGGCCAGGAAATTCTTTTTTAAGCAATACAACAGAAGGGCCGCTGCTGCCGATGATGACTTCGCAACCCTGCGCCAGCAGTTCCCGGATGACGGGGATGCATCGGGTGGCATGTCCCAGCCCCCAGTTGAGCGGGGTAACAAGAATGCGGAGTTTCTGCGGTTTTTTACCTTTTTCGGTCTGCTCCATGTTAAATTTCCCTGTTTTTAGCCGACAGGATACTAAATTGCTCCTAAAATAGTTTTATTTTAGAACTTCCAAATTATGAGAATAATCAGCAAGATAGCATTGATACTACTCGTTGTCAGTTTTCTGGCGGCGTGCAACCGAAATTATTATTCCGGCAACAACCGTGGCGGAAAGGGTTGTGGTTGCCCTTCAGTAAGGCATTAATCTGCGTATTATTTGTTTTGTCTATTGAAGCACACTCAATGCTTCCCTGAGTTTTCCAAACACTTCATGGATTTCTTCTTTTTTACAAGTGCCCACACTCAGCCTGTACCAGGGAGAATTTTTGTCGGCACCAAAAGCAGAAAAAGGAACCAGGGCAAGACTTGCCTGGTTGAGCAGGTAAGCTGTAACATCGCTTTGTGATGTCAGTGTTGTTCCATCGGGATTACTTTTACCGGTCAGGTCTATTTTAACGGTAAGGTAGATAGCTGCTTCCGGTGTAATAGCATCAACCGGAAATCCATCACTTTTCATTTTGATAAAGCCTTCGTAAATCCGTTGCAGCCTTTCTTCCACTTCGGATTTGAAGTTGGTAAGATAGTTTTTGATAGCTTCTCTTTTGCCCAGGAACTGTGCCACTGCTTTTTGTTCGGCCATGGGTGCCCATGCGCCAATATGTGTGAGCATTGCTTTCATCTTGGAAATTACAGTGGCCGGGCCTAATGCCCAGCCTACTCTTACACCGGTTGCTGCAAATACTTTGCTGATGGCATCAATGTAAATGGTATAGTGGTGCATTTCGGGTCTCAGCGAAACAGGATCGTAGTGTTTAATGTTGCCGTAAGTAAGGTGCCAATACATCTGATCAAACATAACATACAGCTTCTTTTCATTTTCACTCCTTGTATTGTTTTCTTCAATTACAAGGTCGCAAATGGCTTCCAGTTCTTCTTTGCTGAAGGTGGTGCCGGTCGGGTTTTGCGGAGAACACAGTGCCAGCATAGTAGCGCCTTTTATATGCGGCCTGATGGATGCAGCCGAAGGCATAAAATTGGTATCAGCACCAGCTTCCACCACCACATGCTCGCCATTTACAAAGTGAGTGTAGTGGTTGTTATTCCATGATGGCACAGCATAAATCACCTTATCTCCAGCATCACATATAGCTCTGAACAGTGCATAAATAAGCGGCCGCCCACCGGAGGCCACCAATATTTCATTCATTCCATAACTAAGCCCTTCTGTATCTTTTATAAAAGATTGAATTGCTTCCCGGAGGTCTGGGTTGCCTTCGGCAATAGGATAGTTAGTGAAGTGCTTGCGGTAAGCATCTACAATTGCCTCTTCCAGTTCCTGCGGAATAGGAAAAATGGAAGGATCAAAATCGCCAATGGTAAAATTATAAATGCGTTCGCCCTGGCGGATTTTTTCTTTTATCTCGTTGCCTAATTTTACTATTTCGGAACCAATCAGTGTTTCAGAAAGATAGGAAAGCTTCATGCCATTTTTTGCGGCAAATGTAAGAAAATGAAACTAGCTGTTTTTTATGAATGCTCAACTGCAATTTTACTGTTATCGTAGTAATCATATTTAACTGTTATCTCACAACCCGGCTGAAACCTGTTTACAGATGTTTCTGCAATTACACCCTTTGTTTTACCGCCAAATGAGGCGGAGTTTTCGGGCAGTACCTCTATTTCTAATTCTACATACGGGTTATTCCCATTTACATTTATTCCAAGCCAGGTGAATTTTTTTATGATAGCCCTTGCCGTTTTTCCAGATAGTTTTATAGCGTCATTTTCCTTTTGCATTTGTTCTAACTCTGCAGTAAGAGCCACTGTATTTACTTGTGTATCGGCAAACGGGTGAGCATTCCGGACTTTGCCTGAAACGTCAAATACCACATTCATCTCATTTTTGGGGTCAATCTTTACAGGAATTTCCATTCCTGGCAAGAAGGCATTAGGGTTAATTCTTGAAACCAGCACACGGCAATCGGTAGTGTACTTCTGACCTAAGCTGTTTTTAACTTCCAGTTTTAGTTTTACCTGAGGATTGTTGTTGATGGTAACTCCGGTGTCTTTCACTTCCAGAATTGTTGCAGTTCCCGGTAAACCTGTTTTTTGCAGCCTGTTTGCATTCAGTATAGGCCCAAAAAAGAGTTTATAGAACAGGAAAATCATGCCGCCAATAATAATCAGGGTACCAAGTGTTATGTAGAGACCTGACGAGTCAGCTGTCATCAAAACGGCGGCGATGGCAACAACTATCCCGATAATTGCACCCGCCAAACCAATCCATGCCCCGGCATTCATTTTAAACATATTCCTGAATTTATTCAGTAAGGTATGAAAAACCGACGACTGCTGTTTTAATGCAGCGGCCGCCGGTGTGTACAGGAAAATTAAGAAACTGCCGGATTCTTAAAATCCTTTCAATGGTTTTTCTTCATTTTTATCGGGCTTCAATGTTGCCCTGATATAGCTGTTGAGATTAATATACTTTTTAGCTGCATCCTGTATCATCTTCGAAGTAAGCCCTTCGGTCATTTTTGGTTTCTGCAAAATGTCGGCAGGCCTGGTGCCGAAGAAATAAGCATCGTAAAGATTGCTCATCCAGAACTGGTTCTGCTTCATTTCCACTTCAAGCTTGCGGCGTTGCTGCTCTTTTATTTTTTCAAGATCTTCTTTTGTTACACCAGTGGTAATTATTTTTTTCATTTCATCCAGTGCTGCCTTACTAAGCATATCCACGTTATCGGGAGAACATGGGAAATTGATATAAAAAGTTGATGACTGGTAAGGAATACGGCTCATACTGCCCATTGTGCCGGCACCATACACTCCGCCTTTTTCTTCACGCAGTTGTTCAATCAGTTTAATATTCATCACATCCGACAGGCTGGTTAAGGCAAATGCATCTTTGCTGTTGTAAGGAGTGGGTTTGTTAAACACCATTAAAACCATACTCTTAGGATCAGAGCCTTTATTGATTACTTTTTCGATTTTTCCGACCGGAGGACGGATGCCCAAATCTTTGTACACCTCTTTTTTGGGTGATGCAGGAAGGCTGGCAATATATTTTTCCAGCAGAGGCCTGATGGTTTCTTCATCAATGGCGCCTACAAAAAGGAAGGTAAAATCAGCAGCATTTGCAAAACGTTCTTTATATATCTGGAAACTGCGGTCGAGTTTTATCTTATCAAAATCTTCTGGCTTTGGCAAACCGGTTGCACGGGGATGGTTTTTGCTCATCAGTTTTGCAAACTCTCCGTTGAAATAGAAATTAGGATCAGCTGAAAGATTGCCGTATAATTGTTTCTGTTTTGTTTTAAACGATTCAAATGCTTCGTTGTCTTTGCGTGGAGCTGTAAAATAAAGATGTATCAGCTGCAGCAGGGTTTCTGTTTCTTTAGGCTTTGTGCTGCCGTTCATTCCTTCGCTGTACATACCAATTGTGGGTGAAAGTGATGTGCCTTTTCCTTTTAGCATGTTGCCAAGGTCAACAGCAGTAAAATTGCCCACACCACTTTGTGCAATAACCTGTGATGCATACAGGGCAGAATAATGATCTGCGTCCTTTGACAATGATTGTCCGCCCTTGCTAAATGACCTGAAGAGAATTTCATCGTTTTTAAAATTGGTGCTCTTTAGTATTACGGTCGCACCGTTCGACAGTTTGAAAGTAGTGATGCCCACTTCTTCATCTGCTTTACTGCTGATGATTTTACCGGCTTTGATTTTTGATGCGTCAAGCAGGGCGGTTGCCAGCACCTTTTCTTTAACAGGTTCAAGTTTGGCAGTTTCCACATCAGCCACCAGTTTGCTTATATCTTCTGCTGAAGGAATTTTTACGCCGTCTTTCTCGGGTGCATTGACAGTTACCACCATATTTTCTTTGGTTATCCATTTTGCGGCCAGCTTGTTAATATCTTCCAGCCTGGCCTGTGCCAGGTATTGCTTTACAAAATCATATTCCCATTCAATACCGGGTATGGGTTCGTTAACCAGGAAGTTGTTTACATATTCACCGACATAGTTTGCCGACTCCTGCTTCTCTCTTTCGTTAAACATTTTTTCGTAAGTGCTCAATATTTGCTTTTTCTGCAGTTCAAACTCCGAGGTGTTAAAGCCGTAAAGCAGCACCCTTCTGTTTTCTTCAAGCAGTGTGTTTATGGTACGGGCAATGCCGGTATCGCTGCTGTTTGCATACAACTGATAGGCATCTTTGGTGCGGGCATAACTGCTGCCGTAATAGGAGCCGGCACCTACAAATGGCGGGTTAGGTTTTAATGCAAGTTCCCTGAAGCGGTTATTCAGCATGCCGGTAAATATCTGGCTGTTCATATAGCGTACATAATCTCCTACCGTCACTTCGGGCTGTACTTCTTTCTTATACAGAATTTCAACAGACGGGAATGCGGCTTCTTTGTCTTTTGCCACAACAGATAATGTTTCGTTATGGTCGGGCACATTAAAGCTTTCCCTTTTTCTTGGGTTTGCGGAAGCGGGTATATCACCAAATACATTCTTTATCTTTTCTTCCATTTCGTTTACATCAATATCGCCTGTTACTATGATAGCCTGCAGGTCGGGGCGATACCATTCTTTATAAAAGCGTTTCAATGCGGCATGAGAAAATGTTTCAAGCGAAGTTTTATTTCCAATAGGCAGCCTGTCGGCATACAAGGAGCCTTTGTATTGTACAGGCAGTGTTTGTTTCATCATCCTTTCCTCGGCACCACGGCTCAGCCTCCATTCTTCAATCACAACCCCCCTTTCTTTTTCAATTTCTGTTGAATCGAGCAAGGCGTTATGCGCCCAGTCTTCCAGTATTTCAAGCCCCTTGTCAACCAGTTCCGGCTTATCAGTAGGTACGGGCAGCATATACACTGTTTCATCAAAACTGGTATAGGCGTTCAGGTCGGCCCCAAATTCCACTCCAATGCTTTGAAGGTAGCTTACCAGTTCATTCTTTGGAAAATGTTTTGTGCCGTTGAAGTTCATATGTTCCATAAAGTGGGCTAGTCCCAGCTGGTCCTGGTCTTCGAGTACTGAGCCAGCATTAACCACAAGGCGTAGTTCCACTCTTTTTTCCGGCTTTACATTGTGGCGGATGTAATATGTCATTCCGTTGGGAAGGCGGCCAATTTTCACTTTGGGGTCAACCGGCATAGGTTGTTCCGGGTTAATTTGTGCTTGCGCCCCGGCAATCAAAAACGCAGCAGCGATAAGGATAGAGAAATGCTTAACCAATTTCATAAAAAAAATTTTATAGATGTAAATGTATTCATAAGCGGTTGTTTCAGGAAATAAAAATGGGTTAAAAGTATGAGTGGCATATAATATTTATATGCCTTGCGATGTAATTTTATGGTGATGAAAATGCAGGAAATTATGGAAGGATGCGAATAAGGGCAGGCTGGTATGAACCGGTTCAGGGTGGCGATATTAACACAGAATCTCGAAAGCCTAAATCATTGCCATATGGAGCTAAGTATACCTGAGGAAACGAAGGGTCGAAATATAACAATGACAGGCAAACAAATTTGTATGCATTTCGATAAACCTGTCAGTCGGCAGCTAATCGTTACCTAAATTTTTTAATACTTCATAAAGAGCTACCGCTTGTAATAAAGCCTCGTACCCGAGCCACACTGTTTTTAATCCTGGCGGGCCATCACTTTTTCTTCCCAGATAGCCTCCCATTTGAGCCAACCATATCGTTGCCTCTAATAATGTAGGTGGTTGTGCGGGTAATTTATTTGTTCTATTTCTCAACATATATAACGCCTCCCACTGCCTCTTCTGTAGTACGACCTCACAACTTACGTCGGGTGTTTGCCTTGACTGATAGGTTAGTTGCATAATATTAAATGCTGCTAAACTATACACTGCCACAGCTTTCATTAGCGAGTCCGCTTTTTTCAACTGTAACGATTCTATTCCGCAGCCGCTCTTCAATACATAATGGAACCGCTCTATCAACCACCGGTAGCTATACCACCGCATACATTGTTTGGCTTCCTCTGCATTACTTATAGTTAGCGTTGTCAGCAGTTTCCAATGTATGCCATCTTTGTTATTACCTTTTTGCCTGACTTCAATGGCTGTCAGCACCACACTCTCATATTTTTTCCCTTTATGAGCCGGACACAGAATTTCCACCTCTTTATAACGCATCTCTACTTTTACTTTCTTTTTCCGCTTCCCGGTCCGGTCAGGAATAATAAGTTCTTCTTCTGCTACTGCTTTCTGTGCACCGATATGTTGCCACAAATCTGACCCTGCTGCGGTTTTTCTGTTATGCCTTGCTCTTATTAATAACTCTGCTTTCTCCTCCGGGGCATTAAAAAACAATTCATAGATATCTGCATCCCTGTCGCCAATATGAATCTTTTCTGCCTGCTCACCCAGAAGTTTATTTACACTGCTTATTCCCTCATACCATTTGTATGATTCTTTTTCTTCAAATGGTTTTTGATGCCGCTTCGCCGACTTGCCTAATTCCGATGGTTCTCTTGACCAGATAATTTGATTTAGCAACCCTAACGGCATGCCGCTTACGGTAGCTGCTATACTGCTATGGCAAAATATTCCTTTGCCCGCAGCATTATCAATATAGCCCAGTCCTTCCGCCTGCAAATTATTATAACTAATCGTACTGGTATCATGTATCACCAATAGTTGTTGGTGTTCTGTCCGGCGAACCCCAAAAGCACTAATGGCAGTATTAATAGCTTCCAGTTTAATATCCTCATTTTTAAAGAACTCATATGTCGCTTTAGTGTCATACCACTGCCCATTGTGCTGAGGGATACTACCTCCAGGATGACGGACTATATTCTCAATAATCTTGACAAACCTTTGACCCCTTCGCTTGTCTCCTAAATCCAATACCGGAAAATCTTTGACGGTTATTTTATGCATAATGCCGCCAAAGTTCCATTTCTCTCTCTAATTCCTATCCATAAATTTGGGTAAGGATTAGCAGTCGGCAGGCAGGCTCAATGTGACAAATTTGTTTTCTTTTTGAGCTCCTTCATATCGAGGTTTATATTTTATAAGTACCGGTTAAAAGTAACTGTTGTGTTTTTTTGGCATGCAAGCAATGCCCAAAAAATCCTGTAAGGGGGAGATGCAAAGCCTGACCACATATTATTATGACAGAATGATGCAAACTTCAGGGCATCTCTGAAAACCTTTGTTTTATTCAGACCTAACCGCTGGCTCCTCTCCAAAGCGGAGAGGAGATGGCAGGTTTTTAGAGAAGCCCTTTATTTAAAAAAGCCATAGCTCAAATCAGGTAATTTGGCCAATAAAATGACTGTTTGGGCTAAAATTTATATGAAATTGTGTAATACGTATTTACTTTGGCTGTTAAAATAGTAAGAATACGTATAAAATATAAAAAAAACAGTAAAATAAGCATTCGGAAAATACTAAATAATCTTTTACCTTTATAACCGTCTATTGTAAATAGAAATGGCTCATATTTCATAAATTATTTAAATTTCTTGCATGAAACATTTTTACATTTTTGCTTTACTGCTTGGTATTTTTACTTCAGTAAATGCCCAAAAAATTAAGGTAACAGTTCCTTACCCTGTAGCTGCACAGCCCCTCACCCGGGCCTTAGGCAGCAGCCTGCTTACGGTAGATGTGCAGTATTCGGACATCTGTTCCGGTACCGATGTAACCATAGCCTTCCCCGCATCGGTAACTTATGTACCCAACTCGGTAACCAAAACCGGCGGCACCGGCTCTTACACTATTGCAGAAAGCAACATTAGCAACCTTTCCGCTCCCGTATTTACCATTAACGGCCCTGCTTCATCTGTAGGCAACATCACCTTTACCGTAGCCCGCATAGCAGATTGCGGCAGCTTAAGCAACGGCAAAGACACCATTAAGGCCGTTGGTAGCTGTGAGCCGCTACCCATTATAGAAAACAACGCCAATACTAATACCTATAATATTTCAGCACCATCGCTGAGCCTCACTGCACCTGCTTCAATAACGAATGCTGTGTTGGGTCAAACAACCACCCGAACCACCACGGTTACCAATGGGGGTACGGGCGGTACGGATACCGTACGGTTTTATATTGTTTACCCCGGAGGAGGAATAATCAATAATAACGCCAACAAAATAACGGTAAGCGGAAATGATTTCTCTCCCTGGCGTACTAATGGTGATACGTTGTTTTATAAAATTTATGGCAGCATTTTCACCGGGACAACAACTGAGCCTGATGTTAGTACCTTATTGCAAAACGGTGAAAGTATTTTGATAGATGAACCAATCAAAGTAATAAAATGCGGCACTACTACTACGTATAATGCTTACTGGAACCGAACAGAATGGCCTGGCTGCCAGGGAGCTTCTGGAACAAGTGGCTTAGTAATGGCTACGGGAGTACCGAATTTTTTGGATAATCCTGTAACTACCCCTATTAGTTTTTCCGACCAATGCAATACGATTACACTGTCTGCTACCTTCAAAAATAGTGGTACGGGTAATGCCACGGCTGCAAGTATGTTTAATGTGAAAATCCGCCTGGAAAGCTATGCAGGTGGTAACTGGTCAGGTGCTAATCAATCCAATTTTTCCAATTTTAATGTAAATGGCAACGCCACTACTTTCACCGGAAGCAATACAACCATGGATACCGTTAACCTGGCCAATGTATTTACTACAGACCCGGATGGTACAGGTGTGGGTTTAGAAGATATGGATGGTGATGGGTTTTACGACGACCTTCCGCCTGGTAATACAGTTACGCTGCGGTGGGATATGAATTTAATATGTAATAGTACCTGTGGCTCTGACAGGTCAGTAGGATGGGGTTACCGGATGATGTATGAAACGATGTGCGGAGGCCAACTCTTAAGTAACATCCGGTCAGTTTACTATCCTATTAATGAAGTTGGCTTTGGTTCTACCTCTTATGTGCCTGCCAATATTGTGGGTGGCGTTCCTTTCCGGTTTGTATTCAATACGGCATTTAACACTAATACAAATCTTTACTGGGATGCCAATGGCCGCTATCAATACCGGCTTGTATTGCCTGCGGGTATCGGGCCAGCACCTACCCCTAATGCAACCTATGGTACTGCTTCCGTAACCTATACAACGGTTCCCGGACCTTCTGGCGATACACTTATAATTACTTCACCGAATAATGTATTAGACTCGGCAGCTATAAATCTTGTCCTCACTTGCGGAAGCAGCGGTACTCTTAACTTCTGGCACAGCCTCCTGAAAATTCCGAATATTTCTACAGGGTGCTATTGTAGTGCAAGCAGATATTGTGCTACGTTAACTTCTCTGGCGCATTGTCCTTCACCTTGCCCGGCGGGTCCTGTGAATTATTTGCCCAATGTTCGCAGAGTGGATAATTGCCTTGGCTGGACAGATGCCAGCTTAACAACCCGGCAATCGGCAAATAATATTAGCCCTTATGACCTGAGTAAGGCACTTTATCTCGATACCATCCAGATAACCGGCAGTGCAAAGCAATCAAATGATGCGTCTAACCTCCATTTGATGGTAGAACTGCCGAAAACCTCAATAGCCCCATTAAATGTAAATAAATTATCTCCTGTTGATATTTATTTGGAAATATGGAGAGGTGGTTCACTGAATCATTCCTGTACAGTAACAACTATTAGCGACAGTTCTACTGCAACCATGCAAAGAATTGATTGGGATTTGTGCCTTCCTGGCGGAGGTTTATTAGCGGGTGATAGTATTTATTCACGGTCCAGGTATGTAGTGGCAACAAATGATGGATTACACCGCTACGATGTACAAAATGGTAATTTATGGTATTACTATAATAAAGTGGCTGCCGGTAAAGATTTTTGTGATAGTTGGGTACCTGAAATGTTCCTGGTAGCTACTTATGAGCAGATAGGTACCAATACAACCAATGCATCAGGTTGCTCCAGCTTTGTACCAGGTACAGAATTCGCTTTTATGGCCCGCAGATTTGCATCTAACGGCCAGGAGTATAAAAGTGAATTCAGACCCATGGTATATATTGACTCCATCGTATTTACCAAAACCGCCGGATACGATTTTGTATCAGCAGAGATAAAGAAATTCAGTGGTCCGATAGGTACACCACAGGTTGTATTAAATATTACACCTGATTATGTCAATGGTAACAGCTATACGTTTATCAATCCTGGCACTTGGCCATACATGGGCATAACAAAAACGAATAATTATGGTGGAGCTTTTGTGCCTACCGTTGCAACTAATTGCGCAACTTTGGCCTCAGAATCTTTCAACACCAAAATATATATCAGAGATTATTATTATGCTTTTGGTAATCCGGCAACTGTACCTTCTATTTACAAATATGTATTTAATGCAGGTTCTTATGCCAATATAGCTTCCAATCCCGGAGGTTGGAATTATTCGCTTAATTACTCCACTTCCAGCAAAGCTAACGTTACCGTACAAAACACAACCGGAACGGTGCAGGGTGTACAGCAAAGCCAGTATTGGGATGTAAAAGTGAGCAGTACGGGTACCAGTGCTGCGCCTTATGTTTGGCTGGCATTGGAAAAGGGCAGCGGTAGCGGGTTAATCAACATTACCAGTGTAGTAAATCTTGCCACCAATACGGCATTGACATCAGAGGGCAGCTATAGCGGCAGCGGTGTAACCGGACTTTCCTGGTATAAATTCAGTACAGCCGGAATACCCAGTGGCGGAGAAGCAAACTTCCGTGTTAATTTTACTTACAGCAGTTGCAATGAAGATAGTGTACTGTTTAAAGCAGGCTGGGCCTGTTCTGCCTATCCTGTCGGTAATCCGCTAAGCTACCCTTGTACTGCAGCGCAGCGTTATTTAAAAGTAGTGCCCAACCCGAGCCAGGTTCAGTTAGCGATGGTACGGCAGCCGGGTGGTGGTGCACCAACTACCATGTGCGCTGCAGATTATACCACTTTTTACCTCAATAGTGCCCAGGCAGCCAATCTGGTAAATCCTTATGTACGTTTATATCCTCCTGCAGGAGTTACGATAAGCACTCCTATACAGGTTACTTACCCTAACGGCCCCGGTGGCACGGTGTATAATTTAACGCCTACTGCAATTTCGGGTGGTTATCAGGTCAACCTAAATGATATACCTGCAATCTCTACATCCGGCTTGCCGGGTACGGTTCTTAATCCAGGTGTGCCTGAGCGTCAGGCATTGGTGCGGGTAGATTATAACACCGGCTGCAATATTACTTCCGGTACTTCTTTTGATTTCTATGCTTTTGGCAGCCGCCCCTGCGGGCAGCCGGCCATAGATAATGGAACATCTATTCAAACAGGGGGTGTAAGTATCTCCGGCATCAGTTCTCCTGGCAGTATGGGAGTAACCATGAGTTCTTCAAGCTATACGTTGAATTGTGGTACCAGTACCACCCTCAACCTCGGAAGTATAGCAGTTGGAACGGCCACACAGGCCGGTGATACTGTAGTGTACACCCTGCCTATCGGTATGAGCTATGTAGCCGGAAGTTTTGCAGGTGGAGCCAATTGTACTACATGTACCGCTACGGTATCCACAAATGGAGCAGGTAATACTATTGTAAAAATAAGATTAGATCCTGGAATAGCAGCTGGCACTAATATCGGCTATACATTTGATGTAAGTGCGTTGGGAGGCGGCTGTTCGAACCCCAGCCCTATAACAGCGGCGGCCAAAAGGGATATCACCGGTTTATATTGTGGCCCGCCAATACCTTCTAATCAGTGCTCCGGTAGTTCGGTAATAATTGGGAATGCCAGTTCACTGAATTTCACTATAAATAAGCCAACGTTAACTGTAACGCATGCAGGTGTAGTATCCGGCAACTTTTTGCCTGGCGGTACTTTTACCAGTACGGTAACAATCGCCAATTCTGGAACAGTGGCAGCAGCAGCTCCAAAAGTAGATTACTTCTGCGGCACCAGTACCACTCCTTTTGCAACGGTTACATTCGCAGGTGGCATACCGGCGGGTACTAGTGTAACAGAAACACAATCAGTAAGCGTACCGGCCTCACCTGTATGTGAATTAGGTCAGGTAATAAGGGCGGTAGTGCGGCCACAGAGCGGCAACGGAGTGCAGTGTGTATGCGATAGCAGCAGCTTTTCCATGCTGCAGATTCTGCCTGTAAACCTTTCCGAATTTTCAGCTTTAGAAAGTGACTGTAGAGTTTTATTAAAATGGAAGAGTGAGACCGAAGAAGGATTTAGCCGATATATTGTTGAGTACAGTAAGAACGGTACTGTATATGAGGCCATAGGAGAATTACCGGGCAGAGGTAATGGCAGCCGATATAGTTTTCACCATCAGCCAGAAAAAGGGATGACTTATTACCGGTTAAAAATGATGGATATAAATGGTGGAGTGAAATATAGCAGCATTGTGGTAATGAATAATATCTGCGAAGGTAAATCGGTAATGTTGTACCCCAATCCTTCTAATTCAGTCATACATGTAAATCTGTCAGGTTATACCGGAAAGATAAGCGGTAAGCTTTATAACGGAACAGGGCAGTTACTCATGCACTACACACTGGTTAATGGCAGCAATAAGATTAGCACATCAAACTTGCCTGGTGCCTCGTATATGTTATTGATAACAGATGAAAACGGTGAGCAGAAAAGTTATAAGATAAAGGTGATTCATTAGAGATAACCAGGAAAATCATACTAAAAGCCCCCGGATATAATTTCCGGGGGCTTTTTTGTTCAGGGATGCACTTTTTGCATCAAATTCAATTACAGGTCTGGTTTTCCGGGAAACATTTTCCCTTCATATCGGGGTTTGTATTTTATAAGTACCGGTTAAAAGTAACCGTTGTATTTTTTTGGCATGCAAGCAATGCCCAAAAAATCCTGTAAGGGGGAGATGCAAAGCCTGCCCGCTTATTATTATGACAGAATGATACAAACTTCAGGGTGCCCAACTTGTGTATTTGCGAATATACGAACATCAATTTTTCATTTCTTCTCAAAATTGTTGCTCTGATTCTCAGTCAATTAATTAAGTTTATGCAAGATTTTTACTTGCTCAGAGTGGTTTCGCAAATACAACTGGCTCATTTCAAATTTAAATCATCAAAGGGGTTTACTTTCCAACCCAATCTCTCATTCCCCGCAGTTGTGCTTAATTTGCAACTAAGCATAGAACTGTTACCTTCAGCACAAGAAATTTAAAAATGAAAAAGATTTTGTCGTTCCTCTCTTGTTGTGTTTTGTTCACCTCATTCACCCAGGCACAATCCATCAGATCAATTCAAAACTCAGCCGGATGGACACCCGGAGGCATGTACTACGAACTCTATTCCCGGGCAACTGGCGATTCAGCCAAACCCGGCAATGTTTTAAAACTCCGCACCACGCAAAAATTAAACGACAGTATTATTTACGACCCCGCCAAAATGATCATACCGGCTTATCAGCCGGTAGCTGAGCCTGTGCCTTACGATTTCTCCGAACTATGGCAAAAACTAAAATCCGGCGACAGTCTCTATGTCGTTCAGCTGATGGATACATTTATTTTGCGCAGTCCTGACCTTGTTTTATCAAACTATAAAAAAGGCGACAGTATTAAATCCTATATTAAAGTACTGGAGATATTCAGCAACGATTCAATCGCTAAAATCGATTACGAAAAACAAAAAGAAAAGCAGTTGCAAAAAGAAATCGCCGTCATAACCGCATACCTCGGTCAGCAAAACATTAAAACAACAAGAACAGCCAGCGGCGCCTTTGTCCAGGTCATCGCTGAAGGTACCGGCAGCAAGATCGATTCAGGCAGTGTCGTTTATTTAATGTACAAGGGCATGACATTAGACGGAGTGGTCTTCGACAGCAATATGGATGACAGCTTTGGCCATACCGAACCGCTGGAACTAACAGCCGGCATCGGCAACTATATCAAAGGCTTTGAAGAAGGCCTGGCCCTGCTCAGGGAGGGCAGTGTGGCAAACATCTATATTCCTTCCATGCTTGGCTATGCAGAACGGCCGCTTCCGTCCATCGAACCCTATACCAACCTGCTCTATGAAGTAAGGATACAGAAAGTAACAAAATAAGGGACAGGTTGCAGTTTCCTTTCTCAAAGAAGAGGATACTGCAACGGTATGAAAAATGAGACAACCCTGCATCTGGGTTAAAACAGTTTTATGAAACAATTATTGGGTCTCGCTTTTGTATTGGCATCATGGATATCGTTTTCACAAACCGCCCCGCAGGATTTTGTCCGGCAAAAACCTGTTTGCCCCGTTTGCAACAGCAATAAGGATGTAATACCCATCATATACGGAAAACCTGCTGCGGAAACCATCAAACGGGCCGAAAAAGGGGAGTGCCGCCTCGGCGGCTGCATGATAGATAAAGACAGTCCGTATTACTATTGCAAAAAAGACAAGAAGGAATTTGGCAAGTAATGTGCAGAAGCACCAAAGCCTGCTTACGCAGGCTTCATGCTCTAATCAGATCTGAATTTAAAATTGTTTACGTCTGTAAATTACTGTCTGCATTGAACATAAATCATTAGAATCACCGGTTTTTTCCAATAATTAGTTTTTACACTTACCCGGAATAATTAATGCCGTTAATGTGATTGATTTCACTCAAGGATTTGCAATACAAAACAGGGCCTTCTTTCGAAAGCCCTGTTAGTTTCAAAACATGAAACTGATAAAAAAGCGAATTAAAGGACACTTATTGGACGACGATCTTATTGGTCACATTTACCCTGTTCACTTCACTGGTTACTCTTATCAGGTAATTACCTTTTACCGATAACTCCGGAAACCTGAACTCTTCTGTCTGGGCCTCACTGTTCACATTCACTTCTTTTGAAGCTATCAGCCTGCCGGCAAGATCAAGCAACTGTACCTGGTAGCGGCCGGCTGGTTGTTCAGAGAAAGATAATCTTACCACACCATTTGTTACCGGGTTCGGGAATACCGCAATACCATTCTGTAAGGTGGTTTGTTCCTGCTGCGCTGTTTTAGCAGTTGCTTCTGTTGCAACAGCTTTTGGTTCTTCTTTCACAGTTTCCTCATCCTTGTCTTTTTTCTTTTTGTCAAAAGCAAGATTGCCGTTGGCAAGATCAGAAGCATTGAAAACATCAGCACCGGTTGAAATTTTTTCGGCCTGCAGGGTGTTCAGGTCAAAACGGAAATAACCAACAGTTGATTCTGAACTGGCGATGATCACTTTGCTTCCTTCTTCCACCATGGCGCCATTGGTGCTAAAACCCTGTGGCAAACCTTTGATGGATCCTTTATGTGTGGCCACTTTGCTTTCAATATTTATTTTAAAAACATTTCTGTTTGCTGTAACCAGGTATAAATTGCCGGAAGCATCCGCCACCATATCACCACCATACCCGCTGCCGCTATGGATGGAATACTTTGTATTGGCAGCATCATCAGTTAATGCGCCAAGGTCAGTAATGGTTGGCTTTTTGCCGGTAGTAAAGCGGATAAGATGGTTGCCATCATTGGTTAATGCATAACCATTGCCATCCGATGCTATCACCATTCTTGTTATCTGGTTAGCCACGTCGCCGCCAAATTTTACCACACCGAAATCTTCATTCTCGAAGAAATATATCTTGCCTGACTTCAGGTCTATATAACGAAGCTGGTTAATATTCATCGGCGTATAATAAAGCCTTTCATGCTTTTTATCATAAGCCATCGCTGCCGAGTTGGTGGAAAATGGTTTGTCGGTTTGCAGGTTGCGGCTCACCACTACCACTCTTGTATAGGTTTGTACATGATTGCCATTGGCTTTGTCGATCACCTGGTCAAGGTTCACCACTTTTCTTTCGGGGCTTGTCGAAGTGAAAGTCGTAGTGGTGGTTTTAGCATTGTTCTGGTCTTTCTTCACTACAGGTTTTCCTGTTCTTGCATTCAGGGCTTCAGTTTCTGTTTTACTGTCGTAAATGTTTTTTACTTCAGCACCGGTGGTGACATCCACCAGCCTTACTTCTTTCCAGCTGCGGCTGCCTTTTTCTGCAGCAGTAATGGCATAACCTGTGGTTGTTTTCGATGCTTTGTCCGTTTTTTGTGCTTGAGAGATGGTAACGACCGAAGTCATTACAAAGAGGAGTAGAATTCTTTGTTTCATGGCATTAAGTTTTGTGACCATTAAACTACGATATATTTCGTTGACGGAGAAAAATTAGTGATGAAAAGCCTTTTTCCCGGTTTGAATGGAGAATTCAAAAGGTTTCGGGCTGCGAAAGGGGTGTTATAAAGGAATTAATTTAATTTAGTTATTGTTTCTGCACTCACCATTAAAACCCGGCATATGAAAGTCATGAAAAAGCCTTTCATTTTTATATTGGCTCTTCTGCTAAGCATTCAGGGTTTCTCCCTGACCATTTATGAGATCAGTTATGAGTTTAAAAACCTGGTTGATTTTCCAAAGTACACTGCCATGCTGGTTCGGTATGGAAATGGCACAGGTTTTATGCGGGTAAAATATTCCAATAAGACTGGTACAGAGACTTACGTGGTGCACATGGAGTTTGACGAAGCGGAGGGACGGTCAAAGATTGACGGAATGCCGCATCTTACCCTTCAGTTCAAAGGCAAATCACCGAGATATATCATCAATGGCACAAAAGAAAAACAGGATGCTTATAATCCGGATGTATTGTGGTTTAAGAAGGAAGCGGAGGATAAGAACTTTAAGCCCTGGGGTGTTACCTCATTAAACACAGATGGAACATTTGAGTATGGAAAGATCCTTAATGTGAAAGTGATAAACAAAGCAGACCTGACCAAAGCCTTTGTAAAAAATTATTTCCTTGAAACAGAAACATTTTATGCAAACCTGTTCAACCCTGCAGAAACAAATCCAACGGTGCCTGTTAAACCGGATGTTAATAACCCTGTAAAGCCTGCCACCACCTTGCCAACCAAACTGCATTTCATTATGGTGGCCAATACCAACGACCCCCGTATTGGTTACAGTGTTCAAAAAGATGTGGTCAATATTACAAGCCAGATAAAAGATGTGGCTACTTTCCTGAACATACCATTGAATTTTGTTGAAATAAGCGGAACCAAATTTGGTAAAGCCAATGTGGAAGCTGCGCTGGCCAATCTGAAACCAGCTGCCAACGATATTGTTATCTTCTATTACTCAGGTCATGGGTATAGTAACGACAGAAATGCTGATGAAGCTTATCCGCAGTTCGATCTGCGGCAAAGCCGTTTTGATGATATTCTTGTTGCCACATTAAACGCATCTGAAGTTTACAATACGATCAAAGCAAAGAATGCCAGGCTGAATCTTGTCATTACTGACTGTTGTAATTCAAGCTTAGGGTTGCTGAAACCTGAAGGAAAAACGTTTGCACTTACCACCAAATCATTAATGACCTGGGAAAAATCATATTGTTACGATCTGTTTATGAAATCCCGGGGCTCAGTAATCGCCACCGCTGCAAAAAAAGGACAGTATGCCTATGGTAACACTGATGTGGGCGGTTATTTTACTTCCAACCTTATTACGGCAATGGAAAAATACCTGAGCAAATTTCAAACCTCAACGCCGACATGGCAACAGATCATTGCGGAAGCACAAACTTCTACTGTCAGTCTTAGCCTTACGAATCTTTGCACAGCCAATACCACCTGCCGGCAAGATCCGGTCTATGCAATTAGTGTAAGTAAATAAAAAAACGGGTTATAATAACCCGTTTCTTTTTGTGTATAGCAGTTTTAGTTTACATCGGATCTTTCACCGGTTTTTTTTGAAGTGTATCACCTGTTGCTGGCATTGCATTTTGCGGAGCCCCGCCCATCATTTTCATCATTTCCGAAGGCTGCATAAATGACCAATGTTCTACTGCTTTTCCGTCTTTGAATTTACTGACTTCAATTGCAGTCATGTCAAATTTGTCGCCGGCTTTCATACCCATCTGATCGGTCTTCAGAGTTCCTTTGTAGCGTTGCCATGTCATCACATATTCATCATCGGCCATTTCTTTAATTACTTCTGTGGTTGAATTTTCATAACCTGCAACCATTTTTGCAAATTCTTCTTTCATAGCAGCCACACCTTTGATGTCTCCCTGTTCGCCGGAATGGTCAATACCATCTTCAGCAATATAATCGCCCAGTTTGCTGAAGTCTTTGGTGTCAAAGCATTTAGTGATGGCCCGGTTGGCTTCAAGGTTCTTTTTCGCAGTATCTGACATACCGCCGCTTTCTTTTTTACTGCTGCAGGAACTAATGAACACCAGGCATCCTGCTGACAGCATGAACAGTAACTTTTTCATGTTGATTTTTATTTGGTTTATAATTAATGACAAGCAGTGGGTAGGGAGGCATTTGCACAAAACCAGGAAAATATTCAGAGGGACATTTTGGAACAGTTAAGGTAAGCAAAATGATATAAGTTTCACTGTTTCTGCAGCGTAATTTGCATGGTGCCATGGCAGGGGCCTTCAAACCCGATCCGGGGTGGCAGTGTTCTGAAGCAATATACCTGTCCGGTTAACTTACCGGGAGCTTCCTGCTTCAGGTAATACTCGTCAAGAGTCAGGGTGGTATAATCTGAAATGTCTTTATCAATAATTGCCCTTTCCCGAAGGTACCATGTCTGGGCAGTGCTGTCATATTGTATGCTGATAACAGCAGTTGCATAATTGAACTTATCAAAATGCAGGGTGGTGCTCCCCGATAAAATATTCTTCTTATTGGATTTGATAATAAGATCGATGTTGAGCGAATCGCTGGCACCTTGTGTATATATCATCCCTTTCCAGGTTCCCTTTATGTCCTGTGCAGGAAGGGACAGAGAAACGAATACAAAAAAAATAAATAACCGGGACCGCATTATGCAATTTACAATTATTGTGACTTGACCGCTGTTGCAGGTTTTTCATAAATAAACCTCACCATCGCATTCTTTTGCTCGTCAGAAGTAAGATATAGCTGGTAGCGTTTATCACCGGCATTAATGATCATCAGTGCCGTATTAGGAGGGATGGTGCCAAGATTTTCACCAACCATTATCACTTCTTGTTCAGGCCGGGAAGGGTCTATCTTAACTGTAATGGAAACAGGTTTTCCGGAAAGATGCTTGTTGGTTACTGATGGCATATTATTCACATAAACCGAAATAGTGTCTCCGTCCACTTGCCCGTTATCATAGAAATCAATTTTGATAACACCCGTATCAACTTTTATCTCTTTAACCAATTCCGCTTTTCTTTTGGTAAGCGTAGGAGGCAGTTTTAATTCCGGCTTGAATGTTGGCTTATCAAATCTTATCAGTACGATCGAGCCGGGATCACAGGCAGTCTTTCCATCTGTTGCCTTTCCTGTCCAGGTTCCCCTTATTTGTTCTTCAGGGCCATCTCCTTTATGATAACTGAGAGCATACTTTTTTACACAGGGAACACAGTCCTCTTTTATTTTGAAGGTAATGATGCCTGTTTCCTGTATTGAGATAATATTGCTGTCTCTTTTATATACACCTTCGAAGTTTTCCCTGACATAATTGAGCGAATCGGAAAAGTGATAGGCTGTTCCAATTATTCTTGTACCGGCCACCTGCAGCTGCAATTCTATATTATAAACAGGAAAGCAACCACCGGGAGCCATTACCAGCCTCCCTTTCCAGATGCCATTAATATCCTGTGCTCCTGCAAGTGAAGAGCAAAAGAGAAAAACAAGTAATATGGTTTGTCGCAGCATTATGCAGGAAAAGTAAATGAAAATGCGGAAGTGCAGTTAATTTTTTACAGAAACGGCAACCATTCTTCCGCTTGTTGAATAACGGGGTGAATTAATTCGGTTTCTGGTATTTAAACCTTACCACAGCATTTTTCTGCTCTGTTGACGTAATCCGCACATCAAAACGTTGCTCGCCTGCTTCAACAATCATTAGTGAAGTGTTGGGAGGAATGCGGCCGAGGTTTTCGGCTACCATTGTCAATTCATGGTCTGCGTTGTCCTCATCAATCTTAAATTTTACGATCAATGGGGCAGCGGTAAGCCTTTTGGAAGACAGAACCAGTTTGTTGTCGAGATAAACAGAAATGGTATCATCATCAATTTCGCCATTATCGTAGAGCTTTACCGTTACATCTGGGCTGTTTACAGTTAGCGACTTCATCAGTTCATTGACCCGGTTTTTTAAAACAGGAGGTTTAGGTATAACCGGTACCGGGTTTGTTTTTGTTACAGGTGCTGTTTTAACCTTAGTGGCAGTGGTATCTGTTTTTGGCTTTGAGATAACTACTGGTTTATTTGTTACCGTTGGCTTGTTTGTTACGGGTGGCTTATTTACCACAACTGGTTTTTTGGTTGGAGTGGTATTGGGGTTGACTTTTGTAGTGTCTTTCTTTACGGGTGGCTTATTGATTATTACCGGGGTAGGTTTTACTTTATTCCTTAAAAAAGGCTCTACATAGAAATCAGACGTGGCGACTCTTCTTAAGAATACTTTGCCATTGCCACAATCACCCCATTGATAAGGATTCTCGCCATATTTAATTTCTGGTTTTCCCAGGTAAGTACCTTCAAGGAATTCCTCCTTCCCCGATTTTGAGTAAAGAAGATTGTAATTCATGATGCAGGTGGAGCCGCCGTCAAAATTTTTTACTTCCACCGTTTTTATCTCACGGATCTTAAGGTTCTTTTTTGCCTTATTATAGCTGCCAGTCATGGTAGCCTTGCCATAAAATCTTACATCCAGGTAAGAATAGGAAACACCGGACGAAAATGCAGTGGCATTATTGATTTGAAATTCTAACTTATAATTTTCCCCGCTTTCAGTAATAAAATAACCCCGCCAGATGCCCGTAATATCTTGTGCCTGAGTGTATAATTGGGTCAACGGGACCAGCAGAAAGGTGAGTAGCCAATACCTGTAATAAGCCTTCAGCATAACAGGCCCAAAACTAAAGAATATGTTCGTATTGCCATAAGGGGTATTGGGCAAGAGTTTGTTAATTTTAAAACGGCCTTTCATCAAATGTATCAGCCTGTGAGGAAACTTTTTTGTTGTTTGTTTTTCCTGCTCCCCATTTTTTTGTTTGCTCAGTTCAATGACACTACTATTGGCTTGCTGCGAAAACTTGATTCTATAAGGAATTCATCAACTGTTTCCCGGCATTTTGCCGGATTGTATTTCAATGTAACTGCCGGGGCCCTGGATTATTTTTCAAAGGAAGACAAGCTGGTTCAGGACTTCATGCAGCGGCTTGAAAACCGGTTTGCCGATTATTTCTTGCTTGCGGCAGAGGCTTACAACCGTGGAGCCGATTTGCCGGTTGCATGGAAAAATTATTACACCGATACCAGTCTTACTCCTGTTCAATATCTCCTGGTAGGTGCCAATGCACATATCAACGGGGATATATGGCAGGCATTGACCAGCGAATTTTCCTTGCAGGAATTAAACCAGCATAAAAGAGTTTATTATCGCTATAATAAAAAACTGAAAGCAGAATTACTGAACATATATGATGAGGCATTTAACGCCGTTCCAAAACTCAGGCTTTTACATTTCCTTTCAGCCGGGCTTGATAAGCAATATAGTAAACTGATGCTGCTGCGATGGCGAAAACGGCAGATGAAACTTTCCATTCTTTGGTTCACTGATAGAGACCGTTTTGAAACCAAATTGACCGGCATCAGGAAAAAGATGGCGAAGCTTGATAAATTGGTGTTGCAAAACCTTTAATAGTCAGGATAATAGGCCGGATTTTGTTACCTTTGCAGACCTTTAAATGTATATGGCAAACATGATAAATATAACATTACCGGATGGTGCAGTAAAGCAATATGAGAAAGGTGCAACTGCACTGGATATCGCCAAATCAATTTCAGAAGGGCTGGCCCGGAAAGTTCTGGCAGCAAATGTGAACGGACAGGTGTGTGATGCAACAAGACCGATCAATCAGGACGCTTCATTGAAATTACTGACCTGGAATGATACAGATGGACAAATGACCTTCTGGCATTCGTCTGCACACCTGATGGCCGAGGCAGTTGAAGCAATGTATCCCGGTGTAAAATTTTGGGTAGGACCCGCATTAGAAAGCCCTAAAGGTTTTTATTATGATATGGACCTGGGTGATAAGAAAATGACGGAAGATGATCTGGCAACACTGGAAAAGAAAATGAATGAACTGGCAAAGAAGAACAGTGAGTATGTAAGAAAAGAAATGCCAAAGGCAGAAGCGGTCAGATATTTTTCAGAAAAAAATGATGAATACAAACTTGATCTGCTCAGCAACCTTACTGATGGGGAGATAACTTTTTATACCCAGGGCAATTTCACTGATCTCTGCCGTGGCCCGCATATACCCAACACTGGCTTTATTAAAGCAATAAAACTCACCGCTGTTGCCGGTGCATATTGGAAGGGCGATGAGAAAAACAAACAGCTGACCAGAGTATATGGCGTAACCTTCCCCTCGCAAAAGGAACTGGATGAACACCTCGCTATGCTGGAAGAAGCAAAGAAAAGAGATCATCGCAAGTTGGGTAAGGAACTCGGCATTTACACCATGAGTGATGATGTTGGTCCCGGGCTTATCTTATGGATGCCCAACGGAACAGTAATAATTGAAGAGTTGGAAAAACTGGCGAAGGAAACAGAACTGGAGGCAGGATACAAAAGAGTGGTTACGCCGCATATTGCAAAAGAAAGCATGTACCTCACCAGTGGCCACCTGCCATACTATGCTGACAGTATGTTTCCACCCATGGAAATGGACGGGGAAAAATATTACCTGAGGGCAATGAACTGCCCGCATCATCATAAGATATTTGATGCAGAGCCAAAAAGCTACCGGGATATGCCCTACCGGATTGCAGAGTATGGAACTTGCTATCGTTATGAGCAAAGCGGCGAATTATTCGGCCTGATGAGGGTTCGTTGCCTTCACATGAACGATGCTCATATTTATTGCACCAAAGACCAGTTTGCCCAGGAGTTCAAAGCGGTGAATGAAATGTATCTCAAATATTTTAAAATATTCGGGATAGATAAATATGTCATGCGCCTCAGTTTGCATGATCCTGAAAAACTTGGACAGAAATATGTGAATGAACCGGCCCTCTGGTTAGAAACTGAAGACCTGGTAAGAAGGGTGTTAATTGAAACCGGGGTTCCGTTTGTAGAAGTGAAAGGGGAAGGTGCTTTTTATGGACCCAAGATCGATGTGCAGATATGGAGTGCAATTGGCCGGGAGTTTACCTTAGCTACCAACCAGGTGGATTTTGCGCAGTCCCGCAGCTTCAAATTATCGTTCACCAATCAAAATAATGAATCAGAAATTCCATTGATCATTCACCGGGCACCGTTGGGTACTCATGAAAGATTTATAGGCTTCCTGCTGGAACATTATGCCGGCAAATTACCACTTTGGTTAGCCCCCTTGCAGGTCAAAGTGCTCCCGATCAGCGATAAGTTTATGGACTATGCAAAATCTGTTTCAGATAAACTGAAAAAAGCAGATATTCGTAGCGAGGTTGATGACCGCAATGAAAAAATAGGCAAAAAGATCAGGGATACTGAAGTGATGAAAGTTCCCTACATGCTGGTAGTGGGAGAGAAAGAGATGAATGAGGGTAAAGTATCGGTCAGAAGACAGGGCAAGGGTGATGTTGGAGTGAAAGTATTGGAAGAATTTATTGCCGAAGCGGTAACAGAGATTAAAGAAAGAAAAGCAGAATAAAACGTAAGTTAGACACCTCAAATCCTGTATGAGGTATTAATCAAATAAAACAAAATGCTCCCCTTCAGGGGTTGGGAGCTTAACTAAAAACAGTAAATGGCAGTACCACAAAAACCCGGAGGCGGGTTCAACAGGCCGGCCGGCGGCGGAGGTTTTAAACCCGGCGGTGGCGGATTTAACAAAGGCGGATTCAGGGGCAGGTTTGCTCCCCGCAAAGAAGCAGAACATCGGATCAATCATTTTATCAGGGTGCCACAGGTTCGTTTGGTGGGTGATAATGTAGAAGTGGGTATTTATGATACCCAGGTAGCACTAAAAATGGCGCAGGACCAGCAACTCGACTTGGTTGAAATTTCGCCGACAGTTGATCCACCCGTTTGTAAGATCATCGACTATAATAAGTTCCTCTACGATAAGAAGAAGAAAGAAAAGGAGATGAAGGCCAAGAGCAAGGTCTCCGAGGTAAAGGAGATACGGTTTACTCCTAATACAGACGACCATGACTTTGATTTCAAAGCAAAACATGCCGTTGAATTTTTAAAGGACGGCAACAAAGTAAAAGCTTATGTACAGTTCAAGGGCCGGGCTATCCAGTTCCAGGACAGAGGCCAGCTGTTATTGCTGAAATTCGCTGAACGTTTGGCCGAAGTGGGTATTTTGGAAAATATGCCAAAGATGGAAGGCCGTAGAATGCTGGCTATGTTTGCACCGAAGGGGAAGAAGAAAGGATAAATTGAATTTACTTCTGATATGACCCATCCTGTTTTGCAGGATGGGTCTTTTTTTTGAGGCAAATCACTGAATTCATCACCGCAATTAAACCGTTGGTACAAAATACTGTTGTATTCAATGTTAAATCATTGCTTTCCGTATCTTGAGCCATTAATAAAACCCGGTATATATGCGATTATCTTTTGCCAGAACCTTTACTTTATTCTTAGCGGTCTTTGCTTCGGTTGCTGCCATAGCACAGCCTACTGTCGGTGCAAGACCAGACACAGCCCGTCGTACAACACCTGCTTCAACCAATGGTCCTAAACCATATAAGGAAGTGATCACTTCCAAAGCAGTATCAGACGCCGGTTTGTTTTCAGTACATAAGGTAGATGACAAATACTTTTTTGAGATACCTGATTCTCTTTTTAACAGGGAGATCTTGGTGGTAAATCGTATTTCAAAAGCATCAGCCGGCATGCGAAGTGGTGGTTTTTTTGGATATGGCGGTGACCAGATAGGACAAAACGTTGTTCGGTTCGAAAAAGGCCCGAACAATAAGATTTTCCTCCGGACTATCTCTTTTGCCGAGTATGCGAAGGACTCTGCTTCACCAATGTTCACTGCTGTTACGAATTCAAACATTCAGCCTATTGCTGCCGCTTTTGAAATAAAATCGTTAGGAAAAGATTCAACAGGGGCCGTGATTGATATTACTGATTATATCAGCGGGGATAATGATGTGCTGCATTTCAACAGCTCTGTAAAAAGTACATTACGCTTAGCAGCAATACAGGCAGACAAATCATATGTTGTAAGTGTAAAATCATATCCCATCAATATTGAAATAAAAGCAGTAAAAACCTATGCAAGAACTCCTGCACCGGCCGGAATGCCCGGACAAGGCGGTGGAGCTGCCACTGGTGGTGGAAACATGACGATGGAGCTTAACAGTTCAATGGTGCTGCTTCCAAAAGTTCCTATGCAGGCAAGGCATTTTGATCCAAGGGTCGGATTCTTTGCTGTTGGTTATACTGACTTTGATGCAGATCCGCAGGGGGTGAAAAACATTTCTCTTATAAAAAGGTGGAGATTGGAGCCAAAAGATGGTGATTGGGAAAAATATAAAAGAGGTGAGCTGGTAGAACCCAAAAAACCAATCATCTTCTATATCGACCCCGCCACACCTAAGAAATGGGTGCCTTACCTGATGCAGGGTGTGGATGACTGGAAGGAAGCTTTTGAAAAGGCCGGTTTCAAAAACGCCATCATGGCAAAAATGGCACCGACAAAAGCCGAAGACAGTACCTGGAGCCTTGATGATGCCCGTAACTCAGCTATCGTTTATAAACCATCCGATATTCCAAATGCAAGTGGCCCGAGCATTGCTGATCCACGTAGTGGTGAGATAATGGAAAGCCATATCAACTGGTATCATAATGTAATGTCACTGGTCCGGGATTGGTATTTTGTTCAAACTGCTGCTGTTGACCCCAGAGCAAGGAAAATGACCTTTGATGATGAACTGATGGGTCGCCTTGTCCGTTTCGTATCATCTCATGAAGTGGGGCACACATTAGGGCTTCGCCATAATTATGGCTCCAGCTCAAGTGTGCCGGTTGAGAAGCTACGGGATAAAGCATGGCTTGAAGTGAATGGTCATACTCCATCTATCATGGACTATGCCCGTTTCAACTACGTGGCACAGCCTGAGGATAACATCAGTGGCGAAGGTCTGATGGCCCGAATTGGCGATTATGACAGATGGGCTATTGAATGGGGGTATAAGTTATTCCCGCAATACAAAAGCCCCGAGGAAGAAAAAGGGCATTTGAATAACTGGGTAATTGAAAAATTAAAAAATAACCGGCTTTGGTTCGGTACAGAAACCAATCCTGATGACCCCCGCAGCCAGAGCGAACAGGTTGGTGATGATGCTGTGAAAGGAAGTATGTACGGCATTAAGAACCTGCAACGTATCGTTCCTAACCTCATGCAATGGACCAGGGAACCCAATGAAAGCTATAGTAATCTTGCGCAGATGTATAACAGCTTAACGGGTCAGTTCAGCAGGTATATCGGCCATGTATCGAAATATGTAGGTGGTATTATGGAAACACCCAAGATGGTGGAAGAAGCAGGACCTGTATATGAGATCGTATCAGAAACAAAGCAAAGGGAAGCAGTTGATTTCCTGAACAAACAACTATTTACCACACCAACCTGGTTGCTTAACCAGGATATTTTTGGCAAAACAGGGATAAGCGGACTGACCACTATCGGTTCGTTGCAGGATAATGCACTCAACCGTTTACTCGGTGCCAGAACACTTAATAAATTGGTGGATGCCGAAGCCTCTCTTGGCAATAATGCCTACCAGGTAAATGAATTATTAACTGACCTGAAAAAAGGAATCTGGACAGAACTGGCTGGCCGCAAGCCTATCGATATTTACCGTCGTAATCTTCAGAAATCCTATGTATCATCATTGATTGCTTTGCTTGCACCTGCCACTACTGCTTCGGTTGGAGGCATTACAATAACAATTGGCGGGTCTAATGACAAGTCGGATATTAAAAGTGTGGTCAGGGCCCACCTTGCTGCACTAAGAGCTGAAATAACTGCCGCTGCCGCCGGCACAGCCGACCAGATCAGTAAGTTTCACTTGCAGGATGTGGCTAAAAGAATTGATAATACGCTGAATCCTAAAGATTAAGCCGTATTATATAAAATAACATCACAATGGGAAGGTTCATTCAGAATCTTCCCTTTTTCTTTCTTATAGCTTTGCCGGAACGCTTCTCAGCCTTATCTTTGCACTCCGTTTGAAAAAACGGTAGTTCTTCTAAAGCCCTGTTCTGAACAGGGCAAGTATTGCCGAAGAGGTCCAATAAGGGTTCTGCCTGTGCAGGAACACCTCAAGGGTATAATAATTAATACTGGGTAAAATGCCTAAAGTAAAAACAAACTCCAGTGCCAAAAAACGCTTCAAAGTGACCGGCACAGGAAAGATCATGCATCAGAAAGCGTTCAAACGTCACATCCTGACGAAGAAATCAAAAAAACGTAAACGTAACATGCGGAAAGACGGAACAGTTGCCGATTCTCATCTGCATTTTGTAAAACGTCTGTTGCGTTTAAAGTAAAGGTCACTCAACACTTATCATTTAACATTCAAACTATTTAGATATGCCTCGTTCAAAAAATGCAGTGGCCTCTAAAGCCCGCCGCAAAAAAATATTAAAACAAGCCAAAGGATTCTATGGCAAACGTAAAAATGTATTAACTGTCGCCAAGAACGTTGTGGAAAAAGGTATGACCTACATGTTCGTAGGCCGTAAGCTGAAGAAAAGAGAATATCGTTCACTCTGGATTGCCCGTATCAATGCGGCTGTCCGTGCAGAAGGAATGACCTATTCCCAGTTTATCAACAAACTCCAGGCAAAAGGTATTGAACTGGATCGTAAAGTACTGGCCGACCTCGCAATGAACAACCCTGAAACTTTCAAAAACCTGGTTGATTCTGTAAAATAGTTTCCCTTTGAGCTAAAATAAAAAGTCTCCACCTGAAAGGGTTGGAGACTTTTTTATTGAATGGGTTTATGATTATTGACCAAATGATTTTTTGATCTGCTCAGAGGCACATTTGCTGAGTACTGCATTGAACTCGTCAGCTTTCTTTTGGTCATCCTTCACTTTGTTCCAGGCCTCTACTTGTTTTATACCGCAATCTTTCTGGGCCTCGGCTCTTTTCGGATCAGCGGGGTCCATCGCATTCGCTTTTTTGGAACAATCACAAACTTCCTGACCAAGATCGGTACCGCTTTTACTTTTGCCACATGCCGTCAGCAGGGAAATGGTTAATGCAAAAAGAAATATCTTTTTCATACTGGTGGTTTTGATGAATGCACAAGATAACGCAATAAACCATTTTAATCACCGGTCTGTATCCGTTTGAACGACGATCTGTCCCAGTAAAGAACAAAAGAAGCTTTCTCAAAATACTCCACGTTAATGCCATCGCCTTTCATTTTTATCTTCTTTGGTCTTTCGTTTTCCGAGCCCTGCACAGTTGATTTTGGTACGGCGGATATGGCAGCATCTATCATGATGTCTTCCTCCCACAATTTGATATTATCAGGTCCCAGCACTACGGCCACCCTGAAATTCTTTTTTATGGCATCCGTCACTACGGCCGCCATATCAGGCTTGCTGTCACCGTTAAAGTCGCCTTTCGCTATATATGGATAGTTAGGGTCTTCTTTTCTTTTAGGAACGATAAAATAATCAAAAGCATCCTTCATCCATTTAGCCTCCTGGTCATTCAGCACATGCCAGTCATTTCCATACACGGTTTTGAGGGCTTCATTCACAGCCGCTTCGTCTGGAGCAGAGTGGGAGGGTGCTGTCTCTTTTACAACAGGAGTTGTTCTTGCCGTATCAATGGGTTTGTTTATGCTGTCGGTGGTAGCTGCCTCTTTCTTTTCGTCCGGGGAACTTTGCCCGCAGGATAGCAGTGACACTGCAACAATAAGCATCAGCATTCGCATAGAATTAGTTTTGGTACCCGGAAGATAAAAAAAATACCGCAGGGAGGGAGCATTGAAGGATTATCAGAACATTACCTGTCGCCGTCTCCAGTTGCTAAATGCTGTATTGTTGTTTTGTATCGGTTTTTAATTGTCGTACAATTCGCTGTGGATATGTGGTTCCTTACTTTATATCCGGCATTCTCGTAATATCCTCAATATGTACCAGCGTAAGCTTCCATTCTCCTGTTCCCTGTTTGGTCCATACAAGATTGTAATTTCCTTTTTCTTTAAGAACTGGTCCGCCGGGCGGCGTAAGGTCCAGTGTATAGGTGCCCCCGTCATAAGCGATTCTCCCGTCACTGTCTTTAATGACCGATGTGGTCTTGATATTACTAAGCACTTTAACCCCGCCACTTACCCAATTGCCTGATATGGCCGGTTTACCAGTATGAATTAATGAATCGTTCATCACTACAGCATTGTCAGCGATTGTATTCATGATGGCTGCAGAGTCCCTGTTATTCCAGCCTGCAAGAAAACCGGCTGTCAGGGAGTCCACATTAGTTGCCGGTGTCGCAGCAGCTTTTTCTTTTGACTGGCTACAACCAAGGAATACGATGGCTGACACAAGGGAAATGATTGCTTTCATATGAATGGTTTTAATTATTATTAATGAGGAAATAAGTTATCTAAAATGAGAGCAAGTTGTTTTGCCAGGTCTCCGCTGTCAGAATAAATGATTTGAGAGTCGCTGATACCTGAAACGGTTGTTGAATGCGCTGCATCCGTTTGCCGCAAATAGATCACTGGTTTATTTTTTGCTTTTGCATACCCGGCCTCAACACCTATCCCGATTCCCTTATCAGATGTTTCCGCAATTAACAGGTCGCAATTATCAATATCTTTCATTGCCTGTTCCATCATCTGCCGCTCTTCTGAAAGTTCAAATTTATAATGGTCGACAAAAACAAAGGCGGCAATGTCAAACTTTTTCAGTGTAGTAATAATTGCAGTCAGTTCTTTATCCAGCAATTTTCTCTTATTGAAACTTACAGAAATATAAGCTCTCATAATTTAGTACAGCAGGTTAATGCTTCACTTTATGCGCCTCCATATCTATTTCGATCAGCTGACCCTCTATCGCCAGCCCTTTCACTTCAAGCCAGGTACCTGTCGGAAACTGCTTTTTGTAAATGGAATTCCGAAAACCTGATACCCGGATGAACTCGGCCATGTCAGTGGTATATACATTCTCCACCACCACATCATCATAACTATAGCCGTAATGTTGTAAAATCTTTTCAAGATCGCTGTAGCAATTCTTCATCTGTTGCTCCATATTACCGGGGGCAACGATGATACCTGAATCATTCATGCTTACAGCACCGGATATTTTTAAGTCGTCGCCAATTTTCACTGCATGTGAATAGCCGTAATCTTTTTCAAGTTTTGGCCGCAGGTTAAAATATTCAAGTGTGTCAGATTGAGTTGCTTTTACTTCCTTTTCTGCTGTCGCCTTGGAGGTGTCATCGTTCTTACAACTGCTTAGAATTGATAAACCAATTAAAAGATTTGAGGTAAATAAAGAAATCTTTGTCATTGTTATGTTTGTTTTGGTGATTTAACATTTATGGTCTTTTAGTATGCCGCCAACGACCAGGCATTGCCGCAGGTGGGATATCTCATAACGCCCAGCCCGGAACAACAGGGGATTGAAATTATATAGATGAAGATAACAACTAAAGCTTAATAGATATTCGTCGGGCCCGAACTAAATTACAGCGATGCAAACTGCTGAAGTTTCATTGTCCTGCCCCGCTTGAAAGCAATACTTTTGTTAGCGGCTGGGCAGTAGGGTCAGGTTGTCCGTTGAATAAACTTAATCCAATTCCCATAGTTAATTGTTTGAGTTATGTCATCATTCTCAAAAAATGAAGCAAGTTCTCCGTCTAACCAGCTTTCTGCTTTTTCGTAAGTTGTTTCGTTTTTCTCCACCGCTGCAATGATGTTGCTTTGTGTCGTAAAGTACAAAGCCAATTGCTTTTTATTGAAGGTAATGGCGTTCTTAAATTTTTCTTCCGTTACAAAATTGAAATTCTTTGGCGCTAAATTCTCATTTGTCCATAAGTAGGCATTATTTCGAGGCGGAGATGGATATTTTTTCAGATAAACATCCGGAAACCAGTTTGTGAAATTTTCATTACCAACCATTTCAGCGATAAAGTGATTCTCATAAAGTACAAGCCATGATTTACTTTTTAAAAGTCGGTTAGCCTCAATTAGAAACTTATTAATGTCAAACCAGTGGACACCGGAACTAACAGTAATTAAGTCAAAACTACTGTCCCCAAATGGTTGTTGCTCTGCTGAAGCAAGTGAATATTGTATTTTGCTGGACTGCGATGCAAAATTCAGCATTTCTTGGGAATTGTCAGTGCCGTAAACATTTGTTGCGATTTCTAAAAGAGCTTTTGTCGAAAGTCCTGTGCCACAAGCAACATCCAACGCAGCATTAAGTTTCTTGTCAAGCTGTAAATAATCTTTGATGTGCTTTATAGTGTTACTATGAAAGTCAGGTCGCCCTTTTGAATAACGTTCCGCTGCAGTTTTTGGATTAAAATAGTTCATTGTAGTGAAATGTCGTCGTTTGCTTTGCCGCTAACGAGCAGGGCTTTATGCAGGTTGGGAAATAGAATTCCGTCTGCCCATAACCGCTGCTGATTGAAAATAGTATGATGAATGTAAGAACAAATGTTGATAGTAATTCGTCTGACCGAACTGAAGCTCGAATTTGCAGATAGTTGATGTAACAAGGTCAGGTACAACTTGCATAAAAACCAATGTTGCAGGCTGTTGATTACGAGTTGTCAATGCTAAATCCCTGCTAATTCAATCTCTGTACTTTAGACACACTTAACTACTCATAAAATACCGAAATTTTTTCCAGAGACTTTCTCTTCAAATCTGGTACAAGCAAAGATTGCTTAGCATAACCCACAGGCAATAGCAAAAAAGCTTTTTCATTAGATGGTCTATTTAAAACGGTTTCTAAGAAATTCATTGGACTTGGTGTATGTGTGAGAGTAACTAAACCTGCATTATGAATAGCAGTAATTAATAAGCCACAAGCAATCCCCACAGATTCACTTACATAATAATTTTGCTGTTTCTGACCATCTTCAAAAAAATCATACAATTTTTTAAAAACAACAATTAACCATGGGGCCTCATCTAAAAAAGGCTTGTTCATATCTGTTCCCAACTGGACCAGATCTTTCTTCCACCGATCACTCATTCGACTTTTATAATTTATTTCTTCTTCGGCTTCAGCCGCCAATCTTATTTTATGTTTAAGATCTGCATTAGAAACAGCACAAAATGTCCATGGTTGATGATGTGCGCCAGAAGGAGCCGTAGAAGCAGTCTTAATAATATTTTCAATAATATTTTTGGGTACAAAATCAGTTGAAAACTCTCTTACAGATCTTCTCTTATCAAGCAGCTTAAAATATTTCTCGCTTCTGCTTCGCATTTCATCTTCCGAAAAGATTTCAGGAAAATATTTTACAAATGGCTGCCCATTGAGCAAAATTCTATTTTGATTTATTTCCATAATTCAATTATAAACTAATAAATTCTACTATAAAGTTTTAAAAGATTAAATCATTTGCTTTCCGGTTTGCTCTGCTACAGCTCACATTCATATTGCCTTCAACGTTCAGGCATTTGTGCTGTTGGCGACTTCATCCATCGTCGCCACCGACGACGGCAGCCGAACGAAGAACTAAAGTAGAAAATTTATTCTGTTGCTCAATAGTATTCGTTAGGCCTGGACAAAAGCTGACCAACGAACCGAACGATGAAAGACGCTATTCGTCAGTCCCAATAGCACAAATACGTATGTTGTACGTTCGCAGACGCTACTTGTTGGTCGACGCCATTCTATGAAGTTGCCATTTCCCATTAATCTTTTTGAATACTGCTAGCCAAGCGTAGTGAGTAGTATCTAATTTGTGATCCTCTGATTTGGCTCTGGTGACTACAACTTTTTCGACTACTGATGTAGCCATCGTGGCGTCGTCTGATATGCTGATGATTGGGGGTGAGATATCTTCCCAGGCTACGAACTCTACGGTTTCGAAATAAGCTTTAAATCTTTTAAAGTTTTCTGTATATGTAGGCTTTTTTACTAATCCCCGGTTCACTTCTATATAATCAGAGGAACTGTCGCCAAGAAGCAGGGCTACATTTTTTTCAAGATGAGCTTTTTGTTGGTCATTATGAATTGCTAAAATTGCCTTTTTTTCTGCATCAAAGTCAGGCCTTGTATGGCAAGCTTGAAGAGTATAGAGCAGAAAAAGGGAAACCAAAATATATTTCATTGTCATTTTACTAATGAGGATTTGATTGTATGTGATGTACAACGGTCAGGGCTTTCTGCTGTGCTGATATTCCGTGATTCGTCAGCCCGAACCGCTGCTGAGTAAAGTTAATGTAGTTGATGTTATATTCTGTTGCTCAGCTTTATTGATCCAGCCAAACCATAAAAAAGATCAAAATTTGTTTGGTTTTTTACACAGTTCAGGTTAGCGGTTCGTGGTTAGCTGCCAATTTCCTCTTCTAGCTTTTCAGTTGTTGCCTTAATTTGCTTTTTATATTGTCGATAAAAGTAAATAGCCCAAATTAAACTTGCCAAATGGAAAGAGCCGAATCCTCCTAGAAGCCAGGACATAAGTAACTTTTCATTGTGTGGGTTTATTTTTTGTACAAGTAAAGAAATAGTAAAAGGAACCATGCACCAGAGTGTTACTAATTTAAGCCACAAGGGGAAAGGCCTATAATAGGCTATCATAATCATACATGGGATGAAAAAGTAGGCAGCGGAAGTTCTCACTTCCATATCAATTTCCAAATGTTCAAAGTCCAGGGCTGCAAAAATAATTCCCCAACCAATGCCTAAAATTGTAAAACCTGATGCTGCCATATCCCAACCTTCTCTGGCAAGTTTTACTGCTAAAAGTATAGATCCGCAAATAAAGAGCATGTCTACAAATTTGAAAACCATATCTGATGGTGTTTTAGGCAAAAATGGTCCTACGAAATTACTTAGAACGAACGCTAAGCTGAAAATCAAAAGTTGCCATTTTACAACTAACCCATCTTCTTTAATATGGTCAGGTTTTTGAAATTTGTAGCTTGACATAAAATTTAATATTAAGTTATTACAATAAGCGAAGTGCTTATTTAGCATGACCGCTAACGGTCAGGGCTTTCTGCTGTGCTGATATTCTGTGATTGTTCAGCCCGAACCGCTGCTGAGTAAAGTTAATAAAGATGATATTATATTCTGTTGCTCGGCTTTATTCGTCCAGCCCGGACTGCAGATGATAAGGGAACGGGATGATGAGTATATATCGTCAACCGGCCATTGCGCCAAGCCGATGTTGGCCGCAGTTATGATTTTGGTGATTATTTACAATCGATTTTCTTATTCAAAGACCATCCGAAAGTTGTCCACCAATTTAGAGAATATTTTTTTAAAGCCTTAGAGTAACAGTCAGCAATATTTATTTCAATAAATCCTTCTCTCGTTGTTCTGAGAGTTTGAACTTTTACTAGGTCATCTTTTTCAGTTAGTATACTCTCATGTATGTAGTTATATTTTTTCTTAATAGTCGGAACATTGACTAGTTCTGGTGAAATCGTGAAGCCTTTTTCTGGCATGTAGATAGTTTCCCGATTCTCGTTAGTAATAGTAACATCAGAAAACCAAGTAGCTTCTTTGTTAGAATAGGTGAAGGAAAACTCTTCATTCGGTAAAACATACTGGTATGTGTACCAGTATTTGCAAGTATCACCTCTCGAAAAAAATTTCGTTAACCAATAATTCTTGATTTTTTGATAGATAAATGTGCTGTAAGAGGATGGATTATAATGATAGGTGACGACTCTTTTGTTGCCAATATTTCGAATTTCAACGCATGGATATTTAAGGCTCGAAAGCTCATATCGTCCGATGAGATATTGGATATCCTCGAAATATTGTGGGTTACCTTGTGGAAATGTAGTAAGGATGGAGTAGAATGTGTCTTTTCCGTTAACAATAATTTGAGGTGTTTCTTCTGTTTTAAGGTTGCTAGGTGTGTTAGTTGAGTTGTAAGAATCACCTTTGTTCGGCTTCGAATTTTCGTGACACCTTTCAAAAATCGAAACCAATATGATTAAAATTAAAATCTTATGTCTCATTTTGAAATTGCGCCCAACGGTCAGGGCTTTCTGCTGTGCTGATATTCCGTGATTCGTCAGCCCGAACCGAAGCTGAGTAAAGTTAATGCAGTTGATGTTATATTCTGTTGCCCGGCTTTATTCGTCTGCTAAAACCAAAGCTGATTAGCGAACAAAAAGCTGAGAATATATTCGTCGCACCGGCATATTGCCAAGCCGAATGTTGGGCGCAAGGCGATAAATTGATACGAATCAGGGAAAGGTTTCATATTGTCGAAAACTATAAATAACGTCTAAAACCCTTCCCGCAATACAAAATTCCAAATCCTTTCATATTGACGATAATCACTATTTACCAAATTTACTTTTGTTACACCCTTTTCTATTGATTTACGCCATGTATACGTGGTGCTACCAATTGATTTCACCCTTCCCTGAAGGAATTTTTCGTCTGAGCTGGAATAATAAGTGATTACCGTACTGTCAATGCTTTTCAGTCTCCCCCTGAGAATTTTTTCCTCTGAGGATGAATAGAATTCTACTTTGTACGCCCCGATAGACGATATTTTTCCATTCAATACAGAGTCGGTAGAAGTAGTATTATAATGGAAGCTGGTGTTAGCAGATCTGAGTTTTCCCCGCTCTGGTAAAAAAATCGGCTCATAAAAAAACGACATTCTCCCAAGCTTTTTTAACTTTCCCCGATTGATTGAATCCGATTCAGCACCATAGAATTCAATGGGTACACCAGGCAAATCTTTTTGGAGCCTGGGTTTAAATTTTAATCCTTTCGAGGATGGCAGTGGTACTTCCCGGCCCCATTCCAGAACTTTGCCATCATGTGATACTCTTACAGCGTTATGATCTCCGTCTTTAACCGTGAAATATGCAAGGTCACCACCCTCATTAAATGTGACACTATACTGATTTTGTCCATTACTACAGGTAACGATAAAAAGAAAAATGATGAGGGATATTGAAATCTTCATGTTAAATATTTGATTTGAAATTTATTTAAAAATCACATAAAAAAATATATTCAGTATGTTACTAGCAAAAATTTAAAAATAGTCTTGCGTCCAACGTTCAGGGCTTTGTGCAGTGGCGGTATTCTGTGATCCGTCAGCCCGGTGCTGCCACCCCCGATCAAGTATAAGGGTACAAATTTAGTGGTTGTTCATTAGAAATCCGGATGGCCAATAGCTGAAGCTGATTAGCGAACGGGACGATCAGTATATGTTCGGAAAGCCGCCATTGCGCCAAACCCGATGTTGGCTGCTGTGTTAAGTTACGGAACATCTTTTGTTACTAAATTATATTTAAAGTATTCATGCTTTTTCAATACTTCTAATATTGAATTGAAAAAGTTAGTAGAAACATTTCTTTTAGAAATAATAACTATTTTTTTAATGTCTGACTTGTGATTTCCAATAAAACTGTCTAATTCATCGATGTTTTTAAGATTTGTTTCTTTGCCTAACAATTTTAAGGCAATACCATTGTCGAGTATTATTATATTAAAATTTGTTGAATCGGTCTCGTTTAAAGTACTAATTACAGAAGGAGGTGTCTTAATAGTTACAGGTTCTGGGGGAGTGAAGTATGTCTGAATATTAATAACTTTATAATTAGTTACCTGGTTTTTTGATAGGACGTTTATTAAGGAAAGTGTTTTCTTAAAGTCCGTAGTGCTATCCATTAGGATATACAACAAATCACTTTTAAGATCTTCTTTGTTTAAACTTATAAATGATTCAACTTCTCGCAGGCTTTCAACTTCATTTTCTTTGTCATTTAGTATGATAGAATAGCCCTTTTGACCAATTGAAATAGCTCTTTTAAAAACATTCAAATCGCTGGCGTCTGCATTGTCACGATGCCCGTTGGGGTTAAATAGTTTTACTGTGTCTATTTTGTTTTGTTGTTTGGTGTTTTCTTGTCCCGAACAACCAGTTATAGTCAATATACTAATAAGAAGCATGTATCGCATTGCCACATCGATTATTTGATATGAAAGTCCACCGAATCATAGCAGCCAACGGGCAGGGCTTTGTGCAGTGGCCGATCCGTGATTCCTAAAGCTGGGCTGCCAAAGCTCGTTCCAGGGGTTAAAGTTCGTTTTTTAGATCAAATTTCAAAGAGGCCGTGACAGCCTGATATATCGCTGGGTTTTATTCTGTCGATGATCATATATTCTGATGGCCATTGCACAAAACCCGATGTTAACTGCTGTGAAATGGGTTCAATTCAAAAGACTTTACCGATCGCACGCCTCTGCCGATTTTCAGACTGAATATTTCGGCCTTCCCGGCCCGAAGGCGACCTTACTGACTTTAATTATTCTTAGAATCGCAATCCTAAAGCTGCACAGGCCAGAAGCGATCTTCAAACCAAAGAGTTTTCTAACTCATAGCAGTTAACGTTCAGGGCTTTGTGCAGTGGCCGATCCGTGATTCCTAAAGCTGGGCTGCCAAAGCTCCTTCCTGGGGTTAAAGTTCCTTTTTTAGATCAAATTCCAAAGAGGCCGTGACAGCCAGATATGTTGCTGGGTTTTATTCTGTCGATGAGCATATATTCTGATGGCCATTGCACAAAACCCGATGTTAACTGCTGTGATATGGTTCCAATTCAAAAGACTTTGACATTCGCACGCCTCTGCCGATTTTCAGACTGACTATTTCGGCTTTCCCGGCACGAAGGCGACCTTACTGACTTTAATTATTCTTAGAATCGCAATCCTAAAGCTGCACAGGCCAGAAGCGATCTTCAAACCAAAGAGTTTTCTAACTCATAGCAGTTAACGTTCAGGGCTTTGTGCAGTGGCCAATCCGTGATTCCTAAAGCTGGGCTGCCAAAGCTCCTTCCAGGGTTAAAGTTCGATTTTTAGATCAAATTTCTAAGAAACCGTGCCAGACCGATATGTCGCTGGGTTTTATTCTGTCGTTGAGCATATATTCTGATGGCCATTGCACAAAACCCAATGTTAGCTGCTGTGATAGGCTCATTATCATAAAACCATTTCTGATCGCACGCATCTTTCAAAGTTCGGAGAGATTCTTTCTACCCTCCCGGCCCCAGAACGACCGTACTGACTTTCAGCAGCTGTAGAAGCCCGAACATAAAGCTGCGCGGATCAGAGGCGATTTTCCACTAAAAAATTGTTCAAACTCATTGCAGCTAACGGCCAGGGCTTTGTGCAGTGGCCGATCGGAGTTACGAAAAGCCGGGTGCGAAATCCCCACCGGAGGTTAAAATTACTTTTTAAAGATAATATTCAAAAAAGGCCGTGCCAGCCCGATATGCTGCCGATCTATATTCTGTCGATGATGTTTTGTTCTGATGGCCATTGCACAAAACCCGCTGTTAACTGCTGTAAAAGGGTTTCATTTCAAAAGACTTTTCCGTTTGCACGCATCTGTCGATTTTCAGACTGGATTATTTCGACCTTCCCGGCCTGCAAGCGACCTTTCTGACTTTCAGTATTTATGAAGCTCGATTTAAAAGCTGCGAAGACCAGAAGCGACCTTCAAACAAAAGTGTTTTCTTATTATAGCAGTTAACGAGCAGGGCTTTATGCAG